>Ga0073934_10010685_pt1 | contig 11324 bp, 10 predicted proteins | sample LarsenN4metaG_FD_76834 | JGI IMG/M metagenome (GOLD analysis project Ga0073934, IMG submission 76834) | Hot spring sediment bacterial and archeal communities from British Columbia, Canada, to study Microbial Dark Matter (Phase II) - Larsen... ...
GCGCTGGCTCTGAACTCTTTCCGACCCACGCCAGATCGTCAATTGGCCCATAGTGCTGCGTGTCATCCAGCAGTACAGCGACACTGATATGAATACCTGGGATATGATCCAGCTTGGTCCGGGTCTGTTGATCGGATGGCCGAACAGAAACAGCCGCGTCCTGGAACGCGAGGACTTGATCGCAACGGACGCGGGATGGACACCAAACTATGGGCAGGTGACACCCTGGATTCAGGAGCATTACGATTAAGGCTGATTCAGTTCGTCCACCAACCGTTGATAAGCCCCTTGCCAGTCGCTGGATGTGCGGGTAAGTTTCGTGATCTTGATATCGGCAAAATGGGGGAGCAGGTCTACCATAATGGCGGGCAGGTTCTCCCAGGCGTCATTACGGATCACATTTTGGAGCCGGGCAGCAGCATTTCCCGTCCAGACCCAGCGCTGGCGAAGCTGCTCGGCTTTGATCCAGTAGTCACGCTTTTCCCAGACCGCCGCCGAATCCTCAATGCCGTTGTCGATCTCGCGCAGGCAAAAAACCAGCATAGCCGTCATATCGCGGGCTTCATCATCGAGTTCCGCTTTCTGGCTGAGATGGCGCAAAATTTCAGCGGCAGTTCGCATCAACTGGTTACGAGCCTTGCCCGTGCTATTGGTGTTTACAACGCGGCCCATTGAATACTCCAGGATAGAGATCAATCACAATTGCAACGATACTGGCAGTGTGGAACACTGTCAAGAGTTGATATTCCCCGAAGCCAACGGCAGAGCAATATCAAACTGATAATCATCGTTTTCTTTCTTGTTCAGGGTTAGAAGCCCATGCTGCCGCTCAGCCAACAGCCCGGCCACGTATAACTGCATCCGATGCAAATGAGGACGCCCGGACTCACTGAGGTCGCGGGGATGCATCAACTGGAATAGGGCCACCGCATCCTCTGGTGATAGGCGAGGCGCTTTGTGATCAATCCTGATGTGAGCCTGAGAAGTGCCATAGGCCAGTTGTATACTGATATTTTGATCGGCGGGGCTTTCCTGAAGCGCAAACTCCACCAGGATATGCAGGATTTTGTGCAGCGCAGAGGGCGCGATCTGGGCAACGGGACCTTTTCTCCCGCCATTCTGATACACCAATCGCTGGGCTGGAAAACGATGGATCGCATCCGACAGCCAGTGTTTAACAAAATCCTCAAGCGTCACAGGCTCGACTTCGAAATCATGCGAAGTAGCCTCTAGAAACATGATATCTAAAGCGATCTGAGTATAGCGGCTCAGTTCATTGGCATTTTTGATAATGTGTTCCAAAAACTCGCGCTGTTCGGCATCTAGCGGATTGCCCTGGTGGCTTTTCAACAGATCTGCAAAACCGACAATGGTACTCAAGGGGGTGCGCAGATCATGCGAGATCATGCTGAGGAAGGATTGTTTGGTCAGCTCGAGTTGGCCTTCTGAAGCCGCATCGCCAAAAATAAATAACGAGCCGACGCGCTGTCCCTGGTCGAAAAGTGGTGTTTGTTTCCAACTGACTCGACGGGGTGGAACACCCTGCACGCGCACATTTCCCCATCGTGTCTGATCCCCAATGTTATTGGACTCCAATAGCGAGGGAAGTTCTGGCACTGTTTTGCGAGTCTGGACCAGCAGTTCATCTACTCTGGTCGCCGTTTCTCTCAGCCCCAGCAGTTCCCGCAGACGAGGGTTGATCAGGCAAATGTTGCCGCTCGTATCAATTACCAGCAGCCCCTCGTTCGACGTTGTATACCAGGCTTGAAGCGCCAGTAACTGCACAGAATCCATCAGGTTGATCCCCGCATTTTTGCCCATAACATAGTGCAGACTCGTAAAGTTTGCAACAAAAAATCTATAAAAAATTGTGGTTAGGATGGCTTGAGTATTTGTGTTATTATCTATTTCGATATTCCAGACCAGGAACACTCATGACCGAAATATTGTTGGTTCGTCACGCAACGAATGATTGGGTGAATACGGGCAGGCTTGCCGGGTGGACGCCAGGCGTGCATCTCAATCTGGACGGACAACAGCAGGCTCAGGCCATCGGGGAACGGCTGGCATCGATCCCTGTGGCTGCCCTCTATTCCAGCCCCCTCGAACGGACGGTAGAAACTGCGGAAGCGATTGGGTCTCACCATCCTGAACTGACGATACAAACCCTTGAAGCACTGGGGGAAATACGTTATGGTGATTGGCAGGGTGCCAAATTGAACAAGCTCCGGCGAGAAGCATTGTGGCAGACCGTCCAGGTGTATCCCAGCCGGGTTCAATTCCCTGGTGGAGAGAGTATTCGGCAGGCCCAGGCGCGCGCCGTAGATGCTCTGGAAAGTCTCGTTTTGAAGCATCCCAACCAGCGAATTGTTGTGGTATCCCACAGCGACGTCATCAAGCTGATTGTGGCGCATTATATTGGCGCGCATATTGATTTTTACCAACGGATCGAGATATCACCTGCATCGCTGACCATTCTCCGGCTGGGATCAGATCGCCCGTATATTATCTGTGTGAACGACACCAGCCATCTTCCTCGATACCAACGCGCATCTCGGCCCCGGTTGAGTTTCTGGCAGCGATTGGCGCAGATTGTCACATTTCGTAGCTACTCTTAGAATAGATCATAGACACGGCATTCCTCTGAAAGGAACTAGCACATTATGCCGAAGACGGACATCGAATTCAATCCTGCTGATTTTGTGACGATTGGCACGGTGGGTCCCAAAGGGCGGCGATTATTTCATCTTCAGGCAGGAAGCGGAAATCAACTGGTCACACTGATTATCGAAAAAGAACAGGCGCGTGCCCTTGCTGACGCCATCCGCGAAATGCTGAGCGATCTGAAGAATCGTTATCCTGATTTGCCCGACACCACTGTGAATCTTTCACAATGGGATATGTCACTGCGTGATCCTCTGGACCCGCTGTTTCGTATCGCCCAGATGGGGTTGGGTTATGATGAGCAGCAGAATATGGCCCTGCTGGTAGCCCAGGAACTGCTGGTGCTTGAAGAAGGCCAGGACCCTGAAACCGCAGATCCGCAAACCGTTCGCATCTGGGTGACTCTCGAACAACTGCGCGCGTTAAGCGAGCACGCACTGACGATTGTCAAACAAGGTCGGGCTGATCCCAAGAGTAATGGACACCTGATTTATTACTGGACGTAATGGCCGACAAATCACTGCCCCTCTTCCCTCCAAACCAACAACCGCCCGGTGGGCACCATATGAAGCGGGTTCAGATGTTACTCTCCACCGGGCAGATCGTTAACACACATGGCGTTATGCGCTGGGGGTCCAACTACGCTGCCCTGGTTACCATCCGTGATGAAGAACTTCAGGCCACCACCGTCTATAAGCCTCAGCGCGGTGAACGTCCCCTGTGGGATTTTCCCGACGGCACGCTATGTTATCGGGAGGTCGTCGCGTATGAGATATCCGAGACGTTAGGCTGGCATCTTGTCCCCCCAACGGTGCTTCGTGATGGTCCTCACGGTCCGGGATCGTTCCAACTGTTTATCGTCCACAATCCCGAAATCAACTACTTCTCGCTAGATGATCGATTCATATCACAGCTTCAAAAGTATGCCGTTTTTGACTACATTGTGAACAATGCCGACCGCAAGGGAGGACATCTGTTACTGGATGCCGAGGACAAGCTGTGGGGCATTGATCATGGCTTGACGTTCCATACCATGCCCAAACTCCGCACGGTAATCTGGGACTTCGCCGGGCAGGTCGTTCCAACAGCGCTGTTGCAGGCCGTGCAGCATCTGCGCGATGAATTGACCTGCGGTGATGGTGAATTGATTACCAGGATATCGTCGCTGCTCAGCGCGTCAGAGATCACTGCCCTGATTCGCCGCATCAACCATTTGCTGGATTGCAAAACCTACCCCAAGCCTGGTCCTGGGCCAAACTACCCCTGGCCGCCTGTGTAAGACTGCGCGGCGGTTAGCCTTTTCTGAACCGATCAGCCCCGATTCCAGTGATCTAATAAAGCCTCGGTTATTTTTCTCCCACACGAATTGAGGAATCAGCATGATCGCAGAAGTAGCTGCCCAGATACGCGAAAACATCAAGCGCGTGATCGTAGGCAAGGATGATATTATTGATTTAATGATGGTTGCCGTGCTCAGCGAAGGGCACGTACTGCTTGAAGATGTTCCTGGAACAGGCAAAACGACGCTGGCAAAATCAATGGCCGTCTCGCTGGGATGCACATTTCGCCGCATCCAATTTACGCCTGACCTGCTGCCCAGCGATGTCACCGGGATCAATTATTTCAACCAGAAAACGCAGGCTTTCGAGTTCCGGCCCGGCCCAATCCTCAGCCAGGTTGTGCTGGCCGATGAGATCAACCGCGCCACCCCCCGCACTCAGAGCGCCCTGCTTGAAGCCATGCAGGAACGGCAGATGACGGTGGATGGCGAAACGCGCCTGCTGCCCCGTCCATTCCTGGTCATGGCGACTCAGAATCCCATTGAACTCGAAGGCACGTTTCCTCTGCCCGAAGCCCAGGTAGACCGTTTTCTGCTGCGCGTCGCCATTGGTTACCCGGATGAAGACGAGGAAAACCGGATTTTGCTGCGGTTTCGTACCGACGATCCGCTTGCCGATCTGGAGCCAGTTACCGATCCCGACTCGATCCTGGACCTGATCCAGCGGGTGCGCGCTATCCATGTTGCCGAGGAAGTGCAGAATTACATTGTGGACATTGCCCGTAAAACTCGCACTCATCACGAGATCGACCTGGGGGCCAGCCCGCGCGCGACTCTGGCGCTTTATCGCACCTCGCAGGCCCGCGCCGCTATTCATGGCCGCGATTTTGTGCTGCCGGACGATGTGAAATACCTGGCTCCGTTTGTGCTCACCCATCGCATCCAGATCAGTCCTCAGACCCGGCTGCGAGGCCGCCGTCCCGAAGAGATCGTGATCGATCTGGTTAACACTATTCCTGTGCCCGTAGAGAGCTGAGTCAGGGGGCGGTTGTGGGCTTTTTTGACTTTGAAAGCGCCGAACGCGAAGAACTTGGCAAACAGCCGATTCAGGGGCGCGGCGACACCTTGCAAGCCCTGTTCGATCATCGCTGGTTTAGCTTTGCGCTGATCATGCTGATGGTGGCGATCCTGGCACGGATCGAGGCTCTGGTGGTCATGGTTGCCTTTATGCTGGTCGTGCTTTTCCTGGCGTGGTTGTGGAGCCGCAGCACGCTGCGAGGACTGCTGTATGTGCGAGAATTTCCCTACCGGCGTTTTTTCCCTGATGAAAATTTTGATGTGCAAATCGTTATCGAAAACCGCAAACTGCTGCCGCTGCCCTGGCTTCAGATCGAGGACCAATGGCCCGTGCAGATTGGTCCAGTGGACGAACTGCTGCTGGCACGTTCCGAGGATGATATTGACACGGGATTCCTGATCAATACTTATTCGCTGAAATGGTACGAGCGCATCCGGCGGCGAGTTCCGATGACCGCCCGCCAACGAGGTGTCTTCGAAATCGGCCCGGCTCACTTCCTTTCGGGCGATCCATTCAGCCTGTTTGACCGAAAACTCGCACTCGAAAACCGTTATCAGGTGCTTGTCGTATATCCCCGCATCAAAACGCTAGAAGAGTTGGGGCTGCCGCTCAAAGACCCGTTTGGTGACCGGCGCGTGCAGCAGCGATTGTTCGAAGATCCAAACCGCACAATGGGGGTGCGCGATTATTCTCCGCAAGACAGCTTCCGCCATATTCACTGGAAAGCTACTGCCCGCGTCGGACAATTACAAACGCGCATCTATGAGCCGACTCGAAGCCAGCGCACGGTATTGTGCCTGAACGTGGCAACCTTTGAACAGCATTGGCGGGGCGTGTGGCCCGCCATGCTTGAATACGAGATGGAAGTAGCGGCTTCCCTGGCACATTGGGGATTGGCGGAAGGACACTCGGTAGGGCTAGTTGCCAACGGGACGCTGGCTCACGCCGACCAGCCTTTTCGCATTCCACCCAGCCGCAGTCCGGACCAGTTGACTCGCATCCTGGCGCCACTGGCTGCTGTCAGCTATTTTGTCAGCACCAGTTTTGACCGCTTTTTGATCGAAGAAAGTCCGCGTCTGCCCTGGGGAGCCACCCTGGTGTTGATCACTCCGTTCGTCAACGAGGCCATTGCCGGATCGGTGCTTCGGCTGCGGGATAGTGGCCGCCGCGTGGTGTTGCTCGGTCTGGGAAAAGCGGAGCCGCCGCCCATGACCGGGGTGATAACCTACCACCTGCCTGTTGGTGAAGATGAACCCCTGCTGCCGCCCGAATCGGAAGGGGAAGATGCCGGGGAAACAGAGGCAGCTCAGGCGCATCTAACCCCGCGCCAGCGTTATTTGCTGCGCCGCGCGCAACAAGAGGATGGTCGTCATGGTGAATAGTTTAGCTGCCAGACCCGCCCGGCGCATCAATTGGCGGCAGGAATATCTGCACATTACGCTGATCCTGATGACGGTGTGCTGGTTGGTTCCCTGGCTTACTTTGATTTTCCGGCTGCTGATCGAAATCTCTGTTCCCGCCGTCCTGGGGATCACCGCAGCGAACATGCTCGGCGCAACGCTGCTGACACGCTGGATGGAACACCGCCGAATCAGTTCTGGCCTGCAAACGACTACCATTCTGTTGACGATGTGGATCAGCGCCGGGTTGACGCTGCTGATTCTGCCTATGGTGGCAAGTGCCTACGCCAGTCATGATCGTATCGCATTCATGGACCTGTTCTACTTTGACCGTTATCACCGCGCCCCGGTTGGTCCGGTAACTATTATCTTATCGCTGCTATTATGGTGGCGCGGATTCAGCCTGGGCAGCGGTTACATGACTCTCGTGCGGGCCAGTTTTGGCGTGAGATTGGGCATTCTCACCTTCTTCTGGGCCTTCATTGCGGCAAACAACTCGCTGCGGGAAGAAGTTTTGGGGCTGGTTCCCATCTTTTTCTTTTTCGGGCTGATGAGTACCAGCCTGGCACGGGCCGACAGCCTGAGTCTGGATCGCCGGGAACGCAGTGGCGCATTCGGGCGGGGATGGTTTCTCTCGCTGCTGGGGATCGCGCTGGCCGTCACGCTGCTGGGTTATATTGTGGCGCTCTGGATGTCCGGCGCAAACCTGGATGAAATTGCAGGAGCATTGGGCAAAATCGGCGAAGTCATAATGACCCTGCTGTTTGTGCTACTCTCGCCGCTCCTGTTCCTGGGCCAGGGACTCTATAACCTCCTGGACTCCCTTATCTCGGATACCCCCAGAACTCCTGTGCAAACCGACTATGGCAAAAACGATGGAGAAAACAAGCTGGATACCCCCCTCATCCCAGATTTCTTTTATATGATCAGCAACGTATTTTTGATCCTCATTTTCGTGCTGATCGTCTTCATGCTGCTGGCATTCATCTGGTTTCTGTTTTTTGCCCGCCGAGACACAAAAGATCCCACCGGGGACGAACGAGAATCCCTCGGTACTGCCGAAGTCGTGGGAGGGCTGCGGAATGCGCTGCGCAACAGTTGGCGCAAGCTGGCTGACACATTGGGCATCTTCCGCCAATATGGACTGGGGCGTGATTTTTTAATCGCGCTCACCATCCGGCGGATTTATGCCCGGATGGAAAAACTGTCTGAGAAACGGGGATATCCTCGCGCCGTATCCCAAACGCCCTATGAATATCGCCGCGACCTATATCAGGCATTCCCCGGCCTGAATCAGGATATCCAGCTTATTACCGAGGCTTATATTGCCGTGCGGTATGGAGAAGTTCCAGAGGACCCGCGTGACCTTGCTGCTGTCCGCGCGGCCTGGGGACGTTTGCAAGAGAGTCCAGAGCCAGCCTAAAAAAGGCGGGTGATGGTCTACCCGCCTCCTCTTATTTCTCATTTCTCATGGCATTTCAGGCAGTGTGGCTGTGGCTTCCGGGGTCGCTGTTGGGGTCGGAGTTCGCTCCGCGCCTCCCTCGGTGGGTTCCGGTTCTTCTGTAGCGGCCGCCTCCACTGCTTCTTGAACGGCGCTGGCGACACGATCCAGGCGATCTTCAAAATTATTGTCTACAAAAGGATAGGTATACCGCTCGTTCCAGTAGGCAATCCACTGATATTCTTCGAGGGCTGGAGCGAGCATCCCCATGCCTTCCAAGAAGAGACCTCGGAAATAGTGATCAACCGCTGTTTCGCGCACGTTCAAGGCTTGATTCACATCATTCAGGCCTGTCTGATAAGCGATCAACTTCTCCTCATCGCTCAGATCGCTTTCTGCCGTCAGCCAATACTGTGCCTGAGCACGATATGAATAGGCGTCCGCCTTATCAAGATCAGAGGCCAGGCCGGCAATAAAGGAGTCGGTCAACACCTGGAGCATATCTTCATATTCGCAAACGAGTTCGCCGGGATAGAAGGTGCAAAGCTCGATCAGCGCTTTGGCCTGCATCAGGAGATAAGTGGAGTTCGTCGGATCGTCAGCTAGCAAGATATCCAGATGGTTTAACCCTTCGGAGTAATCGCCGACCTGGAAGGCGATCTCGGCCAGTTTTGCCCGGCTCTCCAGGTCGTCAGGAGTGATATCGACCACATACTTGAGATCAGTCAGAGCTTCTTCAATACGTCCCTGGCGATAGTACAGGTTGCCGCGTGTCTGGTAGGCTTCCAGCACCACAGCATCCATACTATCGGGCAGGGTATCGGCCACGTTCAGGATGCGCGAGAGGGCTGTTTCGGCCAGATCGTAATTACCCTCGCCCATGCGCGCTTTTGCAAGATACAGGTAACCTACAGGATCGCCGGAATAGTATAGCAGGAGGGTTTGAGCACTGACCACCGCCAACCCGTAATACTGAAGCTGCTGCTCGTTGCCCGGCTCCATCCGCTCGGCCAACCTGAGATAAACCTCTGGCTGAAGCTGCAAGGCAGGCTGAGATACCGGGTCCACAAACAGCGCCCGGCCAAGATAGTTCAGCGCAGCTTCGGGCTGGTTGTCGGCGAGTTCAATTCTCGCGGCAAGGATCAGCAGATTAACATCCGACGGCCATTCCGCGAGCATTTGAGCCACCGTTTGACGCGCTGTAACGATATCGCCGCTTTCAAGCTCAACTGTTGCTTTCGTCCAGGCAGCCAGGACCAGTTTTGAATCTTCGGCCAGCGCCTGCTGGCTCCACTGCATCGCCTCCGAGGGACGATTCTGCAAATATTGCACATAGCCCAATCCCGCCCAGATCAGGGGCGAGTCCTGGCATGAAGTGTAGCGAACATCCGAGGGGCGATAGGCCAGCGCTTCTTCTAACAACTGTTGGGCTTTATTGCGGCTTTGTACATCACCCAATGCCGCATGGCTCATCGCCTCATAGTAGACTACTGCTGGGTAGCAATTGGGGCTGGAAATATCGTGCTGCCCCTCCAAAGTTCCAATCGCCAGAGGATAATCCCCGATGGAGAACAGTTCGACGGCTTTATCAATACTACCCGCCACGTTCGGATGAACAGGCGGGTAGACATCCGTCGGAGTCGCATTGCCATAGATGCTACCCTCAGGCAAACCCGCCGGAACATCTGTCGCAGGAATCGCCATGATTGCTGGGAACGGAGTCGGGGTCGCGCCGCCGGGAGTGGGAGTCATGGTTAGAGTTGGGGTGCGTGAAGGAACACGTGTCGAACCACTCGCGATCTCAAGCCCTCCTTCACCGCCTAGCACACTGTAACCGACGAACCCTACCACGCCGACGACGAGGATCACAACCAGGGCCGCGACTGTATATGTCAAACGCTGCAAACGCTGCGCGCCGCCCTCACCATAGCGTTTTTTCGCTTTGTGCGCCCACTGAATATTCAACCGATCTATGGGCATGGGGCTGTAACGCCGCAAAAATTCGTCTACAGCGGACTGAATGCGGGCATATCTTTCATCATCCAGGAGCGGTACAGACGTGCTGGGAGCAGCTTGGACTGCCTGAGCAGGCTCTACACCTAGAGCACGAAGTCCTTTGATCGCAAATTCATTTTGAGGGTTAATTGTCAGTAATTGTTTCAGACAAAAGAGCCGTTCTTTATCGTCACGGGCCACGCTGCTTAACCACAACCATGTGCTTTCGTTCTGAGCGTCGAACCGGAGAGATTGTTGAAGCAGTTCACGCGCGGCATCAGAACGACCACTGCGCGCGGCAGCAATACCCTGTTGAAGTAATTGTTTTGCTTGTTCCTGGGCCATAGGGGGTGTCCCACCTGGATATGCAACCAAACATTATCGCCATTGTACAATAACATCCGATTCCTCAACAGTCACGGTATACTTTGGTACCAACCCTCAACCAGCGAAAAAAGGAAGGACTATGGCCGACACATGGCGCTTATTCATCGCAATTGAACTCCCCTCCGATATTCTTTCTGCCCTATCCGAAATTCAGACGCGGCTCAAACAGCAGGTTCCTCCCCGCACGGTTCGGTGGGTGGACCCCAAAGGCATCCACCTGACGCTCAAATTTTTGGGCGATGTGCCTCTGTTCCAGAGGAGTACTATCGAACACGCGCTGGCCGAGATCGCCCCCCGCCACACCGCTTTTCACCTGACAGCGCAGGGCTTAGGATGTTTCCCCAATCTGAAACGGCCCCGTGTTGTGTGGGTAGGGATGCAGGGACAGCTCCAGACACTCTCGGCAGTTCACGATGACGTTGAAGCATGGATCGCACCGATGGGCTATCCCGCCGAGGAACGGGCGTTTAATCCTCACCTGACTCTGGGCCGCGTGAACCGGGATGCAGACCGAGAGAATATAACACGGCTGGGAGCCATCATCGAGCACACATCATCCGGGGAAGCGCAATCGTGGCAGGTCGAGACGATCAGCCTGATGCGCAGCGAACTCAAACCCGGCGGCGCTGTTTATACTGAACTCTTTCGTGCGCCGCTCCGCCAGCCGGACCCTGACACGCGATAAAAGTCATGCTACAATCAAGATCAATTCAGTGCCGGAATAGTCAGGAGGTTAGCCCACTGGAAGCCATAGATTTGGCCCGGATCATCGTTGATCTGGCGTCCGACAAAAAAGGGGAAGATATCGTTCTGATGGATATGCGCCGTGTATCACCCGTGACAGACTTTTTTGTCATCATCAGCGGCGGCAGTGACCGGCAGCTTAAAGCCATCATCGAACATATCGCGCAGGAAACAAAAGCTCAACATGGTGTCATGCCCTGGCGGGTAGAAGGTTCAGCAGTCAACGGGTGGGTCTTAATTGACTTTGGGGATGTGGTCGTCCACGCTTTTTTGCCCGAAAAGCGCGCCTATTATGACCTCGAAGGTCTGTGGCGTGAGGCCCCGGTCATGGTCCGC
>Ga0073934_10010689_pt1 | contig 11322 bp, 9 predicted proteins | sample LarsenN4metaG_FD_76834 | JGI IMG/M metagenome (GOLD analysis project Ga0073934, IMG submission 76834) | Hot spring sediment bacterial and archeal communities from British Columbia, Canada, to study Microbial Dark Matter (Phase II) - Larsen... ...
GATCACCACATCGAAGGCTACACGATGTGGATGGCGGGGGGAGGGTTCAAACGGGGCGCGGTGATCGGCAACACCGACGAGATCGGATACTATGCGGTGGAAGACGTGGTCCACGTCCACGACCTGCAGGCGACGATCCTGCACCTTCTGGGCATCGACCATCTGCAGCTCGTCTACAAATTCCAGGGCCGCAAGTACCGGTTAACCGACGTGCACGGCGAAGTGGCAACGAAGCTGTTGGCATGAATTCGGAGGAAAACCAACCACGAAGGTACGAATGACACTAAGGTGGCAGAGACGGGTTTTGAAAAGTTGTCGGAGGAGGGAGAGCGAATTGCCACTGGCATTGTGAATGGTGCATATCGAGTTCATCAGGCGCTTGGCCCGGAGTTGCTGGAAAGCGTTTACAAACGATGTGTGCGTCACGAACTGGAGAAGGCTGGTTTTGAAGTGCTCTGGGAGCAGCCGATCCCAATCCGCTACGACGGGATCGAATTCGATGAAGGTTTCAAGCTCGACCTCTGGGTCAATCGACTCGTGGTGGTCGAAGCAAAGTCGGTCGTCGAGATGAACCCGGTCTTTCGCGCTCGGATCATGTCTCACCGGAGGTTGATGAATCTAAGGCTGGGGTTTCTCATCAATTTCAACGTTCCCCTCATCAAGGACGGTATTAAGAGGATGATCTTATGACCTCCTTCCGCCTTGTCCTTTGTGCCCTTAGTGCCTTCGTGGTTGGTTTTCCGCTCTTTGCTGGGGAGTACAACGAAGTCCTCTCCATCGGCGATGCCGCGCCGGCGTGGAGCGATCTGCCGGGGACGGATGGCAAGCCGCACTCGCTCGCGGAGTTGAAGGACAAGGACGTGGTGGTCCTCGTGTTCACCTGCGCGAGTTGCCCCACGGCGACCGATTACGAAGACCGCATTCAGGCGCTCGCGAAAGGCTACGCCGCGAAGAACGTCGCCGTGGTAGCGGTGTGCGTGAACCGCGTCGAAGAGGACAAGCTGCCGGCGCTCACAAAGCGTGCGAAGGAGAAGCAGTTTGCGTTCCAGTACCTGTACGACGAGTCGCAGCAGATCGCGAAGCAGTATGGGGCCTTGTTCACGCCGGAGTTTTTCGTGCTCAACAAGGACCGCAAGATTGCCTACATGGGGGCGATGGACGACAGCACCGATCCGGCAGGCGTCAAGACGCGCTACGTTGAAAACGCCATCACCGCAGCGCTGAAGGGCGAAAAAGCCGCCGTCGCCGAAACCATCGCCCGCGGCTGCCGAGTGCGTTTTGCTCGCAAACGCCGGCCGGCGGAGAATCAGTAGTTGCGTGAAACCGCAGTCCGCACCGTCGGGTACACGAGTGTGACCGTCTTGCGGATCCGTTCAACATTCGGGGAGTTCAGCAGTGCGAACCACATTCTGGTGGTGCCCGACGTGGGTCGTGGGTCTGGCTGTCATTCTAGCGACGACCACCGCCCGGGCTGCCGATTCGCTGGCCGATTACCTGCCCGATGGCGCCCTCGGCAGCGTGGAGGTCTCCGGTCTGGCGGCGCTCATCGAGAAGATCGAGAGTTCGGACATTCCCCGCGTCATCGTGGAGTCAGACGGTTACAAGAAATACGCCGACTCCGACGCCGGCCGGAAAGCCCGTGGCGGACAGGCGCTGCTCGAAGGGCAGCTCGGCATGGGATTGTGGACCGCGGCGAAACGCATTGCCGGCGATCGGGCGTTCCTCGCAATCTATCCTCCATCGGACGGGAACGAGCAGCCGAACGGCGTACTGCTCGTGCGGTTGGCCGACGAAGAGATCGGCCCGCTCGTGAAGGAGAAACTCGCGCCGTTCGTGGAACTCGCGGGAGATAAGGTTGTTGCCGAAAATCGCGACGGCGTTTGGCGGCTGCGCTCGAAGGACGACAAGGTGCATGCGGCGCTGCGCGGGCGATGGGTGGTCCTCAGCTCGACGGCGGATCGGCTCGATGGCGTGTTGAACGCCGTCTCGCGGCCAGACGTACCATCCGAATCCACACTGGCCGATTCGCCTGCGTGGAAGGGGCTGGCGGTGCAGTCTCAGCCTGGGGACACGTGGGTCACGGTGTGCGTGGACTTGCAGCGGCTGCGGACAATTGTGAACCAGGACCGGTTATTGCCGTCCAAGACCGACAACCCGCTGGCGTCGCTGCTGTTTGGCGGATTGCTCGAGTGTGCAGCCCTGGCGCCGCGGGCCTGCGGTTCGCTCGTCGTCGGTTCGAATGAATTTGCGCTGAGCGTGAAGGTGGATCAATCGGCCGACCGGCTCGATGCCGCACATCGCACGCTGTTCGCGCCGCGCGTGACCTCGCTGCCGGTCCTCACGCCGGACGTTCCGCGGCGTCTGGGCAGCCTGGAGTTCTCGCGCGCCTGGGCCGAGTGGTACAAGGCCCGCGACCAGTTGCTCGAAGCGAAAGTGCTGCCCGAGTTCGACAAGTTCGAAACCGGGCTGGCAACGTTCCTCCCCGGCAAGGACTTCGCGGAAGACGTGCTGGCGCTGCTGGGCACGCCGATGACGTTCGTCGCCGCGCAGCAGACGTTTCCGCATCTGGAAGGGCACCCCGGCGTGCAGTTGCCCGCGTTCGGCGTGGTGCTGGAATTGAACGACCCGCAGAAAGGAGCCGACCTGTTCAACGTGTTCTTCCAGACGATCACATCGATCTCCAACATCGAGGCCGGCAAATACGGCCGGCAGCCGTGGGTGCTCGGGTCCGAGTCGTTCCAGGGGATCCAGATCGCCTTCGCCAAATACCTGCAGACGCCCAAGGGGACCGAGCTTCCCCTTGTGTACAACTTTCAGCCGGCGTCGGCGCTCGTCGGAAAGAACTACGTGGCGGCGACGTCGCTGGAGTTGTGCCGCGATCTGGTGAAGTCGCTGCAGCAGCCGGTGCGCGACGGTTCGCCGCCGCGTTCCTCCGGAGTCGACGTCAATTTCGAGATGAACCTCGACCCCAACCTGGCGGCGGAACTGCTGCTCGCGAATCGCGCGGCGCTGGAGGCCGTGGGGTTGCAGCAAGGCAAGACGGCGGAGCAGGTGCGGCAGGAATTCGACGCGGGGCAGGCACTGCTGCGCGCGCTCGCGCCGTGGCAGATGCGGACCATCGTGCACGAGAAGACGATCGAGCTGCGGCTGACGGGCGGCTGGCATTGAATCCAGAACCGGGCCGTGTCGGCCCGGTCTTTCGTTTGACTCATGGGAAAGAGAAGCGTCCAGGGCAGCACGCCCGGCTTCAATGGAATTGAGCATGAGTGACGCATCGCTCGCGCCGTTATCGCCTCACTCGTTTGACCGCGAGGCCGCGGCACATCTGCTGCGACGGCTGCAGTTCGGCGTGCGGCCCGACGAGATTGAACGCGCGCTCGCCGAGGGCCTGGACGCCACGCTCGAACGGCTCCTGACCGTGCAACCGGAGTCTGCCGAGTTCCAACGGGGCGAGGCCGCCTTGCGTCAAACAGCCTATGCCGCCAGCAGTATTGTCAGTCTGAAGTCGTGGTGGTTGTACCGCATGCTGCATTCGTCGAACGCGCTCCGCGAGAAGCTGACACTGTTGTGGCACAACCACTTCGCCACGAGTTACGCCAAAGTGAACAATGTGCCGCAGATGGCGGCGCAAAACGATCTGTTCCGTCGGCACGCTGCCGGCGACTTCCACGAGCTGCTGCACGCGGTGGCCCGCGACCCGGCGATGCTGGTGTGGCTAGACGGCAACGCCAACCGCCGCCGGCATCCCAACGAAAACTTTGCCCGCGAGGTGATGGAGCTGTTCGCGCTGGGCATCGGCAATTACACGGAACATGACATTCAGGAAGCGGCCCGGGCGTTCACCGGCTGGCAGCTCCGCGACGGCGCGTTCTGGTTCAACGCCGCGCAGCACGATGCGGGGACGAAGACCGTCTTCGGCAAATCGGGCCAATTCGAGGGGAACGCGATCATCGATCTGTGCCTCGAACACCCGGCCTGTCCGCGGTTCCTGGCGTTGAAGATCCTGCGCATGTTCGTCACCGATCAGCCGGTAGAATCGCTCATCGCGAAAGTGGCCGCGGCGCTGACGCGCTCGAAGCTGAATGTGAAACCGGCGTTGCGGGAGCTGTTTGCATCGGCAGAGTTCTTCGCGCCGGAACATCGCGTCGGGTTGATCAAGTCGCCGGTCGATCTGGTCGTCGGCACGCTGCGGACGTCGGCCACGCGGATCACGCTTCCTGCCGCCGCCGAGGTGCTGGCGCGGCTGGGGCAGGATCTGTTTGAGCCGCCCACCGTGAAGGGCTGGGAGGGCGGGCGGCAGTGGATGCAGACCTCCACCTGGATCCTGCGCTGGAACTTCGCCACCGAATTGATCGACGGACGCGGCAACCTCGCAACGCTCCGCAGCGAGTTGTGGTCCGACGGGAAGGACCAGCCGGATGCCTGGGAGCTGGCATATCTCGGCCGCGTCCAGCCGGAAGTGCGCGCAAGCATCGCGATGCACTGGGAATCGACGGCGTCCATGACGGCAGAGGAGCGTGCGCGCAGTGTGTTGAGATTCCTGTGGACTCTGCCGGAGTATCAATTGGGCTAGTGCCGCCTGCGGCCTGGCCAGTGGAGAGTTGGCGATGTCATTCCCAGCCACGCGGCGCGAGTTTCTGAAGGTCCTCGGCGCGACGAGCCTGGTGTCGCTCAATGGGTTGCCGCCGCGGTGTCTTTCGGCAGCGCTCGTTGACGACAGGGCGCGCCCCGATCAGCGCGTGCTGGTGTTGATCCAGCTCGCCGGCGGCAACGACGGCCTGAACACTGTCGTGCCGTATGCCGAAGACGCCTATCGCCGCGCTCGTCCGGCGCTGGCCATTGGCGAAGGGAGTGTCCTCAAGCTAAACGAACAGTTCGGACTGCATCCAAGCCTCACCGGACTGCGGAAGCTGTGGGATGCGGGACGGCTCGGCATCGTGCACGGCGTGGGTTATCCCCACCCAGACCGTTCGCACTTCCGCTCGATGGACATCTGGCACACGGCGAACCCGGACGTCACGCAGCCGCAGACGGGCTGGGTCGGCCGCACCCTCGACGTCTCTGCTGAGTCCTCGCACGGGCTGCGCGAGGCGGTCGCCATTGGGCTGGACCGCCTGCCGTTGGCGCTCGTCGGCAACCGCGTCGTGTCGCCGATGATTAAGAACCTCGATGCCTTCCGCTTGAACGAGCCGGAGGGCAAGTCGCCGCTGCGCACGACAGCATGGCAGCAAGCGGCCAGCGCGAACAGCGATGCGGGAAGCGAGCTCGATTTTCTGCGCCGATCCGCGGCAGCCAGCCTCGCCAGTGCGGATCGATTGAAGAGCCTGGGAAAGACCTACAACTCCTCGGTCGACTATCCTTCGACCGGACTGGCCCAGCGTCTCAGGCTGGTCGCCCAGATGATTGCCGCCGAACTGCCGGCGCGGATCTACTTCGTCTCGCTCGACGGCTTCGACACGCACGCGCAGCAACTGCCCGGCCATGCCGCGTTGCTGTCCGAACTGTCCGAGGCAGTCTCGGCATTCGTCGCAGACCTGGAAGAGCATGCGCTCTCCCAGCGCGTACTGACGGCGACGTTCTCCGAGTTCGGCCGGCGACTGGCCGAAAATGGCAGCCTGGGAACCGATCACGGTGCGGCGTCTTCGCTGTTTGTGGTTTCGCCCAACCGAGGCGGCATGTTCGGTCAGCCGCCGAGCCTGTCCGATCTCGACGACGGTGATCCCAAGTTCACCACCGACTTCCGCCGCGTGTACGCCGCGTTTCTCGAGAATTGGCTGCAGGTAGATGCCGCGCCCGCGCTGGGTGGCCAATTCGCGCCGCTCGATTGTGTGTGATGAACGACCCGTTGGAAGCCCAGGGAATGTTTTCCCTGGGTTCTTCTCTTCAATCAACAAGTGACCCAGGGAAAACATTCCCTGGGCTTCTGCAGAGTTGCCCCGTGCCGCTGGTCTCCTAGAATGGTGACAACCGCGGCCCGCAGCGGGTCCGGACGCGACCGAATCCTCCGAGGAGGCCACCCTCATGGCGTACACGTTGCCGGCATTGCCCTATCCGTACAACGCGTTGGAGCCGCACATTGACGCGCGGACGATGGAAATCCATCACACGAAGCATCACCAGGCGTACATCAACAATGCCAACAAGGCGCTCGAGCCGCACGCGGCACTGGCAGCCATGTCGGCGGAAGACCTCATCAAAGATCTGTCGAGGGTACCGGAGGACATCCGCACGGTGGTTCGAAACAACGCGGGGGGTCACGCGAACCACTCCTTGTTTTGGACGGTGATGGCCCCCAATGCAGGCGGCTCCCCCCCTGGCGAATTGGCCGCGGCCATCGACTCCGCGTTCGGCAGCTTCGATGCGTTCAAGGAGAAGTTCTCCGCCGCGGCAGCCGGGCGGTTCGGCAGCGGCTGGGCCTGGCTGGTGAAGAACGCGGGCAAACTAGAAGTGATGAGCACCCCCAATCAGGACAGCCCCCTCATGGAGGGCAAGACGCCCATTTTGGGGCTAGACGTCTGGGAACACGCATACTACCTGAACTACCAGAACCGCCGCCCCGACTACATCGCCGCATTTTGGAACGTCGTCAACTGGGCAGAAGTCGCCAAGCGGTTCGCGGCAAAGTAGCGGTAGAGGTTCTCTGCGAACCCGCAAGCCCGGCGTTCGGAAAAGCCGGGCATCTTTTGTGCGCGGTGCCGATAAAGAATTATCGTGCCCGCGCGATCGCTCCTTCGCCGTAACCTCTGGCTGCTCGTTGCCACGACGGGCCTGGCCCTCGGCTGCGCACTACCCGACTACCATCTGCCGAGCGGGTTCAGCAGCACGTACTATCGGCACCTGCAACAGTCGCAGACGATGCCGACCGAGACCGTGATTGAAACGCGGCCCGCTCCCGTCTGGTCGTGGCGCCATTGGACCAATTGACTCCTGCGGGTGGGACGAGTCCTCGAGTCCCACCGGCGTACTCCGTGCTCAGTACTGAGTACTGAGTAAGGAGTACTGAGTACCCGGTACCCAGTACTCCGTACTCAGCATGCGCGACTTCCGACGCTCCGCGCGCTGTGGTACTTTCACACCTTTGGTCCTGATCGCAGCGACGTCGCGCGCGGAAGCCGTCATGCCGATTCCCGATTCGACCACTGTTGCACAACCCGGCCTGCGCCGCACGCTCGGCCCGTGGACGCTGTGGGGGCTGGGCGTCGGATATGTCATCTCCGGCGAATACTTCGGCTGGAACCTCGGACTGCCGCACGGTGGTATCTGGGGGATGTTGGTGGCCTTTGTGCTGGTGACGGTGATGTACGTCACCTTCGTCTTGAGCTATGCCGAATTGGCCTGTGCGATGCCCCGCGCCGGCGGCGGCTTTGTCTACGCTTCGCGTGGATTGGGACCGTGCGCGGGGTATTTTACCGGAGTCGCCCAGCTCGTGGAGTTCCTGTTCGCGCCGCCCGCGATTGCGATGGCGCTCGGTGCGTATGTCGCAACACGATTTCCGGACCTCGAGCCGAAGTGGGTGGCCATTGGCGCGCTGGCGGCGTTCACGGCGCTCAACCTGTGGGGCGTGCAGCAGGCGGCGACGTTTGAACTCGTCGTGACGTTGCTCGCGGTGGGCGAGCTGGCATTATTCGGCATGGTCACGGCTCCCTCCGTGAGCCTTGAAAACTTTCCTGGGGATAGCTGGGGGAACGGGTGGACTGGCGTGCTGGCGGCGCTGCCGTTCGCCGTATGGTTCTACCTCGCCATCGAAGGCGTGGCGAACGCGGCCGAAGAGGCCGTGCATCCGCAGCGCGACGTCGCGCTCGGCTTTGGCACGGCACTGGCGACGCTGGTCTTCCTTGCGACGACGGTATTCGTGTGCGGCATTGGCGTCGGCGGTTGGGAGCGCATCGTCTGGAAGCCGGACGACCTCGTGCAGACATCTTGGGGGGTGCAGCCTCGCGCCGAGGCCCCGTTGTCCGATAGCCCGTTGCCATTGGCGCTCGCGCAGGTCTATCCGCCGGGGCATGTGCTGTACCAGTTGCTCATCGGCATCGGCGCGCTGGGCATCATCTGCAGCTTGAATGGCATCATTCTCGCGGCGGGTCGTGCGCTGCTGGAAATGGGTCGCGCCGGGTTCGTGCCGCGCATCCTCGGGAGCGTGCACGTCACGACGCAGTCGCCCGCAGCGGCATTGTGTGCGAACTTTCTCATCGGCGCCGGATCGATTCTGTTCCTCGACACGGGCGGGCTGATCACTCTGTCGGCAATGGGGGCCGTCACGTTGTACGTGCTCTCGATGGAAGCGCTGGTGCGGCTGCGCCACACCGCCCCGGACCTGCCGCGGCCGTTCCGCGTGCCGTGTTATCCAGTCTTCCCACGCGCAGCGCAGGTGCTGTCCCTGCTGGTGTTGGTGGCAATGCTCTGGCAAAACGCTTCCTGGGACGCGCCGCCTTGGAAATCGCTCACCGTGTGGTACGTGTCGATTGCGATCGGCGCCGGGCTGTATTACGTGCGATTTGCGCGCCCGGGGACTTGGAGTGTAGCCAGCGTCCCGGACACAGCTCCCGGTTCGCCGGATTGAGGTGGTCATGTCGCCGCGCCGCTGCATGTTGGGCGACACCACGTGGGTCTTCCACGATCTGCGCGACGTGATGGCGAAGGCCAGCCCGCGACGATCGGGGGACGAGTTGGCCGGCATCGCGGCCCGCTCGCCCGAGGAGCGCGTCGCCGCCCAAAGGGTGCTCGCGGACGTGCGGCTGGACGAGTTTCTCCGCGAACCGTTGATCTCGCCGGAAATCGACGAAGTGTCGCGATGGATCTGTGACAGTCACGACGCGGCTGCCTTCGAGCCGGTGCGCAGCCTGACCGTCGGCGAGTTCCGGGATTGGCTGCTGCGGTACGAAACGACCGCCGACGTGCTGACGCGGCTCGCGCCGGGGTTGATGCCGGAGATGGTCGCGGCAGTCTCCAAGCTGATGCGCGTGCAGGACCTGGTGCTGGTGGCGGGCAAGTGCCGCGTGGTTTCGCAGTTCCGCAACACGCTGGGGTTGCCCGGCCGGTTGGCCGTGCGAATCCAGCCTAACCATCCCACCGACGATCCGCAGGCCATCGCGGCCTCTATTCTCGACGGGCTGTGCTACGCCTGCGGCGATGCCGTGATCGGCATCAACCCCGCCACCGACAACGTCGGCAACACGCTGTTGCTGCTGCAGCTTGTGGCCGAGCTCATCGGCCGTCACCAAATTCCCACGCAATCGTGCGTGTTGGCGCACGTCACCACCACCATTGAGGCCATGCGCCGCGGCGCCCCGGTCGATCTCGTGTTCCAGTCCATCGCCGGAACCGAAGCAGCGAATCGCAGTTTCGGAATCTCTCTCGCGCTGCTCGACGAAGCCCACCAGATGGCCCTCGAACTAAAACGCGGAACGGTGGGGCAGAACCTGATGTACTTCGAGACCGGACAAGGTTCGTGCCTGTCGGCCGGTGCACATCACGGCGTCGACCAGCAGACGCTCGAAGCCCGGGCGTATGCCGTCGCGCGACGCTATCGACCGCTGCTGGTGAACACGGTGGTGGGGTTCATCGGCCCGGAATATCTGTACGACGGCAAGCAGATCCTGCGCGCGGGGCTGGAGGACCACTTCTGCGGCAAGCTGCTCGGCGTGCCGATGGGCTGCGACATCTGCTACACAAACCACGCCGAGGCCGACCAGGACGACATGGACGCGCTGCTGTCGCTTCTCGGCATGGCAGGCGTGAACTACATCATGGGCGTGCCTGGGGCGGACGACATCATGCTGAACTACCAGTCGACCTCGTACCACGACAGCCACTATCTGCGTCAGTCACTCGACCTGCGCCCCGCGCCGGAGTTTGAAGAATGGCTGCATTCGGCGGGCATCCTCGATCAAAAGGGCCGGCTGCAGACGCTGACGCCGCAGCATCGACTCCTCCAAGTTTAGCCGCGACCCGGAGGGGAGCACTCTGCACGCTGGCGGTGCGGGCGCAGAGCGCTCCCCTTTGAGTCGCGGCTAAACGAAACCGATTTGGCGAACGCCGATGACATTCACATCCCCCGATCCCTGGTCCTTCCTTCGCGATGCGACGGTCGCGCGGATCGCGCTCGGTCGTTCTGGCGGGAGCCTGCCGACGCGGGAGTTGCTTGATTTCAGCCTGGCACATGCCCGGGCGCGCGATGCCGTTCACGTGCCGTTCGACGCCGATGCACTCGCCGCCGCGTTTGTCGCCGCTGGTTTGCCAGCCATTGTCGCGAAAAGTGCCGCGACCGATCGCGAGACGTTTCTCCGCCGCCCCGATCTCGGCCGGCGCTTGGATGAAGCTTCGCGAGAGCACGTCGCGCATCTGAAACGGGCCGACCCCTTGTTCGACCTCGCCCTCGTTGTGTCGGATGGGCTTTCGGCGCCGGCTGCCATGCGTCATGCCCCGCCACTTGCAATCCGTCTCGTCGAGCAATTGCAGTCAGATGGCTGGGCCATGCCGCCGATCATCGTGGTCCGCCACGGCCGCGTCGCCATCGAGGACGAGATTGGGGAACTGCTCTCGGCGCGGTTGTCGCTCATTCTCCTGGGCGAGCGCCCCGGCCTGGGTGCGCCCGACAGTCTGGGCGCGTACTTCGTATTCGACCCGCGCGTGGGGCGGACCGACGCCGAACGGAACTGCGTCTCCAACGTCCGTCCGGAGGGTCTGCCGATTGATGCCGCCGCCGAGACGTTGCGGTACCTGCTCTCCGAGTCGCGAACACGAAGACTGAGCGGCGTGGCGCTCAAGGACGAGCGCGGATTGCTTCCGCAGACGTCGACCGTCGCACCGACGTTTCCGGGATCGATTGCTGAGATGGAAGACGCGGGCGCCGCGGCTGGAGGCAATTTGCAATCGAGCACTCCTTCAGGGGGCTGACGCCCCCCGCTCGGAGGAACGCAGCCGGTACAGCGCCGCGAGCTGCACGCCGTAGCGGCTCACTTCGGCAAGAAGTTCGGCATCTGCCGGACCCTTGCGCAGTTCGGGCGGGAGATCGGCGAGTCGGCGGAAGAGCAGCACGTAGTCGGCCGGTTGCTTCTCCGGATCATACGCGATCAGTCGCATTCCGTGGCGTCGCAGGATTGGCGACTGCCGCAGCAACTCCTCGACCTGGAACTGGTGAAGCACGGGAGAAACGGCGATCGTGGCGCCCGGCTTGGTTTGGGTGACCGTTTGCTCCAGCAGCGTGCGCGTGACGGCATCGCCCCAGTAGTTCAGCTCGACCCCGCTCTCTGCAGCACCGGACAGACCCGTCCAGCAGAACTGGCTCAGATAACACGGATGGATTCCCATGAGGGACGTCAC
>Ga0073934_10010690_pt1 | contig 11321 bp, 11 predicted proteins | sample LarsenN4metaG_FD_76834 | JGI IMG/M metagenome (GOLD analysis project Ga0073934, IMG submission 76834) | Hot spring sediment bacterial and archeal communities from British Columbia, Canada, to study Microbial Dark Matter (Phase II) - Larsen... ...
CCGTCACGATGTGGAACAGGCCGACCTTGAACTTCGACGGCTGGGCGTCGGCGTGGAAGGCGCCCTCGTCGGCGAGCAGCGAGACCCGCAGGCCCTTCATCGTCCCGTCCTTCGACAGGGCCATCTCGCCGTGCATGTGGAAGTCGCGCGCGAACCCGGTCGAGATCAGGTTCTCGGTCCGGTCCTCGATCCACTTCACGGGGCGGCCGAGCAGCAGCGAGGCCGCGGTGGCCACGACGTACCCGGGGTAGACGGGGACCTTGTTCCCGAAGCCGCCCCCGATGTCCGGCGAGATGATCCGGATGTTCTCCTCCGGGAGCCCGGCGACCATCGCGAAGACGGTGCGGATCGCGTGCGGGGCCTGCGACGTCATCCAGATCGTGGCCTGGCCGGTGGCCGGGTTCACGTCGGCCACGCATCCGCACGTCTCGACCGGCGCCGGGTGCGAGCGCGGGTAGTGCGTGTCGAGCGCGACCACCACGTCGGCCTCGGCGAACGCCTCGTCCGTGGCCTCCTTGTCGCCGGCCTCCCAATGGTAGATGTGGTTGTCCTTCTGGTCCTCCTTGTCGGTCCGGATGACGGGCGCGTCCGGCTCGAGGGCGCGCTGCGGCGTCACGATCGGCGGCAGCGGGTCGTAGTCCACGTCGATCAGCTCGAGCGCGTCCTTCGCGACGTACGGATCCTCGGCGATGACGGCCGCCACCTCCTGCCCCTGGAACCGCACCTTGTCGGTCGCGAGCACGGCCTGGGTGTCGTAGGACAGGGTGGGCATCCACGCGAGGTTGTGCTGGGCCATCAGCTCGCCGGTGACCACGGCGACCACGCCCGGGACGGCGGCCGCCTTCGAGGTGTCGATGCCCTTGATCGTCGCGTGGGCGAACGGGCTCCGCAGGATCGCCATGTGCAGCATCCCCGGGAGCTTCACGTCGTCGATGAAGGTGCCCTTGCCGCGGATCAGGCGGTCGTCCTCCTTGCGGCGGACGCTGTGGCCGATGCCGCGGATCTCGGTCGCCTCGGTTGCCATGTGCAGCGCTCCTCTCAGGCCGTGGTGGACGCGCCCGCCTGCATCTCGGCGGCGAGCTGGATCGCCTTCACGATGTTCATGTAGCCGGTGCAGCGGCAGATGTTGCCCGAGATCGCCCAGCGGACGTCCTCGTCGCTGGGGGTCGGGTTCCGCTCGATCAGCGCCTTGCCGACGAGCATCATCCCCGGCGTGCAGAACCCGCACTGGAGGCCGTGGGCCTCCTTGAACGCGGCCTGCACCGGGTGGAGCTTGCCGTCCTGCATCAGGCCCTCGACGGTCGTGACCTCGCGGCCGTCGGCCTGGACCGCGAACATCGTGCACGACTTGATCGGCGTGCCGTCGAGCAGGACCGTGCAGGCGCCGCAGCTGGTGGTGTCGCACCCCAGGTGCGTGCCGGTGAGATCGAGCACCTCGCGGATGAAGTGCACGAGCAGGAGCCGCGGCTCGACGTCGGCGGTGCGCTCGGAGCCGTTGACGGTGACCGTGATCTGCATCGTTCCGCTCCTCCTCAGCCTCGAGCCATCTCGACCGCGCGCGCCAGCCCGCGGCGGACGAACACCTCGACCATGTGGCGCTTGTACTCGGCCGAGCCGCGGACGTCCGAGCTCGGCGAGCTCGCCGCGGCGGCCAGACGTCCGGCCTCGGCGAACGCCTCCTCCGTGGGCTCCGCGCCCGCGAGCGACCCCTGGGCCTCGGTCGCCTCGATGTTCTTCGTGCCGACGCCGGTCAGGCCGATCCCGGCCCGGCCGATCGTCCCGTCCGACATCTCGACCTGCACGGCCACGCCCACCGTGGCGAAGTCGCCGACCTTGCGCTCGAGCTTGAGGTACGTCCCGCCGCTCTTGCCGCTCGGCGCCGGGACCCTCACGTGGGTCAGGAGCTCGTCGGGCTCGAGCGCCGTCGTGAAGATGTCGACGAGGAACTCGCGCATCGGCAGCTCGCGCTCGCCGCGAACGCTGCGGAGGGTGACGCTCGCGCCCGCGGCCAGCATCACCGAGCCCCAGTCGCCGGCCGGGTCGGCGTGCGCGAGCGAGCCACCCACGCTGCCGAGGTTCCGCACGAGGGGGTCGGCGATCTGGGGCGCCGCGGAGGCGAGCAGCGGGAACCGCGCGGCGACCGTCTCGGAGGCCACCACCTGGTTGTGGCGTACCAGCGCGCCGATCCGGAGTCCTCCGCCGTCCTCCTCGATCGCGTCGAGCCCGGGCACGCGGTTGATGTCGACGAGGTGGGCCGGGGCGGCGAACCGCAGCTTCATCACCGGGATCAGGCTCTGGCCGCCCGCCAGGACCTTCGCGTCCTCCAGGCTCGAGAGCGACCGGAGCGCCTCCTCGAGCGATGCGGGCCGGTGGTACTCGAACCTCGATGGCACCATGCGAGCCCCTCCTCAGTCCTCGGACCCCGCCGACGGGCGGACGGTTCGATCCCGTTGAGCATGCCGGGATGCGACCGACCGCCGAACGCGCGCGCGTGCAGACACGGTCCCCCGTACTACGTTCGACCTACGGTTGGCGACTGGACTATCCACCGACGGTCGATGAAAGGTCAAGTCGCTCAGGTGCTCGCCCCCGCGCCTGGCGGTATCGTCCGGCACATGGCCGCCGACCTCGCGCCCGTGCGTCCTTCCAACCGGGGGTTCTGGACGGTGCTCCTCGCTCTCGGGGCGGGCGGGCTCGCGCTCGTCGCCCTCGTCATCGCGTTCCGGCCGGTGGCGCGAACCGGGGCGGTCGCGTTCGCCCAGTCGAACCTGCGCACCGCGGCGGCCGCGGCGGAACGCGTGGCGCGGCAGGAGGGGTCGCTCGCCTCGCCGACCGCCCTACGCATGCGCCTGGAGCCCGGGGTCGACCGGCTCCTGTTCATCGACCCGGACCAGGGCTCGAACGACTCCGAGGTCGTGAGCGTGCTCGCGACCGCCGGGGCGTGGACCGCCGCCGCCAGGGCGGACACGGGCGAGTGCTTCTGGATCCGGCTCGAGCCGCTGGACGGGACCGCGTACGGGACCGTCTACGGGACCGGGAGCGATTGCTCGGCCGAGGACGCCGCCGCGGCCGTCCCCGGCGCCTGGCCGGAGCCCTAGCCACCGACTCGCGCATCCGGCGCGACCGGGCTACCATCCGTATCCTGCTTGGTCCGGCGAAAGGGGGGACCCGTGACGCACGTCTCGGTCACCGTCAACGGGGAGGCGCGCGAGGCCGACGTCGAGCCGCGCACGCTCCTCGTGTACTTCCTCCGGGAGACCCTCGGCCTCACCGGAACGAACGTCGGATGCGACACCTCCTCGTGCGGCTCGTGCACGGTGCTCGTCGACGGCGAGTCGGTGAAATCCTGCACGGTGCTCGCGGCGCAGGCGGACGGCCGTGAGATCACCACGATCGAGGGCATGGCCTCCGACGGCCAGCTCCATCCGCTCCAGGAGGCGTTCCACCGCAACCACGGGCTCCAGTGCGGCTACTGCACGCCCGGGATGATCATGGCGGCGGCGAGCTTCCTGAAGGAGAACCCCAACCCGACCGACGCCCAGGTGCGGGAGGCCCTCGAGGGGAACCTCTGCCGCTGCACCGGGTACCAGAACATCGTGAAGTCCATCCTCGACGCCGCGCAGCAGATGAGCGGCGCCACGGCGTAGGGGGTCGAGCCATGGCGACGACGGAGAAGTACGTTGGGCAGCCGGTCCCCCGGAAGGAGGACGCGGAGTTCCTGACGGGGCAGGCCAGGTACACGGACGACCTGACCGTCCCCGGGATGCTGTGGATGTCGGTCGTGCGCAGTCCCTACGCGCACGCCCGCATCAAGGGGGTCGACACGTCGAAGGCGCTGGCCATGCCGGGCGTGGTAGCCGCCTTCGCCGGTTCGGACTTCGAGTGGGCCGGGCCGCTCCTGATGGCCTGGCCCGTCACGCCGGAGATCAACAACCCGCCCCACTGGCCGCTCGCGAAGGACAAGGCCCGCTACCAGGGCGACGGGGTGGCGGTGGTGATCGCCGAGTCCCGGGGCGCCGCCGCGGACGCGGCCGAGGCGGTCCAGGTCGACTACGAGGAGCTGCCGGCGGTGACCGACCCGGACGCCGCCCTCGCTGGCGGGGCCCCGATCCTGCACGAGGAGTTCGGGACCAACCGCTCCTACACCTGGAAGCTGACCAACGGCGACGTGGACAAGGTCTTCTCGGAGGCACCCGTCGTCGTGAGGCAACGGAACGTGATCCGGCGGCTGATCCCGAACGCGATGGAGCCGCGGGCGATCCTCGTGCAGCCCACGCCCTCGACCGGGCAGTTCACGATGTGGTCGTCGACCCAGATCCCGCACGTGCTGCGGACCGGGATGGCGCTCGCCACCGGGATCCCGGAGTCGAAGCTCCGGGTGATCGCGCCGCGCGTGGGCGGTGGCTTCGGCTCCAAGCTCCAGGTCTACCCGGAGGAGGCGCTCGCACTCGAGCTCGCTCGGCGGCTCGGCCGGCCGATCAAGTGGACCGAGTCCAGGACCGAGGGGTACCTGGCCACCCATCACGGCCGGGACCAGATCCAGGACATGGAGATCGCGGCGGACCGGGACGGGAGGATCCTCGGCTACCGGGCGCGCATCCTCGCGAACATGGGGGCGTACCTTCGGATCATCGCGCCAGGAACGCCCATCCTCGGGGCGTTCCTCTTCTGCGGGTGCTACGGCGGTGAGGCCTACGAGACCGAGTTCATCGGCGTGTTCACCAACACCACACCCGTGGACGCCTACCGCGGCGCCGGACGCCCGGAATCGGCCTACGCGATCGAGCACATCATGGACGCTCTCGCGCGGGAGGTCGGCAAGGACCCGGTCGAGATCCGCCGCATGAACTTCCTCCCGCCGTTCGACGAGCCGACCCAGTCGATCGGTGGCCTCACGCTCGACTCGGGGAACTACCCGGCGACGCTCGATCGGGCTCTAGAGCTCGTCGGGTACGAGGAGGCGCGGAAGGAGCAGCAGGCCCGCCGTGAGAAGGGCGAGCGGCGGCAGATCGGCATCGGGTTCTCGACGTACCTCGAGAACTGCGGGTGGGGGCCCTCGAAGATCATCGGCAACGTCCTCAAGTACGCGGGCGGCGGGTGGGAGGCCGCCACGATCCGGTGCCATCCGACGGGGAAGGTCGTCGTCGTCACGGGGACCACGCCCCACGGCCAGGGGGGCCAGACCACGATCGCGCAGCTCGTCGCCGACGAGCTCGGGGTCCCGTTCGACGACGTCGAGGTCCTGTTCGGGGACACCGACATCGCCCCGGCGGGCTGGGACACGTACGGCAGCCGCGGCAACGCCGTGGGCATGCCGGCCGTTCACCGCGCGTGCCAGAAGGTGATCGAGAAGGCGCGGAAGATCGCGGCCCACGAGCTCGAGGTGTCCGAGCGAGACGTCGTCTTCGAGGACGGCAAGTTCTCCGTCCGAGGAGCCCCCGACGTCACGCGGACGATCGCCTCGCTCGCGTTCTCGTCCTGGACGGGGCACAACCTGCCGCCCGGGCTCGAGCCGGGACTGGAGGCGTCGGCCTTCTTCGACCCCGAGAACCTGGTGTTCCCGTTCGGGGCGCACATCTGCGTCGTCGAGGTGGACACGGAGACGGGGGAGGTCGAGGTCACCAAGTACGTCGCGGTCGACGACGTCGGCAAGATCATCAACCCGCAGATCGTCGACGGCCAGGTGATGGGCGGCGTCGTGCAGGGGATCGCCGAGTCGCTGTTCGAGGAGGCGATCTACGACGAGCGCGGGAACCTGACGACGTCGTCCATGACGCAGTACCTCGTCCCGGCCGCCTCGGAGGTCCCGAGCGTCACGCTCGGCAGGCACGAGACGCCGTCGACCACGAACGAGCTCGGCGTCAAGGGCGTGGGTGAGACCGGGACGATCGCGTCGCCACCGGCGGTGATCAACGCGGTCGTGGACGCGCTCTCGCACCTGGGCGTCAAGGACGTCGAGCGGCCCGCCACCCCGGAGCGCGTCTGGAGAGCCATCCAGGGGGCGCGGGGGTCTGGGGGGTAGCAGCCGTGAGCGGAGCGAACGAGATGCGGACCCCCAGGATGACGAAGGGAGGTGCGGCATGATCCCGGCCCCGTTCGAGTACCAGCGCGTGGACTTCGTCGACCACGCGATCCAGCTCCTGACCGACAACGCGGACGCGAAGGTCATCGCCGGCGGGCACTCGCTGCTCCCGCTGATGCGCCTCCGGCTGGCCCGCCCGTCCATGCTGGTCGACATCGGCCGCATCCAGGAGCTGAAGTACGTCAAGGAGGACGGCGACCGGGTCGCGATCGGGGCGCTGACGCGGCACCACGACGTGGCGAACAGCGAGGTGCTCCAGGAGCTGTGCCCGATCGTCGCGTACGCGGCGAGCGGGATCGGCGACCCACAGGTCCGGCACGTCGGGACGATCGGCGGGTCGTGCGCCCACGCCGACCCCGCCTCCGACATGCCCTCGGTGCTCGTGGCCCTCGGAGCCGACCTGGTGGTGCGCGGGGCCGGCGGCGCCTCCCGGACGGTTCCGGCGGCCGAGTTCTTCCGCGGGCTGTTCGAGCCGGACCTGGCCTCCGACGAGGTGCTGACCGAGATCCGCGTCCCGAAGACGACGGGTCGCGGCTGGAGCTACCTGAAGTTCCACCGACGGGCGCAGGACTGGGCCCTCGTCGGCGTCGCGGCGCTGACGGGCGACGGCGGCCCGGCGGTCGCGCTGACGAACATGGCCGACCGCCCGATGCGGGCGGCCGGGGTGGAGGAGGCGCTCGCCGGAGGGGCCGATGCCGCGACGGCGGCCGAGCGCGCCGCCGAGGGCACGAGCCCGCCGAGCGATGCCTTCGCGAGCGCCGAGTACCGGCAGGAGCTGGTGAAGGTGCTCGTCCGGCGCGCGCTCGAGGAGGCCATCTCGCGGTAGGCGGGCCCACCTTTGACGCCCGGGCCCCCGTCTGCCTAGCGTCTGCCTCGATGGTGGGCGTGCTGGCGCAGGCGGCCGATCGGGCGAGGCGGCTGGACTTCGGGCGGTGGTTCGACGACCACGGCGTCCCGGTGATCACGGCCGTCGTCGTGGCCATCGTGCTCTCGATCGTGCTCAAGCTCGTCGTGCGCCGGTTCCGGCGCCGGCTCGAGGGGAGCACGCTCACGACGCAGGAGCTGAACCTCCAGCGGATCGCCACCCTCTCCGGAGCCCTGTCCACCGCCGGCGTCGTCGTCATCTGGACCGTCGCCGCGCTGGTCGTGCTGGGCAACCTGAACGTGAACCTCGCGCCGCTGCTCGCGAGCGCGGGCGTCGCCGGTGTCGCGCTCGGGTTCGGCGCTCAATCCATCGTGCGCGACACGCTGTCGGGCTTCTTCATCCTGCTCGAGAACCAGTTCGGCGTCGGCGACGTGATCGAGCTCCAGACCACGGCGAGCCCGGTCGCCGGGAAGGTGGAGTCGCTGACGCTCCGGGTGACCACGCTCCGCGCGTTCGACGGGACGTTGCACCTGGTCCCGAACGGCAACATCCAGCTGGTCAGCAACAAGTCGCGCGGCTGGGCCCGGGCGATCGTGGACGTCCGCGTGGCCTATGGCGAGGACGTCGAGCGGATCCGCGGCGTCCTCGATGAGCTGTTCGAGGAGCTGCGCTCCGACCCGACGCTGAGCGACTGGATCCGGGAAGGGCCGAGCGTGCTCGGCGTCGACCAGATGGCCGACTACGCCCTCGTCGTGCGGGTGATCGCCGACACCCGCCCGTCGAAGCGGTGGGACACCGAGCGCCAGCTCCGCGAGCGCATCGCGCGGCGCCTGGACGCCGAGGGCATCCGGACCCCGCTCCCGCCGACGATCATCCCCAAGCCGGGCGAGGGCCCGCGGTAGGCGCCAGCCCACCCGCGGTACGCTGCACGCCATGGGACGTCTCCCGTTCGGATCGGTCGAGGAGCTCCGGCAGGCCCTGGTCGGCGAGCACTACCTCGCCGACCGCGGCCTGGCCACGGCGATCTACCTCGCGGTCTCGCTCGACAAGCCGCTGCTGCTCGAGGGGGAGGCGGGCGTCGGCAAGACCGAGGTCGCCAAGGTGCTCGCGTCGCTGCTGGGGCGGGAGCTGATCCGCCTCCAATGCTACGAGGGGATCGACGCCTCCCAGGCGCTGTACGAATGGAACTACTCCAAGCAGCTGATCGCCGTCCGCGCGATGCAGGACGTCACCGCGGAGGCCCACGTCAAGGACCTGTTCGGGCCCGAGTTCTTGGTCGAGCGACCGTTGCTCGCCGCCATCCGTGCCGGCACGAAGGCGGTGCTCCTGGTCGACGAGCTCGACCGTGCGGACGATGAGTTCGAGGCGTTCCTGCTGGAGATCCTCTCCGAGTTCGCGGTGACGATCCCCGAGATCGGCCGGATCGCGGCCGAGGAGCCGCCCGCCGTGATCGTGACCTCGAACCGCACGCGCGAGCTGCACGACGCCCTGAAGCGACGGTGCCTGTACCACTGGATCGACCACCCGGCGCTCGACCGCGAGGTCCAGATCGTCCGCGTCCGGGCGCCGGAGGTGCCGGAGGCGCTCGCCCGCGACGTGGCGACGGCCGTGAACCGCCTCCGCGGGCTCGACATCGCCAAGCGTCCCGGCGTGGCCGAGACGATCGACTGGGCGCACGCGGTCGCGTTCCTCGGCGTCCAGCGGCTCGACGAGGAGACGGCGGCCGCGACCCTCGGCTCGGTCCTGAAGGACCACGACGACCAGGAGCTCGTGTCCTCGCGCCTGGCGGAGGTCGTCGGCGATGGCGGCGGGTCCTGAGTCCGAGGCGCTCGACCGGCTGATCGGGTTCGGTCGCGAGCTGCGCCGTCGCGGGCTCCCCGTCGGGACCGGCCGGATCGTGACGTTCTGCCGGGCGACCGCGGCGCTCGGCGCGCTCGACCGGACGGACCTGTACTGGGCCGCGCGCTCCTCGCTGATCTCGCGGAGGGAGGACCTGGAGGCGTTCGACGCCGCGTTCCACGAGTGGTTCCGGGAGGAGGTCCGCCTGGAGATGGACCTCGCGCTCCCCGGGCCGGAGGCCGTCGAGCGCGCGATGCCCGAGGAGCTTCCCGAGGACCTGGTCGTCGAGGAGGATCGGATCGTCGCCACCGAGTGGCACGCGCTCGAGGGCGAGGAGGAGACCGAGGGGGAGGCGGCGATCCGGATCGTCGCGAGCGCCGTGGAGGTGCTCCGCGAGAAGTCCTTCGCGGACCTGTCGGAGGAGGAGCGGCGGCGGGTGGCGCAGCTGATCCGACGCCTGGTGGTCCAGGTGCCGGTCCGGCGGACCCGTCGGTTCCGGCCCGCCCCGACCGGCCCCCGGTTCGACGTCAAGCGGACGCTGCGCCGGTCGCTGCGGACGCACGGGGAGCCGTTCCACCGGTCCTGGCGCGATCGCGGGAGCCGCACCCGGCCCCTCGCCCTGATCCTCGACATCTCGGGATCGATGGCGCCGTACTCGCGGGCGCTCCTGCAGTTCGCCTTCGCCGCGATGGCCGCCGGACGCAAGGTGGAGGTCTTCTGCTTCGGGACGCGCCTCACGCGCGTGACCCGGACGCTTCGGACCAAGGACCCGGATCGCGCGATCCACGAGGTGGGGAGGCAGGTCGCGGACTGGGAAGGCGGGACGAGGATCGGCGCGTCGCTGAAGTGGCTGCTCGACGGATGGAGCCAGCGGACGGCGCTGCGCGGTGCGGTCGTCGTGATCTGCTCGGACGGCCTCGAGCGCGGCGAGCCCGATCTCCTGCGCGAGCAGATGGCCAGGCTCCGGCGCCTGGTGCACCGCGTCGTCTGGGTCAACCCGCTGAAGGGGAGCCCCCGCTACGAGCCGCTCGCCCGCGGGATGGCGGCCGCGCTGCCCTCGATCGACGTGTTCCTGCCGGGACACAACCTCGAGAGCCTCGAGGACCTGACCCGCGCGCTCGGCGAGTGACCCCGGGGTCCCGGCTGGACCGGGACCATGGGCCTCGCCGGAGGCGCCAACGTTTAGCTATTCACTCAAGGTATGCGAGGGCGTGCCGGGGCGATCACCGTCGGGCTCGGGGTGGTCCTGTCGGCGTGCGCCGGTGGCGTTGCCGCGACGGAGGGCTCCTCCCCGGCGAGCACCGGTCCCACCGCGTCTGCGGACGTCATCACCCCGGGCGAGGGCGGGTACTCGGGTCTGGTCCTCGAGCATCCCGTCCCGCTCGTGGACTTCACGCTCACGGACCAGCACGGGCGCCCGTACCGGTTCGCCGACCGCGCGCGTGAGGCCTCCCTCACGCTCCTCGCCTTCGGCTACACGCACTGCCCCGACATCTGTCCGGGGACGATGGCTCAGCTCGCGATCGCCCTCCGGGAGCTCCCGCCCGAGGTCGCGTCGAAGGTCGAGGTCGTGTTCGTGACCGTGGATCCAGAGCGGGACACGCCGGAGGCGCTCCGCGACTGGATCGCTCACTTCGACGAGCGCTTCTCGGCGCTGAGCGGTCCGGACCGGAAGATCGTCCGGCTCCAGCGCTCGCTCGGCATCAGGCCGGCCACGCGGGAGGACCTCGGCGGTGGCCAGTACGCGATGAACCACTGGGCGGCGGTGCTCGCCTTCACCCCGGACGGCCTCGCGCACGTCACGTTCCCCTTCGGCATGACGGTCGAGCAGCTCGGTCACGACATCGTCGAGCTCGTCCGGCGGGGCTTCGTCGAGGAGGGGACCGGGTGATCCTCGGGCGACCCTCGGCACGGGCACCGGGCGTCGTGGCGCTCACCGGCTCCCAGGGGCGGATCGACCGCGTCCAGCGGATGCTCGGGTACGAGCCGGGGCCGGTGTCGGATCTCGGCGGGGGCGAGTACGTGGTGGGTCACCCGGTCGAGCACCTGGCGATCGCGCCGGACGGCACGGTGCGGCTGGCCTACCCGTGGGAGATCACCGCGCCGCAGCTCGGAGGAGACCTGACGAGGCTCGTGCAGGAGGGATGGCAGGGATGACGAGGCATCGTTCGGTGGTTGCGTCGCTGGCCGCGCTGGCGCTGGTCGCAGCCGCGTGCTCGGGCGGCAAGGGGATCGAGGTCGCCGACGCGTGGGCACGGTCCCCGATGGAGGACGTCGGCGCCGTGTACTTCACGGTGTCCAACGACGGCGACTCGGCGGACGCCCTGATCGGCGTGTCGGCGGATGTGGCGGGGCGGGCCGAGATCCACGAGACCGTCATGGAGGGCGGGCAGGCGCAGATGCGGCCGGTGGACTCGGTCGAGATCCCGGCCGGTGGCGAGATGTCCTTCGAGCCGGGCGGGTACCACGTGATGCTGTTCGAGCTGGCCGAGCCGCTCGTCGAGGGCGACACGATCTCGGTCACCCTCGCCTTCG
>Ga0073934_10010692_pt1 | contig 11320 bp, 11 predicted proteins | sample LarsenN4metaG_FD_76834 | JGI IMG/M metagenome (GOLD analysis project Ga0073934, IMG submission 76834) | Hot spring sediment bacterial and archeal communities from British Columbia, Canada, to study Microbial Dark Matter (Phase II) - Larsen... ...
CCCGCAGTTGCGTGACGGATCAATCTTCCCGGACCGGCTGTGATTTTGGCAGCATCTCCAGACCGCTGGCAGAGCTACAGGCTGAAACGCCAGCGGCGGAGGCGCCGGATGATCCGCTCAAACCCACATGGCGGGAGTGAATCGTGATCGCTCCGGAGACCATCGCTAAAATCCGCAATCTCTTCTTTGCCGAACACTGGACGGTTGGAACGATCGCCCGCGAACTCGGCTTGCATTGGGACACGGTGCGCGCGGCGCTGGAGACCGAACGGTTCAACCACAGCAAGCAGGACCGCGCCAATCAGCGGATGGAGCACTATGTCAGCTTCATCCAACAAACGCTGAAGGAATACCCGCGTCTGCGCGCCACACGGATTTAAAGAGTCTCCCGTTGACAAGCTTAGCGGCATTAGGCATAGTGCTGTTATGCTTTCGAAGGAACTCGTTGCCGCTTCGACGGTGCCCCTTGTGCTTTCCGTGCTGGCGAAAGGCGAAACATATGGCTATGAGCTGATTCAGCGCGTCCGGGAGTTATCTGATGGGCGCATTGAATGGACCGAAGGCATGCTTTATCCGGTTCTGCACTGGATGGAACGTGAAGGCATGATCGAATCCGAATGGCGGAAAGCGGACGGCGCACGCCGCCGGCGATACTACCGGTTGCTTAACAAAGGCCGCAAGGCGCTGCGGAACGAACAACAACAGTGGATGACCGTTCACGCCACACTTATGAATTTATGGAAAACGAAACCGCGTTTGATCTGACTTCCGCAATCCGCCAGTGGCGGGCGCATCTCGCCCAATGGCCGAACTTTGAGTCAGCGGCTCTGGACGAGTTGGAATCTCACCTCTGGGATTGCATTCGTGACCTAGAAGGACGAGGCCTTTCCCAGGAGGAAGCTTTCACGATTGCAGCCAGGCGGATTGGCCCGGCTCCTGTAGTGGCTGCCGAGTTCGCCAAAATCAACGGCCATGGCGTATGGATTGATCGAATGTTGTGGTTCGTCATCGCCTGGCTCTGCGTTTCCGCGTTCGAGTCGTTCCGGTCTGTCCTGGCCTCTGGCATTCTGTTCCTACTTCCCTTCGGTACACATGTTTTCGTGCGCCTCGTTCCTCTCATCGGGGCTGCCGTGGTTCTCGCGTCCCTTATCCGTAGAAACGGGTTTGGCGCCCGCGTGCTGGTGAACCTTTCGCGCAGGCCTTTCATGCTGGCTGGGAGCTTTTTCCTGGTCCAACTGGTCCCAGAAGTACTCAGATATATGGGGCAGTTGGGTCTGCTTCGCGGGACCGCCTTCTACGAGGATTGGGGCTTACTAGCGCCATTTCATGGCAGCGCCGAAATCGTAGGGCTGGCTTTAGATGCGCCTGTGCCGCAGCTTTTCACGAGCAATCTGCTCTCCCTAACCATCTGGATAATCGGCCCATTGTTGATCCTGATACTCGCTACGCGCAGACTTCGTTTGGCGCGCCAGTGATCACACCGCCATCGACGACGCCCGCGTCCGTTACGGCTTCACTGTCACGCCGTGGCGTTCAGGCGGATCACAAGGAGCGAGCCCGGATACGCTCCGTCGGCATGAGCAATGTCTTGAACGGGGAAAGGAAACAACGGAGGAATCACGTTATCGGCTGCTACGTTGGAGTGTTGGGTGAGACGGCTCTTCGGATGACCGAAGGGTTGAAGCTGAAATGGAAGTTCGTGAATCTCGGCGAGCGAAATCTGACCGTCGAGGCCTCGAAGAATTACAAGACGCGCCACCTCCCTCTATCCGACTACGCAATCGAACTGCTCCGGTCCTTACCTTCGCGCCGGCTGCGAATATGTCTTCGCGCTGGAGTTAACGAAAGACCGCTGTCGCGACCCGCGGGGTCATTCGATGCAGGGCGCGGGGCGGTTGGTTTGGACTGGGTTGGGTTGCACGATTTCCGGCATTTCCGGGCGAGCCGGTGGGTCATGAGAGGAATCGCGATCTGAGGACCGTTCAGGAATTGCTGGGGCATCGGGACATTACTACAACGATGCGGTACGCTCACTTCGCGCCCAATCATACGGCGCGGAGCATCCTGGCTGCGCATCGTGCGGAGATGGAAGAACTTTCGAAGAAGGCATTTCCCATAGGCGACAAATAGGCGACATAACCAATGGGATTTCCGAATGTTTTTGTTAAACTGTTGAAAGTAAACGCCGCCGGAGTGGCGAAATTGGCATACGCAGCAGACTCAAAATCTGCCGGGACCTAGTCCCGTGGGGGTTCAAGTCCCCCCTCCGGCACTCTATGAATCTGGCCATTTCAGTCCAGAACGTCGTCGTCCTCCGCAGCATGGCGGGCCCGCCGCCAAGATACTAATCGTCCGCTTCAGATTCCTTTAAATCACGAACAGGCCGCTAACTTCTAACTTCTGACTTCACTCCCTGTTCACGGAGGTTCAACATGGCCGACAAGATTCTTGTAGCCGTCGCATGGCCTTATGCGAACGGCCCGTTGCACGTGGGGCATGTGGCAGGCGTTTATCTGCCCGCCGACATCTTTGCGCGCTATCAACGGCTGCGCGGCGCCGACGTTCTCATGATTTCCGGGTCGGATTGTCATGGCACTCCCATCACGCTGCAGGCGGCGCGCGAAGGCATTGCTCCTCAAGATGTAATCCGGCGCAGCCATGAGTCCTTTCTTCGGACCTTCCGCGCGCTGGGCATCAGCTTCGACCTGTTCACGCAGACGTACACGGACAACCACTATGCCGTGACGCGTGGATTCTTCCTGACGCTTCTCCGCAACGGCTTCCTCTATAAGGAGCGCGGCCCAGCCTGCTATTCGGAGTCGTCGGGCCGGTTCCTTCCCGATCGGTTTGTCGAAGGAACCTGTCCGAATTGCGGGTATGCGCAGGCGCGCGGCGACCAGTGCGACCACTGCGGCGGCGTGCATGATCCGTCCGATTTGCGCGAGCCCCACTCGGCCATGGACGGCGGTCCGGTTACGTTCCGCGAGACCGAACACTTCATTCTCGATCTCGCAAAACTCGAGCCCGCGCTGCGCGCATGGCTGGACAGCCGCGACAGGAGCTACTGGCGGAGCAACACGCTCCAGTTCACATCCAACTGGCTGCGCGAAGGATTGCGAGGGCGAGCGATCACGCGAGACATCGAGTGGGGCGTACCCGTACCGGTCGAGGACGAATCGTTCAAAGACAAGCGCATCTATGTCTGGTTCGACGCCGTGATTGGCTACTACTCCGCTACTCTCGAATGGGCGGAACGGCAGGGCCGCGCGGAATCGTGGCGGGAATGGTGGGAAGACGCGAGTGTTCGCAGCTACTACTTCATCGGCAAGGACAACATCCCGTTCCATTCGATCATCTGGCCCGCGATGCTTCTTGGACATGGCGGACTCGCGCTCCCATACGACATTCCGGCCAACGAGTTTTACAACCTGGAAGGCGAGAAGATGAGCACGAGCCGGGGATGGGCGCTATGGGCGCAGGACATTCAAGATCGCTTTGAGCCCGACGCGCTGCGCTACTATCTCGCGGCCAGCGCGCCCGAGGGCCGCGACGCGAGCTGGTACTGGAGTGAATTCGTCCGGCGCAACAATGATGAGCTTGTTGCAACCTGGGGCAACCTGGCCCATCGCGTGCTGCGCGTCGCACATCGTCATTTCGGGAAAGTTCCTGAACCGGGATTGCTCGAAGAGGCAGACAGGGCTCTTCTTGGCGCCGGCGCGAAGAGCTTCGAGTCCGTGGGCGCGCTTCTGGATTCCGTTCAGCTCAAAGCCGCTCTTCAAGAGGCCCTGTCGCTTGCAAAGCGGACCAACCAGTACGTCTCGGAACAGGCGCCGTGGACGCTGCTGAAAACAGACGCGGCGCGGGCCCGCGCCGTCATTTACACGGCTCTACAGCTGGTGGATTACTTGAAGGTGTTGCTTTGCCCTTTTCTGCCTTTCACGTGTCAGCAATTACACGAGATGTTGGGATATGCGGGAACCATCGCGCCGCAGCCGAAGGTCGAGGAGGCGCTGGATCCCGAGGGGCGCGTGCGCCACGTTCTCACAGGCCGCTATGCGACTGGCGCTGTCTGGAAGCCGGCGCCGATTCCCGTAGGACAGAACATTTATCCGCCGTCGACGCTTTTTCGGAGACAAGAGCCCTGGGACGGAACGGCGGTCGTTAGATAGCGGAATGGAGTAAATTCGATGGTTTCCGACGATTTTCCCAATGATGACCAGAGCGGAGAGGAACCCTCCGCGATTTTGATTCCGGTTCATCTCGAGGATTGGAAAACCGTCTTGCGCGGCTTCATTGAACGCGGTCTACGCCGCGTCATGATCGTTGTTCACGATGATTTCTCGGTGCTGCTCCCCATCACCAAGAGCCTCTTCCCTCGGGCCGATGTCCAACTCCGCGTGGTTCACATGCAGCGCAATGCCAAGAATCACCTCTCCAAAACCAATGCCGCTGAATTTCAACAGCGCTGGCGGGCGCTCAAGTCGTCTTGGGATCCTCAAGTAGGCGTCGCTCAGTTTGAAGAACTCTGCAAGCGGTTCGAGAAAAGCTACCGCGCCTTTATCGCAGAACTGCGCAAAAAGCGCGACCACTACCTGGCCTTCCTCAAGTATCCCGATGCCATCCGCCGCTCGCTGCCGACGACCGACACCGTCGAAGCTGTCAACGGCCAACTCGAGAGAATCCGCCGATTCGATTGGTTGGATGATCGGCGATGCCCGTGAGCACGTGCGACAGATAAGCCTCCGGATCGATACCTTTCAATCTTGCGGAACCAATCAGGGTGTATATGGCGGCAGCGCGTTCGCCTCCCGCATTGGATTCCGCGAAAACATAGTTCTTGGGCCCCAGCGCCACGGCTCGCAACGCACGTTCTGCCGCATTATGCCGCTCCCCGGATGCCGCGCGTGATCTTTCATACGCGCTCTGATACAAGGTTCCCGGATTTTTCGGATGGCTCTGATCGGCATAATCAGAGGGCTTCCAAGAAAGCGAGTAGCGGGTCGGAAGGCCGGAAACGTTTGGGAGCAATCCCTGAAGAAGTGGTACGTGCGAGAGCCCGCTCTTTGAGTTTCATGTCCGCATGCAGATACACCTGAGTTGTCTCTGTCGATTCGTGTCCAAGCCAAAGGGCGATCACGCTGAGGTCCACGCCGCGACGGAGCAGCGCCATAGCCGCTCCGTGACGCAGCGTATGTGGTGTCACCTTCTTAGTACGAAGTGATGGACAAGTTCGGCTGGCGCTCGCGACGTGTTTTGCAACGAGTCGCTGTAGAGCATCGGCGCTGAGACGCGAGCCACTTGAGCTTGGAAAGACTGGTTTGTCTGATCCTCCGCCCTGTTCAGCCAACCATTGTTTGAGGACGGCTGCGACATCAGGCCGGAGTGGCGTGCATCGCATCTTCCGACCCTTTCCGAAACAACGGAGATGAGGAGCTGCACATCCTCATGCCGCAAAGCTGTGATCTCGCTGTTACGAAGCCCGGTTTGAATAGCGACCAGCAGAAGATCTCGGTCCCGCCGCCCAATCCAAGTTTCCGGGTTGGGAGCCGCCAAGAGAGCAGCCGCCTCTTCCTCCGCCAGAAACTCCACGGGCCGTCGCTGGCGGCGCTTTGTCGGAAGGGCCAGCACGCGTTGGCACTGCAAAGCCAAGGCAGGTTCGCAGATCGCAACATATTGAAAGAATGCATGTATCGCGGCGAGACGGTTGATTCGTGTACGCGCCTGATTGCCGCGATTCGTTTCAAGATGATGGAGAAACTTCTCCAGCAGACTGACGTCGAGATCCTCTATTCGTATTTCAGAAGGCCGTCGTTTTCGACGCTCAGAGGCGAATCGAAGCAACAACCGGAAGGCGTCCCGGTAGGCTGCGATCGTATGCGGGGCTTGCACCGAGTTGCTTGAAAAGCCGGTCCGTGAAGAATCGCTGAAGCAGCGATTGAAGATTCGAGGTGGTCATTGCTCATCTCTGGGTCGATAGCTGCGTTGACAACGGCTGAGACGTTCCGTTGCCAGTTGCAAAAGCTCGGGAGCCGCGTCGATGTACCAGTAGGTGTGGTTAACATCGACGTGCCCAAGATAGGTGGCGAGTTTCGGCAGTTCCTGCCCTGCGTCCACGCCTGCGCGGTACCACTCGATGAGCCTCCGCGTGGCAAAGCTGTGGCGGAAATCCTGAAGCCTCGGCCCACGGCCGATGCGGCGTCCGTCAGACGGTGGCCGCAACCCGATCGCGGACGCGATTCCGGCGAAAATGCGTCGTGCTGTGCCCCCTGCCAGCCGGTCGCCACGCGCCGAGAGCAGAAACGCGCTGCTTCGCGGCCGAGGCCATAGCTGATCCCGCTCTTTTGCATATCGCACAAGCGCCGCACGGGTCGATTCGGAAACAGGAACAAAGCGGGATTTCCCAAACTTCGTTTGTCGGATTGAAAGGATGCCGTTTTCAAGATCCACATCGGCTCTATCCAGTGCCGTCGCCTCACCGGGCCGCAGACCGGTTGCGGATAAGAGCCCGATGAGGGTGAGATAAGTCAAAGCGCGTGGCCCTTTCGGTTCCTTCAGGTTGGCGGCCTTAGCCATCAATTTGGCGACTTCCTGATCGGTAAAAATGTGCGGCTTCCGGCGGCGCCGGCGTGCAGGGAGCAATCTGGATGCTGGCACCTGCGTGCGTGGATCGATGCTGCTGAGCCAAGTGGCGAAACCTCGAACCATACCGAGCCGCCGCGCCCATGTTGCCTGCTGCACAAGCTTCGGTTCCATCGCCCAACGGACGGCAAGGTCTAACCGGATGAAGTCGGCCCCTTCACGCTTCAAGAAGTCCACAAACGTAGCGAGGGTCTTTGCTGGCTCTTCGAGTCGTGTGCCAAGAGCAAGCCGGAGTGCAACGTATTGATTGAGCCTTTCTTTCAGGCTTGTCATTGTTTGCCTCCAGTTGTCGGCCACGGCTGGGCAACGCTGCGCAATGCTTCGAATGAGACCTGTGTATAGGTAGCGGTTGTCGTTTGCGACCGGTGCCGGAGGATTTCCGCAATCTCCGGCAAGCTCGCGCCGTTTCGAATCATTTTTGTGGCTAAGCCGTGACGGACGGAATAGATGTGCGGCGCCGCGGCCCGACCGCCGGACGCCGGCCCGTGCAAGGGCACTACGCACGATATGACCAACTGACGCCGGGCCCGCTAATCCCACATGTGGCCGATAGTGCCGCAGGAACACGCGCCGCGTCGTGCTGGCGCGTCGGCCGTGGCGAATGTAGGCAGCCAGCGCTTTCCCAACCCCAGAAACGAGGGGCAACGGCTCAACCATCCCTCCCTTGCCGCGTATCAGAATCTCACCAGTCCTCCAGTGAATATCGTCCAACTCCAGCAAGAGCACTTCGCTGGCACGAAGACCGAGCCGCGCCAGTAGAAGCAGGACGGCGTAATCACGGCGGCCACGTGACGTCGACTGGTCGATGGCCGAGAGGGTGCGCTCTACTTCATCGGATGATAGAAAGGCAGGCGGATGGGACTGGCGGTACTTCCGTACGGCAGGAACCGAAGCCGAAAAATCCCGCGCTTGCCCGTGCAGGAATAGAAAAGCGAAAGAAGGACCGAAGCGAAATGGCCAGAAGTCGGCGATATTCGTCCGACCGGTCCCGTGTCTTATCGACAAGATAGCCTCTGATCGTCAGCGTATTCAGTGCGCCCAGGGAAAACCGGCCTGTTCTCCGGGCCTGGAAGGCGAGGAAATCGCGAACGTAAGGAACATAAACGTGAACCGGGTGCTCCGAGAGCCCCCGCTCATTACGCAGGTAACCCTGTCGGTTGCCCTAGCGCAGCCAGCACGACGGCCACTGCCGCCAGACTTGCCGCGTGAAACCGAAACGATTGAACCTGCAGAGACGGCCTGTCCGGATTGCGGCGGGACGCTGAATCACCTGGGTGACGATGTTTCTGAAAAGCTGGAGTTCGTTCCTGGCCGATTCAAAGTCATTCGCACGGTGCGGCCGAAGCTGGCATGTAAGCAGTGCGACGCGACCGTGCAGGCGGAAGCGCCGCATGGTCCGATCGATCGCGGACTGGCTGGGTCAGGTCTTTGGCGCACGTCTTGATTGGGAAGTATTCGGATCATCTTCCGCTGTATCGTCAATCGGAGATTTACGCAGAAGCCGATCCTGACGCCTCCGAATCAGGAGTTGGCACTGGATTGGCTCACCGCTGGCGAGCCACTGGCTTCGCCGAATTCTCCTATTGTCAGCAAGGAATCGACCATCCTCCAACACGATGCCGAACTTCTTGATGACCGCTCATGCGCTGCCATGCTACTGATAACAGTGTTTCCAGAGCCAAGCCATCCTGAGGCAAAGTAGCAATACCTACGGAAATGCGCAGTTCAAACTCCAGACCTGTGTCAACGGTGCGCAGTATGTTACTAAGATCGTCTTGAAAACGCCGTTTCAGCGCTTCCGCCCGTGCTCGATCCGATCGCGGCATGATCGCTACAAATTCGTCGGCGGAATACCTGACAAGCAAGGCTGCTTCCCTTAACCGGTCAGTAAGATATCCTGCTGTCACTCGGATGAAATAGTCCCAATCTGTATGCAATCGCAAGTCTTTTTGCGATTGCACCCGAAAAATTAAGATCGCCACGGAATATCCAAACTTGCTCGCGTCTATGGCAATTTGATGAAACATCAAACGCAGCTGATATTCACTGGGTAGGCCAGTCGATGCGTCAAAAAAGCCATTTGCTTGTTCTTGATCAGTAGTTCTAGATAGGGCGACGGCCGCCTGCGAGGCCACCAATTCAAGACGACGAAACTCTTCCTCACTGAACTTCGTATGCTGGTGCCGATATACGGAAATTGCACCATGAACCATACCATTTAGATTCATGGGTGCGATAGCACACAATTGAAATGCTGGTCGCTGCGCCGCAGCATGATTTTGAAAGTCCGGAAATGGCGGCAAATTGCAAAGTGGTTGATTGTTTGCTGCGGCCCACCCCGACAATTTTTGTTCAAGAGACAAACTCAAGTTCCTCAACATCAACACGTCCCTTTGATCTCCAATGACGTGTTTGGCTTCGATGGTCCCAGTCCGGAGATTGGCGAGATAAAAAATTGCCGTGTCAAATACAATAAGATCCGGCAACCTCATCCCTATGAATGCGAATATATCTATCGGGTGCAGAGACTTTATGTTTGCTCTCGTAAATTCGAGGATGGAGAATAGGCTTCGCTGAATTCCGAGATCACCATTAAGTGCTCCACTGTAGATCGAAGTCGGTTCGGCTCTATCCGGTTGGCGCGGCCTCAACCCTTCTCGCCTCGACTCATTTTGCCAGACATCTTCTTGGCAAGTCCATGCCGCCCGTCCCACAAGCTCTAGATGCGGCAGGTTCTTGATGAATACAGCGACCACATTAGGATCGTAAGCCTTACCCGACTCCCGCTCGAAGAACTCAATTATCTCCCTTTGGGGCATCGGCGAGCGATATGGGCGATTGGTTGTTAGAGCGTCATAACAATCAGCGAGTGCAAGGATTCGCGCGCTCAGTGGAATTTCTTCGCCTTTTAGTCCATCAGGATATCCGTTCCCATCCCATCTTTCGTGGTGCCACCGAACAAGGGGCAGAACCGGATAGGGGAAATTGATGTTTTTTAGCATATTGGCACCGACAACAGGATGAAGCCTCATCTTGTCGTACTCGCTTTCGGTCAAGCCCGAAGGCTTATTCAGAATGTACTCGGGAATTGCGATCTTCCCTATATCATGTAACAAAGCTCCCGCGCGGATTGCCGTTAACTCTTGTTCACCACCGATACCCATAAATCTCGCAAGTTCAATGCTGTACGCTTGTACTCTCCGGATGTGACCATGAGTATAATGGTCTTTGGCATCGACGGCTGTTGCCATTGTCTCAATAGTTTGCAAATAGAGCGTATTCAAGTCGGTGATGTGCTTTTGAGCCTGCTCATATTTGGCTATGTAGAAGCTATAGAGCTGGTATAGTATAGCTGCAATTGGGGCAGACAGAAAAAAAACCAGATATCCCACACGAGTATAGAATGACGTCAACAGTCCCGCAGCCGCGGCTGAACCAAGGGCGTTCAGCAAGGAGAGCGGCAAGCCTTCTTCCCAAACCTCCCGGAATTTTTGCCCGGTTGAAAGCGATATCCCTAGCGATACGATGAACTGGTTTGTGCTAAAGGCGGTCACAGCCATGAGAATTAGTGAGGCGACTAATTCTAGGCGCGATTCCCATCCCAAAGAGCGAATGACCTTTTGAGATAGGTCCATCACAGTCAGAACAAGCGCGCAGCAACCTAGATTGAGCACAAAACGATGTACACGCACACGGCCCAAGCTCTTGTCATTCCTTCGAAACCGAAACGCGTTGCTAAGGGTCGCGGTGGTTATGTCAGCCCAATAGGTAAGTAGGGCAGGTCCGGGCCCGAAATGCAGAAGACCGAGCATGACAAAGACATCGCCAATTGAGATGACAGATGAAATCTTGGGTAGGCGTATATTGACAGTGGCGACAAATACGGACGTAATAGTGAGGAATATCCACTCAGGGCTAAACGTACCTCCTTGAGCAAAGCACAATCCGATGGCTGGAACCGAGAGGCAGCATACAATGATGAGATAGAACCGAAAAGGCCACGGATGTTCACCCCACAGCATTGGTTGGCCCTGAAGCAAAGATGCTCGTTTTGAAGTCATGAATGTGCCGTGTAACGCGGCACATTCATGACGATATCCTCAACGCTTCTACTACAACTCAAACCAGATACTTGGTGCGATTTTGCCTTCGAGCTCCTCAATTTGCAAGATTGTAAGATCTTCCTTCATTGTAAACTTCCCCTCCCGTGCAATCTGTTCGGTCAATTTGACCGAACAAGTCGTTTGCAAGTATTGTTCTTGGTGAAAATCGTGTGGGTCACAACTAAGTAAGCCAGGAACAGGCTTGAATAGCGATCTCCTTACTCTAGCAAAGAATAAGGAAAGCTATTCAGGGTTTCGCCGCCTCGTTAAACCGAAAACAGCAAATCGAATCGCTTCCCTTTCCTTTGGGCAGCTCAACTGGCATGCTCACACCAATTACTCTCGTGGCCGTTAGCCGCCTCCGGAGGAGCTTGCACCGAGCAAAAGTCAGCCTTTCCGAGCTCGATCAATAGAGCAGATGTAACTCCGTAAAAATACCTAACTTTTGTTTCAACCTCACTACTGTCCCAACGTTTTGCCGGTCCGCGGCCGCAGGTCATAGAAATTCATCATGTTAGGTCGACTGAGAGCTGAAATCGATTTGAATTTGATTTTGAACACACGGCATCCTTCCGCGA
>Ga0073934_10010693_pt1 | contig 11318 bp, 12 predicted proteins | sample LarsenN4metaG_FD_76834 | JGI IMG/M metagenome (GOLD analysis project Ga0073934, IMG submission 76834) | Hot spring sediment bacterial and archeal communities from British Columbia, Canada, to study Microbial Dark Matter (Phase II) - Larsen... ...
ACCATACGACTTGATCGGAGCCGATGAGAATGGCGTTGGGAAAATCCGCCGCGACGCCCATGGCCTTGCCGCGCGCCAAGGCCAGCGCCAACTCGGCGGGGTTGCCTTGATGATCGTGAATTTCTTCAAATCGTGGAGCAACGGCGCGGAATTTCAAGCTGGCGCGGCGCAACAATTCTTGCCGGTAAGATGAAGTGGAGACGAGGACGAGATCGGGAATATTTTTTTCCATTCTCATTGATCACAGAACAGAATCAAACCGTCCACTCAACGGGCACATCAACGTCAAGGATTTGCGAGTGTACAGCGGCGCCGCTAAAGCTGATCGTTTCATATTGGGCAAAAGCTCCTGTTTCCGGCTGCAAGCGATAAACGCAAATCAGCTTGCCCGAACGGCGTCCGGTTTCGTAGACGAAATACTCTTTCACGCCGAGGCGCTCATAGAGATAAGCTTTAAAATACAAATCATAGTCGCGAGAATCTTTCGAGACAATTTCGCCGATCCATAGCGGCACACGAAAACGATTATCGTAATCGACTTCATGCACGACGCAAACGTCGGGTGCATAAGGGGAGGGCATGATTCCTTGCTTCAGAAACTGGGCAATAGTTTCGGCGACGAAACTTGGCGCCGCGCCGAATTCGAGCAAACGTGTTTGCATGTATTCGTGCGGATCACTGCCCTTGAAGTGACCAAGTCGCTCCAACATCTCAGCAGAGATATAACAAAAGGTGTCGAGCAACACGGCTAACTCACGGCTGAGACGTTGCTCAAGAAAGTTGCCGATTCTGGCCGCGAGCGAGTTGTGCTCCGGCATCATAGCAGGAACTTGAAAAACGATCATTTCTCAATCCTCCTGACCCTCAACCAGCAGTTTGAGGGTCTTTTCAAAAGTTTGATACGCCTCTTCGCCCCACAGACAAAATACGACTTTTTCCAAACCGGTTTTGCCGCGCAAATAATCAATCGTCGTAGCGAGCATGATTTGCGCGCAGAGATCGATCGGATAACCAAAAATTCCGGTCGAGATGGCCGGGAAGGCGATGCTCTTCAACTTTTTTTGATCGGCAACTTTGAGAGAATTTGTGGTGGCGTCGCGCAGCTTGTGATCTTCATCGCCTTCGCCCATTTGCGGACCGACGGCGTGAATCACGTGCTTCGCCTTCAAATTGCCGCCGGTGGTGATCACCGCCGTGCCGACCGCTGTGCCGCCGATTTTGTCGCATTCTTCCTGAATTTTTGGCCCGCCCTTGCGCCGAATCGCGCCGGCAACGCCGCCGCCGAGGATCAAGCCCGAATTAGCCGGATTGACGATGGCCTCGGTAGTTTGCTCGGTGATGTCACCGTCGATAAGAACAAGCGCGGTTTGGTGAATTGTGGTTGTCATCATGAAATCCTTCTACTCCTACTCGTACTCATACTCTTACGCGCTGTCGCATTTTTTAAAAACGAGTAAGAGTATGAGAATGAGTACGAGACTAAAATCCTACCGCCGCGCCATCAGGCGCACGAGGATCAGCTGCGCCCAAACGCAACCCGGTTTTAGGATCGATCATAATTCCCATGGCGCTACCTTGCCCGCGAGAAGAATAAGTAAATTGCACCCGATGTCCCATCATTTCTAAAAGTCTTTGCGTATCTTTCGTCGTGCCGTATTTTTCAATCCGTAAAACGTTGGGCAGCCACTGGTGATGAATGCGCGGCGCGGTGATGGCGTCGGCGACGTCCATCTCGAAGTCAATTACATTCACGATCACCTGCAAAATCGTATTGATGATCGTTCTGCCGCCCGGCGAGCCGATGAGCAAAAAGGCCTTACCATTTTTTACCACAATCGTCGGCGTCATCGAAGAGAGCATGCGCTTTCCCGGCTTGACCAGATTGGGGTCAGTGCCGATCATCCCGGTCGAATCCGTGTGCCCCGGCAGCGGATTGAAATCGCCCATTTCATTATTCAACAGAAACCCCGTGCCTTCGGCGACGATCTTGGAGCCGTAACTATCTTCCAAAGTGTAAGTGACCACGACGGCATTTCCGGCCGGATCAACGACGGAGTAGTGCGTCGTCTCCGTGCTTTCGTAAGTTTCGCTCATCGCCGCTGCATCGCTCGGTGAAACACGATTCAAGCTGATGCTGCGCCGTAATTGCTCGGCATAAGATTTTGAGATGAGTTTTGCAATCGGCAGATCGGGATTAAAATCGGGATCGCCGAGATACCGCGCACGGTCGGCAAAGGCGCGGCGCATTGCTTCCGCCATCACATGAATATGCTGCGCTGAGCTGTGCCCATATTCCCGCAAATTAAATCCTTCGAGAATGTTGAGCATTTCCACCAGCGCCGTGCCGCCGGAACTGGGCGGGCACATCGAATAGACATCGTAACCGCGATACGCGCCGTGAATCGGCTGGCGCTCTTTGGCTTGATAATTCGCGAGATCATCTTCCGTGATCAAGCCGCCGTTTTTGCGCATATCCGCCGCCAGCAAACGCGCGGTCTCACCTTTATAGAAGCCGTCGCGGCCGTTTTTCTGAATGCGGCGCAAGGTTTTGGCCAAATCCGGTTGGCGCCAAATTTCACCCGGCTCGTACAGCACGGTGTCACGCTTGAAAAAAACTTTCGCGCTGCCAGGATATTTTTTGAACGTGGGCGCGAGATGCTTGAAATCGTCATACAAATTCCACGACAGCGGGAAGCCCTTTTCGGCCAGCGAAATCGCGGGCGCAATAAGCTCTGGTATCGGCTTGCTGCCAAGTTTTTCATGCGCCAAAAAAAATCCCGCCACCGTGCCCGGAACGCCGACGGCGAGATAGCCGTCGTGATTCAAATTTTTGATATACTGGCCATTGGCATCGAGATACATGCGCTCGTGCGCCGCGGCCGGCGCTTTCTCGCGAAAATCGAACGCAGTCACGCGGCCGTCATTCCTGTACACGATCATGAAACCGCCGCCGCCGATATTGCCGGCGGAAGGATGCGTCACCGCCAGCGCGAATCCGGTGGCAATCGCGGCATCGATCGCATTGCCGCCTTTCTTCATGACTTCGACACCGGCTTGCGAGGCGAGATAATGCGACGACACGACCATGCCGTGTTTGGCGCGCTCGGGATATTTCGAGGCGCCGGCAGTGCTGTTCTTGAGTTGGGAGCATAACAACAGCACCGTGATGACAATGCTCAAGCTTGTGAAAAGGATTCGTTTCATTCTTTCCTCAGCCAATGTGAAAAAAATTGCAGTTATCTGTGGAAAATACCCTGCTTGTTTTTAAATACCATTCTTTCGAGCCGTTCGATATCACTCACAATCTTTTGTACCTCTTTTCTTGACACTACCCCTTTTCTCCAAAATGTGCGCAGCAATAGCGCCAAGTCATAAACTTCTATTCCATGCTCTTGGCAATAATTCCGCACACGTTTGTCATTCGTTAGGAAAATGGAATTGCGCCGAGCACAAATCACGACGCCTTCCAATTTAGGAAAGAGTTTAAAGAGTAGCTCCAGAATGCCAACTCGTGCACATGTTGACAAAATATTAGTGTCGCAGACAATCATTCGGCATGTTTCAGGATGGCTTTGACGCCTTTTTCGAGTTCTTCAACTGGGTCGACTTCAATCACAATCTTCACATTGCGCTTGATAAGGATGTCGTGAAACACCCAACGATTGAGACCGGCAATTTCGGCGGCGCGCTCTAAAGTCACTTCTTCCGACCGAAAAAGTTCAATTGCTGCTTCTAAACGAAGCGCGGGTTTCACGCTGAGCCAAATATATTTAGCTTGTTGTTAAGCGGCTTCAGCGTTAATAAAAAGCCGCGCTTTCAACAGCGCATCAATTTTTGAAGGGTTGCGATTGGGTTTTGAAACGACACGTTTTCTCTTTTTAGTCAATGTTTTCATATTAGCGCTCGAATCTAATAAGGTTAATCTTATTTTACCTCGGCGCTAAAATTTAGCTTTTTTTCTCGGCGGATGCAAGCAGAATTTTTAAAACACGGTTTAAAGGCCATATTGGTGAGATAAGGGAAAAATAAAAATCCCCTCTGCTCTGTGTCGAAACACAAAACCGAGGGGATGCCTGCATTGGAGTCTTCTTCCGGCGGCTTCGTTTGAGAAGAAACCGGCCTAAAGAAGCACTATAGAAGGAGGAGGGATCTCAAAGCAAATTTATTTGGCGCTCGCCGCCGGCGCACCGGCGAAGGTTGCGAGATAGTGAAAATCGCCGTAGCGTAGCGTGATCGGCTCTTTCGGATTCATCCACGCTGGCAGGAGCACGATGCCTTGATGAACTTCGTCGTCGCTCACCAGGCCGCCGAATTGGGCGTTGTCGTCGAGCGGCAAAACTTCAACCGCCGCTTCATTGTTTTCGGGATGCCAGATGCGGCCGCGCTGCTCGAAGCGCAGTTTGGCCGGATCAAACGCGACATTGCGATTCGGAAACGTCGACACCGAAAAAACCAACGGCGTCACTTTGCGGCCATACATTTTTTGCACCGCGGCGGCCAGCTCGGCCTTGTAAACCACCAGCATGGAAAGCTGAATGCGCTTGCTGTCGTTGGCGCGCACGAAGAAAGAAGTGATCTTGTCGGTTTCCATCCTTTTCAGACTGACCACGGGAAGCCGATCCGTCGGTTTCGACAACAGGCTTTCGCGCTTGGCGGCCTTGGCTTCGTTGGCTGGCGCGGCGACGTTGATATTCGCTGCAACCAACGTCGAGGCCGAAGAGCCGATCTTCGCACCGTCTTCGTTTTGCATGGCGAGGGTCTTTTGGAACGGGGTCATTTGAGCGACCGCTACCACACAACCGCCAATCACAGCACGTCGAAAAATTATCCGCGTTTTCATAGTTGCATCTCCTTGATGTTTGCCAGCTTCCTGCCTTGCCGCTCACAGTTCTGATTGCTGCGTTGATGAGGAAGTCTTGCTTCCCAAAATCTACCTATTCTTCAAGCAACGACCATGCCATGAAACATCCGGCGCTGAGGCGGGCAATTTATTCGACACGTTTTCAAAAAGTTACAACGGCAGGCGTTACACTCCGCTTTGTACAGCATTGCACAAAGTTTTGTCACTCGCGCGGACACCGTCTCATGAGGAGACGAGGCACGATGCAAAAGGCAAGTTGCACCAGGGAAGGAAGTAAGAATCGCTGTCATTTTTTTGATACACTTGAAGACTTCTATGTTACATTGGCAAGGAAATATTTAAGTGGCGCCCCAACTTGCGGAGGATGAACAGCATTTCTAAAGAAAAAGGCGTAACAACTTCCATGACTCTTCCGAGAAATGGTTTGCTGTCACGCCTGCTCCGTTCTTTCGCCGTTTTCTCAAAGCTTGAGCTTGGCGATATTTTCTTTCACCCGCCCGGCCGAGTCTTGCAGCATCTTCATCTCGGCGTCGCTGAGCTTCAGCTCGTAAATCTGCTCGACGCCGTTTTTGCCGAGCTTCACCGGCACGCCGACGTAGACGTCTTTCAGGCCGTATTGCCCGGAGAGCCACGCCGCACAGGGCAGAACGCGCTTCGAGTCACGCACGACTGATTCGACCATTTCGGCGACGGACGACGACGGCGCATAATACGCGCTGCCTTCTTTGAGATACTTCACGATCTCGGCGCCGCCGTTTTTCGTGCGATCGACAATGGCGTCGATACGATCTTTCGGCAGCAGCTCGGTGAGCGGAATGCCGCCGACGGTGGTGAGACGCGGCAGCGGCACCATATCGTCGCCGTGGCCGCCGAGCACCAGCGCGGAAATATCGCGCACCGAAACATTCAGCTCCATTGAAATGAACGTGCGATAGCGGGCGGTATCCAACACCCCGGCCATGCCGAACACGCGATTCGGCTCGAAGCCGCTCACTTTCATCGCGACGTACGTCATGACATCCAGCGGGTTGGTGACGGTGATGATTTTGCATTGCGGGGAGTTGTTGACGACGCTTTCGGTGACGGCTTTGACGATGCCGGCGTTGGTTGCCTGCAAATCGTCGCGGCTCATGCCCGGCTTGCGTGCCAGACCGGCGGTGATGACGACCAGATTGGAATTTTTCGTGAGCGAATAATCGTTCGTCGAGCCGATGACTTTGCAATCAAAACCCTCCACCGGCGCGGATTCCCACAAATCGAGCGCCTTGCCGGAGGGAATGCCTTCGAGAATGTCGATCAATACCACTTCATTCGCCAATCTTTTTTCCGCCAGCCGCAGAGCAGTGGTCGCGCCGACATGGCCGGCGCCGACAACGGTGATTTTCATAAAAACTCCTTTCCTTATTTCACGCTTACTTTTTTTGAAGCGGTTCCAAAAGCGAGTATGAGTACGAGTCTTAAAAATATTGATATCGAATAACAAACACAACTTACAAAACTTCTCCCTCTTTGTCAACTTGAAAATAGCCGAGGCCGTGTCTCAGCAGCGCTCTTTTCCGGGGAAAACTTTCTAACGTTCCCTGGCTATTTACGCTTCACCTGCGCCAAAATCCAATCTCCCAGCACCTGCAAAGCCGTTGGTGAAATTGTCTCTTCGATTTTCGCATACTCCGACGGCGCGCCGGTTGTTGCGGATTGGAAAAGATGGTTCAGTCCCGGCAGCTCGGTAACGGTAAAATTCTTGTTGCCGCCGGCTTTCAGCGCCTTCTCAATCGCAGATAAATTCTCCTTCGGCGGGACTTGCAAATCTTTCTCGCCGTTGATTGCCAGCACCGGGCACTTCACTTTTTTCAGAGTTGGCTGGGGATCATAAAAGAGGAAATAACGAAACCACGGCGACAACACTTGTTTGATTTGGATTTGAAAAAGGGAATCGGGATCGGCGCCGGAAAATTCCAACGCTTTTTTCTCTTCGTCGGTGAGCGCATGCAAAGCCTCCGTCCAAATCGGCCGCAATTTTTTTTCCGCCGCGGCGTCGTCTTTTTCCGCCTCGATCACCGCAAACATCTTCTTTTGCAACTCGCGGTTCTTGGCAATCACCCCGCCTTGCGGGGCGCCGTTGGCTTTGGCGATTAGCGCGCCTTGCAAATCCAGAATTTTTTCGCCGGTTATGCCCGGCCCGGCCATCAAAACGATGAAGGCGACATCTGGCGATTGCGCGGCTATCATCGGCGCGATCAAACCGCCTTCGCTGTGGCCGATCAGGCCAATTTTTTTCGGATTCACTTCTCGGCGCGTTTTCAGATATTCGACGCCGGCCAGAACATCCGCGGCAAAATCGAGGCTGGTGGCTTTGGCAAAGTCGCCGGTTGATTTGCCCACGCCGCGATCGTCAAAACGCAGCACCGCCACGCCCCGGCGCGTGAGCGCATCAGCCAAGACTAAAAAAGGCCGATGGCCGAGCAGCGCTTCGTCGCGATTTTGCGGGCCGGAGCCGGTGATGAGAATCGCCGCCGGAAACGGCTCGCCGCTTTTGGGCAGCGTCAACGTTCCCGCCAGTTTGATGCCGGCTTGCGCATTATCGTAAACGACTTCCTCATCATTATAAGGATAAGGCTTTTGCGGCTCTTGCGGACGGCGCGGCGGTTCCGGCGCTTTGTCTGTCCTTTTTAAAACCAGCGGCAACGCCGCAGCGCCTTGCTTCCACTCGCCGGTGATCGTCGTGTGATCGTCTTCCAACTTTCCGGCAAAAACACCGAAGATGGATTTGACCTCAATCTTCACGCTGCCGTTTTCAAACGTCACCTCGCTGACCGGAATGCCTTTTGCACCTTGATCCGGGCTGTCCAATGTCGCGGTGAGCTTGCCCTCCGGCGTTTTGGAAATGTTAAACACGATACGCAGCTCGAGGCTTTGCACTTTCAGGACGCCCTGCCAGATGCCTTCGAGGCCTTGCTGAGGAAAAACAGTGAACGGCGACATGACAATCATGCCGCCAATCAGCAACGCACGAATTTTATTCATAAGTTTTCTCCAAATAATTTTATGCAACATGATACCCCCAAACGGCAAATTTATTCAGATTTCCAATTGCTCTCTGAGCCGCTCGATACGCCGCCGAATCTCGCGGTCATCCTTCTCGCGCCATTTGCAAAAAGCCAGCTCGATATAAGCCTGCTGCAATTGCCGCAGCCGCCACCAGGCAACGATCCCGCGCCTCCACAATATTCGCCGCCGCGCCCGCCAGCGTCCGCGAAAGCTGAGCATCATCTCCGGCGCAACATACGGATCATCCGGATTCAGCTCGCCGGCCAACTGCTCGGCAATGACGCGCGCTTCCTTCCGCCAGGAGAAAACCGTTGCGAGCATCACGCCGATGAAAAAAGGGCCGTTGATCAAGGCGACGCGAGCCGCCGTTGGCCCATCCTCCCAAAGCTTCTGCGGCGCGAACAAACGATCCAAAAAGCTCTGCAGTGATTCATTGTTCCACAACGCATGCGCCAGGATCGCCGTCAATAATCCTAAGATCGGCAATGTTATTTTCAGCCATTTTCGCGATGTTTGCCGGCTCAAGCCAAGCCCGAGGCCGATGAGCGCCGTGTAGGTGGCGTGGCCGGCCAGGCCTTGCAAGACGACACGCAGGAAAAATTGGAAGGTTTGAATCTGTCCGCCGATTTCACGCGCCGGCTCGTAGCGGAAAAAATAACTCGCGTTCTCGGCCACCGCAAAGCCGATTCCCACCATCGCGCCGTAAATGAGGCCGTCGAGCGCATCATCAAACTCATCGGCGGCGTAGCGAAAAATCAGCAGCAAAATCGCGCCTTTGGTCAGTTCCTCGGTGAACGGCGACACGACATGGGGTTTGACATTGAAAAAAACCGCGGCGCTGGTGTTAAGCAACGCGGCAATCGCGGCGCTGACCATGCTGCCCCACAACAGGCCGACGAGCAGCATGTGCCAGGGTTCTTTTTCGTTGCGGTCGATCAACGCCACGATCCAGGCGTAAACAAACGCCGCGAGCACGGCGGTTGCCCAGGCCGTGGCCAGCGCTTTGGAATCCTGCGGATGCAGGCTAAAAAGCAGTTCCCCAACCAAATTGATGACGGTGATAAACAACGCGCCGAACACGAAGCCCTGAATGCGATGGACGTTTTTTTCGTAGCCGGGCTGGCGAGTCGCGGCGGTAATTTGCCACGTGGTTTTGAGCGATTGGGTGACGAGTGATTGAAATGTGGATTGCATTAAGCAGACGTTCAATTAACAAAAAGTACAACTCAAAAGTAACATTCTAAATGACAAAAACAAGCTCTTTGTGTCCTATTTTGTTAAAAACCCAAACTGAGCGATTTGAGCTTGAAATAAAAACCTTTTGGGTGGGATCGGTTTTGTGGTTATATTAGGCATTAAACAATCATCCATGCATGTCATGCTGGAAGCATTCTCGGACGCAGTCTTTTTTGTTTTCGAGCCGAGTGCTTGAATTAAAAAAAATCTCCAGATGACATTAAAACCAACCGGAGGAAAACGAACTGATTATGAATCTGCTCATCGCACTTGTTATCGGCTTGGCGGCTGGCGCGCATTCGGCCACGTGGGGCATGTACAAAGACGCCATTTACGAAGGCTTTGCGTATCGAAAATATTTTCGCAGCATTATTCTGAGCGGGATTATCGCCGTGGTGGCCGAGTTCATCACCAAACTCGACGTCATGCGCGCCTCCGGCATCATTGTGCTCTACGGTTTGACTTACGTGATCGAGCGCGCCATGCTCGAATTTTACAAAACCTTTTTGCGCGAGGAAGATCAAGCCAAATATTTCATCCCGATGCAGTTTCACGTGCAAGGCAAAATCGTGCACAGCCGGACGAAGCGCTGGTTGATGGCCGCGGCATACGTCATCGGCGTGACGCTCGTTGTTTTTGGCCTGCATCAGTTGCAGCGCGCCAATTTGCAAATCCCCGGCGTCGTCATGGTGTTGATCATCGGAAGCTTCGGCGGCTGGATTTCCGCGTTCGGCGGCGCGTGGAAGGATGCGCCCATTGAGGGATTCGAGCTGTTCAAATTTTTTCGCAGCCCGCTGATCGCGCTGACGTATGCGCTGCTGCTGGCTTGTTTCACGACTAATTATATTTTCATCGCCATGGGCGCGTTGGGCTACACCGTCGGCACGATTGAAACCTACAAAACGTTTTTCTTTCCCAACAAGCCGCGCGGCAAATTCGCCGGCAAGCTGATTCAATTTCCGGAGATGCTCGAACGGCGCCAGAAATTTGTCCCGCTTTACGTGGCGATCTGGCTGGCGGTGATTACAACGTTTGTTATTGCTTTTACCCAATCGCGCGAGGGATTGATTTAGCTTTGTGATTTGCATTGCGTGACGCGGTGGAGCCAGCTTGGGATGAAATGGGAAGGCGTAGCGTTTAGCGAAATTGCCAAGCTCGCCAAACCTAAGCCCGAAGCCAAATTTGTCATGGAGCATTCTTACGGCGGCTGCACCACCAACGTGCCGCTGGAGGAGCTTTATGATGACGACGTGCTGATTGCCTACAACCCCAAAAAGCAAAAGCGCACGCAAAGACGCAGAGACGCAAAGTTATTGCAAAGGTTTTTTTTTGCTTTTGTGAACATCAAGTCGTTTCACTTGACTTATGAGAGCACGAAAGAGGAGCTGGCAATCGGTCGGCAGGAGTTCGAAGCGGCTGGCTTGCAGATTGTCGGCGGCTACGTCCTGAACGCATTAAACTCCGCACGACAGATAGTCCGGAATATATTGCAGAAGTTTTTCGGTGTCTTCTGGCGCGGTTACGAAAATGCAAACTGCTGCAGCGCAAAGTCCAGCGGTTCGAGCCACGAGCGGTGAGAATACGTCCACGACCTTATCCCATTCTCATCGACGATCGAAAAAATTAGCGTGATGATTTATCATCACGCGGCATCACGCGGCGGAATCCCATGCAAATGACCTTTCGTTGGTACGGCGCGAACGACGCCGTAACGCTTGCCAATATCAAGCAGATTCCCGGCGTCACTGGCATTGTGAGCGCGTTATATGATGTGCCGGTGGGTGAAGCGTGGCCGCTGGCGCGATTGCGGCAGCTCAAAGATGAAATCGAAAATGCCGGCTTGCAGCTCAGCGTGATTGAAAGCATTCCGGTGCACGAAGACATCAAGCTGGGCCGGCCGAGCCGCGATCGTTTCATCGACAATTATTGCCGAAGCATTCAGAACATGATGATCCGCCGTGGCCGATCTTCGGCTTGTCGCGTATCATCACCGGCGAAAAAGCATTGCAGCGAGTGCTTGATTTGGTCGATCATCCCGCCAACGGCTTGACGTTTTGCACCGGCTCGCTCGGCGTTGATCCCGCCAACGATTTGCCGCGCATGATTCGCCGTTTCGGCACGGCGGGGCGCATTCATTTTGCGCATTGCCGCAACGTCAAAATCACCGGCAACA
>Ga0073934_10010694_pt1 | contig 11318 bp, 11 predicted proteins | sample LarsenN4metaG_FD_76834 | JGI IMG/M metagenome (GOLD analysis project Ga0073934, IMG submission 76834) | Hot spring sediment bacterial and archeal communities from British Columbia, Canada, to study Microbial Dark Matter (Phase II) - Larsen... ...
AGGTCTACCAAGGAACACTGTTCAAGGACGGAATTGCTGTGCGCACAATGATCGAGCCGACAAGGAAAGCCGCCTGAATCTTTTTACACACCTATTGACAACACCTCCTCGATGGAACCCTGGATGGAATTCCAGGGACTATCCAAAGGCAATCCGTACCGACAAAGGGACGGAGTTCACAGCGGCGGACTGGATCGCCGGACCTACGCACAGCATGTCTTTGCTGACCAAGAGCGGCTAGTTATTAAGAGGGCGGACTCCATTCGCCATGAATGTTGTAAGAAGAAACGCGATAGCGAATTACCTTGGCCAAGGTTGGACCGCATTAATGGGCTTGGCTTTTGTGCCATTTTATATTCGATATCTTGGCATGGAGGCTTACGGGCTCGTCGGGATATTTGTGGTATTGCAGAGTTGGATGGCTTTGTTGGACATGGGGCTTGCGCCTACGCTCGGCCGTGAGATGGCTCGATTTTCTGCGGGAGCTCATACGCCACACTCGATCCGGGACCTCCTGCGCACAATTGAAATTATTTATGCCGTATTCGTTTTATTGGCGGCCATAGCGATTTGGCTGCTGGCTCCGTGGTTGGCGAACTATTGGCTGAATACCAGCCGCCTGCCTGCGGAGGTAATTGCGCAAGCCTTGAGCATCGTTGGACTGGTGGTCGGATTGCGATGGTGGGAGGGGCTGTACAGGGGTGCAATTCAGGGCCTGCAGCGAATGGTATGGCTAAACGCGACCAGCGCAATCTTCGCAGTCATTCGGTGGGGTGGAGCTGCGGCAATTCTCGCTTGGGTCTCGCCAACAATTCACGCTTTCTTCATCTGGCAAGGCGTTGTGTCTCTGCTGGTAACTTCTGTTTTCGGCGTAGAGCTCTATCGGACTGTACCCGCTGCAGATCGCACGGGGCGCTTTTCTCCGGCATCATTGGGAGCGATATGGAGATTTTCAGGTGGCCTCGCCCTGATCACGCTTCTAGCTACGCTTCTAACGCAAATAGACAAAGTTCTCCTGTCCGGCCTGTTGAGCTTGGAGTCCTTTGGCTATTACATGCTCGCCGTTACGATAGGAAGTGTGCTCTTTCAGCTGGTGTATCCATTAGCTAACGCGATGTATCCCAGGTTTACTGAGCTTTCTACGCGAGGTCAGCAGGAGAGCCTCGTGGCAAGCTACCATCGTTCATGCCAGGCGATGAGCGTGCTAACCATTCCACCGGCATTGATACTCATGACGCATGCATATCCCTTATTGCTACTGTGGACACATGATGCCGGCATTGCACAGGAGGTGGCGCCATTAATTGTGCCACTAGTGCTAGGAACACTCTTGAACGGGTTCATGAACTTACCGTATGTACTGCAACTCGCACACGGATGGACTGGCCTTACCATAAGAGTGAATGTGATTGCGGTCTCGTTCATCGTGCCTGCCATTTTATGGGCCACGCCTCGTTATGGCGCCCAAGGGGCGGCTTACGCCTGGCTTGCACTCAACGCAGGCTACGTACTCATTTCCGTTCACTTCATGCATCGCCGAATTTTTCCCTTGGAAAAGGTAAAATGGTATTGGGAGGATATCGGCTTCCCGCTCGTGCTTACCTCCAGTGCTGCCTGGCTACTTCGAATTATCATGCCCGTGGGCTTGTCTGATCTCGGACAGCTGCTTTGGATAGGATTTACTGGAATCGTCCTCGTCGGCGTCGCGATCATGAGCAGTAGCGAGTGGCGCAGCGAGCTTTATAGGCGAGCTTCGTGCAGGGTCAGAAAGATACAGGCTTGAGCGACAAGATATGCCGAACCCCAGTCCAGTACTAAGCATAGGCATGCCTGTTTACAACGGAGCGCGGTACATCAAAGAAGCGCTTGATTCTTTACTGACACAAACGTACACGGACTTCGAACTCATAATTTCGGATAACGCCTCAACGGACGAGACAGAGGCAATCTGCCGTGAATATGCCTCACGAGACTCCAGAATTAGAGTCGTAAGGCACGACGAAAACCGAGGTGCGATTGCAAACTTCAGTTACGTTTTAACGCAAGCCCGCGGTAAGTTTTTTATGTGGGCCGCGCATGATGATAAATGGAGCAGTGACTATATCGATATCCTATTGAGGGCGCTCTTGGACTGTGATGCTTTGTCATTGGCATACGGGGTCCCGATATTGACTAATCCCGACGGTGGGATTGAGAAAGTGGGAAAGAATAATTTCTTCCGATCGCGCATGATGAGAATACACCCTCAGAATCCTGCGCTCCTTAATCTCCTGATTTACTATTTGGATAGAAACCCATTTAAGATCTATGGCATTTTCAAAACTGCATCGCTGAAGGGATGTGCTTTGGAGCCCTTTTACGGAAGCGCCCAAAACACAGACAACGTGTTTCTGTTGCGGTTTATCGCAACACATAGCCTGCGAGAATGTCCTGAGGCGCACTATTGGTACCGCCTTGTTCCTAAGACGGAAAAGCAGTATGCCGAAAGGGACGCATATGAACCACCTTCGCATCTTCTCACTGAGATCCGTTTCGCTAGGGAGTTAGCGTACATACTATTTCGGAAGGGATTGGTTCTCGGCATTTTGACGTGTCCGATACTGCCTCTGCTATTTCTTTCGGCGTACTTAAAGCCCCTAATAAGCAGGACTTGGCGAACCATTGTTGCGCATGGATAGGTCGCATTTCACATTGCTGTAGCGATATGGGCGAGCAGACAACCTCTCGACCTATTGGAAAGACAAGTCTGAGGGATACCCGGAGTCGGGTAGCGGTTTTCATATCGAGTAGTGACAACACGAGGGATGTGTTAGTGCAAGTATCGAGGGCCTTTAAGATATTTTGGCCAGACTGTCCATTCCCTCGGTACGTTGGACTTAATACGCCAACAGTCACTGACCAAGTCTCCGGATTCGAGCCTATCTATGTGCCGGTGGCAGGATGGCGCTCAGAGCTGCGCGCGCAGGTGGATCATCTTCCAGGACGTATCGATTATGTTATTTTATTTCTCGACGACTTCCTTCTGCTTGATCAGGTCGACACTTCAGAGATAGAACGCGTTGTACGTGCCGCGATCCAAGGGCAGTTAGATTACTTGAGACTGGTACCTCAGGCGCGCGCCGCCATGTCGCAGTTGTATAACAAGCTCCGGCGTCGCAAAAACGACAAGTGGGAACGTATAGCGGATAGCATGCCGTACTACTCGTCTCTGCAGGTTGCGCTGTGGAAAAAAGAGCATTTGAAACGTATGCTTGATGGACCTGGCAGCATATGGGATTTCGAAAATCACCGCTTACCTCATATTACGCACTACGCGGTCCATGAAGGGCTGTTTAAATATGTTCATGTCGTTGAAAAGGGAAAATGGAAAGCAACGGCGGCGCAGGACTTTAAATCCATTAAGTTGGAGTTTTCATCTGGGAAACGGCAAACGTTACCTTCATGGCGGCAGTACATACTGGGTTTTAACAGAATAAAATTTTTGGTGATCGGCTACTCCTATGTCAGGCTCAAGAGGCTGATGAGCGGGAAGCTATGAGTGCTTAGTGGAGTAGCGTGTAATACTGTGGGGATATACCGTGAAAGTCCATTCTCTCTCCGAGATGACGCGAGGCTGGTTTATCGGCCCATTTGAGCCGTCTTTGCTAAAGACCGAAGCTTTCGAGTGCGCGGTGAAATCTTATCTCGCCGGGCAGAAAGAGAGCGCACATGTGCATAGGCGAGCGACTGAGTTCACCGTAATCGTGCACGGAAGGGTCCGGATGAACGGTAATGTTTACGAGGAGGGTGCTATTGTCGAGGTCCTGCCTGGTGAATCAACTGATTTCGAGGCGCTTACCGACGTTATAAGTTTTGTCGTAAAGGTTCCCGCCGTGCCAGGAGACAAGTATGAGGCCTGAGGTACTCAATATTGTTATTCCCATGGCGGGCCGCGGAAGCCGCTTCTTTAAGGCGGGATATGCCGTTCCTAAGCCTCTACTGCCCGTGCGTGGTAGACCAATGATCGAGGTAGTCATCGAAAATCTGCGGCCCTCCTGTCCGCATCGATTCATCTTTATATGTCAGCAGGAGCACATTGAGGGGCACGCTCTGGATCGGCATCTCAGTCGTATGGCACCGTCCTCGAATATCATCGCGATACGTGATGTTACAGAGGGAGCCGCGTGCACAGTTTTGTTGGCGGAGGACCTAATTAATACGGACATGCCGCTGATGATTGCCAATTGCGACCAATATGTCTGTGTTGGCATTGATAGTTATCTGTCGGCTATGAGGGACGGCGATTACGATGGATTTATCATGACCATGGCAGCAAGCGATCCCAAATGGTCATACATCAGGCTCGGCGATAACGGTTGTGTCACGGAAGTAGTAGAAAAGCAGGTCGTGTCGGATGAGGCTACCGTCGGAATCTACAACTACAAAAGGGGCCGGGACATGGTGATCTCTGCAAGAAAAATGATTGCTGCGGACGATCGCGTCAACGGGGAGTTTTATGTGGCGCCTGCGTACAATTACATGATAAAGAGCGGCAAGCGGGTGGGATTCATGAATATTGGCGCTGATCGCAGAGGAATGTACGGACTAGGTGTTCCGGAGGATCTTGAGTATTTCAACTCCCTAAGCGAGATTCCACGAGTGTGGCGATAAGTGTAGTCATCCCCAGTCACAATCGTGTCGGAGTTGTGGCTCGTGCTATTTGTTCTGCACTCGATGCACTGCATTCGATACCTGGGCACGAGGTTATTATTGTCGATGATGCTTCAAATGACGACACTGTGCCTAAGGTTCGGGAGAGGTTTCAGTCTGAAATCTCGGCCGGGCGCCTGAAGATAATAGAGAGCTTTTCGAACAGGGGAGTAACAGCAAGCAAAAACGAAGGTCACCTCTCGGCCAAGAATCCCTGGGTTGTCTTCTTGGATTCCGATGATACGTTGCTACCGGGCATCGGAAGCGCAATGCTTTCAGTACTGAACTCTTACAACGACAAGCCCCTGATATTTTTTCGTTGTATCGATGAGCGCGGGGAGTTCGTCGGGAGGTCTTTTGAGAGCGACGTCGTACTCGACTTAAAAGCCTATCTTCGGCATACGTCGTACGGCGAGGCCCTGACCGCTATCAACAAGAGGATCGTAACGTATGCACCTTATGTGGCGCATCTAAGAGGTTACGAGGGGCTGGGTTGTTGCAGGATCATTTCCAGACACGGGGCCGCCATTCTCTCAACACTGATTGCTAGGCAGTATGATTGTGGCGGTGAGGACAGATTATCCGTAGGCGAGGGATTGTTGAGCCGGATGTCACTGTTGGCGCAGGGGCACTTAATGCTGGTTCGCGAGTTTTGGCCATGGATGCCTTGGTACAAGGCATTTCACTATCTCGTTAAGGCAGCAGCATACAGCATACTCGGCCTTACTTACCGGCTGCTGAAGGGAAATAACCGGTGATCGTCTTCTATAATCCACACGTAGATGACTTTCTTGCAGAGCCTCCTCATTTTCGGTTGCTCAACCGAAGACCCCTGAAGAAATATGGCTATCTGCTGGAGGGAGAGATAGCCGCTTTCGGACGTGCCAGCGTACTAGCTGATGCGACAATTTCTGCCTTTATTCCTGACCGCTACTTTTCTCTACTTCCCAAATTCATTCGGCGCCTTATCACTAGGCTTGAGATGCTGCGGTGGGTTCGGATTAATGGATTTAGCGGTAAGATTGATGTGGCACTCAACGCCGAGCAATTTTCGGAAGACCAGGTCCTCTTTGCGTTTTCGTACAAGAACGCGGTAGGTGCATTTCGAAAGCGGTTACCGCAACTTTCTCCGTTCAACAAAAAGATCTTTCATCTAAGTCACTACTTTATTGCTACAGCTGAGAAATCTGCAAACCTGAGGGAGTTGAAAAGTCTGTGGCTAGCGGGCGACGCTGACATTAGTGGCAACGCGTACTTCCGTAAGCACTTCTCCTGGTACGATCGTCCATTCCTGACCTTGCCATTTGCGGTTGCGGCCCGCTTTGATCTCCGGCGACCGATCAGCGAACGACAGCCACTTTGCGTTGCAACGGGCACTTTCCATAATCTTGCTGACGAAGTTCCAGGAGAACTGTATCGAGACTATATTGGCTTTTTCGGGTTCTTCACTTATCACCCTGTACGAAAGCTAATTCATGACCACTCGGCGGAGTTGAGTAACAGAATCGTGTCGAAAATCAGTCTTTATCGAGGCAAGGCGGAAGGCAGTGCGATTAGACGATGGGTCAGACACTTCTTCGTATCTCAGAAGGCTTACTTCAGTATCGACATTGTGGAACTTTATAACTGCTATCGGTATGCGATTGTTGGGGAAGAAGCATCCGGTTTCCCTGCCTTGGGTGCATTCGAAGCAATGGGGTGCGGTTGTGTTTTGATCGCGCAGCCCGAGTACTATGTGGGTTGGGAAATGCAGCCGGGAATTCATTTTGCGCCTCATGACGGCAGCATAGAGTCAATTATCGGCGCAATAGAGTTTTTGCGCAGCAGGCCCGATTCAGCGGCTGCGATTGCACACGCCGGAAGAGATTTTGTAAACAGGAATTTCAGGGCTTCTCAGGCGTATGACCGCTTTGTAAAGTCGATTCAGGTGTGCAGGGTCGCCTCGTAAATGTCTGGATACCTGCTGTCAGCCTTCGTATGCTTTTCATTGTGGGATTATTACATCCCAAGTTTAGGTGGTCGTGTCTTGGATTATGTCGGTATCGCATCGTTGGGAATGCTGTTGGCATCCCGTCTGATAAGTCCAAATATTACTGTCCTCAGCTTTACGCCCGCATATCTGGCTCTGCTATCGGTTACTGCTCCTTACATTGTGATTGCATACTGGCAGGGAACTTGGCTGACCGCCACAGCATTCATTCTGGGTGCCACGGTTATCTATGGCTCCTTTTGGACGGCAAGACCGCAGTACGAAAGGCTTAAAAAACAAGTGAGAGGTTTGATTCTTATCAATCTCTTGTTTTTCTTCTTTCAATATGCTTCTTTTAACCTGTTCGGCGTGGTAGTGGATTACCACAGCTACTTTGGAAGTGTGGATCCACGAACTTTTAACGTTGAAATTGATTTCTTTCGTGCAGCAGGCTTGTTCCAGGAACCGAACAGTTTCTGTGTCACATTATTCATGCTTAACGTACTGCATCTCATCTTGCGGGGAGACGGAAGAGCGGATGCGGTGTTGGCAGCTTCGATTATCGCGATGATCATAAGTGAATCGCTATGGGGTTTTGGGGCGGCCATCGTGGTAATGGGACTGACCGTATCTATTCGATTCTCCGTGGCGCGCGTTGCAATGGTAGCGATGGTTCTTGTGCCGATAATCGTGCTTGCCGTGAGCTTTACTGAAATACTGACTCTTATAGAGCTTATTTTGACGCCGGTCACTATTAATCGCCTTGCAGACTTTCTAGGCGATCCATCTATCGAAGCAAGATATGGAGGGCTGGCATTTAAGGGTATGCTCGACTTCCTTATAGGAGCGGGTCTTAGCACGCAGGAGTTTCAGTCGTTGGCCGGCGCGAACGGCCTGGGATTCTTCGTGTACTGCTTCGGCTTGGTCGGTTTTGCTGCCTTCATCGTGTGGCTGGTGGCCGATTCGTCGAAGAAATGGCTTTTTGTAACTATGGCCGTTCTGTTTGCAATGACGTCGTATCCGCTGTTTACATATGCCTTCTGGTGGGCATGGCTTGGGATTCTCATTCAGGCAGCAAGGAGAGTGAGTACCGAGCAGAATTCGGCAGTGGTTCGCGTCGTTAGCCCTGCAAGCGCTAGTCCTTCAACTGTAGTATAAACACTGGGCAACATGAGACTTCTTTGCCATCGCGGACTTTGGCGGACAAAAGGCGAGCAGAACAGCCTGGAAGCTCTGGTGCGCGCGATAAAGAGTGGCTTCGGACTGGAAACAGATGTTCGAGATCATAATGGTAATCTGGTTATTTCCCATGATCCTCCTGTAGGGGAGGATGTATTGCCATTGGAGCGCTTTCTTGAGAAATATAGAGAAAGTACTCAGAAGACGTTGCTAGCCATCAATATCAAGGCAGATGGTCTGCAGGCTCGGTTAGATGAAATCCTTCGCGCCTTCGGTGTAGTGAATTATTTCGTGTTTGACATGTCCGTGCCCGATACATTGCCATATCTCAGGCGCGGCATGCCTGTTGCAGTCAGATTAAGCGAGTACGAGGATAACAAACTCTTCCTTGACAAGGTAAATACAGTTTGGATGGACGCGTTCGAGAGCGACTGGTACTCGAGCCAGCAGCTTAGGGAGCTGCTGGGCGCGGGGAAACGCGTATGCATAGTGTCGCCTGAGCTCCATGGCAGGTCTCATTATCGGCTTTGGAGCGACCTTAGGGACCTGCCGGTGAAGTACTCACACAACTGTCACTTGTGCACAGATCTTTTTGAGCAGGCGATTGAGAGCTTCGATGTCGAAAAGGATTAGGGCGGTTATTTTTGATATGGATGGCGTCTTGATAGACGCCAAGGAGTGGCATTTTGAGGCTTTGAATAGAGCTCTGGCCCTGTTCGGGATGGAGATAAGTCGGTACGATCATTTGGTGACCTATGATGGTCTGCCGACAAAGAAGAAGCTTGAGATGTTGAGCATGGAGCGCGGGCTGCCCCGAGAACTTCATGACTTCATCAACGCGCTCAAGCAACAGTACACCCTGGAAATGGCGTACACGAAGTGCAAGCCAAATTTCTCTCATCAATATGCGCTATCGCGCCTCAAGCAAATGGGATACCGAGTGGCGGTATGTTCGAACGCCGTTCGGGAATCTGTGGATTTGATGTTAAAAAAGGCAGATCTATTGCGACACATTGACTTTTATTTATCTAACCAGGATGTCGTAAATGCAAAGCCTGACCCGGAGATCTATCTTAAGGCGGCAGAAAGGTTGGAGTTGCTCCCGGGAGAGTGCCTCGTAGTCGAGGACAATCAAAATGGCATACTGGCTGCGCAGAGAGCAGGCACAAACGTCATGCACATTGCGCATACCGAAGACGCAAATCTTGAAAACATTTTGGCCAACATTGATTTTTACGAGAGGGGCGGCAAGCTATGATTAACATATTGCTGCCAATGGCCGGTGGTTCGAGCTTCTTTGATCCAAAGCTCTATCCGTACCCCCTTCCGCTTACCGAGTTGGCTGGAAGGCCGATGATCGAGCACGTCATCGCGAACTTATCCGAGATTGATCACGATTGTAGGTTTGTCTTTGTCATTAAAAGCGATGAGTGTCGCAGATTTCATCTAGATAGCACCCTGTCGCTTCTTGCCCCCGGAAGAAGTACAGTCGTGAAGCTGGACGGTGAAACGCGGGGAGCTCTGTGTTCGGCTCTAATGGCCGTTTCGCATATCAATAACGATATACCGTTGATTGTAGCGAATAGCGATCAGATCTTCGAAGGTGTCTTACCAGACTTAATTAAAGCGTTGCGCGATGAATCCGCTGATGCGGGTTGTATATGTTTCAGATCGGTACATCCGCGCTGGTCCTACGTTCGACTAGTCGACGGCAGGGTCGTAGAAGCTGCGGAGAAAAGACCGATTAGTCAAAATGCTATTGCGGGATTCTATTATTTTTCTGCTGGAAGGACGTTTGTTCAGGCCGCGATGCGAACGATCCTCAATGATAGAGCAGTGGAGGGACGATACTTCATTGCGCCGGTTTTTAATGAGTTAATACTCGACGGAAAAGATATTCGGGCCGTCATGGTGCCGGAAGACAAGTATCACTCTTTCTATACGCCTCAACGCATCGATGAGTACGAAAGGGTAGACGGAGTTTCCAGAAACACAAAAAGGTAAGAGTGAATAGAATACTCAATGTGCGGCATTGCGGGGTATTGGGAGGGGACAGGCCACTTCGGTGAGGCCGAAGCGGCGGAGCGTGCGCAGCGCATGACATCCGCCATTCTTCATCGTGGACCAGACACCCATGGCCATTGGGCAGATGTGGCCGCCGGTTTAGTGCTGGGGCATCGTAGGCTTTCGATCCTGGATTTAAGCCCGACAGGTAACCAGCCCATGAAGTCGCCGCGCGGACGCTATGTAATCGTCTTCAATGGCGAGATATACAACCACGCGGCGCTGCGCCTCGAGCTAGAACAGCGGCATTCGGTGCAAGGCTGGCGTGGGCGTTCGGACACAGAGGTAATGCTTTGCGCCATTGAAGAGTGGGGATTAAGTACCGCTCTCAGCCAGTTTAATGGAATGTACGCCTTTGCGTTGTGGGACAAAGTCGAAAGAGTCTTACACCTTGTTCGAGATCGCTTTGGTGAGAAGCCGCTGTACTATGGCTGGATGGGTAATACGTTCCTGTTCGGCTCAGAATTAAAGGCGCTAAAAGCTCATCCGTCTTGGCGGGGTGAGATAGACCGTGGCGCGTTGTCTTTATATCTGCTTCACAGCTATGTACCAGCGCCGTTTTCGATATACCGAGGCATTCATAAGCTGCCTCCAGCGCATGTTCTTAGCATCGCAAACCCCGCGCTTCGCGAGCACTCGTCCCGCGCCTATTGGTCGCCCTCGAGAGTCATCGAAGAATGTGTCGCAAAACCGTTATCGGGAAAGGATAAAGATGTGGTGACAGATCTTGATCTGTTGCTACGCGAGGCTGTGGCATTGCGTATGGAGGCAGATGTGCCTCTGGGAGCTTTCCTTTCTGGAGGAATCGATTCATCTCTTGTTGTGGCTCTGATGCAGGCACAATCATCCCGCCCGGTAAGGACATTCTCGATTGGATTTGATGTGGCTGGATATAACGAGGCGATCTCCGCCAAGAGAGTAGCCGGCCATCTGCACACAGAACATACGGAACTCTACGTAAGTCCTGAAGAAGCGATGCGGATTATTCCGCGTCTACCCCTCGTTTATGACGAGCCATTTGCCGATTCTTCACAAATCCCGACCTATCTGGTTGCGCAGTTAGCTCGTCAGCACGTTACTGTGGCTCTTTCTGGCGATGCCGGGGACGAACTATTTGGGGGCTATAACCGGTATTTCTGGGGCCATAGCGTATGGCGTGTCATCGAGAGAATCCCTGAGATACTAAGAGACATGATTCGCCGGGTATTAGTGTCCGTGTCCGAGCCTAGCTGGGATGCAATATTCTCTATGGCAGCCCGGGTTACTCCCAAGAGGACGCACATAGAGCTACCGGGGAGCAAGGTCCACAAGCTGGCAGATGCCTTAGTGGCGTCGTCTCCCGAAGAACTGTATCGCAGGCTTGTCTCGCATTGGTCTCCGCAAACAGTTATGCGTGGAGTGGATTCTGTGCCGTCGG
>Ga0073934_10010695_pt1 | contig 11317 bp, 11 predicted proteins | sample LarsenN4metaG_FD_76834 | JGI IMG/M metagenome (GOLD analysis project Ga0073934, IMG submission 76834) | Hot spring sediment bacterial and archeal communities from British Columbia, Canada, to study Microbial Dark Matter (Phase II) - Larsen... ...
AATTCTCGCGTGCGTTACATTATGGTTGGCGCTCTAAATGCTGGCATTTGTCGTGCCGTTTGTCCATTCGATGGCTCCGCTGCTGATCTTGTTCGTGCTCCGTGAACTTTTTCCCTGGATGTTTCTACTGCGAAAGTTTATTTCCTAAAGGAGGTTAACGCTGTGTATCAAAATCACTCCCAAAAACGTGGCACGCGCCGCGCAGTAATCGCTCTCTGGTTTCTTGCGCCGCTGTGTGGCGAGATGCTCTCCGGCTCATCAACACCTATAGAATGGCTCAATCCATTCGTCTTCATTCTGCTCGGGATGTTATATGGAAGCGGCGCACTGCTGATCCGCGAATCTGTTCGGCGATGGGGGAAAGGCTGGCCGAGCATTCTGTTGCTGGGAATGGCGTATGGCATCTATGAAGAGGGCATTGTTGTGCGCAGTTTCTTTGATCCCACCTGGGGAGACCTGGATAAACTCGCCTGGTATGGGCGTTGGCTAGGAGTCAACTGGGTATGGACAGCCGGGCTGACGGTCTTCCATGCAACCGTAAGCACGGCTATCCCGATTCTACTGGTGGAGTTAATGTATCCTGATCTGCGACACAAACTCTGGCTGTCCCAGCGAGGCATGAAGATTCACGGGTTGCTGTTCGGCAGCATGGCGATCATTGGCATGGGCTTCAAGATGCAAGCTCCGCCCCTGGCTTATATAGGGTGCGTGGTTGTGATGGTGCTGCTGGTACAGCGGGCGCGGCGCTGGTCGCCGCCTGATCGGACACAACTCCAGGTCAAACGACTTCCCCGGCCACGCCGCATATTTCTCTTTGGTTTTTTGAGCATGGTCGGATTCCTGATCGCGCTTTGGATTGTGCCGGGCATTGAGCCACCTGCGTTGTTTAGTTTTGGCCTGTTTTTCGTGTTTCCTACGTTAATCATCTGGCGCGCCAAACGGCTTGGCGTATGGGCATGGGGGCCGCTTCACCAGTGGGCGCTGGCGGCAGGCGCATTAGGATTCTGGATTCTGCTGGCCCTCATGGCAGTTGCCGGACCGGATATGCCTATTGCCGGACTCCTGTCTATCCTTTTCCTGTGGTGGCTGCGGCGGCGAGTCCGGCGCTATGGTGTATTCCCACCCACCGATGCTCAGCTTGCCCCACCTCCAACAGAATCTTATTTGTCTCTCAGCCAGGGGGCAGGCGCATGAAACAGCGATGGGCAGCTGCCCTTACAGTGGGTTATATCCTGATGTTCTTCTCCGAATTCCTGTTCGTCAATGTCTACCCTCACTTTGATCTGCTGGGTGTGTTCCCCATGTGGCTGGCCTACTCGATAGAAGCCTATATTTTCCTGGCCGTCGTGGAACATTTTCGGGTACGAAATATCTGGGCATTGTTCCTGGCGGGAGCCATCTATGGCTGGCTGCTGGAAGGTGTCGTTGTCCAGACCATGTACGTTGTATTTCCCTTCCAGATCGCCTTTACGGGCCTCTCATGGCATGCGCTGATCGATGTCCTGATCGGCTGGTATCTGGTGCGAAGGATGTTGTTTGGCGGTTCACCGTTCTGCATCTTTCTCCTGGCAACATTGATCGGTCTGTTCTGGGGTTTCTGGGCTATCTGGGTCTGGCAGGAACATGAGATGCTGTCCGTGGGCGAATTTACCCTGCTTGCTTTCGGAACAGCGCTGCCGCTCATCCCTGCCTACTGGCAGCTCAACCGACTGGGGCCGTTTCACTTCAACAAATCGGAACTACGAGTTCTGATCGGGCTGCATATCTTTCTCTTTGTCTTTGTCGAAATTGCTATCCCTTATGCGGTCTTGATCCTGCCGCCGCTGCTGGCGATGATCTTTGGGGCGCTGCGCAGACACAAAAACTCCTCTGCGCCCGAATCGATTCAAATGATCTTCGAGGGACGTGTTCAAAATATCCTCTATTTGCCCTTAGTTCTGATCCCCACCGTGGCTGTGGCATGGTACGCCCTGTTTAGCGCCCTGGGTGTCCAGATTGCCACCAATATCATAGTCGCCCTGATCACGGTTCCAGCCAGTGTGGTAATGTTCATTGTTGCCCTGGCGAAGCTCTACCGTTTTCCACCTCCCAACGTAACCACCATACAGTTGGACGCACAAAGCAGATCCGTCTAAAATTACTTCCGAGGGGGCAGCCGTTGCCCCCCTATCCACCTCCATCACAGGAAATTTATGGACGATACCACCCAGATCATCAACCGTGTTTTGCCTGTGCTGATCCTGATCGGCCTGGGGTCCTGGATTCGCCAGAGTCGTTTTCTGGCCGAAAGCACCGTCGAAGACTTACGAAAAATCGTAGTTAACCTGGCTCTGCCCTCGGTCCTTTTCCTCTCGTTTCTACAAATCGAACTCAGATTAAGCTATCTTGTCATTTTCGTGGGGTTGTTTTTGCTGTGTGTTGCACTGTTCGGTCTAGGACAGTTACTTAAAGACAGGCTGCAAATCCAGCAGCCGTATTTTCCATTTCTGATGACGGGCTTTGAGTATGGCATGTTGGGAGTCAGCCTGTTCGGAAGCGCCTATGGGTTGGAGAACATCGGTTATATTGCGGTGGTGGATTTGGGCCACGAAATATTTATCTGGTTCGTGTTCCTGGCGCTGCTGCTGATGAAACGTGATGGGCTTCAAAACCCGGCTCAATTGATCCAGGCCTTTTTCAAATCTCCTGTGATCATCGCGATACTGGCGGGAATCCTGTTGAACCTGATCGGCGCAAAACAATTTCTCTTTGAGCGTCCGATCACCGGCGCGATGATGCTCACCTTACAATTTTTGAGTAATTTAACCATCCCCCTGATCCTCATCATTGTGGGCTATGGAATCAGACTGGACCGTCATGGGTTCCGAGACGCGATCCTGGTGATCGGTGTGCGGCTGGCAATCCTGATCCCACTGGCACTGATCCTGAACATCATTTTGATACGAGAGCTGCTTGACCTGGAAAAGCCTTTTGAGGTAGCGTTGTTTACCCTGTTAATCCTGCCGCCGCCGTTTATCATCCCTCTGTATGCGCGCACCGAACGAGACAATGAAAAACGCTACATCAACAATGTATTGACCCTATACACGATGATATCAATCATAATTTTCACACTCTACTTCATTCTCAATCCCCAACTTCAATAATAAATAGCCACGCCCGATCCTATCGATAGGCGTGGCTTATTGACGCTACTTTACAAAGTCAAAGCGGTTTCGATCTCGCGCAGTTCATCATCCGCAAACGATAGATTTTTGACCGCAGCAGCGCTATCTTCCACCTGCTGAACACTGCTTGCCCCGATCAAGGCGGAGGTTGCTGCCGGGTGTCGCAGGACCCAGGCTAATGCCATCTGAGCCAATGTTTGGCCCCGATTCTGGGCGATCTGGTTCAGGCGACGCGCCCTGGCGAGATACTGTTCGGTGATCTGTTCTCGTTTCAAGAAAACACCGGATTTTGCAACACGGGAATCTTCGGGAATGCCATTGAGATAACGGTCCGTCAGCAACCCCTGTGCCAGCGGCGAAAAGAAGATCAGGCCGACACCTTCCTCATAGGCTGTGTCGAGCAGGTGATCATCTTCCACCCAGCGGTTAAACATGCTGTAGGATACCTGATTGATCAGGCATGGTGTCCCCAGGTCGCGCAAGATGCGCACTGCTTTGCGGGTTTGTTCGGTGTTGTAATTAGAAATGCCGACATACAGCGCCTTACCCTGGCGCACCACCTGATCCAACGCAGACATGGTTTCTTCCAGTGGGGTATCAGGATCGGGGCGGTGGTGATAAAAAATATCCACATAGTCGAGACCCATCCGTCTGAGGCTTTGATCCAGGCTGGAAATCAAATATTTGCGCGATCCCCACTCACCATAAGGCCCCGGCCACATATAGTATCCGGCCTTCGTTGAAATGATAAGTTCGTCCCGATACGGATGCAGATCGAGACGCATGATGCGCCCAAAATTTTCTTCTGCCGAGCCGGGGGGAGGGCCGTAGTTGTTCGCCAGATCAAAGTGAGTAATGCCCAAGTCGAATGCATGGCGGAGCATGGCACGTTGGTTTTCCAGCGTATCCACCCCGCCAAAGTTGTGCCACAGCCCCAGCGAGATCGCCGGAAGTTTGAGGCCGCTACGCCCACAGCGAATATAGGGCATGGAACCATCATACCGCTGCGACGCGGGCAGATAATACGGGTCTACGGGCAATGTCATAAAATTTTCCTCCTATGTGCAGTCTCAATCGCCGTCTTAAGATTATCCCAGGGAGTGTCATTCGGCACAGTGCAGTCAGCCGCCAGCACAAACTGATCAGGGGCTTGCTCCAATACTGTTTCGGCGGCCCGACGAATCTGTTCCGGTGTCCCTGTCGCCAATATCCCTTTGCGCTCCATCCCTCCCATATATGGGCGCTGAAATAAGTCAGCTGCTTCACGGGGCGAGATGGTCCTGGTTCCCAGTTTCAACGGGCAGTTGACAATGTCACCCGGATAATCCAGGAATGGGGTGAAGTCGTCGTAATCCCGGAGATAGTCGCACACATGCAAGATGTTAAAGGGGCACTCCCGGTTGATTTCCTCGATAATGACGAGATCATACGGTTTTACATACTGCTCAAAAACGGTTTTCTCCGGGAACCGTCCAGCCTCTCCACCCTGCGTGGAATGGTAAAATCCATCTACGCCCAGCCGGATACACTCACGCGCAAAAAACAGCAGGCTTTCGGTGATAGCTTCCAGGCCAGGGCGGACGTGTTCTGGGTCCTGGGAGAGATGGTCGGTAAGCATCTGGTCGCTGGTCGTGTGCCCGGCGCTCATAAAAGGTGAATAGAGCGTAACGACGATCAATGCCTCGCGCTTGGCGGCTTTCACAATACCGTCAACCACGCCAAGTTGTTCCTCGAAGAAATCCCGTCCATAACGCGGCATAGACACCCAATCTTCGGGCCGCCGAATGCTTGGAATAGGAGGAAAAGGCTTCTCGTACTGAATTTTCACAAAATCCATGTCAGTATAGTGGAAGTATTCAAGATGTTTATTGACTGCGGCCTGTCCAACATGGAAAGCAGTAGGGAAGTGAAGAAAAAACGCTGCCGGAACGTAGGGTGGTGAGGATTGGCTATCCAACAGACTCAACATGAGATCGCGTTTATTCATATAAACACCTTTTTGTTGTGAATAATTAGGACACACCGATCTTATCACGTTACCACCAGTACGGATGGTTACGTGCAAGATTAAATAAATTTAATCTCTATTTAGCCATAAATTAAACTCCCTTAAATCAAGTCTAAATCTATGCTTAATATTCTTTCGCTGTGCTGTTTAAATCTAATCTTTCGATAAAGTGAATCCCTATGGATAAAACACCCCCCAATCGATTGCCTCACCGTGTGTCATTCGTGTTGATGGCAATAGTCCTGCTCTTGCCTGGGCTGCTGACAGCGTGTGGCTCACAAGAAGCCTCTGTCCAAGCGAAATCGTCACGAGCCATCCAGAATAAAGGCTCCGATACATTGGTCAATGTGGCACTCGCCTGGGCCGAAGCTTACCGGACTGTTGATCCGGGCGTTTCGATTGCCGTTACAGGCGGTGGCTCAGGGACGGGCATTGCCGCTCTGATCAACGGCACAGTCGATATTGCCAATGCGTCACGCCAGATCAAATCTGACGAAATTGAGGCTGCACAGAAAAACGGCATAGACCCTGTGGAGCATGTGGTGGCGATTGATGCACTGGCTGTGATCGTCAACCCCGACAACCCGGTGAATCAACTGACTATCGATCAACTTTCCGACATTTTTACGGGACGCATCACCAACTGGAAAGAGGTTGGAGGGCGTGACGCGACCATTGTGTTGGTCTCACGCGAGAGCAATTCGGGCACGCACGTTTACTTCCTGGAAAAAGTAGTGCGCAAGGATGATGCGGAAAACAAAGATATATTCGCGCCGCAGACTCTCATGATGCCATCGTCCGTCGGCATTACCAGCGAAGTCAGCCGCAACCCAAACGCGATTGGCTACGACGGCCTGGGTTATGTGACTGAGAACGAAAAGACGATTGCTATCGCGGAAAACCCGGACTCACCCTATGTGCTGCCGAGTGTTGAGACTGCCGCTGATGGCGGTTACCCGCTCAGCCGCTATTTGTACATGTATACGGCGGGCGAACCCACTGGGGTAATTGCCGAGTACCTGGATTGGATTCGCGGGCCGCAGGGACAGCAAATCGTCGCTCAGGCGGGTTTTGTGCCCGTAGCCCAAGGAGGCAATGATGAATCTGGCGCAGATCGCTAAGCGGCAGTATGTCGAACGACGACCCAACGCGCAGACTATTCGCGGATGGCTGAGGCGTAACTGGTTAGAGTGGCTGATCGAAGTTCTCATCCGCGCTGCCGGATTCTCCACCATCTTGATCGTTGGGCTGATCTTTGTTTTCCTCCTGCGCGAAGGACTACCTACATTCCTGGATATCCCCTTACGGCAGTTGTTCAGCAGCCGATGGTATCCCATTGAGTCTCTGTACGGGCTATGGTCATTGATCGTCGGTTCGATCCTGGTAACAGCCGGCGCAGTGATTATCGCCGTGCCCCTGGGTCTGACAACGGCGATCTACCTGGGAGAGATCGCTCCGCAATGGCAGCGCGAAATTCTGAAGCCGCTAATCGAAATGTTGGCTGGGATTCCCTCGATTGTCCTGGGCTTCCTGGGATGGATGGTGCTTGCCCCCTTGATCCAGACGATGGGCGCGTCCACAGGACTAACAGCATTCAGCGGCTCACTGATCCTGGCATATATGGCCCTACCTACGATCATCAGCATTTCGGAGGATGCGCTCTACGCCGTCCCTAAAACCTATCGAGATGGAGCGCTGGCAATGGGAGCAACTCAATGGCAGACGATCTGGCGTGTCGTTTTGCCAGCAGCGCGATCCGGCCTGATGATGTCAATGATGTTGGGCATTGGGCGCGCCATTGGAGAAACGATGGCGGTGATGATGGTCACGGGCAATGCGGCAAACGTGCCCGATTTTGGCCCCACGATGTTTTTCTCCCCCGTCCGCACTATGACTGCCACCATCGCGGCTGAAATGGGTGAAGTGTCTCAAGGCAGTATGCACTATAACGTGCTGTTTGGCATCGGCATTGTGCTCTTCCTCATTACCTTCGGCATCAATTCACTGGCAGGACGGTTTGTGGGCCGGGTCGTTCGCCGCCGGGGAGGTCAACTATGAAGCCTCAACAGGTCCAAAAACTGGCTTTTGGCATTATCACTACTTCGGCTGCGCTGGTGGTTATCCCCATTGTGCTTGTCATCCTGTTTATCATTGTCAAAGGCATCGGCGCGCTGAGCTGGACGTTTCTCACAGCAGTTCCCCAAAATGGGATGACTGAAGGCGGGATCATGCCTGCCATCCTCGGCACAATGATCCTCACCCTCGGCACTGCGATTGTATGTATCCCGCTGGGGATTGGGGCCGCCATCTACCTGGCCGAATATGCCCGCGACAACCGCCTGTCCCGTTGGGTGCGGCTGGCGATCATCAATCTGGCCGGGATTCCTTCAATTGTTTATGGGCTGTTTGGGTTGGGCGCTTTTGTTCTATTTCTCAATCTCGGCACTTCCATCATCGCTGGGTCGCTGACGCTGGGTATCATGACTCTACCAGTGGTCATCAGCACGGCTGAAGAAGCGATCCTGGCTGTGCCGCAGGAATTTCGGATGGTTAGCCAGAGTTTGGGAGCCACTCGCTGGCAGACGATCCGACGACAGGTACTACCTCATGCCATGCCAGGGATCATTACAGGCATTATCCTGGGATTGAGCCGCGCCGCTGGGGAAACCGCTCCCATTCTTTTTACCGTCGCAGCTTTCTACCTCCCGAATCTACCCAGGTCGGCATCCGACCAGACAATGGCGCTGCCCTATCACCTGTATGTGATTTCGACGCAGGTTCCAGGGATGCCGTTGTCGATCCAATACGGGACGGCCCTGGTGCTGCTGCTGCTGGTGCTCTCATTAACTTTGGTGGCAACCTTGATCCGCACCCGGATGCGCCGCCGCCGAGATTGGTAGACGACCATGAATCCCAAGATATCTGCACAGAACGTGTTTTACACCTATGCTGACGGCACTGAAGCGCTCAGAAACGTGTCGTTCGATATCGACAGCAACCAGATCTTCGTGCTGTTTGGTCCGGCCCGCAGCGGTAAGACGACTCTGCTGCGCCTGTTCAACCGCCTCTCCGACCTGACCGAGGGTGGAAGCTACCTGGGAACGATCTTGTTCAACGGACAAAACATTTTTGAACGTGGAGTTAATGTTACCGACCTGCGACGGCGAATTGGGATGGTGTTTGCCGTACCCACTCCGCTGCCGGGCAGCATCCGAGACAACCTGATCTATGGGCTGAAAATGGCGGGAATACGTAGCCGGAGCATCCTTGACGAACGTGTTGAACGCTCACTCAAGCAAGCCGCCCTCTGGGACGAAGTGAAAGATCGCCTGGACACCTCGGCTTTTGCGCTGTCTGGCGGGCAGAAACAACGGCTGTGTATCGCCCGGAGCCTTGCCCTGGAACCGGAAGTTTTGATCCTCGACAATCCGACATCGGGCCTGGACCCACTTTCAACAGGCATGGTTGAAGATACACTGCACGAACTCAAACGCCGCTACACGATTATCATGGTCCCCCATAGTGTGCAGCAGGCGGCGCGTGTCGCCACCTGTGCCGCTTTTATGCTGGATGGCGAATTGATCGAAGTCGGCGACGCCAAACAAATTTTTGGCAACCCGCAGGATCAACGAACGGAAGATTATGTAACGGGGCGGTTTGGCTAAGATGAGCAAGATCGAGGTCAGAAATTTTAACTTTTACTATGGCGATTTCCAGGCTTTGATCGATCTGAACCTGGATATCGAGGAAAACGAGATTACCGCGCTGATTGGGCCGTCGGGCTGTGGGAAAACGACGTTTTTGCGCTGCATTAACCGGATGAACGATACGATCAGCGGCACACGAACCGAAGGTGATGTTCGGCTGGATGGCAAAAATATCTATGATCCTGATGTGGATGTGGTTGAACTTCGGCAGCGGGTCGGGATGGTGTTCCAACGCCCGAATCCATTTCCACAGAGCATTTTTGACAACGTAGCGTTTGGCCCGCGTGTGCTGGGCATGGCACGCAACCACAGCCTGGATCAAATCGTCCGAGACAGCCTAGAGGGAGCAGGGCTATGGGGTGAGGTGCGACACCGCCTACGCAGTTCGGCGCTCGATCTGAATCCCGGCCAGCAGCAGCGGTTGTGCATCGCCCGCACGATTGCCGTCAAACCAGAGGTTATTTTAATGGACGAACCCTGTTCGGCCCTGGACCCTGTCGCTACACTACATATCGAGGAGTTGATGCGGAAACTGACTCAGTCGTACACCATTCTGATCGTGACACACAGTATGCAGCAGGCAGCGCGTGTCTCGGATCGGACGGGTTTTTTCTGGTTGGGCAAACTGGTTGAGTTTGACCGAACAAGCAAAATCTTTTCTACCCCCAGCGATTCCCTGACCGAAGCATACATTACAGGCCGCCGAGGGTAGTGGTCATTCATGACAAACTCCTGTACACTTCAGAGAAAGCATCTAAGCAGCGACCTAAGGAAACGAGCTAATGTCACCGCGAGAACAATTTGATCGCGAATTACAGGAATTGCGCACCAAAGTGATTGAGATGGGCGCACTGGTCAATACCCAATTGGAACTGGCGCTTCAGGCTTTGAACACACTGGAACCGGAGATCGCTCAGCAGGTTATTACCATCGATCAAAAGGTAAACGAAACCCGTTTCGCTATTGAAGAGTTTTGTTTTACTCTGGTTGCGACACAGCAGCCTGCCGCACGCGATCTGCGGGCTATCTTCGCCGCCATGAATATCATTGTTGATCTCGAACGTGCGGGAGATAAGGCAAAGGATATTGCCGATACCGTCCAGCATGTCCGCAAAGGGCGCAATCGCCCCCGTCCACCCGAACTGGTACGTATGGGCAGTCTGGTGAAATCCATGCTGGAACAGTGTATGCAGGCGTATGCAGACAACGATCTGGGACTGGCCCGGCAGGTCGCCAGCCAGGATGAAGAACTGGTGTCACTGTTCAGCGAAATTCTTGATAAAGCTATCGAAGATTTTGCTAAAGCCAAAAAAGAAAAAAAGGTCACGGTGACCTTTGGCATTCTCCGCGCTGCCCAGCACTTGGAGCGGATCGGCGATCTGGCAGTGAATGTGGCTGAGCGAATCGTGTATATCGCAACAGGGAATCTGCAAGAAATGAAAGTACATTTGCACGACAGTGTAGACTGAGCACGACAGGGTTTGAGCTTTTATTACTGCGCAGGCCGGGAATGAGTTCCTGGCCTGTTGTTTTTTCTGATACCTTCGAACTTAAAAGCCGATCAAAATGGTGATAACATCTATTAACAAAAGATTGATATAAAATTATTTTTTTGTTAAAATGATGGAATGGATATTGGCTTTGGATGCTGTTGGGGGGAACATGATGCACAAGCCTTTAAAAAAAATCTTCCGAATTAGCTTTATTTTTTTCATCGGCTGTCTCACTGTTCTAAGTATCATCATTCCTAGCCAGGATATTCCTTCCGTTGTCCTGGCAAGTCCTCCGTCGGCAGCCATTCCCGCCGTCGCCTTAAACGTCCCACCTGCTGTCTTCATCGGTGATACTTTCTCTTTCACGGTGACTTTTGACAACGCCGATCCTACTGATACTGGCTATGGGCCATTCATTGATATCGTGCTGCCTACCAATGGAGCCGATGGAGCCGCCGGGACAGACACCGCTGATGGAATCGATTTTGTCAGCGCAACCTATCTCGGTGCTCCTGCCATTACCCAGGAGCTAACGTTTCCTGCCGGCCCCCTGGGGCAGCCCCCCTGTGGCCCTACCCAATCCCAAGTGCCGCATCCCTATGCAGTAGATAATACACACACCCCACTGCCTGTCTGCGGCACACCCGGTGACAAATTGATCGTGGTCCAGCTCCCCTTCGGATCGTTTACTCCAGATCAACCTCAGGCGACCATAACGATCAATGCTACCCTCAGTGACTGGGCCGATGTAGGCACTCCATTAGAGGTTCGCGCGCGCGGCGGTTTTCAATATGGCAACGATCCGCTCGATAACTGGTGCTGCGATGCGGTTATTTTGAGCAATCCCAGCCCTGACAGTGCCCTCTGGAATCCACCCGGCACGGTCACTCCTGTACTGCTGACCTTGACCAAGAGTAATGACGGCCCTGAAGGTGAAACAGC
>Ga0073934_10010696_pt1 | contig 11316 bp, 8 predicted proteins | sample LarsenN4metaG_FD_76834 | JGI IMG/M metagenome (GOLD analysis project Ga0073934, IMG submission 76834) | Hot spring sediment bacterial and archeal communities from British Columbia, Canada, to study Microbial Dark Matter (Phase II) - Larsen... ...
CAGCGCGAGGACACCCTCCTCCGGCGCGCCGAACGGATCGCCGGCCGGGCGCCGGGCGGGATCTCCCCGGCCTGCGCGGCCGCGGTCGGGGCCGCGATGACCGCCGCCCGGACGAGCCTCGCGGAGTGCGCCACCGTCCCGGTCGCCCCGGTCGCCGACACCTACGTCGAGAAGGGCGCCGAGGCGACGTGGGATCACGGCGCCGCCGGTCATCTCGACGTCGACGCGAACCCGGTCGGCGTCACGTACCTCCGCTTCGACCTCTCCGGCTTCGGGGACGGCATCCGCCAGGCGGTGCTCGAGCTGTCGGTGACGAACGCCTCGGACGACGGGGGTCGCATCCATCGGCTCGGGAACGTCGCGTGGACGGAGGGCGGCGGCAACGGCGTCGACGCGAGCGCCGCCGGCGGCCCCGGGCTCAAGTGGACGGACGTCGACCGGAACGGCGACGGGACGCTCGACGTGCGCGACGGATCGCCGCTCGTGCCGACGGCCGGGCCGGTCGTCGCGACGCTCGGCCCGGTGACGAAGGGACAGCGCCTGCGGATCGACGTGACGGCGGCGTTCGCCGCGGGCCCCGGGATCTACACCCTCGCCGTCGCCTCCGGGAGCGGTGACGGGTCGACGTACGCGAGCCGCGAGCACGGGACCGCGGCCCAGCGGCCGGTCCTGCTGGTCACGGCCGGCGGTCCGGTCGGCGGCGGCGACGTCTGCGGCGACGGCGCGGCCGCACCGCCCGAGGAGTGCGACGGCGCTTCGGACGCCGGCTGTCCCGGGCGCTGCCGGCCGGACTGCACGTGCGCCGCCCCCCCGCCGCCCCCGCCGCCGCCCCCGCCCCCGGCGGCGACGGGATGCCTCGGCGGCTCGGGGCCGCTCCAGCGTCTCGCCGGCGAGTACGCCACGCAGGTGCGGTTCGGCCAGGACCTCCCCGACGGCGCGCGGATCGACGCGCGGAGCGCCCGCTTTCTCGCCGGCACGGCGAATCCGTTCCCGGTGCGGTTCGACAACCGGCTCGGCTTCCTCCAGCCGGGCACGCAGGGGCGCGACGCCTGCATCGCGGGCGGCGTCGTGGCGGGCAGCTACCCGCGCGGCTGGACGTGGGCGCAGTCGAAGGCCAGCCAGGACGTCGGCATCATGTTCTGGAACGAGCGCTTCACCGTCGAGGGGATGCGCATCGACAACGTCCACGACGCGATCCGCCCGCTCGACGGCAACCACTGGACCGTCCGCGGGAGCTGGCTGTCGTACGTGCGCGACGACTGCATCGAGAACGACCACATGCGGAGCGGCCTCGTCGACGACACGCTGTTCGACGGCTGCTACGTGTTCCTCAGCACGCGGCCGTCGTCCGCGATCCTGAACGAGGGCTGGGACGGGACGAACGAGGTCGTCACGATCCGGAGCTCCCTGATCCGCCTCCAGCCGATGCCGGGCCCCGACACCGGGAACCTCGACCCCGGGACCGGCTCGATCTTCAAGTGGCACACGGGGAGCCCGAGCCGGTCGCCGAAGCTCTCGATCCACGACTCCATCTTCCGGCTGGACCAGATGGCGGGCACCGGCGTGGGCGGCATGGGAATCCCGCCCGGGAAGCTCCTCGACTGCTCGAACAACGTCGTCGTCTGGCTCGGGCCCGGGGACTACCCGGCGCCGCTGCCGAGCTGCTTCACGGTGACGAAGAACCCGGCCTTGTGGGACTGGGGCGTGGCCCTCTGGAAGCGCCGCCACCCGGGGATGGGGTCGCCCTAGAGCCCGTACGCCCGCTTCAGCTCGGGGTCCTTCGCCGCCAGCATCTCGGCGAGCGTCACCATCACCTTGCACTGCTTCCAGGTGGCGTCGTCCTGCATCTTGCCGTCGATCATCTGGACGCCGCGGCCGTCGGGCATCGCCTCCAGCACGCGCTGCGCGAACTTCACCTCCTCGACGGGCGGGCTGAACACCTTCTTCGCGATCGCGATCTGGCTCGGGTGGAGCGACCACGCGCCGACGCAGCCGAGGAGGAACGCGGCGCGGAACTGGTCCTCGCAGCCGAGCGGGTCGGAGATGTCGCCGAACGGGCCGTAGAAGGGGAGGGCGCCCGTCGCCGTGCAGGCGTCGACCATCCGCGCGATGGAATAGTGCCACGGATCCTGCTGCGCGGTGGGACGCGCCGCCTCCGGGTTGCCCCTGTCCGGGTCGCTCCGCACGAGGTAGGCCGGATGGCCGCCGCCCACGCGCGTCGTCTTCATGCGGCGCGACGCGGCGAGGTCGGCCGGGCCGAACGACACGCCCTGGACGCGCGGGCTCGCGGCGCAGATCTCCTCGACGTTCGTCACGCCGAGCGCCGTTTCGAGGATGGCGTGGACGAGGATCGGGCGGTCGAGCTTCGCGCGCGCCTCGAGCTGCGCGAGGAGGCGGTCGACGTAGTGGATGTCCCACGGCCCCTCGACCTTCGGGATCATCATCACCTCGAGCGTCGCGCCGATCTCGGTGACGAGACGGATCGCGTCGTCGAGGAACCACGGCGAATCGAGGCTGTTGACGCGCGTCCAGAGCGGCGTGCCCCCGAGGTCGACCTCGCGGCCGATCTTCACCAGGCCCTCGCGGGCGTCGACCTTCTTGTCGAAGGGGATCGCGTCCTCGAGGTTGCCGAGCAGGATGTCCGTCTGCCGCGCGATCTCGGGCAGCTTGGCGGCCATCTTCGGGTTCGACGGGTCGAAGAAGTGGATGCAGCGCGAGGGCTTGAGGGGGATCTCGTGGGCGGGCGCCGGCGCGCCGAGGGCGAGGGGCTTGAAGAAATTCCGGGGGCTGCGCATCCGACGTTCTTACGCGGAGGGCGCCGGCCGGCGCAACCTCGGGCGTCACGCGGAAGGATCCTCGCCCCGCTCGAGTCTGCTCCGCCACGTCGGGAAAAACCGGGTGAACTCCCGGTGCAGGGCGGCGTGCGGTCGCGTAGCGGTTCGGGCCATGCACGCGCCGACCCGCCCCGCCGCCACGCCGTCCCCCCCGCACGCGGCGGTGCGTCGCGCCGCACGGGTCCTCGCGGCCGCCGCCGCCCTCGCCGCGCCGGCGCACGCGGACACGCTGCCGGCCGGGTGCATGCCCCAGACCCCCGCGACGTGCCGGTACGCCGCGGCGAGCCACGCGATCGCCACCGCCGACTTCCACTTCACCGACCCGGCGCGCGGCGGCCACCCGGTCCCGTTCCGCGTGCGCTATCCAACCGACCTCCCCGGGCCGGTGCCGGTCGTCTTCTGGAACCACGGCCTCGGCGCGTCGCACTGGGTGTCGCAGCCGGCCGGGGGGCCCTGGATCTCGGCGGGGCAGCTCGGCAGCGTGCGCCGGAGCGAGAGCTTCGCGCGCGCGGGCTACGTCGTGGTCCACATCGGGCGCATGCCGGTGGACCGCCTCGGCCGGGACGAGCTGCGCCTCTGCGCGCGGGCGCGCTGGCCCGCCTGCGCCGAGCAGCTCGGGCACAACGTCTACGGCCCGCAGAACGTCGCCTTCGTCGCCGGCCTCCTGGCGCGCGGGATGGTCGCGCTCCCGGGCTTCCTCGGCACGCTCGACCTCGACCGCGTCGTCGTCGGCGGCTGGTCGGGCGGCACGCAGATCACGATGAACGTCGCCGGCGCCTACCAGAAGTTCGGCAGGCTCCGCATCGCGCCGGTCGCGGTGCCGGGCGTGGTGGCCTTCGTCGCCGACGCCCCCCGGCGGCCGGCGTGGGCGTGCACGATGGACCCGGAGCAGGGCGACTCGGGGTTCCAGGTCGACAGCTTCGACGGCATCGACGAGCGCCCGTTCCTCTTCAACACGAGCCGCGGCGACGTGGGCCCCGACGTCTGCCCGCCGCCGGCGCGCACCGTCGCGTGGCTCGCGGCCCGGCCGGGCGGGAAGTACCTCGCGTGGTCCGACGCGGCGCTGGTGAACCACGCCACGGTCGACCTCGAGCCCGGCGGCTGCGACACGCCGGAGCGCGAGTACGTCTGCCGGATCCTCGAGTCGCTGGGGGTCGCGTATCTCGACGCGGTCGTGCAGGGCCGGCCGGACGCGCGCGCCTGGCTCGAGTCGGACGTGCTGCGCGTTCTCACGGCCGGCGTGCTCGACCTCCACCGCCGGTGACGTGCCCGGCCTCCCGCGCGGAGACAGCCCCTGCAAGCCAACCCCACCTTCGTTCCCCGAGCGGACCCGCGGCGCCGCCGCGGCGTCCGGCTCCTCGTAACGACCGTCGCCTGGCTCGCCGTCGCTCCGTGCGCGCGCGCGGCTCTCGACCTGCCGCCGGGGTGCTCGATCGGCCAGCCGGCGAGCTGCGCGTATCGGCCGGCCGCGACGTACGCCGACGGGGCCGTGGACCTCCTGCTCCACGACGCCGCCCGGAACGGCCACCCGGTGCCGTTCCGCCTGCGCTATCCCGTAGGTGCAGGCGGCCCGCTGCCGGTGATCGTCTGGAACCACGGCGGCACCACGACGCGGTGGGCGCGCCGACAGCGCGGCCCCGTGCGCGTCTCGGCGGGCCAGCAGAGCAGCGCGGCGCACGGCGTGAGCTTCGCGCGCCGCGGGTACGTCGTGATCCACGTCGGCCGCCTGCCGGCGGAGACGTTGACCCCGTCGCAGCTCCAGGACTGCGCCGCCGGGGGCGTCGTCGCGCGGCCGAGCGCCTACGCCGCGAAGTGCGCCGCGTTCGTCGGCTACCGCGTCTACGGCCAGCAGAACGTGGCGTTCGTCCTCGCCGAGCTGGCGCGGCTCCAGGACGCATCCCCCGGCGAGCTCCCGGTGCCGCTCGACCTCGCCCGCGTGGTGGTCGGCGGCTGGTCGGGCGGCAGCGCGATCGCCCTCGGCATCGCCGGCGCGGTGCAGAAGCTCCGCAACGTGCGCATCGATCCGGTCCCGGTGCCGGGCGTCGTCGCCTTCTTCGCCAGCTCGCCGCGCGGCCCCGAATGGGGGAACTTCACGTCGGGGTTCGTCGACGAGTTCGAAGCGCCGGAGCTGCACGGCTTCTCCGGCATCGACGCGCGCCCGTTCCTGTTCGTCACCGGCCGCTACGACGTCGGCGCGGAGCCGTCGGCGATCCCGTTGTCGCGGCCGGCGGCGTTCTGGGACTCCCGGGCCGGCGGCAAGTACCTGTCCTGGGCCTGGCAGCACGCGCGCCCCGGCCGTCCCGTCCACGGCACCTACGACCTGAACGACTGCGACGGCCTCCGCCGCCCGTACTGCGAGGCGTTCGACTCGCTCGGCATCGCCTTCCTCGACGCCGTCGTGCGCGGGCGCCCGGAAGCGGGCGCGTGGCTCGCCTCGGACGCGTACCGGGTGCTGACCGGCGGGCTCGTCGAGCTGCACCGACGCTGACGCTTCCCGGCGGCGGGTACCGCCCGGGTGCGGGTCGTCACGCCCGCGTGCCCGGAACGCGCGCGCCCGCACCGCGCCGTGCGGCGTCAGGCGCGGTCGTGCCGGCCGCGGACGACGCTCGCCGGGCACGCCCCGTTCCGCCCGAAACCGCTTCGCGCTAGTCTCCTCGCGAACCGGTCGAGAGAGCTGCGTCTCGGCTTCCATGGCCGCAGACATCGCCCCGGGCGATCGCGTCGACTCCGCCCGCGCGGAGGGCGGACCGGCCGCGCGTCTCGCGGAGGCGGACGCGGCGCCCGCAGTGCGCCTCCTCGCGCTCGCGGCGACGGTCGCGCTCGCCACGCCGGCCCGCCCGGAGGAGGCGGCCTCCGCCGCTCCTCCGGCGCTCGACACCGGCGACACCGCCTGGATGCTCACCAGCACGGCGCTCGTCCTCCTGATGACGATCCCGGGGCTTGCGCTCTTCTACGGCGGCCTCGTCCGCCCGAAGAACGTGCTCTCGACGCTCATGCACAGCTTCTTCTGCGCCGCGCTCGTGAGCGTCACGTGGGTCGTCTTCGGCTACTCGCTGGCGTTCGGCCCGACGATCGACGGCCTCGTGGGCGGCCTCGACCACGTCCTCCTCCGGGACGTCCTCGGCACGGCGAGCCCGCTCGCTCCGACGATTCCGCAGGTGCTCTACGTCGCCTTCCAGGCGACGTTCGCGATCATCACCCCGGCGCTCGTCTCCGGCGCGCTCGCCGAACGCATGCGCTTCCCGGCGTTCGCGCTCTTCGTGCTCGGCTGGTCGACGGTCGTCTACGCGCCGCTCGCGCACTGGGTCTGGGGCGGCGGCTGGATCGCGACCCGTGTCGGCGCGCTCGACTTCGCGGGCGGCACCGTCGTGCACGTCTCGAGCGGGGTGTCCGCCCTCGTCACGGCCCTCTTCCTCGGCCGCCGCCTCGGGTACTCGCCGGGCGAGGCGATGCCCCCGCACAGCCTCCCGCTGACGATGGCCGGCGCCTCGCTCCTCTGGGTGGGCTGGTTCGGCTTCAACGCGGGCAGCGCGGGGTCGGCGGGCGAGCTCGCGGCGACGGCCTTCCTCAACACCAATACGGCCGCCGCCGCCGCCGCGCTCGGCTGGCTCTTCATGGAATGGATCCGCGCCGAGAAGCCGACGACGCTCGGCGCCGCGTCGGGCGCCGTCGCCGGGCTCGTCTGCATCACCCCGGGAGCGGGCTTCGTGACGCCGGCCGCGTCGCTCGTCTTCGGCGTCGCGGCCGGCGTCGTGTGCTACCTCGCCGTCACCCTGAAGCCCCGCCTCGGCTACGACGACGCGCTCGACGTGGTGGGGGTACACCTGGTGGGCGGCACGCTCGGCTCGCTCCTCACCGGCGTGTTCGCGACCGTGACGGTGAACCCGGCGGTGCCGGCGCTCTCGCTCGGGCTCGACGGCGGCCTCCTCTACGGCCACCCGGAGATGCTGCTGAAGCAGCTCATCGCCGTCGGTGCGACGTGCGTCCTCAGCGGCGTCGGCACGCTCGTCGTCCTGGGCGCCGTCGGCGCGATTTCCGCGCTCCGTCCGGACGCCGAGGGCGAGATGGTGGGCCTGGACCTCACGCAGCACAGCGAGCAGGGCTATCCGCACTTCCAGGTCGCCCACGGGCTCGGTGCCATGGAGCGGCGCAGCCTCGAGCGGGAGATCGAGGCGACGGAACGGCGGAAGGCGCGCATCCTCGAGATCATGCGTGCCGTCGAAGAGAGCGGCGGGCCGCCGGTCCGGGCGGCGGCGGGCGGCGCCGGCCGCCCCGCCGCGCGCGAGACGGAGGCGCCTCGTCGGCCGCCGCACGCCTCCTCCCGCGTCCCGCCTCCCGTGGCGGCGGCGTCGGCCCCCGCGCGCGCCTCGCCGTCTTCCGGGCCGAGCGCCGCCGGCGGCCACGTGCGCGTCGCGGTCCTCGACGTCGACCGGAAGTGGCTGCGCGCCGTGTGGGAGGACCTCTGCCGGCAATACCCGCAGGACGCTCCCCAGGAGTTCAAGGACATCTACGACCGCGTCGTGTCCTTCGGCGACAACGTGCTCACGTTCAAGCCGGGCGACGCGCGCGAATACCGTGACAAGGTCGCGAGGCTTCTCTCCCTCTACGGGGTGGCGGGGTCGGAGGTCCGCGTCGAGTAAGGAGGCATCCGCATGGCAACCGCGCTCGTCGTCCTCGGCGTGCTGGTCGCGATCGCCGTCGCCGGACTCGCGGTCGCCGTCCGGTTCTACGTGAAGGCGCCGCCCAACGCCGCCTTCATCCGCACCGGCCTCGGCGGGAAGCGGGTGGTGATCGACGGGGGCGCGGTCGTCCTGCCGATCGTCCAGCACGTCCAGTGGCTCTCGCTCGAGACCTTCAAGCTTTCGGTCGTCAAGGCCCAGAAGGACGCGTTCATCACCAACGACCGCTACCGGGTGGACATCGGCGCCGAGTTCTACATCCGGATCGGCGCCGACGAGGCGGCCATCGAGCACGCCTCGCGCACGCTCGGCGAGAAGTCCTTCAGCGCCGACGGTCTGCGGGCCCTCGTCGAGGAGAAGCTCGTGGGCACGCTCCGCTCGGTGGCGGCGGCCACCGCGCTGGTCGAGCTGCACGAGAACCGCCGCGCGTTCGCGCTCGCGGTGAAGGAGCTGCTGCTCGAGCCCCTCGCCTACAACGGGCTCACGCTCGAGGACGTCTCGGTCTTCCACCTCGACCAGACGAGCCGGGAGTTCCTCGACCCGTCCAACATCTTCGATGCCGAGGGCCTGAAGCAGATCACGCGCCAGACCTCGGAGCGGCGGCGGGAGCGCAACGAGATCGAGCGCAGCACCGAGGTGGCGATCCGCCGCCAGGACGTGGAAGCCGTCAAGCTGAAGCTCACCCTCGACCAGGAGCGCGACTTCGCCGAAGCCGAGCAGCAGCGGCGGATCGAGACCTACCGGGCGCAGCAGCTCGCGGAGACCGCGGAGCTGAAGCACGAGGCCGACCGGAAGGCGTGCGAGGCCGAGATCGTGAAGGAGCGCGGGGTCCGGGAGGCCGAGATCGAGCGCGAGCGGGCGGTCCGCGAGGCGGAGGTGAAGCGCGAGACCTACCTCCTGCGCCTGACCGAGGAGCACGAGAAGGCGGCGATCGAGAGGGATCGGGCGCTCGAGGAAGCGAAGCGCGCGCGCGACGTCGCGGTCCTCCAGAAGGAGGTCGCGCGGCTCTTGGAGGAGAAGGCGCGGCTCGAGGCGGAGGCGCAGAAGGCGCAGGCTGCGCAAACGGTCCTCACCGTGGACCAGCGGGCCGAGGCCGAGCGGAGCAGGGAGGTCGCCCTCGTCCGCGCCCTCTAGGACCTCGAGGTCGCGAAGCACAGGGCCACGGCGGCCGAGCGCCTCGCGGCCGCCCGCCGCGCCGAGGGCGAGGCCGAGGCCCACGCCGTCCTCGAGCTGCGCGAGGCCGAGAACGCGGTGGCGGAGAAGCTCGTCTACCGCGACGTCGCCAAGGCGCTCATCGACCGCGCCCCCGAGATCGCCGGGGAGCTCATGGCCCCCGCCAGGCACATCCAGAGCATCCGCGTGCTCGACGTGCACGGACTCGGCGGCGACGCCGCCGGGGACGCGACCGGCGTGGCCGGCGTGCTGAACGCGATCCTCCGCTCGGGGGCGGTCCTGCCGCTTCTGCGCGAGATCCTCGACTTCGCCGGGATCGACCGGGAGAAGGCGATGCAGAAGCTCACCGAGAAGGTCCCGCTGCTGCGCGAGGTCGTCCGCGAGAGCGCCCCGGGGCAGAAGTGACGGCAAGCGGGCCTGCGGCACCGTCGTCGTGAGCGAGGCACCGGACGACGAGACGCCGGCCAAGCTGTCGCTCGCGATCGGCTCGAAGGGCTACCGCCGCACCGAGACGCTCCGGGCGTTCTCCGAGGAAGACTACCGGCGGATCGTCTCGGCTTTGCCCGCGGTGGACGTCGAATAGGCGCGCGCCCCGGACCTGGTTCCCGCGCGACAACCTCCTCGCGACCCGGAGCGTGGGCGACGGGCTCGCCGTCGTCGCCGACCGGCGGCGGGCGGCCGCCGGCCGGACGCGAAAAATCCCCCCACGTGCGCGAGGTGAGGTCCCGCCCGCCCGGCGCCGGCGACGCCGACCGTGCGACGTCGCCTCGCCGGGCGCGGACGCCGGTGCCACGACGGCCGGGCCGGTGTGCCACGGTCGCGGGCATCGTGCCTTCGCCGCCGTCGCGGCGTCGATCCCGGCGGCTCACCGCGGCGGCAGGAGCGGTGGAACGAACGCGCTCGCGTTGGCGCGCGTGCCGCGGAAGCGCTGGCGGATGGCCACCGTTCCGGTGCGGCCGGATGCCCGCACGCGCAGGCGGAGGACGGACTCGCCGCAGAGGTGGAGGGTGCGGCGGACCGCACGGTCCCACGGGCACGCGCGCCGCCCCGGCCCCGCGACCGCCACCCATTGGCGCGCGCCCGCCACCCGCACCCCGTCGAGCTGCGGCCCGCACGTGTCGAGGACGCGGACGATCTCGTCCACGTTCGTGGCGTGCAGACGAAGCCGGCCGCGGGTGTCCACGTTCCACGTGCCCGTTTCTGCGAGGCCTCCCGGAGGCGCGCCGAGACAGCCCTGCACGACGTTCGGGATGGCATAGGTCCGGTCGGCGAACAGCAGCAGGTCTCCCGCGAGGGCGGTGCCACGGCTCGCGCTCCGCCCGTCGACGCTCGCCGTGACCCGCGTCCGGCCGGTCACCCGCCAGCGGCTCGCGACCGGCGGGTGGAGGCAGCCGACCGCGGGGCGACAGAGGTCCTCGGTGCGGGGGTCGTCGTCGCTGCATACGGCGGGCGGAGCACCATTGCAGCGCCCCGCGTGGCAGCGATCGTCGGACCCGCACGGATCGCCGTCGTCGCACGCGGCGCCCTCGCCGGCCGCCGTGCAGGTGTCGTCGCCCGTGCGGAAGCGGACACGCCCGCGGATCCGCGCCGGCGAGCGCGTGCAGGCGAGGTCGAAGTCCGCGGCGAGCACCCGCAGGCGCTGGGGCAGTCCGGGCGAGCGCGGCGGATCGTACTCGATCCGATGCAGCACCAGCCGCCCGGCGGGACTCGAGCAATCGGAATCCCCCTCGAGCCACATGGGGGCCGTCTGTCCCGTCGGCGGGTGGGGGAAGTCGTACGTCCCGGGCCGGGTGACGTGGAAGCCGACCGCGAACGGCCTGAAGCGGAGCCCGTTGCGGACGTCCAACCGGACGTCGCCGTGGAGACCGACCCACGGCTCGATCAGCGCGCCGGTGGCGGACGAGCGTTCGAGCGTCGGCGCGCCGAGCAGGTGCTCGCCGGGGTCGGCCTCGATGGCGACGAACGTGGCGGCTGCGGCGCTGCCGGCGCAGATCGCCAGCGCGACGCCGAGCAGCGCGGGGAGCGGCCGGATATATCGCATGCAAGCCCTCTAACGAACCGCACCCGGGGCGTGCAATGCGTGCAGCGCAAGCAGTCCGTGACGGGGCGGCGCGACGGCCCGGCGCGGGGTCGAGGGCGCCGTGCCTCGGTCCGCCGACGCTCACGGCGCCTTCTTCTTTCGATACGTCCCGACGAGCTCCGCCGTCCCGAGGACGTGCCCCTGCATGGCGCGCTCCACGTCCGCCTTGGTCGGCTTCGCGAGCTCGAGCTTGCCGTCGAGCGCGTGGAGCTCGAAGAAGTACCGATGCCGGCCGACCGGCGGGCACGGTCCGCCGTAGCCGACCCGCCGCCAGTCGTTGAGCCCCTCGGACGCCCCGGGCGGCAGGGCGGCACGGGTGGCGCCCTCCGGGAGCTCCGTCACCGTCGCCGGCAGGTCGACCAGCACCCAGTGCACCCACGTCCGGCGCGGCGCCTTCGGGTCGGGCGCGTCCGGGTCGTCGACGACGAGGGCGTAGCTCTTCGTTCCCGCCGGTGCGCCGGACCACGACAGCGGCGGCGACACGTCGTCCCCCTCGCACGTGTACTTGGTCGGGATCTCGCCCTGCGGAGGGAAGCTCGGCGAGCGCAGC
>Ga0073934_10010697_pt1 | contig 11314 bp, 11 predicted proteins | sample LarsenN4metaG_FD_76834 | JGI IMG/M metagenome (GOLD analysis project Ga0073934, IMG submission 76834) | Hot spring sediment bacterial and archeal communities from British Columbia, Canada, to study Microbial Dark Matter (Phase II) - Larsen... ...
CTGTGGATCCTCGAAGTAGGTGAGGTCGAGGGCGTCGGCCTGCACGAGGATGCGCCGGTTGATCTCGAAGGTGAGCCGCTCGCCGTAGATCTCCTGCAACAGCGACCGGCCGGTCCGCACAACCACGGCAAGGGCGATGATCCCCAGTTCGGCGGCCACCAGCGTGAGCGCCCGCGGCACATCCGCCCCACCGCCACTACCGGCCTGCACCACCGCGTCGACGATGAGCTTGCCCACCCAGAGTTGGGCGGAGGGCAGGACGCCCTCGACGAGGGTGAGGGCCAGAAGCCCTGCACAGGCGGCCGGTCCGCTCGCCCACAACAACTCGCCCACCCGCCAGAGGCGCTTCCACTGCCTGTTCCAGTCGCCCACGGGCACATCCTGATGTCTGTCTGTTTCCAATTTTGAATGGTGCTCGGCGCTTCTTGCACCCGACCGATTGGGCGGGCGCGTGGGCGAGCATGGGAAGAGAGGTGGGAAGAGAGGAGGAATGCCGATGCGCTATATCGTGATCTATGACGGCCTGTGTAACCTCTGCACCTCCCTGGTGCAGCTGCTCGAACGCCTCGACGGCGGCCGAACCTTCGCCTACCTGCCGATGCAGGATGAGTGCGTGTCCACCTACTGGCAGGTCGAGCCCGCTACCTGTGCACTGGGCATGCTCCTCATCGACCGCGAGGCCCCCGAACGCCGCTGGCAGGGGGCTGCTGCCGCCGAGGAGATCGGCAGGTTGCTGCCCTTCGGCGAACCGTTCGTGGCTGCCTATCGCGCCCTGCCGGGCCTCAAGACCTTCGGGGATCGCTGCTACGTCGAGGTGCGCGACCATCGCTACGACTGGTTTGGCAGGCGACCGCTCTACCGCAGTCCGCTCGCGCCCGTCCCCTAACCGACCCCGGCCGGTTGGCGTTCGGCGAGGGCGGCAAGGGCGCGGCGGATGGCGCCGATGGTGACTGCGGGCAGTTCGAGTTGGGGAGTGATTCCGACGTCGGGGATCGCCTCGAAGTAGAAAATCTGCGGGTTGAGGTCGGCCATGCGACGGCCGACTTCCGGGCCTTCGTAGGAGTTGCCCACACCCCAGAGGATGGCGGTGGGCACGGCGAGCCGGGGCAGGAATTCGGCGAGGTCGAAGCTGAAGTTGCCCTGCAAGAACGAGTAGGCGGCGTAGCGACCGTTCTCCTGCTGGGCGGCGGTGTGGTAGGCCTCGACCATCTCGTCGTTGATCCGCTCGGGCCGCATGAACAGGCGCTCTTCGAGGAAGCGGCGCACCGACCAGCGGCTGGTGATCACCTGGGAGTACAGAAAGTCGTTGAGGCCGGGGACCGCCCCGACCACCGAGAAGAAGCCGCCGTCGTAGGGGCGGCCGAAATCCTTGAGCCCGGAGGGATTGACGAGCACGAGTCGCTCGAATAGCTGTGGCTCATCGAGGGCCACCTGCACGGTGAGCGCCCCGACCACGCTGGAGGCCACCACCGTCGCCGGTCGGCGGGCAACCCCCGTCAAAAATTCGCCGATCGCCACCCGGTAGTCCTGGGCGGTGTATTCGCCGGCCCGGTGTTCGGAGAAACCCCAGCCGGGCAGGTCGGGGGCGATCACCCGCGATTCGGCGCTGAAGGCAGGGTAGACCTTCGACCATTCGTAGGAGGATGACCCGCCGCCGAAGCCGTGCAGAAAGACAATCACGTCGGTGGCGTCGGCGTTTGCCTCGTAGTAGTTGATGCGGCCGCGGGCGGTGGGCTGGTCGAGACGAGCGAACCCGGGCGGCTGAAAGAGCGAGAAGGGGTCTGCCATGGCCATTGCCTGTCGGTGCACTGGGGTCATGGTAGACGAGGGGCGCAGGCGTGCGTCTCCACCCGTGGTCGGGCTCTTGCAACTAGAAGTTGAGGTTGATCCCGCCGAGCGGGGTGACCACCTGCATGTTGCGCCGCTGGATCTGCACCTGGGAATTGGGCGTCACGATCGTCGCCCCCGGCCCGGCGTAGCCGGGCTGGGCGTAGCCGCCCGACTGGTAGACCTCGGAGCCGTAGCCGGAGTAACCGCTCTGGGTCTGGTAGCCGTAGCCACCCTGGTTGGAATAGCCGCCCTGGTTCTGATAGGTGTAGCCGTCCTGGTAGCTGTAGCCGCCCTGGCCCTGGGAGCCGTTCTGATAGGAGTACTGGGAGCCGCCCCCGCAGGCGTACTGGTAGCGGGCGATGAGCTTCTCGCTGATCCGCTGGCCCTTCGCCTGCTTCTTGAGGATGAGGCGCTCCAGCTTGCGGCAGGACGGGCCGTCATCGTCAGCTTTGACTGCCGGGGCGTTCCCGAGGACGACCAGTCCGACCAGTGCCACCGAAAGCAGACCGACTCGCATCGCGTTTCTCCAACCTGACGCTCTCCAGGCTACGGCGGTTGAGCCCAGCGAACCACACCCTACCGCGCAGCCCGGGGTGCGCTTGAGCGCAAGACCGGGCGTACGCTGAAAAGTACATGAAAAGTACGTCGAACGGGCAGGTGGAACGGTTGAGACAGCGGATCATCGGACTGACGGGCGGGATCGCCGCGGGCAAGAGCACCGTGGCCGGTATGCTCGCGGCCCGCGGTCTGCCGGTCGTCGACGCCGACGCCCTCGCCCGGGAAGCGGTGGTTGTGGGCAGCCCGGCCCTGGCGGCGATCGTCGATCGCTACGGTCCGCAGATCGTCGATCGCGAAGGGCGGCTGGTGCGTTCGGCCCTCGGCCGCATCATCTTTGCCGATGCGGCGGAGCGGCGCTGGCTGGAGGAGCAGATCCACCCCGACGTGCGTCGCCGCCTGCGCGAATTCGTGGCCGAGCATCCGCAGGCACCCTGTCTGTGTCTGGTGGTGCCGCTGCTGTTCGAGGCCAACATGACCGATCTGGTGACCGATATCTGGGTGGTGAGTTGCCCCATGGAGCTGCAGGTGAAGCGGCTGGCCGAGCGCGACGGCCTCGACGCCGCCGAGGTGGAGCGGCGGATCGCAAGCCAGTGGCCACTCGAAGAAAAAGTGGCGCGGGCGACGGCGGTGCTCGTCAACGACCGCGACCTGACGGCTCTGGAGGCGCAGGTCAACCGCTGCCTTGAGGCTCTGGCATGCCGGTGCTGACGCTGGTGCGCCTGGCGGGTATCTGTGCTCTCCTGGTCGCGGTGGGCTGGGTGCTCGCCACCAATCCGTTTCCGGCAGCCTGGCGGGAGGTGCGCTGCATCAACGTCCTCTTTGAGCCCAGTCGCCCCTATCCCGAATTCCTGGCCCACCTGCGCGCCGGACGCATCCGCTCACTCCTCTACCGCCCCGAGCACTCCCGCGCCTACATCCAGGTCGATCCGAGCCACCGCTACACCGTGCGTCTGCCCGAGCTCGACCCCGAATGGCAGGAGCTGTTCGATGCCCAGGGTGTGCAGGTGGTGGTGCTCGCCGAGGGAAGCTGCTGAGCCGGAGCGGAGAAGAACGGCTGCGATCCCCCGAGAAACCGGCGGCTCGTAGGGTGCCAATCTCTGTAAAAAACAGCGGCCAAAAGGCCCTGTCTACTCGAAAGTTCTTGCAACAGGACGGCTAGCGGGACAGGCAGTGCTCCAGCCAGGCGATCTGATCGCCGCGGCGGCCACGGAAGCGGAAGATGACCGCTTCGATCTGACGGGCCTGACAGGCGCCCAACTCGCCCGGTTCGAGGAGGGCGAGCAGCCGTCCGTCACGGATGCTTGTGCGGATCCCGAGGTCTTCGAGGCGCTGCTGGACTGTGGCTCTCTCCCAGGGATGAACGGCAACCAGTTGGGAACACTCGGGAGCTTTGGTGAATTCCATAGGTGCGGGGGCAAAACGTTGAGCGGCGAAAGGAACCTTACTGCAATTTATTCTCAACTACCCCTCACTGTAGACAAAGTGGGGGCGGATGTCAAACCCTGGCCCGCACCGACGCTGGATCGCGTCGATGTGCCCGGCGGGTGAGGAGGGGGTCGTGCTGTCCGTGCGGCCCGCGGGGAACCCGTTGTGCTCGCCGGTGGACTGGCAGGGGCTGATGCAGAGAGAGCGAGGCACAATCCCGGGGGCACTTTCTGATCGCAACCTGTGATTTGCCCTGGGGGAATGGGCGGCGGCGGGTACCCGATTGTCCGCACTGGAGCCACCGGGTTCACTGAGGGTTCACTGATGCGTTGGCAACTGGGAGACGCACCGGCAGCAGATGTTGAGTTCTGCCCATCCTGCGGGAAATACTGCATGGGTAGCCCGGTTTGACTGCACGGTGTACTGGCGATATTTGAGCAAGCTTTTGCGCGAGAAAGGGAACTTTGCGGCTACCGGGAGGTTGGCAGCTTTCAAGAAAACTGCGCTTTATCGCAGCGAAATCGACCCACAGGTTGGTATAGTTATCGAAACTTTGTTGGCGCTACGAGGGATGACAATGGGCCGCCGGTTGGCAGGTTGCACTGGAGGGATCGTGTTGGCTCTGGCGTCGATTGCGCCCGTCGGGGCAGCGCCGCAGCTCACAGGCTGGCAGTTCGATCCGACCGCAAGACAGCTGGCGTTTTTCACAACTGGTCCGGTGCAGCCGCGCGTTCAGGTGGTCTCAGACCCGCCGCGGGTGGTCGTCGATCTGCCCAGCACCGACTTTGCCGCCCCACCGCATATGGGCGAACTGCCGATGACCGGCGGGGCGGTGCGCCGCATCCGCGCCGGTCAACTCGACCCGGCCACCGCCCGCATGGTGATGGAACTGGCCGAGGGCACCCCCGCCCTCACCCCCGCCCAGGTGAGCGTGCGCCAGGCGACCCCCCGGCTGTGGCTGGTGCAACTGCCGCCTGTCGGTCTTCCACCGGCCCCGCAGTCTCCCGTGACCCTCCCGCCGCTGCCGCCGCCGCCCGTGCGCCGGGTGCAGGTGGGCGGTGTGCAGGTGCGTCCCGACGGCTTCCTGCTGCGCACGAGCGGTCCGGTACGCGCCGACGCCCGCCGCCTCGAAGAACTGCCGCCGCGCATCGTCGTCGACCTCGAAGACGCCCAGCTCACCCTGCCGTCCTCCGAGCGCACCCTGGCGGTCAACCAGCTGGGCGTCGTCGGCCTGCGCATCGGCCAGTTCCAGGACGACCCGCCCATCGCCCGCGCCGTCCTCGATCTCGCCCCCGACAACCTGCGCGAAGCCTGGGAAGCCCGCTACGTGGCCGAACTGGGAGGCGTGCTCATTCGTCCGGTGCCAGGATCCAGCGCGACGACTGCCATCCCGGCCGGTCCGACGGTCTCGCTGCTCGCTGCCCAGATGACGCCCCAGGGGTTGCTTTTTACCTTTGATCAGCCGCTACGGGTGGCCACCAACTGGGAGAATCCGAACGAGTACCGCCTGGTCTTCAGCCCGGCGGCGGTGGCCCAGGGCTTCGCCCTCCCGGCCCTCGAAGGCCAGGATCTGCTCGCTGACTTGCGGCTTGTCCAGCGCGAGGATGGCAGTGTCGCCGCCTTGTTGAAGATTCCTTCCGGGGTGCGCGTCGGTGACCCGCTCGCTGCCGACGCCGAGCGCCGTCAGGTGCTCGTGCCCCTCTGGCGCGGGGTGTCCACCAGCGTCAACGTGACCCCGGGTCCTGGTCCGGAAGAGGTACCCAACGGCATCGGCACGCGCATCGTCGTCGATGCCGGTCACGGCGGCAAAGACCCCGGTGCCCAGCGCGGCGGCCTCAACGAAAAAGACCTCACCTTCGCCATCGCCCGTCGCCTCAACAACCGCCTGCGCCATCTGGGCTACAACACGCGCATGTCCCGTCCGACCGAGGATTTCGTCACCCTCGGCGGCCGGGTAGAAGCCACGAAGGCCCACAACGCCGCCCTGTTCGTGAGTGTGCACATCAACTGCATGGACGGGGGCCGCGACGACATCTACGGCATCGAAACCTACTATACGCACCCCAACAGTGCCCGCCTCGCCTACGTGCTGCATCGCCACATCGTCGCGGCCACCGGCAAGCCCGATCGGCGGGTGCGCCAGCGCGGCCTCTACGTGACGCGCATGAACGCGGTCCCGGCGGTGCTGCTGGAGGTCGGCTTCATCTCCAACCCGGCCGAGCGTGCCCAGCTCAACGACCCCGAATACCAGGAGAAGATCGCCGCTGCCATCGCCGCCGGGATCAAAGAATATCTGGAAAACTGAGAGTATCTGGAAAACTGAGCGGCACAGCGACCCTGTATCGTCCCTGTATTGTCACTGTATTGCCCAATGCACTTCACCCTGACCCAGGGTCCGTATACTCTTTGCGACACTTTTTGCGGATTCTTCGCGGATTGCCTGCATCAGGAGGAAAAATGTCTATCACTGCTTCGCCCGCTCGCCTGCTCGCTGGCCTCGCGCTGGCTGCCGGTGCGCTCCTTGCCACCGCTCCGGCGGACGCCGCCACCTTCAACTTCGTCGCCAACCTCACGGGCGATCAGGAGCCTGTCATTCCGGCTGGCCTCCAGCCGAGCACGGCGACCGGCTTTGCCACCGGCACGCTCACGGGCGACTTCGGGCAAGACAACTGGGTATTCACCTACTCGGGCACCTTCAACAACCTCACTTCGCTCATCACCGTTCGGCACATCCACAACGCACCCTTCGGCGTGAATGGTCCGGTGGTCCATGACCTCGACTTCGCCACCGTTGCCACCAGCGGCGTCTTCAGCGGCGAATGGCGGTTTGACGATCCCTCCCGGCGGCTCACCGAGGCTCTGGCCAACGAGCTGATCGCTGGCCGGGGGTACTTCAACATCCACAGCCAGCTCTATCCGGGCGGCGAGATCCGCGGACAGATCCAGCTGGTGCCCGAGCCCTCGGGTCTGGCAGGGACGTTCGTGCTGGCCCTCGGCGGCCTCATTGCCCGCAAGCGCCACCGCGCCTGAGGCTGTCGCATACTCTAAGCGTGCCGGATGGTGCCTCCCACAGGTGCCATCTCGGCGCATCTTGCGTTCTGTTCGGCATTCAGTGGCGATTCAGTGGTGATTCACTGGCGTAGCCAGCGGTAGGCGATGTAGCCGAGACCGGCGATGGCGGCCAGACCGACGAGGGTCCGCACGTCGAACTGTTCGCCCCGGCGATAATAGCTGCGGCGCATCCGCCGACCGTAGTCGGATGCACGGTCGCCTGCCTCCTCCATGGCGTTGCCCAGGCGGCGGCCACCCTCGGTCAGGGAGCGCTCGATCCGGTCGGCGGTCTGCCTCAGGCGGCGCACGGTGTCGCTGAAAGTCTCTTCGATCTGCTCGCCTGTGTCCTCTTTGAACTGCGCGATGCGGTCGACGATGCGCTCGCTCATCGCTTTTCTCCTGCCGTTTCTGACTTCAGGCTAGGGGAGGGCAACGCACTGCCGCCCCGCCAGTGGGGAGGAGGCACGGCTCTTCCCTGGGGTAGAAACCACAACGTACGCATACGGTACCCGCTGTACGAGTCGATGGAATCGTGATCCCCTGGGCACCCTGAACTGGTTGTCTGTCTTCTTGGTCATGGCTGTTACCCGCCTGCCGGGAGTGTTCGTCGCGCCGCGCTGGGAGGCGCTGATCCCGCCCCCGCCGAAGCTGCCACCGGAAGAGTCGATCCTGCTGCGCGTGCTGGTGCAGGGACTGGTGCTGGTCGGAATCGTCGCCACCGACCTGGCGGGCGGCACCACCTTCAGCTTCTGGACGATTCCGCTCAGTGTCGTGGGGGCGATCTTCAGCTGGCAGCGGCGCCGGGAGCGCAACATCGCCCTGAAGTTTCTCCTCGCCCTGGCGATGCTCGCCGCCCTCGGGCACTTCTTTGCCAACCTGCTCGGCTCGCCCAACGACACCCGCCTCGCCCTGGCCGGACTGCTCGTCCATCTGCAGGTGATCCACAGCTTCGACCTGCCCCGCCGCAAGGACCTCGGCTACTCGATGGTGATCGGTCTGGTGCTCATCGGCGTCGCCGGAACACTCAGCCAGACCCTCGACTTCGCGGTCGCCCTCGGCCTGTTTGCCCTCCTGGCGCTGCCGACGCTCCACCTCGATTACCGCTCGCGCCTGGGGCTGCCACCGGTTTCCGGCCGGGCCGCTCTGCGCTTCGCTCCGCCCTTGGCCCTCGCTGCCCTCGCCGCCCTCGCGACGGCGGGCCTCGTCTTCGTGCTGCTGCCGCGGCTGCCGGGCTATCAGTTTCGCGCCTTTCCGGTGAGCCCCGACCTGCCGATGCCCCGCGAGTTTTCCCCCGAGCGGATCCGCAACCCCGGCTATCCGGCGCGTGAGGGCAAAGGCGGCAACGGCGGGCGGGCAGCCGGTGGACGCGACCAGGAAGCGGAGCGCTTCGATCCGGTGCAGTACGCGGGCTTCAACGACGAACTCGCCCTCGGACTTGCCGGGCAGATGAAGCCCACCCTGATGCTGCGCGTGCGCGCCCAGGCGCCGTCCTTCTGGCGGGTGATGGCCTTCGAGCGCTACACCGGCCACAGCTGGCTCGCCGTCGAGGGCAAGCCGACCACCTTCGAGCGCCAGCGCTTCCTGCAGGTCATCCACCTGCTGCGCCCCAACAGCCGCCTCGACACCCGCGAGGTGGTGCAGACCTTCAGCGTGCTCCACGACCTGCCCAACGTGATCCCGGCCGCCCACTGGCCGGCGCAACTGTATTTTCCGTCGCCGCGGATTGCCGTCGACCGGGCGGGCGGGCTGCGCAGCCCTGCGATGCTCCTCGAAGGCACGACCTACACGGTGATCTCGGCGGTACCCATCCGCGATGTGGACCGCCTGCGCACCGCCGGACGCCGCTATCCGCCCCGGGTGGTGCAGGGCTATCTGCAACTGCCCCCCGGCCTCGATCCGGCCATCGCCCGCCAGGCGCACTCTGTCGCCGATCGGCACAGAGATCCGTACATGCAAGCGCTGACGCTCACCCAGTACCTCAAGCAGACCTACAGCCTCCTCCCGAAGCCCGAGCCTCCCCAGGGCGAGGCGGTGGCCCACTTCCTGCATCGTGCCCAGGGCGGCACCCCCGAGCAATTTGCCTCGGCGCTGACGGTGATGCTGCGCAGCCTGGGCATCCCGGCCCGCCTGGTCACCGGGTTCACCAGCGGCCACTACAACCCCTTCACCGGCTACTACGAGGTCTACAACACCGACGCCACCGCCCTCGTCGAGGTCTACTTCCCCGACTACGGCTGGTTGCCCTTCGACCCGGTGCCGGGCCGCCCGCTGATTCCACCCTCCCTCGACCGTGCCGACGACTTCGGCCTCGCCCGCGACACCGGCAGGGCCCTGCTCGCCTGGCTACCCCCCTGGCTGCGCACGGCCCTCCTCGGCGCCCTCGGCGTCGTGGTGGCCCTGTTTGCCTGGATCGCCGCCGGGCTCGGTCAGTTGGGCAACCTGGCCGCCCTGGCTGTGCTGGCTGGTCTTGGCCTGCTGGTCGTGATCCTCGCCCTCGCCTGGCGGCTGGGTTGGAGTCTGGCGTCCGAACTGCGGCTCAGGCGGCTTGCCCCGGCTGAAGAGATCTGGCAGCGCGCCCTCGGGATGCTCGCCGGGCGCGGTCTGCGGCGCGAACGCCAGGAGACCCCGGCCGAGTTCGAGGCCCGGGTCGGACGGGCGTTTCCGGCGGCAGCTCCGGCAATGACCGTCCTTGCAACCGCCTACCAGACCTGGCGATACGGCAACCGACCGGTGGATCGCCGCGCCCTCGCAACCGAACTGGCCCGCCTGCGCCGCGCCCTTGGCAGGGCGCCTCTAAAGTTCGGCTGAAGCCTCCAGTTAAACCTTTCATAAGGGCGACAGGCTGCAGTGCCCAGCAGTTCGATACTGGGAGGACTGCTGCATCCTGGTATCGATGAACGCCGAAGAATCGTCCTGGCAAATCACCTGCGCACTGCGCAAACCGCAGACCCCCTGCGAGTCTGCCCGGTGGGCGGCGAGCCCAAATGCGGACCCTGCGCTGTTGCGGCAGCTTGCCACCAGCCCCGATGCGGCGGTCCGCGAGCAGGTTGCCGGCAATCCGAACGCCCCGATCGAAGTGCTCCTTGCCCTGGGAGCGGAGTTTCCGGGGGCATTGCTGGCCAATCCGCTCTGGACTCTGATGCTCTTCGAGAATCCGGCCCTCGGCCAGGAGATGCCCCAGGCGTCCCTGTGCGCCCTCGTCGCCCATCCGGCGGCGCCGGGGATGCTGCTTGCCCTGGCGGCGGCCCACCCGAGCGAAGAGGTGCAGCTCGCCGCGGCCACCAACCCGCACCTCGACCGTGCCCTGCTCGCGCAGATGGCGGCGGTGGGCGATCTGCAGGTGCGCGAGGCCGTGGCGCTCCACCGCAACTGGGAGGCCCCGGACGAACCGCCGCGGACAGTGCTCGCCCGCGCCCTCACCCAGACCGAACTGAAGGCCGACGGCGAGCAACTGGCCGATCTGGCCGAGGCAGGGGCGATCGACCCGTTCTTCTTCGAGGTCCTGCCCTCCCGCAGCCGCCTGGCGGTTGCCGAGCACCCGGAGACACCCCTGGCCCTGCGCCTGCGGCTACTCGAACGGCTGGTGCGCGACGGTGAGGGGTTCGTGCGCCAGGGGATCGCCCGCCGCCCCGGTACCCCTGCCCGCCTGCTCGCCCTGCTGGCCGCCGACCCGGCCATGCACATCCGCTCAGCGGTCGCCGTCCATCCGACCCTGAGCGAGCGTCTGGTCGCCCAGCTTGCCACCGATCCCCACGAGCGGGTGCGCGAGGCCGTCGCCCGCAACCCGGCGATCGGCACCGGGGTGCTGCTGCGCCTCGCCCGCGACCGCAGCCCCTGGGTGCGCCTCGCAACCGCCGAGAATCCCGACGCACCGACCTACCTGCAGGTGCGTCTTTTGACCGCCCTCGCAAGCGATCCCACCCCCGACATTCGGGTGGCGGTGGCCGTTCATCCTGCTGCTCCGCCCGCCCTGCGGCTGTCGCTCCTCGCCGCCCTCGTCGCCGACGCCCGCCCTGCCGTTCGCCATGCCCTCGCCCTCCACCCCGGCACCCCGGCCGACCTGCTCGCCACCCTGGCCACCGATCCTGACCCGGAGGTGCGTGCGGCGGTGGCTGGCCACCGCTCTACTGACAGCGCCACCCTCGAACGGCTGGCCCGCGACCGCACCGCCCGCCTCACGGCCTTCGCCAACCCCGGCCTGAGCGCTGCGGTGCTCAGGCAGATGGCCAACCACTCCCAGGGGGAAGTGCGCGCCGCCATCGCCACCAACCCCGCCGTTCCTGAGCCCACGCTGGCGGCCCTGGCAACCGATGCGAGTGCGTCGGTGCGCTCTGCGGCGGCAGCCAACCCCGCCGCCCCCTTTGCCCTCGTCGAGGCGATGCTCGACGACCCCGACGAAGGGGTGCGCCGGGCCGCCGCCCGCCACTACCGGCGGCAGGGCGGGGCGCTC
>Ga0073934_10010698_pt1 | contig 11314 bp, 17 predicted proteins | sample LarsenN4metaG_FD_76834 | JGI IMG/M metagenome (GOLD analysis project Ga0073934, IMG submission 76834) | Hot spring sediment bacterial and archeal communities from British Columbia, Canada, to study Microbial Dark Matter (Phase II) - Larsen... ...
ATGGCCGGGCAATTTTCAAACACGCAGGTGTTTGAAAATTGGAGCAGAGCGAAAATGACAGTTTTCGCTTTGCGAGTCTGAACAAGCCACGGAGGGCTTGTTCGGGCCTTCCTGAGAAACACGTCTTCCAGGTTGGTCGGGCGGTGCAGGAAGGTGAGCTCGCGGTGCTGCTCCAGCGTGTCCAGCAGGGCGCGGGCATCGTGCGTGTAGCAGTAATGGATGTCGCCGATCTGTTCGACACGCGCGCCGTTCACGCCCGCGAGGATCGCGCTCGTGCGCTGCCCGTCGCCGCGCACCTCCAGCACCTCGGGCTCGACATGCCTCCGGATCAGCTCGCGCGGCGTGCCGCGTTCCAGCAGCTGCCCGTGGTCGATGATCACCAACTCGTCACACAGCCGCTCGGCCTCGTCCATGTAGTGGGTGGTGAGCAGGAGCGTCTTGCCCTGTTCGCGCAGCGCCCGCAGCCGCGCCCAGATCATGCGCCGCACCTGCGGGTCGAGGCCGGTAGTCGGCTCGTCGAGAATGATGAGCTCCGGGTCGTTGATCAGCGCGCGCGACGGTCAGCCGGCGCTTCATGCCGCCGGAGAGGGTGGCGATCGGCGCATCGGCACCGCGCGCCCGGCCTGCGGCATCGGCTCACCGAACACGCGGATCTCGCCGCCGTCGGCCGGCGTGAGCCCGAGCAGGGCGCACAGCGCGGTGGTCTTGCCGGCACCATTCGGCCCGAGCACGCCGAAACACACGCCCGCCGGCACCTCGAGGTCCAGCCCGCGCAGCACCTCGCGCTCGCCGTAGCGTTTGACGAGCCCCCGGATGTTCACCACCGTCTGCATGGGTGCTACTTTACCGGTTCCGCGCCGCGCCCGACAGCGTTGCCGCGCGCTTGCCGCCCGTGCCACACTGGCGGCACCCGGAGGTGTGGCATGGCGGTGAGCGACGTGATCTGGCTGGTGTTCCTGCTGCTGATGCTCCAGCCGATGATCCAGCGCAAGGCGCTGGAGGTGGCGCGGCTCCGCCAGATCCGGCGCATCGAGGCGAAGCGCGGGACCCGCGTCATCACGCTCATTCATCGCCAGGTGTCGATGGCGTTCCTCGGCGTGCCGCTCATGCGCTATATCGACATCAACGACTCGGAAGAGGTGATCCGCGCCATCCACCTCACCGACAAGGACACGCCGATCGACCTGATCGTGCATGCGCCCGGCGGTCTGGTGCTCGCCTCGCTCCAGATCGCGCACGCGATCCGCGAACACCCGGCCAAGGTTACGGTACACGTGCCGCACTATGCCATGTCCGGGGCGACGCTGATCGCGCTCGCCGCCGACGAGATCGTGATGGACGACCACGCGGTGCTCGGGCCGGTCGATCCCCAGGTCGGCGCCTACCCGGCGGCCTCGGTGCTCGCCGCGGTGGCGCGCAAGAACGTGAACGAGATCGACGACCAGACGCTGATCCTGGCCGATCTCGCCGAGAAGGCGATTGCCCAAGTGCGGGGCGCGACAAAGGCCCTGCTTGCCGATCACCTGCCGGAGGTCGACGCCGAGCGCATCGCGGCGACGCTCAGCACCGGCACCTGGACCCACGATCATCCGCTGACCGCCGAGGTGGCGCGCCTGCTCGGTTTGCCGATCACCAAGGGCATGGACACCGAGATCTACGCGCTCATGCGGTTCTACCCGCAACCGGTACGCCAGCAGGCGGCGGTCGAATATCTGCCGCAGCGGCGCGGCAAGGTGTAAGCGCCGTCCGGGCCGGCGGAGCAATCGTCGGGCACATTGTTTACTATAGGCCCAACCGATTCATCGCTCAGGATAGCTCGTGCCAACGGCTTTCATCCCCAGGTCGCGCCAGAGGCGGATATTCATTGGTGGCGGCATCGTCGCGTTCCTTGCGTGTTTGGGCCTGGCGGTGCCGCCAGGCCGAGGAGCGCTGCCGGCAGGCAACCGCCGCGCTTTATCCGACCCTGAGCGGTATCGGTACCTACATGTGGCAGGACCGCGGCGCGCTGGTCGACACCTTCGGGCTGTACGCCGACCCGCGGCTCGGCGAGTTTCTTCACAAGGTGAAGATTCACGAAGAAGCCTGAAGCGCGCCACCCGGAAGGCATGCGCGGCGTCCGGGTCCGATCCTGAACCTTGGCGCTCAGACGGTGTCGGTTCTCCGCAGGCGAATCAGCACGCTCAGCCCGCCGTCCGGTTCGTTGCGCGCCGCGATCTCGCCGCCGAACAGCCGCACCGCGCGATCGGCGATCGCCAGCCCCAGGCCGTAGCCGCCGCTCTCGCGGTCGCGGGCCTCGCTGACACGCACGAACGGTTCGAACAGCCGCGCCAAGTCCTTCTCCGGTGCGCCCGGGCCGTGGTCGCGGACCTGGATGACGATCCAGCCCGGCTGTGCACGCTCGTCACGCAGGCTGATTTCCACGTTAGTGTCTTCCCGGGTGTACTTGATGGCGTTACGCACGACGTTCTCGAGCGCACTGTGCAGCCACAAGGCGCTGGCCGTCACCGTGGCCGGCACGGTTTTGTGCAGGGTTACGCGGCAGCCGCGGGCAGCGGCCTCGAAGCGCGCGTCCCCGACCAGCGATTGCAACAGCTCGGCGAGGTCGACCGGTTCGGTGCTGGCGCTGTCCACGCCGGCCTCGAGGCGCGACAGCGACAACAGCCGGCCGATCAATTCGTTCAGGCGGTCGGTTTCACGCTCGATACGGTCCAGCTCTTTCTCGCCCCGTGTGCGCGCTGGCGTGCCAGCCCCAACGCCACTTGCAGGCGCGCGAGCGGCGAGCGCAGCTCGTGCGAGGCGTCACGCAGCAATTGCTTCTGGGCGCCGAACACCTTTTCCAGCCGTTCCGCCATCTTGTCGAACGCCACGGCCAGAGCGGCGCTCGCGCCGTTCATGTTCATCGTGTTCGTCGTGCAGGGCGCGCATCCGCTCGCGATTCAGGCGCGCGATCACGAACGGGGAAACCGTGCGCCCCAGGAGGTCGCGGCCCTGCTCGTCGATCAACAGCATGGGGATGGCCTCGCGCCGGTCGAGTTCTTCGGCCCACTCCTGGAGACCTTCGATGCCGCCGCGGTCGTCGGCCAGTTGCGCCTGGCGATGATAAACCGGCAATCGTTCGAGCGGGCGGCCATGCTCTTCGTGTGTACGCGTGGCTTCCAGGTAGTTCGAGGCCGCGAACATGACCGCGCCGGCGAACACGATCAGCGTCAGCCAGAACGAAACGAAAATTTTCCAGAACAGCCGGTTCATGTTCGGGTCCGCAGGTACAGGAAGTAACGACGCGCCGCTGTCCGGTCGTGGCGGCATGCACGAGGCGTGCCGGAGCGAGGCTTGCCCGGTCCTCACCAGATGATTAATGTAATCGAAGGGAGGACAACCCGGGTCACACGACCCGCAAGGAGGACAGGCCATGATTCGCAAGATCGACTATTTCGCAATGCAGGTCCCGAACCACGCCGGCGAGGCGCACATGATGCTCGCGCGGCTGCGCAAGGCCGGCGTGAATCTGCTGGCGTTCACCGGCTTCCCGAGCGGTCGCGGTTCGCAGATGGATTTCATCCCTGCGAACAGCCGGGCATTCACCAGGGTGGCGAAGGCTGAAGGCTGGAAGCTCCGCAAGCCGAAGACCGGTTTTCTGATCCAGGGCAAGGACCGTGCCGGCGCGCTCGACGCCACGCTCAGCAAGCTGGCGCGCGCGCATATCAACATCACCGCAGTGGACGGCGTGGCTGCCGGCAGCGGCCGCTTCGGCGCGATCCTGTGGGTCAAGCCGAAGGATGTCGCCAAGGCCTCGAAGACGCTCAAGGCACACTGACCGCGACCACCGCGTGCTCGTGGCGCCCTGGTGATTGCAGGGCGGAGGCTGGTATTGCCAGTGTGGTCGGGCCGGCAAAGTCCGGGATGAATACCCGGAAAGCCGTTCCGTGAGCCGGCGGCGGCCGTCCGCCGCCGTCTTCCTTTTGTCCGAACGTGCCGGTGGGAACGGCTTCCAACGCTCGGCGCGTCTCCCGCTTGTGCCTACAATACCGCCGCCCATCCCCGAGGATGGCCGAGTCGTGAATTCCATTCCCTCATCCACCGCCATGCCACGGCGAACCGCGCTGATCATCGGTGCGGTGGCGCTGCCCCTGGCCATGGTCGCCGCCGGTTATTGACTGGGTGGCGCGCAGTCGTCCCCCGACGTTCCGAATCCGCATGAGGTTGGGCAGCGCGACAAGGCCGTCCAGGCGCTGCGCAAGGACGCGCCGCAGAACAACGAGGTCGTGATCCTTCTCGCCACGGCACTGATGGAGGGCGGGAAGGAAAGCGAGCTGCGCGAGGCCTACCGGCTGTTCGACGTCGCCGCGCGCCTCAAGCCGGCGGTCGCGCCCGTGGCAAGGCTCTATCAGGGCGCGGCGTCGGTCAAGCTCGGCGACCGCCAGGCCGCCGTGCGGGTGTGGCGGGACTATCTGCGCAGCATGCCCGCCGACGACCCGCGCCGCGGCATGTTCGAACAACGCATCGCCGAACTCGGCATGAAATAGCGCGCCATGCGCCGCGATCACACCACGCGGTTGCGCAGCCGGCCGATGTGCTCGATCTCGCACTCCACCACGTCGCCGGACCGCAGGTACTGCGGCGGGACGCGCGCGAAGCCCACGCCGGCCGGGGTGCCGGTGGCGATCAGGTCGCCCGGTTCGAGCTTCATGCCCTGGGACAGCACGCTCACGATCGTCGCCACGTCGAAGATCATGTCACGGGTGTTGGAATCCTGCTTGAGCTCGCCGTTCACCCGGCACTGGAGGCGGAGGTTCTGCGGGTCGGGGAGCTCGTCGCGGGTCACGATCACCGGGCCCATCGGGCAGGCGCCGTCCAGGCTCTTGCCGAGGAAGAACTGCTTGTGGCGGAACTGCAGGTCGCGCGCCGAGACGTCGTTGATCACGGTGTAACCGAACACGTGCTTGAGCGCGTGCTCGCGCGCGATGGCGCGCCCGCCGGTGCCGATCACCACCCCGAGCTCCACCTCCCAGTCGAGCTCGGAGGTGACGCCCGGCTGGGCGGGAATGACGCCGTTCGGGCCGTTGACGCTGGTGACGTTCTTGGTGAACACGATCGGGTGCTCCGGGATCACGGCCGGCGTCCCCTTGGCGCGGGCGCTTTCCTCGGCGTGATCGCGGTAGTTCAAACCGAGGCACATGACGTTCTTGCGCGGGCGCGGGATCGGCGCGGCCAGCTCGACGTCCTTGAGTACCACGCGCCGCGCCTCGCGCCGCAGTTGTGGCAGCGCGGACTTGAGCCGTTCCAGCAGCATCGGTCCGCCGTCGATCAGGCCCAGCATCGAGTCCGGCCAGCCGGCCGGGAGGCACAGCACCGAGGCGTCGTCCAGCACGCCGAGGGCGTGGTGGCCGTTCAGCCGGTGGGTGACGAGTCGCATGATGACCGTTTCGGAATGGGTGCCGCTATTCTAGCAACGACCGTGTGGCCTTCGACAGCGCGGACCCTCTCGGGCGGCGGCGATGACCGGACGAGAAGGAGATCATTCACGGAACGAAGCATTTTTATTCCCGGTGCGCGGCGCTATATATAGCTGACCGGTTGCCATCATCCAGACACGGTGCAATCGGCGTCGGCGCGACGCCGTCGCGTCATCCACGCCACACATGGACAGGAGGCCGTCATGACCACCACCGCCAAGATCCTGGATCCCCGGCTCGACTTCGGCGCGATCAACTGGGTCGGGACCGATCCGCTGCCGCGCGACATGGAGCAAAGCCGGCGCCTGCACGAACCGGAACGCCTGATCACCAACATCGACCCGATCACCGGCCGCGACATCGGCGACCTCACCGGCCGGCCGTTCTTCGTCGACGGCAACGTCACGATGTATTTCGAGAGCGAGGCGACCCGCCAGGCGTATCTCGACGAGCCGCTCGACCATCCGTTCCATCTCGTCGACAACCCGAATGACGAGGGGATCGACGAGGGGTAGCCGCTAGGGAACCTCTGATCAAGTCAGAGGTTCCCGTCCGGCCACGGATGGCCGGGCAATTTTCAAACATGCAGGTGTTTGAAAATTGGAGCAGAGCGAAAATGACAGTTTTCGCTTTGCGAGTCTGAACAAGCCACGGAGGGCTTGTGCAGACCTTCCCTAGTGGCGGGTGAGGCCGACGGCCACCGCCAGCATGCTGATCGAGCCGTATTCGATGCCGTCGATCGGCAGCGTCACCGCCTCGTCGGGGCGCTGCGAGCCCAGGACGTAAAGCAGCGGCAGGTAATGCTCGGGCGTCGGCACGCTCAGGCGCGCTTCCGGTCCGAACGATGAATAGTCGATCAATGCGTCATGGTCACGTGCCGCGAGGCGCGCGCGCACTGTTTCGTTGAAGCGCACCGCCCAGTCGTACGGTTTCGCGTTCGCGCCCCACTGGATCAATCCCAGGTTGTGCACCACGTTGCCGCTGCCGAGGATCAGCACGCCCTGGTCGCGCAGCGCGGCCAGGCGTACGCCGAGCTCATAGTGGAAGCGCACCGGCTGCGTGAGGTCCAGGCTCAGTTGCACCACCGGCACGTTGGCGTCCGGAAAGACATGTGCCAGCACCGACCAGCTGCCGTGGTCGAGCCCCCAGTGCTGGTCGAGTTGCACGTCCAGCGGCGCGAGCCGTTCGCGCACTTGCGCGGCGAGTGCCGGATCGCCGGGCGCCGGGTACTGCACTGCGTACAGCTCCTGCGGGAAGCCGCCGAAGTCGTGGATGGTACGCGGCTGGCCCATGGCGGTGACCGCCGTGCCGCGCGTGGTCCAGTGAGCGGACACCGCGAGGACCGCCCGCGGTTGCGGCAGCGTCGCGCCGATCGCCCGCCAGGCCGCGGTATAGCGGTTGCGTTCCAGCGTGTTCATCGGGCTGCCGTGCCCGAAGAACAACGCCGGCAGGCGCGCCGCCGGCTCCATCAGAATTCGATGCGGCCCATGCGCCCCGACTGGTAATCGCGGAACGCCTGTTCGATCTCCTCGCGGGTGTTCATCACGAACGGCCCGTAACGCGCCACCGGTTCGTTGAGCGGCTGGCCGGCGAGCAGCAGGAAATCGGCCGGCGCCGCGGCGTCGCCGGCGACTGCGAGCCGCACGCTGTCGCCGTCGCCGAGCCGCGCCATCTGGCCTTCGCGCACGCGTTGTTGTTCTTTGCCCGCGCGCAGTTCGCCGGAAATCAGATAGACCAGCGCGTTGTAGCCGGCCGGCACCGGCTGGTCGATCATGCCAGCCGGTTGCACGGTGAAGTGCAGGCAATAAATTGGCGTGCGGGTCTCGATCACGGCATTCACGCCGAGCGCCGCGCCGGCGATCACCCGCACCTTCACTCTTTCATCGGTGCTGCGCGCCTCGGGAATGGCGGCCGCTGGAATCTCCTGATAGTGCGGTGCGATCATCTTGTCGCGCGCCGGCAGGTTCACCCAGATCTGGAAGCCGTGCATCACGCCGCCGTTGCGCATGAATTCATCGGATGGCAGCTCCGAGTGCACCACGCCGGCGCCGGCGGTCATCCACTGCACGTCGCCCGGACCGAGTCTGCCGGCGTGCCCGGCCGAGTCCTTGTGCTGGAAGCCGCCGGACAAGAGATAAGTAACCGTTTCGAAGCCGCGATGCGGATGATCGGGCGCGCCGATGCCTTCACCCGGCCCCCATGTGACCGGTCCGAGGTGATCGAGCAACAGGAACGGATCGAACTGCATCAGCTGTGGCGTGGGAAACGGTCTTCTGACCGGAAACCCGCCGCCCTCGAGCGTACGAATACTGTCTGTGACCGAGAGCACGGGGCGCCCGGTGACTGCTGCTGTTTCCCGGATTGCGGTAGCCATGTCTGTCTCCTGAAAAATGGGCGGGCCGGAGCGGCCCGCCCTGGTTTTACCGGCTACTTCCTGCCGAGACTCATCGGGCCGGACCCGAAGGCCATGATGTACAGCATGCCGCCCATGAGGCCGAGATTCTTCATGAACATGATCTGCTGGATCTGCTGCTCGGCGGCCGGTACTGCCCAGAAATTGTGGAAGATGAAGGTGACCGGGATCATCCACAGGAGCAGCGCCGCCGCACCGAGCCGCGCCTGGTAGCCGGCGATGATCATGAGCGCCGCGCCGATCTCGATGATGATGGTGATGGCCAGCAGCACCTCGGCCATCGGCAGGCCCTTGCTGGCCATCCAGCCGGCGGTGCCGGCGAAGCCGCCGATCTTGCCGAGTCCCGAAATCAAAAAGATCAGCGACAGCAGGATGCGCCCGGCGAGCGGGCCGAACTGGTTGATGGTGCCTTGCATGGTGTTTCTCCTTGGTTGTTGACAGTGGTTGACACATCCGCGGGTCGACCGCGGTCCTGCTACTTCATGAGTCCTTCAGCCTTGAGCGCGGCCTGCACGGCCGGGCGCGCGCCGATGCGCGCCAGGTAATCGCCAAGCGCCGGCCACGGCGCCAGGTCGATCTTGAACCGCCGGGTCCAACTCAGCACGACGAACAAATAGGCGTCGGCCACGCTGAACCGCTCGCCCATGAGGTACGGCCGGTCCCGGAGGCGCGCATCGAGCAGGTCGAAGCGCTTGCCGAGAACGCCCAGCTGGTTCTCGCGCCATTCGGCCGGGAGCCTGGGGTTAAAGAACGGCCCGATCTGCTTGTGCACCTCCGAGGAGACGTAGTTCAGCCATTCCATCAGCCGGTAACGCTCCATGCCGCCGGCCGCCGGCGCCAGGCCCGATTCCGGTTTGCAGTCGGCGATGTACTGGAGAACGACCGCGGCCTCGGTCAACACCTCGCCGTTGTCGAGGCGGAGCGCGGGCACCGAGCCCTTGGGGTTCGCCCGCAGGTAGTCCTCGCCGGATGCGGTGCGGCGGGTGGCGGGGTCCATCCGGTCCAGCTCGAAGGCCAGACCGGCTTCGCGCAGCGCAATGTGCGCGGCCTGCGAGCAGGTGCCGGGGACGTAATAGAGTTTCATGCGCATGTTCCTTGTGATCAGGGCAAGTCGAAGACCAGCACTTCGGCCGCGCTGCCGTCGAGGCGGCCCGCGTAGAGGACAGCATCCTGATGAATCGTGACCGAGCCGTCGCGCCCGTCGGGCGAGGCGATGAGGCGCAGCCGTCCGTCGAGCCCGGCCGGACCGGAATATTTCTGCTCATACCCGGGCGCGATGCGGTTCGACCTCGGCACGATCCAGATCTGCAGGAAGTGCACACCTTCAGTGGACGAGGCGTTGTACTCGCTGTAGCGCACGCCGGTGCCGGCGCTCATGCGTTGCACGTCGCCGGGGCGGGTCACCGAGCCGCTGCCCATCGAGTCGCGGTGTTCGAGCGCGCCCTCCAGCACGTAGCCCACGATCTCCATGTCGCGGTGCCCGCGGGTTGGGAAGCCGGCACCCGGCAGCACGCGGTCCTCGTTGAGGACGCGCCGCACCGAGTAGTGCACGTGCACCGGGTCGTGGTAGTCGGCGATCGAGAACGTGTGGTAGCTGTCGAGCCAGCCGTGATTGGCGTGTCCGCGGTCCTCGCTCTTGCGCAATTCGATCATGAACGTCCGGCTCCTGATGATGGGCTGGAGCGTAGCCTTGTGTTCCCCCCGGAGATAGCGAAAAATCCTGCCCGAGTCATTCAGAATATTCGAACGAATGCGGTTAACGCTTGATTCACTGATGGTCCTGGACGCCATCGAGCGCCAAGGCAGTTTCGCCGCGGCGGCCGAGGTGTTGCATCGCGTGCCGTCGGCGATCACCTACGCGGTGCAGAAGCTCGAAGAGGACCTGGGCGTCGCGATCTTCGACCGTAGCGGCCACCGCGCCCAGATCACCGAGGCGGGACGCGAGCTGCTGCGCGAGGGCCGGCGGCTGCTGGCCGCGGCCGAAGAATTGGAGGCGCGCACCAAGCGCGTGGCCGGCGGCTACGAGGTCGAGCTGCGCATCGCCGTGGACGACCTCATCCCGATGGAGAAACTGTTTCCGTTGATCGAGGAGTTTTATCGCGTGGCCTACGGCACACGCCTCAGGTTCCTCACCGAGGTGTACGGCGGCGTGTGGGATTCGTTGGCGGCCGATCGCGCCGATCTCGCCATCGGCGCGCCCGGCGAGGGCCCGGCCGGCGGCGGCTACAGCACGCGCCCGCTGGGACTCGTGCAGTGGGCGTTCATGGTCGCGCCGTCGCATCCGCTGGCCGCCGCGCCCGAGCCGCTCCCGCCGGAGGTCCTGGTCCTGCACCGCACCATCGCCGCCGCCGACAGCTCGCGCAACCTGCCGCCGCGCACCAGCGGACTCATCTCCGGCCAGGACGTGCTCACCGTGCCGGACATGCGCAGCAAGATCGCGTTCCAGATCGCCGGCCTCGGCATCGGCAACCTGCCGCTGCACCTGACGCGTGCCGAGGTCCAGGCCGGACGACTGGTCATCAAGCAGGTGGTCGAGACGCGCCCCGGGACTCCGATGTTCCTCGCCTGGCGCACCGCGCATCGCGGCAAGGCGCTGGCGTGGTTTGTCGAGCGCCTCGACGAACCGGCGTTCCGCGAGGGGCTGTTCGCCTGACCGGCGGTCGGTCGCGGCTTGAACGGCAAAATGCGCGGGGTATCATCGAACGGCGTTGCTGCCGGAACGCATCCGATGAACAAATATCCCAGGAGGAAGCATGATCTCGCTGACCGTGAATGGCGAACGCCGTGAGATCGAGATCGATCCGGCCACGCCGCTGTTGTGGGTATTGCGCGACACGCTCGGTCTCACCGGCACCAAGTACGGTTGCGGCATCGCGGTCTGCGGCATCTGCACCGTGCATGTCGACGGCGAGCCGCTGCGGTCGTGCGTGACGCCGGTGTCGACGGTCGCCGGCAAGGCCGTCACCACCATCGAAGGCCTGTCAAAGGACAACTCCCATCCAGTGCAGCGCGCCTGGATCGCGCGCGACGTGCCGCAATGCGGCTATTGTCAGCCCGGCCAGATCATGACCGCCGCGGCGTTGCTCGCAAAGAACCCCAATCCGAGCGATGCCGACATCGATCAGGCGATGTCCGGCGTGCTGTGCCGCTGCGGGACCTATCTGCGCATCCGCCAGGCCATCAAGCTGGCCGCGCAGCAGGGCGCACCGAAGCCGGCCGACGCCGGGGCGGGAGGTGGCCAATGAATCAACGTGCGGCGGTCGAACCCATCGACCACGGGCGGCGCACCTTCCTCAAGGTCAGTGCCGCCGCGGGCGGTGGCCTGCTGATCGGTGTGCACCTGCCGCTCGCCGCAGCGGAAGCCACGGACGGCGAGTTTGCGCCCAACGCCTGGATCCGTATTGGCACCGACGATCGCATCACGCTGCGCGTGGCAAGCTCCGAGATG
>Ga0073934_10010700_pt1 | contig 11314 bp, 9 predicted proteins | sample LarsenN4metaG_FD_76834 | JGI IMG/M metagenome (GOLD analysis project Ga0073934, IMG submission 76834) | Hot spring sediment bacterial and archeal communities from British Columbia, Canada, to study Microbial Dark Matter (Phase II) - Larsen... ...
AGCCTTTAGGCGGGGGACCGGCTAAAGCCTCGACTCCATACGCCCTTAATGCAACAGTAGGTTTCATAACAGGGGATAGGCTCAAAATTTTAAGATAGATTAATTAAAATTGACATAAATAAACAAGGCAAGGCCATCAAGTTGCTCGCTTTATCAAGGCTTGCAAGAATTGGGTTTCATTGTAAAGATTACTGAACCGTGTTATACTCTACTTGAGATATCCTTTGACAAACAACTCTTGCGTGAGGCCGTACAACATAGTAAAATGGTTAAATTAAACCGTAGTAGGAGGGGTTGCATCTATGGCCAACATTCTTTATGCGGAAGATGACCGGGATTGTCGAGAACTTTTTGCTTTTGCCCTCCGGCAGAATGATCACCGGGTGCATGAGGCCATTAACGGGGCGCAGGCTGTCCAGATTGTGCGTGAAGAACCGATTGATTTGATCATCCTGGACGCACGGATGCCTATGGTTACCGGCTACGATGCGGCTCGGATTATTGCTCAAGAGAAACCGGATATTCCTGTTGTTTTTCTCAGCGCCAGGGGAATGCACAAAGAGATCAGCCTGGCCTTTGACTGCGGCTCAATGGTCGTTGATTATTTGGTAAAACCGATTGGTCCTCAACAACTGGTCGAACGGATTGAGGCTCTACTAATAGACTGCCGGACTCGGGGCTTGGCTTCTATTCGCGAAGAAAATATGGCGAGAGAGCTGGTGACTGAGTGGTAAGGATGGAACAAACCGTTGAACGAAATTCGTACAGCACTTCAGCTTGCCCTGGGCCATTTACCGGAAGAGGACCTTGACGTTCTAATCAAGGCCATAACCCGAAGCACCCACGAGGCTGGTTCGATTATTTGCCACGAGGGTGAACTGGAACCCCTATTTTATATTATCGAAGACGGTAAGGTGGCCTTTACCAAAAAGATGGCTCATGGGGAGCAGTTTTTGGGTCTTAAAGGTCGAGGGGAGTTTTTTGGAGAGCTGGGGGTGCTTGATCGCGCCCCCCGGGCGGCCACTGTTCATGCTATCTCAGACTGTATTTTGTTGGAAATCCACGAAACCACGTTAGATACCATTCTAACCCGTAATCCCTCGGTGGCGCGGGCAATTATGCGGGGGATTACCCGCAGCATGCGCGATACCGACCAGATCACCATCGCCGAGCTGCAACTCAAAAATGATGAGTTGGCCCGCACCTTGGACCACTTACGGGCGACCCAGGCCGAGTTACTGCGCCGCGAGCGGATGAAGCGGGATCTCGAAATCGCGGCGCTGGTACACAAAAGTATCTTGCCGACCGGTTTTCCAGATATTCCCAATTTTGAGTTTGCAGCGATTGCCCGGCCAGCCCGTGAAATTGGCGGCGATATGTATGATGTGATTGCCATTGATGCTGATCATGCCGGCATTGTCATGGCAGATGCTTCCGGTAAGAGCGTTCAGGCCGCCATTTATATGGCTGTGGTTCGGGCCTTGTTTTTGAGCCAGGCGATTGCCCATCTTTCCAGTCTTGAGATTGCCCATCGTGTTCATAATCTATTGCTGAAAGTTTCAACCTCTGAGATGTTTGTCACCGCCTTCTACGCCACCTTAAACCATCGAACGGGCGAAATGACCTATATCAGGGGAGGGCATGACCGGCCTGTTTTTTACCAAGCGGCAACAAAAGAGATCCGGCTGCTGGATCCGCCGGGTCGTTTTTTGGGGCTGTTGCCTAATTTAATTATTAAAGAGGACCGCTTAACTTTTGAAACCGGAGATGTGCTGGTTTGCTATAGCGACGGCGTGACCGACGCGGTCCGGCCGGGCGACCATGAGATGTACGGCCTGGCCCGCTTGCAGCAGATCATCGTCCGAGAGGCTCACCGGTCGGCCAACGAGCTGGCCGATATCATTATCAAAGATATTGACGAGTTTCGAGATGGTGAAGAGCAACCGGACGATTTGACACTCCTGGTTACAAAAGCTATTTAAAGACTATAAATTATTATGGAGAAAGAAGTAAGGAATATGGCAGATTGGAACCAGCCAACGCGCCGAACCCGGCGCCCGCGCCGGTTAGAGGAGGTTAATTCAGTAGAAGTCGGTTTTCCGATTGCCTGGGTTCTCATTGGGGCGTTATCCGGCCTTATTGTCATTGGTTTGGTTGGTTTAGGTGTACTTAACATTGTCCGCAAACAGTCGATCACACCGACGCCTACGGCGATCGCCGGCGTGGTTCCACCCGAACCCGCTGCCGGGGCCACACCGGGCGGCGACCAGGCGGTCCCTGAGTTGACGCCAACCCTTCCGCCTGTGGTGACCCTGGAGCCAACGCCAACCTCCACCCCCACGGTTACACCTGTGCCCACCGTGCCGGCGGCCCTGGCGCCCGATGTCTATGCGCGGGTTGTCGGCACCGACGCGGCGGGGGTGAGTATGCGAGCCGGTCCCGGCACGAATAATGCCCGGCTCCATGTGGCGGCAGAAGACAGTATTGTTTTCATTGTGAGAGGTCCCGAAGCCGACGAAAACCAGGAAGGATATGTTTGGTGGTATATCCGTGATCAGGATAATAATGAAGGTTGGGTTGTCCAGGATTTCTTGGAACCAAGCTTACCGCCGGATGTCCAATAAATTTGGCAATAGTTGATCATTAACAATTTTCTACTATAATTGGGCATCGTCTGGCTGCAGGCGATGCCTTTATTTTGAGGTGCAGACGATGGAACTGGAAGTAGAGATGACCGGTATTGAAACCCGGTTGGCTGAATTAAGAGCGGAGATCAATTACCACCTCTACCGCTACCATACACTCGATGATCCGATCATCAGCGACGCCGAATATGACCAACTCTTGCTTGAACTGCGCCAGCTTGAGGAAGCGCATCCTGAACTGATTACGCCCGACTCGCCAACGCAGCGGGTTGGGGCAGAACCCATGGAAGGCTTTGAAAAAGTTATCCATCCGGTTCCCATGACCAGCCTGGGAAATGCTTTTAATGATCAGGATATGCGCAGTTGGCTGGCCCGGATCAAACGTTTTTTGAGCGGGGATGGCGGCAAGCAGACGCTTGATTTTGTGGTTGAACCCAAAATCGATGGCCTGGCGGTCGCCTTAACCTATGAAAACGGCGTCCTGGTTCGAGGGGCGACGCGGGGGAATGGCGTTGTGGGAGAAAATGTAACCGCTAATGTCCGAACCATTAGAAGTATTCCACTGCGGGTTCCGACGCAGGCGAAGGGCTTGCAGCCGCCGGCCCGGGTTGAAGTTCGCGGCGAAATCTATTTTCCGGTTCGGGAGTTCAATCGATTTAACCAGGAGCAGCTTGAGCGGGGTGAAAAAGTGTACGCGAATCCGCGCAACCTGGCGGCCGGCTCATTACGCCAGTTGGACAGCCGCATTACCGCCCAACGTCCCCTGGCTTTTTTTGCCTACGCCACGGGTTATGTCGAAGGCGTCACGCTCCGGACGCAAAAAGAAGCGCTCGATTATTTGGGTGAGTTGGGCTTTCCGATCAACCCGGATGTTCTCCATACCGCCGATTATGAAGAAGTGCTGGAGTTTATCCATACCTGGATGACCCGGCGAGATGATTTGCCCTATGATGCTGATGGCGTTGTGGTCAAGATCAACGATTTTGGATTGCAGCAGCAGCTTGGTGTTGTCGGCAATACCCCCCGCTGGGCGATTGCTTATAAATTTCCGGCGCGTGAAGCAACGACCAAAGTTCTGAAGATTGGAGGCAACATAGGCCGGACCGGCCAGATTACCCCTTATGCTGTCCTGGAGCCGGTAAATATTGGCGGGGTGACGGTCAGCCAGGCGACCCTGCACAATTACGAGGACCTGGCGAAAAAGGATATTCGGGAGGGAGATACGGTGGTGGTCAAGCGGGCCGGCGACGTGATCCCCCAGGTAGTCAAGCCGATTTTAGAGCTGCGCCCGGCCGAGACGCAGCCGGCGCAGCCGCCCGGCCACTGCCCGGTTTGCGGTGAACCGACCGCACGTTTAGGCGATGAGGTGGCGGTTTTCTGTATCAACTCTTCATGTCCGGCGCAGTTAATCCGGCAGATCGAATATTTTGTTTCTCGCACGGCGATGGATATTCCCGGCTTTGGGATCAAGATCGGCGAGCAGTTTGTGAGGGAGGGGTTGATTAAGGACCTGGCCGATATCTACTTTTTGAACCGGGAGCAGTTGTTACAGTTGGAAGGTTTTGGTGAGAAGCGGGTTGATAATCTGCTGGAAGGGATCGAGGCCAGCAAAAAGCGGCCGTTTGAACGATTTTTGACCGGTTTGGGTATCCGCTATTTGGGTAGTACCATGGCCGGCATCGTGGCCGAGGCGCTGCCGTCGATTGATCTGATCAGCCGGGCCTCTGAGAAGGATTTGCTGGAGATCGAGGGGGTTGGACCGCGGATTGCCGAGTCGATTGCGGCCTGGTTTAGCCGCCCGGCCAACCAGGCGCTGATCGAAAAGTTCCGCCAGGCCGGCGTGACGTTGGAGAAAACAAAAGCGCCGGCCGGCCAGGGTGAAGCGCAAACGTTAGCCGGGCTGAGCTTTGTGATTACCGGGAGCTTACCAAACCTGACCCGTGATGAGGCCAAGAGCCTGATCGAGCGGCACGGCGGTAAGGTCGCCGGCTCGGTTTCTAAGAAGACCGATTACCTGGTGCTGGGCGAAAATCCGGGAAGCAAGCTGGATAAAGCCCAGGCCCTGGGCGTATCTATCCTGGATGAAGAGGGTTTAAAGAAGTTGGCGGCTGGGGCTTAAGTCCAGACCCTAAAGGTTTTGAAAACCTTTAGGGTCTTCAAGACTAAGATAGATTTGCTTGATTTTCTAACTAGCATAAAATTTCTTGACTAAGATTATAAAGAGATTTAAAGGTCTCTAGCTTAAGGGAAAGATTTAAGAGGAACAAATGTGTCGAGTTGTGATTACTGGTCTGGGCGCCATTACTCCTGTTGGCAATGATGTCAAAAGTTTCTGGGAAAATATGAAAGCCGGTGTTTCCGGGGCCGATCATATCCAGGCCTTTGATGCATCCGACTATGGGATTCAAATTGCCTGTGAGGTTAAAGACTTCGATCCAAGCGAGTGGATCGATAAGAAAGTGGCCAGGCGTTTGGCCAGGGCAACCCAATTTTCGATTGCCACGGCCCGGCAGGCGCTGGCCGATGCCAACTTTGAGATAACGGCAGAAAACGCGCCTCGGGTTGGTATTGTGGTGAATAGCGGCGGCGGCGGGCTAAATGTGATGGAAGAGGCGACGCGAAAACTGATGGAGACCGGCCCACGTTCTGTCTCGCCGTTTTTGATTACCAGCATTATGATGAACGCGGTCTCGTCAATGATCTCGATTGAATTGGGGACGATGGGGCCGCTGAATAGTTCGGCCCTGGCCTGCGCCAGCGGCAACTATGCGGTGCTGGATGCTTACCATATGATCAAACGGGGTGAGGCGGATGTGATTATTTCCGGTGGAACGGAAGCGGCGATTTCACCGGTTATTTTCGCCTCTTTTGCCCGGATGGGGGCGCTTTCGCCTAATAATGATAACCCTAAGGGAGCGAGCCGCCCGTTTGATAAAGACCGGGATGGCTTTGTTTTTGGCGAAGGTTCAGCCACGCTTATCCTGGAGAGTGAGGAACATGCTAAGGCTCGCGGGGCCAAAATCTATGGCGAGGTTCTGGGGGGGCGGCTGACCTCTGATGGTTATCACGTGACCGCGCCCAAGCCGGATGCCAGCGGCTCTATCGCTGCCATCGCCGGGGCGCTAAAATCAAGCAGCATCACGATAGAGGATGTAGATACGATTTTTGCCCACGGCACCAGCACACCGCTGGGGGATATTGCCGAAACGCTGGCCGTCAAACAGGTCTTTGGCGAGCGGGCTTACCAGATTCCGGTGACCGGGACAAAGTCGCAGGTGGGGCATATGTTGGGGGCGGCCGGGGCTGTTTCGGCTGTAGCGGCGATTAAGGCGATCGAAGAGGATATTGTCTGCCCGACCATCAATTATGAGACGCCCGACCCGGAGTGCGATCTTGATTATGTTCCTAACCAAGCCCGCGCCCACAAAACAAATATTGCCCTGGTGAATGCGTTTGGCTTTGGCGGACATAATGTGGTGCTGGTTCTGGGTAGGTATCAGGAGAACGGGAACGGTAAAAATTAAGTTGTTGCAGTTGTAAAGACAGCGTTGACTCACGGATGGAATTGAACACGGATATTTTTTATTTTATCCGTGTTCTTTTCTGTCCGTGAGTCTTTTTGTTTGGGTATAACGGGTTGGCGGGTTTAGAGTAAGGCGTCGGCCAGTTCGGTGAAATCGTTGACGGTGATGTCGGGGAGAAGAGTAGTATCTTCATATGGCAGACGGTAGCGATTAACGTAGGCGGCCCGGTAGCCGCAGGCCCTGGCGCCCAGGGCGTCAAATGAATGGGAGGAAACCATCAGGCATTCACCAACCTCAAGTCCCAAATTCTGAGCTGCCCGGCGGTAGATGGCCGGGTGGGGCTTAAAGACGCCGATCGTATTGGCGCCAATGATCCGGTCAAACTCCCAATGAATCCGGTGCTTCGCCAGGTAATGGAGGAAATAGGCTTCACCGTTGGATAGGATCACCAGCTTGTAGCGCTCTTTAAGCCGCTCCAAGGCCGGAACGATATCGGAAAAAGGGGAGAGTTCCTGCCAGGCCAGCATGACGCCGGCCACTTCTTCTGGCGACATTTCAATTTGATTGAGCCGGAGGGTGTAGACCAGCGCCCGGCGAACGGTTTCCAGGTAGCCGCTGTGGCCAAGCATCAGCAGGGTGTCCTGATACTGTTCGAGCCGCTGCCGGACCCGCCACTGGTCCCAGAATTGGTCCGTCGAAACAGACGCGCCTTGCTCCTCCAGAAATTTGGCAATAAACGGTTTTAAGCTGCCGCCCAGATCGAGAACGGTGCCAAAAAGATCAAAGGTCAGGGCTTTAATTGTAGACAAGTTTTGCATATTGATCTCCCTAGAAGATAATTAAAAATGAAAAATTAAGAATTAAGAATGGAGAATAAAGCCGTGAGTGTTATTTTTGTTAGCGGCTAAAGCCTCGATCCTGTTTCCCCAAATCTGAACGTATCTGTTGCTCAGGTGTTTGGATTTCGTCGCCGGCGCTGAGCTTACCCCGGAAGCCGGGCAAGCCCACCATCACCCCGATCATCGACAGCGCGCCGAGGCTGGAATGAAGGGCCACGGCCAGGGGCGCGCCAAAGAACTCAGCTAACCCGCCGATCTGGAGCTGGCCCAGCGGCCCAGCCCCAATAGCCAGTACCAGCGTGCCCATCGCCCGGCTACGCATCTCGTCGCTAGCGGCTAGCAGCATGATGGCGCTCTGCATGGTGCCAAAGCAGGCCTGCCCAATTCCCGACAGGATCAACATCAGCAGCGACAGGCTGAAGTTATCGGAGAATGAGAAGATCAGAATGACCAGGGCCTGGGAGAGCGAGCCGACGCCAAGGATCCAGCCAGGGTTGATCAGGCGGCGAAGACGGCCAATGAGCAATAGCCCGATAAAAGCGCCAATGCCGGCCCCGGCGCCCAGGATGCCCAAGCCGGTCGGTCCCTGGTCGAGCACATCTCGGGCAAAAACGGGCAGCAGGAACATATAGGGAAAGACCAGGAAGTTCATGATGGTGGTGATCAGCAACGTCCCCAGGATCGGCTGGTTGCGCCGGACATAGCGCCAGCCTGCAACCGTATCGGCCCAGGGAGAGGCGGCGCCCAGCTTGTGGGTGCGAGGAATAGGCCGGTTAGATAGGCCAAACAAGATCACCAGGGCCAGGGCCGAGATTGTCGCCAGGACGCTGTAGGCGCCGGTGACCGAAATGGCGGCGATCAGCCAGCCGCCCAAAAAGGGGCCGATGATCCGGGCGATGTTTTGAGCCAGGTTTTCCAGCAACATGGCCTCGATGGTCCGGGCCTTACCGACCAGGTCAGGCACAAAAGAGCGGCGGGCCGGCCAATCGACCGACCAGGCCGCGCCGATGAGTAGAGCGCTGACGGCCAGGTGCCAGAAGGCCAGCCGGTCCAGCCAGAGCAGTAGGGCGATGGCCGCCGTGATCAGCAGGTTGGCCGCCTGGGACCAGAGGATAACCTTACGCCGGCCAAAACGGTCGATCAGCGGGCCGGAGAAGAAGCCGACGATCAGAAATGGGGCGGAACGGTAGAAGCCGATGACGGTCACCTGCCAGGCCGAATTGGTCAGTTCCAGGACTAGCCAGCCGACAACCGTCATCTCCATAAAGCGGGTGGCCCACCACAGGAAATCGCTGCTGATCAGCAGGCGAAAGTCGTGAATATTGAGCGGCGTTAGCGTCCCGCGAAAGCGCCCGGAGGCAGGGACAATTCTTTCGACATTCTCCGTCATCAATTACATCTCTTCATCATTAGGGTTCCTTAAGTTACGAAGCGGAAACTCCCGGTAAGGATATCTGGCCAGCGCCATTTCGTCAAGATCGATCCCCAGGCCGGGGGCGGCGGGCAGCGCAATGTAGCCATTCTCTACGGTGAAGGGCGTGAGGGCAATGTCAGCAGCCCTGGCTTCAAAGTTGACAAAATATTCGGTAATCAAGAAGTTGGGCATACCGGCGGCGGCGTGGAGCGTCGCTGCCAGGCCGAGGGTGGTGCTGTTATAATTATGGGGCGACAGGGCGATATGATAGACCTCGGCCATGGCGGCAATCTCCCTGAGTTCAAGGATGCCGCCGCAGTTGCAGACATCGGGGTTGATAATGTCGGCGGCCCGTTTTTCAAAAACGTCCCGAAATTCGGCCTTGGTGTAGAGCTCTTCACCGGTTACCACCGGCAGGCGAATATTCCGCTTGGCTTCGGCCAGGCCGGCCAGGTCACGCGCCGAAACCGGCTCTTCATACCAGAAAGGGTTAAAGGGTTCCATCATCTCGGCGACCCGGATGGCGTGGACAGGGGCCAGCCGGCGATGAACCTCGACCAGGATATCGATATCGGGGCCAACGGCCTCGCGGACCACTTTCACCCGCTCGACGGCCGCCAGTTCGGCCTTCCGGTCGATCAGGATCCGCCACGGGCCGGGGAAGGGGTCAAATTTAAGGGCAGTAAAGCCTCGCTCCACCACCGCGGCAGCCTGCCCGGCCAGTTGATCGAGGTCGCCGCCACCGCCCCAGCCGTTAGCATAGACCCGAATCTTGTCACGGCAAGCGCCGCCCAGGAGATTGTAGACCGGCTGGTTGGCGGCTTTGCCGACGATATCCCACATCGCCTGCTCAAGGGCGCTGATGGCGCAGTAAAGATCCATCGCGCCGCGCTTCCCGGCAAAGTCGGTATAGGCCAGCCGGGCGGTAAAATGTTTAATATCAAAGGGGTTCCGGCCGAGCAGATAGCGGCCCAACTCCTGGATATGAACCTCGATGGCCCGGTCCCGGTCAAGCTGGGTATAGGCTTCACCCCAGCCATATAGGCCGGCCTCGGTTTCAACTTTGGCAAAAAGCCAGTTTTTGGATGCGCCGGAGTTCACTAAAAAGGTTTTTACGGCTGTAATCTTCATCACAAGTCTCCTATGGATAGAGCTACTACAACAATCCGGCCCTATTCTTTATTTTTAGCCTCGACGTGCCACTCAATTTGAGGCATATCGGTACGGGGCGGGGGCGGCCAGTGGTGGCCCCGCTGGCTGGATAATCCTTTGTTTGGCCCAGGCACAAAAGGCCGGTTGGGTAAACCGGCCAGTTGGCCGTCTTGAACCCAGGCTTCGTCGCCGCCATAGAGCTGGCCAATGAGTAACTCGGTCAGGTGGGCCAGGATTTCAGCGTGATCCGGCGAAGCGGCCAGGTTGGTCAACTCGTCAGGGTCGCTTTCCAAATCGAACAGTTGGCGGTAGTTGCCGACCGGATAGTAGATGAGCTTGTAGCGGCCAGCATGGATCATCCGGGTGGCGTGAGCATCTTCACCGACCTCGCCGTAGAGCCAGTCCCGCTTTTGAGCGCCGACCATTGAGAGACCTTCAACCGTTTCGGGAATATCAATTCCGGCCAAATCGAGCAGCGTCGGCATCACATCCTGCCAGCCAACCAGGCGATCATCGACGCGGTTGTAGCCAACCCGGTCATCACCGGCGGCGCCGACCAGGATTAGCGGGATGTTGGCCGAATATTCATAAAAAAGGCGCTTGGCCCACATGCCGTGGTTGCCGAGCATATCGCCATGATCGGAGGTGAAGCAGATAATGGTATCGTTGAGGAGCGCCTCTTCCCGTAACGTGCCGATCAAGACCCGAATCTGATGATCGATGTGAGTACAGAGGGCGTAAAAGGCGCGGCGGGCGGCGCGGATCTGGGGTGGGCTGAGGTGGCGGCCGCGGATATAGTTGGCCGACAAGGTGTAGGGCAGCTCTACAGAGGGCGCTGCCCACCTGCCGAAATAGGGCTCGTCCAGGGCAATATCTCGATACATCTCAAGGTAGGCTTGCAGCGGGACCAGGGGCGGGTGAGGGTGGCGGTAGGAGATGTACCAGAAGGCGGGCCGGGTAGGATTGCGCCGCTTGATCGTCCGGGCCATCTGCTGGGTGGCCCAATGGGTGGCGTGGCAGGCTTCGGGCAGGTGCCAGGGGCGGGTGGTGTATTGGTTGTTGCTCATGCCGTGCTCGAAATGACGTCCGGCGTAACCTTGATCGCCCAGAAAAATTTCATAATCATCCAGGACGCCATATTGGACGCGGCCTTCTTCATCTAAAATCACCTCGTCAAAACCGATCCGGTCCCGCTGGGGGTAGACGTGGAGCTTGCCGACAGCGTAGGCTTGATAGCCGGCGTTGCGAAAGGTTTGGGCCAGAGTCGGCATGCCGGCCGGCATTGGCAGCGTTTCTTTAAAGACCCGGTCGCCGTGGGTGCGGGGAGAGACGCCTGTCATCAGGGTCCGGCGGGCCGGGATACAGACCGGGCACTCGGCGTAGGCGTTGGTAAAACGGACGCCGCTGCGGGCCAATTCGTCCAGGGTTGGGGTTTGAATGGCCGGATGGCCGGCAGCGCCAAGCAGAGCCGCCGGCCAGTGATCGGTGGAGATCAGTAGAACATTGGGGTGGGCTGACATAAAGGCTCCTTTGGTTATTTAACGATAATTCTCGGCGGCATCTTGGGGTTGGTAGCCACCAACGTCGCGGGCGCGGCTGATATCCCGGTAGCCCCACTTGTTGTCCGAGACAACATAGAAGATATCATAACGGACGGTATCAGGCGCGGCGGCGCATTTTTCGATCATCTGGGCGATATCGCGCTGGCTACACCAGATCGAAAAGTGGCGCGGCTGAAAC
>Ga0073934_10010701_pt1 | contig 11314 bp, 5 predicted proteins | sample LarsenN4metaG_FD_76834 | JGI IMG/M metagenome (GOLD analysis project Ga0073934, IMG submission 76834) | Hot spring sediment bacterial and archeal communities from British Columbia, Canada, to study Microbial Dark Matter (Phase II) - Larsen... ...
GTGGCGACAGCACTCCACGCACAACCATTTGGCGCGGGCAGACGGAAGCCGCCCTTGAAGGATCACATGGTCGCCCTCCACATACACTCGCAGCCCCGGCAGTCCTGGGAGATTGCGCGCATAAAGAAGGCTAGCAATCCGGCGGTGCAAAGGGTTGTCGAGCGCCGTCGGCGGCGCTGGACAGGGTTGGCCTTCCTCTTCGATGAACATCGGCGCCTTGATGTCGAATGCCGCGACCATCGCTGCACGCCTCCTGTTTGAATTGCTCGCGGGCACTAGAGCCCGGGTGGCACGCCACTTCCTCAACACCTATTGGCAAGATTCATGCCACGCCCTTCAACTCAGTGACCACCGGCATTCCCGGTGCACCGCCTCAGACTTAGCTACGCCGAAGCGCGCGGGCTCGTCGCATCTGGGCGGTTTCGCACACCATAGACTCACGGCTGAGGTCATCCTGAACGGCGCGTGCGGCTTGCGCAGATGTATGGTCGCGCTTAAGGAGGCAAAGAGGTCGGGAACATAAAGTGCTAGTAGGTTGGCCGCATTGCCGAGGGTCTACATATTCGTTACAGGTAGTATCGATGTCAGGGCGAAGCCAACAGCTCCTTGGCTGGTTTGCCGTGGGGTTTTCAACGCTCGTCGCCTGCTTCTGGGCCTTCTGGGGCATCATCGAGAACTTCCACGAGGGGTGGTGGGGCGCTTCTCTGGGGGAGAACCTGGCAATGATGGTGGGCCAATACTTCCTTATGTTGAACGTGTTTCTCGCCGCAGCACTGATCGGCATTCGCTGGCCCGCGGTTGGTGGCGGCTTGCATGTGGCAGCTGGTGTGACAGCAATTTGGTTCTTCAGTGGCGCTGGGCCGAGGCTGCTCTATCCCTTTATCGTTTGCCCCCTGATTGGCATGGGCACCTGCTATTGGCTGGGTCGCCCTCAGCCGCGCAGGCGAGCCATCGCAGTGGTTCTAGGCCTACCCCTTCTCACGCTAATCGTCTGTGGCGCGGAGCCGGCGTACCGGGTCTCGACGAGGCTCGATGATGGTGACCGCTCCGCGCGGCGCCTAGCGGCCAATGGCGTGGACTTGATCTGGGCCCCTGAAGGGCCAGGATGGCCACGAGAGGGGGTGAACTGGGAGGAGGCTCAACGGCGCTGCCAATATCTCAGCGCGGATGGCGCGTCCCTCGCGGAGGCGCCACAAAATGTGTGGCGATTACCGACCGTCGAGGAGGCCGTTCGATCCATGCATCGCCACGGTCATAACTGCGGGGGGAGCTGGGACGCGGCCAACCGCTCCGCTTCCTACGAGCGGACGCCAGACAAGGAATCCCCGCTGTGGGATGTTCGTTCGCCAATCGTTTACTGGTGGACAGCAACCGAGTTGAACGACCGCGAAGCGCTCATGATCGTTTACGATGGCAAAGTCTGGCCCCGGGAGAAGTCGTTGCAAATGGGATCGCTGGGTTTTCGAGCGGTGAGCCAACCTCGAGAGAAGTAAGTGGCCTCTCTGCGCAGAGGCTCGACCACCCCTACAACGAACCCGTCGTGTCGATTACAGAGCACCACCCATCGAGCACCTCCTCGACGGCAAGTCTGCGGATTGCTCATTTGCGCGGAGCCTCGCCATGAAACAGCTTTGGTTTCTCTTCGCTGGCGTCCTGGTCGTTTCTTTTACGATTCTCGGCTGGATTGGTGCGCGCATCTATCAGGAGATGCCACCCATCCCTGATCAAGTGGTGACGACACAAGGCGAAGTGCTGATTGACCAGGGGGAGATCCAGGCCGGGCAGAACGTCTGGCAGTCGCTGGGCGGCATGGAGGTCGGCTCGGTTTGGGGACACGGCAGCTACGTCGCGCCAGATTGGACAGCCGATTGGCTGCACCGTGAGGCAATCTTCATCCTCGACCGCTGGGCGAGCGAGGAATTCAGTTCCACCTATGCCGACCTCGATGCCGAGGGGCAGGCCCGCCTACAAGGGCGATTGGCGACGCTTCTTCGCACGAACACGCACGACCCGACAACGAACACTGTCACGGTCGCGCCGATCCGAGCGGAAGCCTATGAGGCGAATGTTGCCCACTACTCAGATGTTTTCTCTAGCGGCCGAACGGAATATGCCATTCCTGCCGGCGCGATGGCCGACTCGGAGCGCCTGCGGCAGTTGTCGGCTTTTTTCTTTTGGACTTCGTGGGCGGCATCCACGACTCGGCCGGACGACAAGATCACCTACACCCACAACTGGCCGCACGAGCCGCTGGTTGGCAATCGGCCGACGGGCGAGGCCGTCGTTTGGACGGGCGTGAGCATCATCCTCCTGTTGGCTGGCATCTCCGCCATGGTGTGGTGGTACGCTTCCCGTCGTGAAGAGGAGCCAGCAGGTGAGAGACCGGCCACCGATCCTTTGGGGGACTGGCAAGCGACGCCCTCGCAAAAGGCCACGCTCAAATACTTCTGGATTGTTGCGGCCCTGATCCTCGTGCAGATGCTTCTTGGAGTCGTTGTTGCTCATTACGGCGTCGAAGGGGATGGGTTCTACGGCATTCCGCTCTCCAAGTGGCTTCCTTACAGCGTGGCCCGCACTTGGCACGTGCAACTTGGCATTTTCTGGATCGCCACGGCCTGGCTTGGCGCAGGCCTGTTCATCGGCCCGTTGGTCAGCAACACCGAGCCCAAGGGGCAGCACATCGGGGTGAACATTCTTTTCGTGGCCCTGCTGATCGTGGTGGGCGGGTCGATGACCGGGCAGTGGCTCAGCGTCCATAACAAAATGTCGGATGCCGCATCGTTCTACCTCGGGCATCAGGGCTACGAGTACGTCGACCTTGGGCGACTGTGGCAGCTCGCGTTGTTTGCCGGCCTGCTGATTTGGCTCTTTCTTGTTGTGCGCGTGATTCGGCCGGCCTTGAAACAAGAGGGCGGGCAAAAGCAGCTCGTTCTGCTCCTCTTGGTCTCGACGGCGGCGATCGCCCTTTTTTACGCGGCAGGGCTCGTATGGGGCCGGCACACGCACCTTTCGATGGTCGAATACTGGCGATGGTGGGTGGTGCATCTTTGGGTGGAGGGCTTCTTCGAGGTCTTTGCGACCACCGTGATTGCCTTCTTCTTCATGCGATTGAACCTGATCCGCCCCGGCGTGGCCGCCGCAGCAGCGCTGCTTTCGGCCACGATCTTCCTCTCTGGCGGTATCATCGGCACGTGCCACCATCTGTACTTCTCGGGTACGCCGACCGTCGCTTTGGCTTGGGGATCGGTCTTCAGCGCTTTGGAAGTCGTACCACTGGTGCTCGTAGGCTACGACGCCATGGAAGACTTGCGGCGTTCGCGAGCCACGAAATGGGTGCAGCAGTACAAGTGGCCGATCTACTTCTTCGTGGCCGTCGCCTTCTGGAACATGATCGGCGCGGGGCTCTTTGGTTTTATGATCAACCCGCCTATCGCCCTCTACTATATGCAAGGCCTCAATACGACGCCGGTGCACGGCCATGCCGCGTTATTCGGCGTCTATGGGATGCTGGGGATCGGTCTGATGCTCGTGTGCTTGCGGGCTTTGGTGCCCGGCGTTGAATGGAAGGACGGGCTGTTGAGGTTCTCATTCTGGGCCATGAACGGCGGGCTCATGGCCATGTGCATCCTCAGCCTACTGCCAGTCGGCCTCATGCAGACGTGGGCCTCGGTGGAGCAGGGCTACTGGTATGCTCGAAGCGGCGAGTTCCTCCAATCGCCGCTGATGCAGACGCTGCGCTGGCTGCGCGTGCCGGGCGACACGATCTTCGCCGCGGGGGCGGTCGCTCTCGTGGTCTTCGTGGCCGGACTCAAGACGGGGCGCTCGTTCAGGGATCGCGCGGCTCCGCGCGGCACACCGGATGACGGGCTCCCGACAACGGAACGTAAGGAGATGGCTGGGCAGCAGGTGGGCTGAGAAAGACAGGTGCCATAGCCTTGGCACGGCAAGGATTCGCAAACGCCGGCAATCGACCACAGTCCAGGAGGAAACGGTTGACCTCCAGCGCCCGCTTGCCCTTTATTCCTACTTGATGTGGCTAATTCTTCTTCGCTGCTAAGCGGTGAATAGTCGGAACAGCTCATTAAACGGCTATGCGGCCGAGAACTAAGCTCATGGATCCACCGCGCGTGAGTCATCGGCCTTGGCACTCTCTTCCGGTCGCCGATGTTTTTCGTGAATTGTTTACCTCCCCGGCGGGTCTTACGGGCGAAACAGCGCGAGAGCGGCTCGCAAGATATGGGCCCAACGAGCTGCAATCAGGCCAGAAAGTCTCCGCCTGGAAGGTCTTGCTGGCGCAATTCCAAAACGTCCTCTTGCTCATTTTGATCCTGGCCACCGGACTTTCGATTGCGGCAGGGCATACCACGGAAGCCATCGTGATCGGCGTGATCGTCTTCTTCGCCGTGGGCCTGGGATTCCTTCAGGAGTACCGGGCCGAGCGGGCGATGGAAGCCCTGCAGCAAATGGCTGCGCCCAGTGCCACCGTCATTCGCGACGGCGAGGAATCGCATCTTCCCGCGCGCGAGCTGGTGCCGGGCGACGTGATTCTGCTTAAGGCGGGTGATAAGGTGCCCGCCGATTGCCGCCTGAGCGAGGCCCACAACCTGCAGGCCGAAGAAGCTCCGCTCACGGGCGAATCGGTCCCCGTCGAAAAGCAAATCGAGCCGCTCCCGAAAGCCGATCTGGGCGCCGGCGACCGGACGAACATGGCGTTTGCAGGCACTGCGATCACGTACGGCCGCGGGCGGGCCGTTGTGGTCGCCACCGGCATGAATACCGAGTTCGGCAAGATCGCCTCGATGCTCCAAGGAGTCGAGCAGTCGCGCACGCCTCTCCAGCACAATCTCGACCGCGTGGGCCGCACGCTGGCCATGGTCGCGCTGGGCATTGTCGTGGTCATTGTGGCTCTTGGCCTGTGGCGGCGCGAAGAAGGCCAAACGATCACGGAGTTGTTGCTTTTTGGCGTCGCGCTCGCGGTCGCCGTAGTTCCGGAAGCTCTCCCGGCAGTCGTGACAGTCTCGCTGGCGATCGGTGTGCAGCGGATGGTCAAACGAAACGCCCTAGTGCGCCGCTTGCCGGCCGTCGAAACGCTCGGCAGCACGAGCGTGATTTGCTCGGATAAGACGGGCACTTTAACCAAAGATGAAATGACCGTTCGGCAACTCTATGTCGCCGATCGCACTTTCGAAGTGTCCGGCGCCGGCTACGAACCCAAGGGGGAGTTTTCAAGCGAGGGCAACAAGGTCGAGCCGCCAGATTATCTGCGAGAGCTGCTGACAGCGGGCGTGCTGTCCTCCGACGCCCACTTGGTCCACGACGAAACAGACCGCCGCTGGCATCTCCAAGGTGATCCGACCGAAGGAGCGCTGGTCGTCGCCGCGGCGAAAGCGGGGCTGCACAAGGCACAGCTTGAAAACGAGATGCCGCGCGTCGATGAGATTCCGTTCAGCTCTGAGTCAAAGCGGATGACGACCTTCCACCAGACGGCCGACGGTCTGGTTGCATACGTGAAGGGCGCTCCCGAGGTGCTGCTGCGGTCCTGCGCGGCGCAACGTACGGAACAAGGAGAATCCCCGCTGAGCGAGCAGAGCGTCCAGGAAATCACCGAAGTGGCCCGGCGGATGGCAGAGCACGCGCTACGAGTCTTGGCGCTAGCCCGGCAGCAACAGGCCTCCCGCGACTCAGTAAATGAGCGGCTGACGCTGCTTGGCTTGGCGGGCATGATCGATCCGCCGCGGCCGGAAGCTAAGGCCGCAGTCGACAAGTGCAAGGCTGCCGGAATCAAGGTGGTGATGATCACGGGCGACCATCCGCTCACCGCGAAGGCCATCGCCACCGACCTTGGAATCGCCGAGAAGGGCCGCGTAGTTACAGGGGCGGAGCTGGATCGCATGTCCGACGATGCCCTGGAGCGGGACGCTGCAGAGATCGAAGTCTATGCCCGTGTATCGCCGGCCCACAAGCTCCGCGTGGTCGGCGCGCTCCAAGCCCATGGGCATGTGGTGGCGATGACCGGCGACGGCGTGAACGACGCCCCCGCCTTGCGCAAGGCCGACATCGGCATCGCGATGGGCATCACCGGCACCGACGTCACCAAAGAAGCTGCCGAGATGACGCTAACCGATGACAATTTCGCTTCGATCGTGGCCGCGGTCGAAGAAGGCCGCGGCATCTATGGCAACATCAAGAAGTACTTGATGTACTTGCTCTCGGCCAACATCGGTGAAATCGGCCTGATGGCGGGGGCCTCGGTGGCGGGTTTACCCATGCCGCTCACTGCCGTGCAGATTCTCTACGTCAATTTGGCCACCGATGGGCTGCCGGCGCTGGCTCTGTCGGTCGATCCGCCCGAGGACGATACCATGCGCGTCCCGCCGCGCAATTCTCGCACGGGCATCTTCACGCCTTCGGTCCTGCGGTTAATGCTGTTGGGCGGCGCATGGACGGCAATCGCCAACCTCGCCCTGTTCATCGGCGCCCGCTACCTCGGGTACAGCGACCAGACGGCGATGACGATGACGTTTGTGTCGCTCGTGCTGATGCAGTTCTTCACGGCCTACGGCTATCGCTCCGACCATCAGCACGTGCTGCATAGACCCCTGGACAACCGCTGGCTGAATGCGGCCGTGCTGTGGGAAATCGGCCTTTTGCTTCTGATCCTGTATGTGCCTTTCTTCCAGCGCGCCTTTGAGTTGACGCCGCTCACGCTTGGCCAGTGGGCCGTTCTCATCTTTTGGTCGCACACCATTCTGCCGATGCTGGAATTCGGCAAGTGGCTGGGACGACTGGGCGTTCTCACGCCGGCAGGGCGAGGTGTTGCGGCTCACCAGTCTATGGGTGAGCCACCAAAGAAAGTGCCGGCGAGGACTCCCTCCAAGTAGGTGACCAGCCGATTATCGAAAAGAACGGACGATGATCCGTGCTCTTGTCATGGCGCGCGCAGTTCATGGAATCGAGTGCCCCAAGCGGGGACCAAGCCGTTGGCCGGTTTCAATGACTAAATCGCCTACTCATGCCGATAGGTGCTATGGGATCTGAGACAGCGACAGCTTCTCGCGTCTATGACCGGCTGGCCGGCGGGTACGACCAGCGATGGCATGCCTATATTGACGAGACGCTGCAAGCCGTCTTGGAGCGCCTGAACCTCCAGGGGCAGAAGCAGGCATCTGGCTGCGGCTGGCGGACCCCGGATTTTACCGCATGTACACGATGCAAGCCTGCCGGAACTTGCTGAAGAACGCAGGCTTCGAGGTCCTCCAGGCAGGTCACTTTCGCGTGCGAACCGGGGGAATGATGCGGTTGGTTTGCCGCCGCGCGGTTTCTTAGGCCTCTTGCCGCCGCGACCATCGCCTGTCTAGCAATGGCTCCTTCGTTGGCAAGTGGTGCACAACCGCTATAACCGGCCATGGCCGGACAAGACCTGCGATCCAAGCTTGCCTGGACATCCAGGGTGTCGACCCAATTATCCGAAGAAAGGACGATGATCCCGCGCTCTTGTCACGCCGTGGACTTCATGGAATCGAGTGCCCCCCGGTAGGCACCAACCGTTGGCCGGTTCCAATGACTAAACCGTTACGCGCGCTGCGTTATCTGATCGTTGCGATTTCGGCGCCACTTGGCACTACGGGCTGCAGCACCCCCAGCCAGTTTCAGACCGACGTATCGGAGATGCCGCCATCTGCTCCGGCGGTGCAAGCCGCCGGCTTCCAACTTACTTCGCACCAGGAGCCACAGACATACGCCCCGCCTGTGGCGACGCCTAACACTGGATCACAAGAAATGGTCGGTCCGGTCATCGCCGCTCAATCGGTCGAGACGCTGGCCGACCTGGAGCTCGCAGCGCTTTCCGACAATCCGGTCCTCCGCCGCAGGCAGCAGGAAGCCGCTGCCGCGTGGGCCAAGACAGGCTACATCAGCAAGCTGCCTGATCCTACGATTTCGTCGATGTTCTACATTCCGCCGATGCATCTGGACCCAGACCGCCAAGTGGCGGAAGTGCAAGTCATGCAGATGATCCCTTGGATCGGCCGGCTTAACGCCGAAGCTCAAGAAGCGTACTTTGATGCCCTTGTCGCGGACAACCAATATCAGGCCGAGCGGCTGCGCATCATCGGAGAATTGCGGGCTGCCTGGTTCAGGCTCTATGTCTTGTCGAAGCAGATCGAAACAACGAACGCTGAACAGGCGCAGCTTGAATCCCTGATCAAAACGGCCAACGCGCGCATCGCGACAGGACACGCCCAACCGGGCGACGTGCTGATGGCCACGCTGGAGCTCAGCAGCCTCCAGGAGCAATTGCTTACGTACCGACAGCAAGTGGCATCGACCCAGGCGGAGATCAACCGACTTGTTGGCCGCAACGCACAAACGCCCGTTTCCACGCCGAGAGTCATTAACGCTGCCTTGCCCGATTGGAACCACGAACTCCTGCGAAGCGCGGCCATGGCCTCGCAGCCGGAGTTGAACGCCGCACGATTGCGGACCGAGGCCACACGCTGGGGCATCGAAGTCGCGCGGCTGAAGCGGCGGCCGGACGTGACCGTCAGCGGCGGATGGATCGCAATGGACGCTCCTGGGGCGACGATGCCTGGCGCGGGGGCCGACACGTGGACGGTAGGGGTTTCAACGACGCTTCCTGTCTGGCACCACAAATACGACGCGATGGTGTCCGAGGCGGCGAGCAAGCATTCCGCGGCGCATGCGTCGGTGGACGAGATCGCGTTGCGGTTAGACGCTACGCTACGCGATTTGTGGGAACAAGCGCGCGCCGCCCAGCAGACGGTCGAACTCTACCAAAGGGGGATTCTGCCCCAGGCCCGACAAACTTTTCAGGCCGATCTCAAGTCGCTTGCGAACAATACGGTCACGTTCGATCGGGTGATTCGAGATTATCGCACCCTGCTGAGCCTGGAACTGGGCTATCATCGCGCCCTGGGTCAGTTGGCGACGACGCTCGCTCGAATTCAACAGACCATCGGCACTGACCTTCCATCAGTGGCGGAGCTATCGCAGCCGGGGCCGTGAGCTACTGGGATCGAGTGCATCCGCGTGCTCGTGCCGAGACAGCCGATTTCGAGAATGAGGACGAGAACGAAACCGGCTTACGTCGGACTGGACATGAGCATTTCAGCGGCGGACAATGATTGCGCCCTTTCAGGTGCGACATGTTCCGGCGCGACGCAAAACTTCGGCTCGCAACCGCGATCTTGCTGCTAGCGGTTATTCCCAGCAGCGTACTGGCCGCTCCCGGGAATCCTGACGGTGGCTGCGCACGGGAGCGGGCCGGCCAAGCCGTCGATCACTGCGCCGGTTCCTCGAGTGGGTGCTGCTGCGCGAATTCCGGCGCCGGCACGTGTACGTGTGTCCGGCAGGATCAGCGGCCCGCAGTCCCTCCAGCCAGGCATTCGGACAACGGGCCGCCGGACAAGTGGGCGGCCGACATGCAGCCGAGCGTGGGGACCGCTGCACCCGGTGTACTCGGCGGATCAGCGTGGTTAAACCATCCTGTGGGCTTTTCGCCCCTCGGGCCGTCCACTCAGGCGCGGCTCTGCGTCTGGCGCTTCTGATTCGTCATCCGGGCTCCCACTGCGCGCCGAGGTAGGCCTTGGGCGCTTTTATCCTTGCCCGCTGCGCGTCGATATTTCCTTGGCGCGCAGCCATCCGCCCGCCACGTTCAACTTCACTGCGAACAGGAGAGCCTTCATGTCCGTGAATCCAGCGGCTCCAAGCGACACATCCCCGTCGGGTCCGGGTCGTTCGCCGCGCGACCGTCTGATCGCGACCGGAAGAAAGCTGCTTCCGCTGCTCCTCGTTCTGGCCGGCGGCGTGATCCTAATCGTCATGGTAGGCCTTGCCCAGCGAGTGGGCTGGCTCCGCTCGTCGGAAGGCCCGTCACCGAGCGGCGCGACCGAATCGGGAACGATCTATACCTGTCCCATGCACCCGCAGATTCGCCAGCCGTCGCCTGGGCGCTGCCCGATTTGTGGGATGGAACTTATGCCGGCTTCCAATGCCACAGCGGACGTGGGTGAGTTCGCCGTGAAGATTGAACCTGCACAGCGGCGTCTAGCCAACATTCAGACGGCGACGGTCGAAAAAGGGCCGCTGGAGGCGACACTTCAGACCGTGGGCTCGATCGCCATTGATGAAAGCCGGCAAGCGACAATCTCTGCCTACGTCGATGGCCGGCTGGAACGTCTCTTCGCCGATTACACCGGCGTCGAGATCAAAAAAGGAGACCATCTAGCCGTCCTCTACAGCCCTCAATTGTTTGCCGCCCAAGTGGAGTATCTCGAGGCCCGTCGGGCGCTGGGGGCATCCGGCGGCGTGCCGGCGGTTCGTCAGGCCCAAGAGGCCCTCGTGACCAACACGCGGCAGCGGCTGCGCGAGTTCGGAATGACCGATGAACAGCTCGCGGAACTGGAAAAGTCGGCCAAGGCCCAATCCCGATTGACTATTTATTCCCCGCAGGGCGGCACGGTTGTCGAAAAGCTCGCGGTCGAAGGCGACTATGTCAAGGCGGGCGACCCCATCTATCGGATCGCGGAGCTATCGACCGTTTGGTTGATGCTCGAGCTGTTTCCAGAAGACGCCACGCGGATTCGCTTTGGCCAGCGGGTCGAAGCCCTCCTGCAGTCATTGCCCGGCGAGAAGCTACTGGGACGCGTGGCTTTCGTCGACCCCACCGTCGACCCGAAGACGCGGACCGTGGGGGTCCGCGCCGAGTTGGTCAACAATGGCAAGCTGCGACCAGGCGACTACGCCAGAGCCTTCATTACGCTTCCCATCGGGCCGCAAGGAAATGTGTATGACGCCGACTTAGCGGGCAAGTGGATCAGCCCCATGCACCCTCAGATTGTCCGTTCGGAGCCGGGCAAATGCCCCATCTGCGGCATGGATCTGGTGCCCACCTCGCGTTACGGGTTTGCCGATAAGCCCCAGCCTCAACCCGAGTCGTTGTACGTGCCGCGATCCGCCGTGCTCTTGGCCGGCGGGAACAGCGTGGTCTATGTCGAGTCGAAACCAGGCGTCTTTGAGATTCGCCCCGTGACTTTGGGCCCGATCCTGCGAGACAAGATCGTCATCCTGGAAGGGCTCAAGGAAGGGGAGAGCGTTGCCACGGCCGGCAATTTCCTCATCGACTCTCAAATGCAGTTCGCCAGCAAGCCGAGCTTGATTGATCCCACGCGGGCGATCGCCAGAAGCAGGGAGCGTAACGAGCCGCTGAGGTTCGAGAGCGTTGTAGTCGCGGCGATCGGCGGCGAGACAGGGAAGAACCTCGAAGAGCTGTACGCCGCGTACTTTCAGGTCCAAC
>Ga0073934_10010702_pt1 | contig 11313 bp, 7 predicted proteins | sample LarsenN4metaG_FD_76834 | JGI IMG/M metagenome (GOLD analysis project Ga0073934, IMG submission 76834) | Hot spring sediment bacterial and archeal communities from British Columbia, Canada, to study Microbial Dark Matter (Phase II) - Larsen... ...
ATTTTGCCTACGTTTGCAGTAAATCCTTTTTCGGGCTTATCTTTAAGGGGCAGACCAGACACTGAAGGACAATATATATTCAACGCTTTTTATCAAATATCTCCAGTAAGCAGACTATCTTTTAATTCTTTTGGTGATATTTATACTTCTGATTTTAGCTACAATCTGAACAGAGCATATCAATTGTCTCTAGGTGGTGAATTTGGTGGCGATTTGTCTCCTCGTTATACTGTTGCCGTCAATCGTAGTTCTCTGAGTTTGGGTGGTTTGAATTGGGGATTAGGACTCGCGTACAGTGATGGAGATGTAGGACCAGTTGTTGGGGCAAGTATGCAAGTACTTCCAGGCTTACTCGCTAGAGTTGATTACCAAGGCATTCCTTCCAGGAGTAAAAACATAATTGGAGGATTTGGAGATGATCGTCTGACAATTTCTTTGGTATCAGATTTGTCTTTTGCTGGTGGTAAACTTACTCCTGCTAAATCTTATGGTTTGGGACGTGAAAGAGGTGGAATTGCCGGACGAATTGTTGTAGAAGGAGAAAATAAAGATTTTAATTTAGCAGGAGCTGCTATTCGTGTAGTTGATAGTCGTAATAAAATAGTTGGTGGATCTCAAACCGACTCTTTTGGTAACTTCTTTGTTAGTAACTTACCAGAAGGCGTGTATGTGGTTGAACTTGATCCAAACAAATTACCAGTAGAACTTTCTACGGTCAAAACTAGCATAGTAGCAGAAGTCGCCTCATCTGCTGTAACTCGTCTAAATTTCCCTGTGCGAGAAGAATATGGTATGGCTGGAAAGATCACTGATACTGCTGGTCAAGCTGTGGCAAAAGTTAAGGTGGAATTAATTGGCGCTGACGGTAAACCTGTGACATCTGGTATGACAGACGAGTTTGGTTTTTACCGCTTTGATAATGTTCCTGTTGGTAAGTACACAATCCAGGTTCCTTCCCAGGATGCTACTGCACCAAGCGATAATCTTGCCAAGCGAGTAGTGCAAATTAAAAATGAGTTTGTTTTTGATCAAAATCTGCAATTGCCAATTTCGGCAGCGGCTAAGAAAAAATAAGTTAGAAGTTTAGGGTGGTAGGTTCCTTTTTTCCTGGTTCGGGGAAGAGGGGAATATTTTTTGGATCTTAATCTAGTTATAAAAGCTATGGCAAAAAATTATGTTGTGATAAATCGAACACAGATGCACGCCGATGCACACCGATAGACACAGATAGATTTTTCTGTTGGTGGCTGATTGTTAATTGCCGTGAGCTGTTGGTTTTGGCGACAGGAGTGAATTCACGGTTTTACGTTAGTTAATTACTGATTTTTCTGGAATTTTTTGATAATAACTGTATCTATTTTGGAATAGATACTGTATAGGAAAAAGTATGAACACACCGACGCTGTTAAACAATCGCTACAAGCTTTTGGGCGTGCTTGGCGGTGGTGGATTTGGAGAAACTTTTTTAGCAGAAGATACTCAGATGCCTTCTGGTCGTCGTTGTGTGATTAAACAACTCAAACCTGTGGTTGATAATCCCCAGGTTTACCAATTGGTGCAAGATCGGTTTCAAAGAGAAGCGGCGATTCTAGAAGAATTGGGTGATGGTAGCAATCAAATTCCTAAGTTGTATGCCTACTTTATTGAGAATGGACAGTTTTATTTAGTTCAAGAATATATAGAGGGTTACACTTTAACCCAGATAGTGCAACAACAAGGGTTAATGAGTGAAACTTCGGTAAAAGATATTTTGATCAATATTTTGCCGATTCTCAATTATGTCCATAGCAAGCGCATGGTACACCGGGATATCAAACCGGACAATATTCTGATTCGTAGTTTTGATGGTAAGCCTGTTTTGATCGACTTTGGCGCGGTCAAAGAAACAATGGGTACGGTGGTGACTCCTTCTGGGAACTCCAGTCGATCAATTGTGATTGGGACACCAGGATATATGCCAATGGAACAAACTGCTGGACGACCTGTGTTTGCCAGTGATATTTATAGTTTGGGGTTAACAGCAATTTATTTGCTTACAGGTAAGATTCCGCAACAGTTGGCAACTGATCCTGCTACGGGTGAGATTCTATGGCGACCTTATGCTTTGAATGTCAGTCCTAGTTTGGCAATGGTGTTGGATAAAGCTATTCAACAATCACCACGCGATCGCTATCTCAATGCTAGAGATATGCTGGCAGCTTTGCAAAGTGGATCAACACCAGTAGCACCTACAGTAGCAGTTTTCCAGAATCCAGTGCATACCGTACCACCACCAGGGCAATATGTACAGCAACCGCCAACAATCAACAATCAACAACCAACAATTAACAACCAACCGCAAGTCGCTTACCCCCAATCCACTACATCCCCAAACCCTTTTGGTTTGGGGACTTGGCAGCAAGCTGTGATTTTAGGCAGTGTCATCGGCGTATTTATCGTCGGTGGTTGGTGGATGATGGAGATTTTGAGAAATAATTCTTCCGAACAAAATCAGTCTGTGACAAGAATTAGTCCTTCACCCATTGCATCTACTTCACCGTCTGTCACCCCTTCTACAAATTCCCAAGCAATATCAATTTCTACTCCAGAACGTAATGTTATTCCTGATTCACCCACACCGATCATAACTTCATCTCCTGAAACTACTCCGATTGTTTTAACACCTACAAATGCCTCGATTTCCCAAACAGCAGCTGTAGAAGTATTGAAGAATTGGATCACAGCTAAGCGGGAAATATTTGCTCCTCCCTACAGAACAGATATAGGAGAACAATTACTCACAGGTAAAGCCTATAGAGACAATATTAAAAAAACAGATGACCCTGATCTATGTTTAGCAGATGGTGGCAAGGAAGAAGAATGTCTCAGTTCTGTTGATTGGTTGCAGAGAAATAATGCTTACTACAACTATGGAGTACAAAGTCTTGATGCAGTCAAAAATTTCAAAGCTAGTGGCGATCAAGCAACTATAGAAGTGGAAATTACAGAAGAACGGACGCTAATCAAAGATGGCAAAGCAGATCCAACCAATACTTCCTTTGATACCCTATTGGTGCGCTACTCTTTAGAATTTACAAACGGTCAAGTCAAAATCGCAGATTATAAAACTGTGAGAACTCTGCGCAAAAGTTAATTTTTTGTAGTTTATACCTTATAATTTCTGCCTTGTAGTGATTCAAGGTGTAGCTTGTGGATCAGCAATCCAAACGACAACCAGATAGCCGCGATCGCAAAATCGCCGAACTTGAAGCCAAGTTACAACGTGCTTACCAAGTTATTGGGAATTTACAACAAACAAATATTGAATTACAAAGGCGCATTGCAGAATTTAATAGTGCAGGAAATCAAAAATCTGTTTTGCCTACAAGTCTTATTGCTGTTTCACCTCCACAAACAGTACATGCCCAAAATCAACGAACTATTATTAAAAGCCGAACAACTCCTCCTCCAAGCAAATATACTGCAAATATGAATAAACCTCGTTTCAGGAAATTACCACATTTACAATTTTACGGACTCATTACTTTAGTTGTGCTGATAATAGTTAGTTTGTTTAGCTTTAGCTCATTCTTAGTACAAAGAGCGAAGAATAAAAATTCTGAAACAGTCAATAATTTGCCTATACAACAGCAACCTAATTTTCCAACTCAGCCGCCAATTATTAATACTCAAAATCCTGTTATTAATCAACCTGATTTGTCTAATCAACCGATCAACTTACCATTAGAATCATCTTCTCAATTATCAAAAACAAATTTAGATTTAATATATAACGTCAAAACACCTCCTAATTTAACAAAAAGTGATGAATTAAGTAGCATCGTAAAAAATATATTAGATTATGTCAAGGATAAAAAACTACCAACAGAAAGTCTATCAATTACATTAATAGATTTAAATAAAAATACAATTGCAGGTTATCAACAAGACATACCTAGATATCCTGCTAGTGTAGTTAAACTATTTTGGATGGCTATACTTGAAGCCAAAATCAAACAAGGTTTAATTCCACTTAACCACACTATAAATTCTGATTTAAATGCAATGATATTGAAATCAGATAACGATGCTGCTAGTCGTATAGTTGATGTTATTAGTGGGACTTATTCTTTTGAAAACAAATTAGCAGATGAACAATTTAAAACATGGAAAAAACAGCGACAATCGTTAAATTACTTCTTTCAAAAAGCCGGATATAAAAATATTAATGTTAGTCAAAAAACTTATCCGATTACTTACTTAAAAGCTACAGAACCCAAAGGCGCTGATTTACAGTTACGTGGTGATAATCCTCATCAGCCAAAGCGCAACAAAATTACAACCTACCAAACAGCCAGATTGATGTACGAAATTTTTACAGGTCAAGCTGTTGGGCCTGAATATAGCGAACAAATGGCTAGTTTGTTAACTAGGGATTTACGTCCTGAAGCGTGGAAACTACAGCCACCGAATCCAGATGAATTTAATCCTGTAGAGAATTTTTTAGGTGAATCTTTAGCCAGCGATGCAGATCAAATCGTTTTTGCTTCCAAAGCAGGCTGGACTAGTGCATCTCGTCAAGAAGTCGCCTATGTGGCAACTAAAAACCGCAAGACTCGTTATATTATTGCTATTTTTGGAGAAACTCCAGCCTACGCAGCTAGTCAAAATGCTTTCCCAGATATTTCTCGGCTCGTGTTTGATCAAATGAGGAATCGTAGATAGACCGGATGTATTTATTACCTTAAATAATACAGGTAAATTGTGTGGTGTGATCGGTTTGCGAATTAACCAAGAACATAAATTTTTTAGAAAAAACACTTACAGATAACGTCAAAGCATATGGATAATCTACCTGTATGCATCTGTGTACATCTGTGTACATCTGTGTTCGTTTTTTAAAACTGAAATCTTGCACCATATCAAAAACTGCCATAGGTTAAAAACCCACGGCTAATAGTAAAAGTCCTCTTAAGAGCGACTTTGTTTGCTGATGCGGTGATGAATACTATGCCTTGGGATTACTGGCAAGAAAATGGCGAACCCAAGCCAGAAACTCAAGAAATTTTGCATACATTGGAAGCAGTATTAAAAAGTAATCCTAATCATCCTGGGGCTAATCACCTATATATTCATACTGTGGAAGCTGTAAAACCTGAATTAGGGATCGCAGCAGCCGTTCGCCTGGCTAATTCGCCACCGATCCAGCATTAACAAAAGTGACACTTTGGGATATCAACACTACAGCCGATCACCTGAAAATTGCTGTTAAGTTTTAACAGGTAAACTCGCTGCCAAACAAGGTGATTATAATCAAGCGATCGCTCACCTCAAAACAGCTGTAAGCCTGGAAGACAAACTCAATTATGACGAACCCTCACCTTGGCATTACCTCGTCCGCCAATCTCTGGGAGCAGTTTTACTCCAAGCTAATCAACCAGCAGCAGTTGAGATTATTTATCAACAAGACTTGCAGCACTTTCCAGAAAATGGCTGGTCGTTGGCAGGACTTGCCCAGAGTTTAGAAGCACAGGGGAAAACCGAAGCAGCACAGGCAGTACAAAGGCGTTTTCAAGCTGCTTGGAAAAATGCTGACTTACCGATGACGGTAGCGCAACTTTAATAGTTAAGCATCTATCACGCCCAGAACTAAAGTTCCAGGCTAATAGTGAAAGTCCACTCAAAGTGGACTGAATTTTTCATTTAGTCCTCTTGAGAGGACTTTTGCTATGAGACTCGGAATTTATTCCGAGGCGGGATAGATGCTGCGTGGTAAGATTTGTGTTTGCACCGTAGCCAGTAACGAGGGGATAGAGGGGGGTGGACACAGATGAATTATGCGTTGCTAGCATGTCTGTGAGAGAACGACTAGAAGGTGCTATTGCTGTTAAAAACACAACTCTCTCCGGATATTAGGGGAGGGTTTTTTATGAGTACTGAATAATTCCGTAGACTTGGCATCAGCCAAGTTTTATACTTGGAAGCATAATGGGAAATAGCGCTTTGCGTTGTTTTTAATTTGACAGCAAAAGGATGTCAAACACATGCTGCTCAATAACCGCTATCAAGTTCTTAAGACTTTGGGAAGCGGTGGATTTGGTGAGACTTTCTTAGCGGAAGATACTCAAATGCCCTCCCACCGCTGTTGTGTCATTAAACAACTCAAACCCATTCAGAATAACCCCCAGATTTACCAACTTGTACAGGAGCGGTTTCAACGGGAAGCAGCTATTTTGGAAGACTTGGGTGGTTCTAGTGACCAAATTCCCACATTGTATGCTTATTTTCAGTTAGATAGTCAATTTTACTTAGTCCAAGAGTGGATTGAAGGTGATACGTTAACTTCTAAGCTCAAAGAGCAGGGCTTATTTAGTGAAGGTGCTGTCCGGGATATATTAGTCAATTTGTTACCAGTTTTAGAGTACGTACATTCCCGACAGATTGTTCACCGCGATATCAAACCGGACAATATTATTTTGCGTCATCGCGATCGCAAACCTGTGCTAATAGATTTTGGTGCAGTACGGGAATCGATGGGAACGGTGTTAAATTCTCACGGTAGTCCTACTAGTTCGATTGTGATTGGTACACCAGGATATATGCCCAGTGAACAAGCAGCAGGTAGACCTGTTTATTCTAGCGACTTATATAGTTTAGGCGTAACGGCTATTTACTTGCTCACAGGTAGACAACCCCAAGAACTAGAAACAGATCCACGCACTGGGGAAATCATTTGGCACAATCATGTAATGGATGTTAGCCCTACACTGAAATCAGTAATTGATCAAGCAATACAGTATCATCCCCGCGATCGCTTTGCTAGTGCCAAGGAAATGCTAGATGCTTTACAGGGTGTAGTCAGTCCAATTCCACCTACAGTACCTTTCCTGACTCAACCACCGACGTCATCTCCACCACCTCCAACTATCAATTTAGATACACCACCCAACCATAAAAGTAATAGCCGCAATAGTATTTTGATGGCAAGTGCGATCGCAGGCGGTTTCATCGGTGCATCTGTGATTATTGGTTTGACCTTAACAAAGTCTTCTCAACCGTCTTTGGACAAGCCACTAGTAACTTCACAGATTCCGCAAACCTCTAAACCTCAAGTTGCAGAAGAAAATAAAGCTTCCTTATCACCTTCTGGTTCATCTATAAATAAAATTCCTCAACCTCAAAAAGAGTCAAATCCTACCACTGTTCCCAGTTCTTTTTATTTCCTAGCAGATTCTGCTTATTCAAATTCACAAACAGCTGCTAAGCAAGTCCAAGCTTTACAAACAGCAGGTTATCCCCAAGCAGGAATGTTTTGGATACCAGAATACCCAAATTTGTCAGGACAAGAATTATTTGAAGTTTATGTAGCTAAGTTTAGCGATCGCAACAGTTGCATCAACCTACTAAAAACTTACGGACAAGACAACTCCCAAGCCTATTGTGCTTTTGCTAGTCAAGATGCCAATACATCAGCAGACAGGTTGTATTTCAAGGATATTTCTACTCCATCAACACCATCAGTTGCTACTACCACTGTCAAAGATTATGCTTGGCTTTCTGAAAGACTGGTGACAGACTCAGATTTAGATGCAAAAGATGGATTTGAGTTAGATATTATGCGAAATTCTATTTTTGCGCGTCACGGTCGGCGTTTTGATACTCCCGGCTTGCAAAAATATTTTGATAGTCAGCCTTGGTATCGTCCCAGATATTTACCAAAGGAATTTCCTGCTAACTTACTATCGGAAATAGAGCGGCAGAATGTTGAGTATATTGCAAAATATCAAGATCGTTACAGGCGTAGACATTTTAAGAAATAAGTAAAATCGTATCCGCTTGAAAACTCGTATTATCTGTTGAAGTCGGTAATTGGTAACGTAGTCTAGTTTATTTCATGTACACTTTATAGTACATAAATACTAATATGGGAGATCGCAATGTGCCAGTTGTGTAATATCATCTCCGTTTAAAGACTTATCATATCTGTGAAGGCCGGTAGTTGGTAATTGGTAATGGGTAATGGGAAAAATCTCTTGCCCAATGCCCAACTGCATCAGAATAATATCGTAAGTAATTAGCCGGACTTGATATAAGTCCTGAATTATGAATGACGCTTTACATTTTGGTGATCGCCACAATAACAATCGCAGTATAAAAATATGAGTACCCTACGGGAAGTTGCTTGCGCGTCTACATTGTCCACTGTAAACTGATTTCCAACCACTAACCAATGACTATTGGCTCAAAAAAGCTTCCACTTCCTCTTTTGTTGGTTGAGATGCGATCGCTCCTGGTTTCATTGTCGTTAAGGCTCCGACAGCGCTGGCATAGGTGACAATTTGTTTAGCTTTTACTGGATCACTCAAGCTTTTGATCCCATGCGTTAGGACTTGATAGATGAACCCAGCAACAAAACTATCTCCTGCTCCAGTTGTATCAGCAACAGCAACAGCAAAGGCCGGTAATTCACCATCTTGTTCTTCAAACGAGTAAGCACAACCGTGTTCCCCATTTGTCACTATCACGCCCTCCACGGAGTCGAGACGGTTGAAAATTTCCCTGGGTTTTCTAGTCTCAAAAAGCCATTCAGCTTCTTCTAGTGAAAGTTTGAGAAAATCGATTTGCTTGAATAAAGCGCGAATTGTCTGCGGCGCAATGTCAGGGTTAGTCCAAAATACAGGACGCCAATTCACATCCAGTAAAACCTTGAGATTATACTCTTGTGCTAGTTCCAAAGCGTGATGAACTGCTTTGCCACTTTCTGGATAAGCTAATTCCAAAGTACCTAAAACTAGAAAATCTGCTGCTTCAAATAGCTTGATTGGCAATTGCTTGGCTTCCAGGCGGGTATCAGCAAATTCTGTGGTGTCGTACTGTCCAAATCCGGCAAAGTGGCGATCGCCTCCGAGAGAGCGAACTACATAAACTTGTCGCGTTGGTGCTGTAGGATGGCGCTGTACGCCAGTAGTATCTACACCGACTCTTTGCAATAAGTCTACCAGTTCATTGCCTGGCTGATCTTCACCTACACAACCAATAAATCCCGTTGGTATACCTAGCTTTACTAAGGCACAGGCTACATTAGCTGGCGCTCCCCCCGGATAAGGAGTCCAGGACTCCACCTCCTCAAGCGATCGCCCCAACTGATCAGCTAAACAATCAAACAAAACTTCACCCAGGCACAAAACACGGGAATTACTCATCTGATTTTAAATTTTGGAAGATGATTTTCCAGTAAAAAATCTACAATAATTTCTATTATTTTGGCGGCGATATTTAATACAATTAAACAGCTTTTTTTATACTTATAAAAATTTTGGCGATACGCTTGCTAAAAATTAATTTTTAGGCTATAATCTGAAGTTTTATTTGTATTGTATAAAATCAATGAACTCTCAAAAAATTACTAACTAACCCATTTAAATAAAGATTTATTGAAAAAGGAGCTACAAAGGTAGAAATGGTGTATTCACAAAGAGCTAGAAGCTGAAGTTAACAATGATTTTACATTCCTAATTGCCAATCTTAATTCCCAATTTCCTAGACCTTTGTGAAAAGAGTATTAATACTAACACTTGAAACTCCCACCAGCTAAAGAATCTTCTAGAATGAGAAAGAGTGATTGAGTACATATACCAAGGAGGATAAAATAAAGCATGGCTGGTGGCGAGTCTCAGACCCCTGTAAGTCTGTCAGACAGAGAACTGCAAATTATCGACTTAGTGGCCGCTGGCTTAACTAATCAGGAAATTGCAGCAAAGCTTGAAATTAGCAAGCGTACAGTTGATAACCATATCAGCAACATTCTCACCAAAACTGGTACAGACAATCGAGTAGCCCTTGTCCGCTGGGCTTTGCACTGGGGCAAAGTCTGTTTGGATGATGTAAACTGCTGTCCTTTGCCTAATCCCAATAATGAATAAACTTACTAGTATGCTGTCAAGCCCATTTTGATCGGTTTTTGTTCATTTTTCTCCTCACGCCTGATGTTAAGTGTCAACCTTTCAAAATTCAGCGCCACATACTACTGGAAGATTGGTTAAGCTTAGGAACAGTCTTTACCCAAGGATGAGAATTAATATATGCCAGGTTAAGCATCCCGACTGTACGAGTTAAGGTATTGGGCATTGGGCATGGGGCATAGGAAAATCATCATTATCTTAATTACCCTTACCCATTACCCTTACGGGTTTGCCAGTTGCTCATGGGGAAACCCCCATAGACGTGCAAGCGGTGAGCTAGTGTGGTGGACTGTTTCCCCGACATAAAGTAGCCAATCCGCCCTTGGGGGTTCCAAGAGTTGTAGCACGTGGCGTCACCTGGCGTACCCGTAGGGCTTCCCGAAGGGTAGACCGCGCTGGCTCACCAATACCCATTACCAATTACCAGTCTACGCAACAGCATAAGTATTCAAGTGAATGTAATGTTGTTAAAACGAAAAATCTAGAAAACCTACCCTTGAAAGCTAGCCCCTAGTCAACAAAAATTAGCAACAATCTATAGGCTGAAAGGGTACATTTAAAAGAAATATGTATTGCTCCATCAGTGTAGCGAGCAGTGTTCTTATGAATAATTTTGCTTATGCCAAAATAGATGGGTTTCCCTTAGACTTATTTAATTTTGATTTAACAGCACCTCAACCCACCTTAGATGCTGATTTACTTAAACAGCTATCTTTTATCCCAGGGTTGAAAGAAATTCTCATGCTTCGGCAAGTTCATGCTTTAGAACATGCCACAGTGTGGATGCTGAGCGAATCAAAAAGTACCCATCCTTCCGCATTCATCTCCAATAATGTTCAGATAGATAACAAATTATTGGGTGGATTGTCCACAGAGCAAGGTTTCTATCTGTATGGAGAGGTAAATATTAGCGACTTGCGGCGTGCAGCCACACTTGCCTTACATCGATTGATCAATGGGGAGTGGCATTTAGCTATACATCCTCGCTGCGGTACAAATGCATCAGTAGCAATGCTGTTGACAGCAGGATTTGCAGTTGGTATGCATATATTGCTACCACTAGGCATAATAGAACAACTCGTAGGTTTAGGTTTGGCAGCAACGACAGCAGCAGAATTAGCCCCTGATGTGGGTGCTTTAGCACAACGATACATCACAACTGCCATTCCCTTTAATTTGAAAATTGAAAACATAACGCGTACAACAGATGTATGGGGAAAGGAGGCGTATTTTGTAAAAGTATGCTGGCAGGAGGAGTAGGAAGAGGTGGGGACAAGGAAGACAAGGAAGACAGGGAAAACAAGGAAGACAAACGATATAATAGATTCCCAACCAACCACCAACAAACAACAATCAACAATTTAGCTAATGA
>Ga0073934_10010703_pt1 | contig 11311 bp, 12 predicted proteins | sample LarsenN4metaG_FD_76834 | JGI IMG/M metagenome (GOLD analysis project Ga0073934, IMG submission 76834) | Hot spring sediment bacterial and archeal communities from British Columbia, Canada, to study Microbial Dark Matter (Phase II) - Larsen... ...
AAATCCGTATGTACCGAAGTGGGGAACACCAGAAGTAGATCGCCGTGCGCGCGGAGTGGTAGAAAAATGCTCCTTCTGCGTCCAAAGGATCGACCGCGGATTATCACAGGGACTCACGCCCGGCGTTGATCCAACTGCCACGCCTGCGTGTGTGGATGCCTGTCCTGTGGGTGCCCGGGTATTTGGAAATATCCTCGACCCGGAAAGCCCGGTCTCAAAATACTTGAATGAACATGAGACATTCCGACTGCATGAAGAATGGGGTACTGAGCCAAAGGTTCACTACATCAGCCCCGGGAATCAGAGGAGTTGAGATGGCAATTCACACATTCGTCGCCCGGTTGAAATATCGCCCCCTTCAGGCCTGGCTGATTAGTCTGAGTACCACGTTGGGAATCGGTGTCATTGCCATGGTGATTGTTCTTGTGATGGGCTTGCAGGTCACTGGCTTGAGCGACCGTGTGCCCTGGGGATTGTGGATCACACTCGATCTTTCCTCCATTGCTCTGGGTGCGGGAGCTTTTACGTTTTCCGCCGCAGTTTATTTGTTTCGCATCAAAAACATTGAAATATTGGCGCGTCCCGCTGTGTTCATTGGCTTTTTAGGATATTCCTCCGCGATGCTTGCTTTGGCAATGGATATCGGTCGTCCTGACCGGTTCTGGCATCCGTTGGTTTTCTGGAACGTTCATTCTGTGCTCTGGGAAGTTACCTGGTGTGTGATTTTATATTCAACGGTACTTGTTCTGGAGGTATTGGGAGTCGTTGGAGATTCAAGGCTGGGTACTCGCTGGCCAAGGCTTCGGCAACTGGGTCACATGTCGCACCGTTTGACGCCGATCCTGGCGATCATTGGGATGGGATTGTCGTTGCTGCATCAATCCTCTCTTGGTGCAACCTATGGCGTGTTGAGTGGGCGGGCGATCTGGTACAGACCCTCTTTACCCGTGATGTTCATTATTTCTGCTATTGCCGGAGGCATGTCATTGACGATGCTTGCCACAATGATTGTGGCACGCTTGCGCCATCAACAATTTCTTCCTGCCCAGGTTTGTGCAGGTGTTACCAGGACCATTGGCTTTATTACTTTGGGTTACCTGTATATGAAGATATGGGACTGGGCGGCTACTTCATACTATAGCCATACACCGGCCGCAGCCGGGATGCTTGCGCGACTCCATGCCACCACACCTTATGTGGCTACCTTCTGGGGAATCGAAGTATTGTTGGGGGGCTTGCTTCCGGCGGCAATCCTGCTTTTACCCAACCTGTGTGAGCGGAAAAATCTTGTCATGCTGGCATTGGGATCGATTGTCGCTGGCGTCGTGGTCAATCGCTGGAATGTTACGCTGTCTGGATTGGTGGCGCCGCCTGCCTGGTCTCCCGGTGTGTTGGGAAACGTAATAGCGGTTTCTTATTTGCCCACATTCGTTGAATTATGTGTTGTGCTGGGAATTGTCTCTTATGCATTGCTTGGTTTCACCTTAGGGGTGCGTTATTTAGAGCTTTATCCACGGCACATTTCACATTCATAAAGTGTATGGGCGGCTAGCCTTATTAAGAGCATCCAAATGGCAGGTTTTGCATATTGACCTCAAATCCGTGTCAGATGGGGTGAGCATGACCGGATTTGGACATTACGGCTTTAACCGGGCTTATTGTGAGCAACATCAGCAGGGTTATAAGTACTGCAGATGTCAGACACCATGCACAGGTTGCGCCGATGACGAATGGTTCAAGAAAAGTGAGATAGATCGAGAAGATCGTGCCAAAGGCGGTCATTACAAATAAGGAGATGACAGCAAGACGCGCAAGTTGCTCATTGGCATAGCGGCCCATCAGCCACGCAATGAAGATCGCTACATAACCAAACAAGCCCAGTATGCCAATCGTAAGAATGCCAAACAGACGTGCATATTCACTTTGCTGCACGGTATTACAATCTCCCACGGGACCGCACACCGCGTCCACCTGCGCGGTTTCGACATAGGCCAGATAACCAGCTACACCGAACCCGATCAGGCATAAAATGGGAATGGCCCATCCCCAAGTTCCCTTCAGTGAAACGCTACTTGACTTACGAAAAAGAGCAAAGGCCCATACAATAGATCCGAGCATAACGGTAAGCACTATCACTGATAGTGTGTTGCCGACCGGATCCCGGGCAAACCTATCCAACCAGGTGGATGATTCGCTATGAGTCAGGAGATCGCCAGGCGTTTTATCAGGTGACACGGAGGAAGGAGAGTCGGTTTCAGACATAGGCGCAGTGGTAGCTTCTGCCTCGGACGCGTTCGCGATGATCTCTTGCAGTCCAGGGATGTCGGGCCAGTCCATGCCGCCTTGGGCAAGATATCCTTCGATGATGCGCGCGAACTTTTCTTGAATTTCAGTACCGCCAACAAGCACCTGATCGCCAAGGATCAAGATAGGGACTCCCAATTGTTCAATCTTAAAGCGTTCGATAGCTGCATCATAAATCACATCCCCCTCCGGAGAGGAAACATCAACGCGAAAGATCTGTAGTTGAGCACCATATTTCTCAACAAGAGGAGGGATTACCTCCTCTACAAGCTTCTGGCAATGACTACAGGCGCTTCGGTAGAACAAAACTGCATGCACAACAGGAATCAAAGCTGGAGGCGGTTCAGCTGTGTTTTGTGTGGTCATTGCCTCCGCGAGACCAGGAATTTCCGGCCAATCTAGGCCGCCTTGTGCTAAATAAGTTTCGACCAAGCCGGGGAATTGTTCGGGGATATCTCCCGACCCGATCAGGTATCTATCATCAAAGACGAGAAAGGGAACACCGCTTCGCTCCAGTTCGAACTTTTGTAATGCAGATTGGAGGAGTTCTTGTCCGAAAGGTTGCGTAACATCAATGGCAATGATCTCTAATTGCTCACCATATTTATCAAGCATGGGTATGAGCGTTTCATTGATCACGTATTCGCAGTGCCCACAGGTGGGTGAATAAAACAGCACAGCGCGCATAATAGGCAAATCGGTCTGTGCATGGGCACTCATGATTGGAGACACGAGAAGGCAGCTAAGCAGTGCGATGACAAGAAGGTTGTATGGTTTCACTCTTTGCTCCGTGTTTCATACCAGCCTGTTCGCACATCTGTACGAAGATCGAAGTCTGGTACATAGGGTTTGATGTCAAGCAAGGGTGTGCCATCGAGCACATCCACACCCTCGATGATGAGTGCATTACCCTGCCGGGATACAAGCCGCACGGTTGAAATGCCAATGGGGTTCGGGCGGTAAGGATAGCGTGTGGCAAATATGCCATGTTCCCGATCATCCAGAAAGGGCTTGACATGAAGTTTGTATCCGGAGGATTCATGGAAGATATACAAAAGGTGAATATGGGATAAATCCTCGATGTCTTTCAATCCCTCTGCGAACTCTGGGTAGAGTTCGACCAGACCAATCGCTTGTGAGCGCGAGGCCTGGATGGGAGTCTGCTCTTTTTCGGTGAAGGGCGAATGGATGATGCCAATGGGATGCAGAACGAACTCCATGATGCTATAGAATTTCCTTCTCCTGTATAAATGTTAAGTAAACTATCCAAACTGCTCATTCAAGAATCCTAATGGTTTATATTTGCTTCGTGCAGATGTAACTATCCAGGTTTCTTTGCTCCATTTGTCATCTGTTTTCATGAAAGGGCGGAGCAAACAGACACTCTGTCCCAATGCTGTCTTTCTCTTCTAACCGTTTCTGAGCTAGAGTCCCTTCAATATTCGACGCAGTTCGCGAACATGACCGGCCTCATCAGCTGCCATCTCTTCAACTCAAGCTTCACCTGCAACTCGACCAGTCCCAGTTCTCCAGCCATTGGAGTATGTTTGATACAGTCTTCTCCCACAGGCATCATTCACGGACCATCTTCGTCCCGCACTTTGGACAGGCAATATCTTTACATGGGTTGCCTGCTTCATGTGGAATTTTGTGTCCACACTTGGGACAGACGCAGTTGCCAGCGGGCCCGGAGCCGGGCTTGTTTCCGGCACGACGTCCGCGATCCTGGACTTGTCCTTGCCCAAAACGGTTACGAAATAATCTTGTGGACATAAACAATTTCTTTCTTAATGTAGCTTTTCGATGTGATCAACGATCTGACCATTTATATAAGCAAAAGCGGCTTCTTCAATATCTGCAATATCCGTGACCACAGGACGGATATTGCGCGCCTTCATACTTTCATAGGCGCCCATCCCCATCCCGCGACATAATAACGCCTCGTAGTCTGTGATCGCTTCGGCCATGCGGCCATGACGGTTGTCAGCTTTGGGTCCAAAGCCATGCCTTTCGCCTGTGCTTTTGTGGCGCCCTTCCTCATGGAGTTGGGTGTGCCCCACCTTGTTTCGCAATTCACAGTCAACGATCTGGCTGCCTTCAACGGTGAGAACGAGATAGTAAGGCGCTCGGCCGAAATGTTGACTGATTGTTTTTCCATCATCTGTAATTGCTGCAATTTTCATTTAAGACTCCTGTTTTTGATTTTGCTGTGACGTTTATGATGAATCAGATAGATGACCAGTACAAGACCTGATATCAAGATCGGTGTGATAACTTCTAGGGCAGCGAGCCAGCCAGGATATTCAACAGAATCATCAGGCTGCACTTGTTGGGATTGTTCGGAGTGAGCAATTGGACTCGGTTGATAGGAGATGGCGACCAGCACGTTGCTAATCCCTGCAACCTGGTCGAACTTTTTTACGCGCTCATCGCATTCTGCTGGATGACATTCCTGACACCTGGAGACATCCTCATTGATAACAGGGTGAGCTTCGCGGCTGGCGTGCGCCTCGTCTTGTTTGAGGGATGATGGATCCCCACCGTGGCAGTCCACACATTGCATGGGAGCTTCACGGATGCAGAACCAATTGCCAGTATCGTGGAGGAAGTACAGATCTTCGTGACAGGTCATGCAAGTTCCCTGATCCTGTAGAGGGATAACTTCCTGAGCAGAAACAGGGATCGATTGGAAACCAGCTATAACCAAAATGGCAGCGCTTACCAGACCAATTGAGAGGCACAGAAATAAAAGATTCTTGTTATACATAGGATGCCTCCTTTCAAAGCATCGCTCTAGCGCGTAAAATGCCGCTCCTTTGGTTGATCACGTTCATCCATTGGACACAGGACCAATAGAGCACGTGAGGGTGTGGAGTCAGCGTTCTTCCAATGGTGAGGCAGGTAGGCCTCAAAGATCAGGCTGTCGCCGGGCTCTAACAAGTATGTTTCATTGTCTACCGTGTAGGCAAGGTGACCATCCAAGCAGTAGACAAACTCTCGGCCGGTGTGAACAATCGGTTGTTTGCCGCTGTCAGCGCCGGATTCGAGGGTGACAATAATCGGTTCCGCGCCAAAGCGTGGCATTCCGGGGGCGAGATCTTCCATGGTGCCATGCTCGAATACGATGTGGGGGCGTTCTTGTTGTTTTTGATGAACCACTTTTTTGCTTCCGTGGTTTCTTTGAAAGAATTCAGTAATCGGTATTTGCAGGCTCTGTGCTAATTGTTGCAAGGTGCTCACGCTGGGTGAAGTATGTTCATTTTCAATCAGGCTGAGCGTGTTGACGTTCAGTCCGCTCAGTTGAGCCAGGGTTCGCATGGAAAGACCTCGCAATGCACGAATCTCGCGTAGGCGCTGACCGACGCTGATTTCTGCAGATTCGAGTTCAGCAATAAAAGGGCCGTTTTGTTTCCGATTTTTACCCCATTTTTGAGACGGAGTTGTTTTTCCAGAAAGTAGTTCATCTGTCATAAGAATCCTCTCCACCATTGGTTATGTGTACTAATATTATAGTACAAAAAGCTAATAAATGCAAATATTATACCAATTTAATGTGTTTATAATAGATGAGGGTAAGAAAATATAAATGTGAACGCTCAATCGGCCCCTCAGCCGTAGACTTGGCAGTGGCTGAACCCACCTCACATGGCAAAGTTCGCTAAAGGAGCTGTTTGAAGCACAAGGATAAAATTAGTTATCGCTAGATGCTATGCATTGGAGTAGACTGCTAGGGAGCATGGGTATACCGAAACAGGACGCAAAACAGGAAATGTAGCGATCACTGTGCAGCAACACTTAACAATTCGCCCAGTGTGCAAACCATCTAAAGCATTTAATACCCGCCATACGCTACTCTTCTACCACCACACTGGTTGCGGGCTATCAACTGTTATACATCCAAAAGAAGCAGCAATTTGGCCATTACCTGGATAGTCAACCAGCTTCGTCATCTGAAAGCAAACAAGTACTGAAAACCAGCGCGTCTGAAGTGGACCAGCGCCAAATTGAGATTTACGCAAGTTATCTTTTGCAGAACGCTTTTACGAGGGGTGTTCCATTAGCGATATCACGCGGAAGGTGATGGCTTACCGAGTTCACCAGGAAAACCCGTAAGTTTTACTTGTTGAAGCAAATTGCATGGCATTGCAGCGAGCGTATAGACCATGAAGAATGAACCCTGGATTATGTCCAGTGGTCTCAAAGCAGATTTATATTCGGTCGTGAAGGGATGAGCTTCGACAAAGTGCATTTCAACGGCGAGAACAGGTAGATTACGGTCCTCTCATTGGTTAGGAACAAAAGCAGGATATGTTTGTGGCTTGGCAACTCTCGACCGCACATGCAAAGAGTGTGCCTGAGTATTTGTTACATTTGAGCAGATGATGCAGTTTCTATAAAACGAAAATATGATTTGCCGGCGCAGGATTTACATAAGATAGTTCCTTCGCGAATCAGTTCGCGCTGATTGATGATTTCCTCCCCGCAGATCTCACAAGATACGCGCGTTCCCGCCTGACCAACGATCTGCTTCACAGAAACAGTCAACTCCACCGATTGCCACTGAAGCAACAATTCATCAGGGATGTGCTGGTAGCCGATGAGCTGCGCCTCCCACTTATTCCGTGCGGAGAGAGCATATTCCCAGGCCAGTTCGCGGACGTTGCTGCGCGGTGTGAGGCGGACGGTGTGCCCGATCAGTGTATCAATAAACGTCGCGGCTGTCTTACCGCAATCTTCGATCCGCAGGGTGCGCCTGCCAACGTAACAGCCTGTCGCGGCGGAGATGCCATCCACGAAGCAGCCGTCTGTTTCCGCGATGGCAAGCAGGCGTTTCTCGGGCTGAGGCAAAGGAATCCCGAGCAGGTGCCCGGCCAGGAGTCCGATGCGAACGCCCAGTACTTGACGAGGGCAAATCTTATGATGATGTACCGCGCTGGCCTGCAGCAGATCATCCAGATTGGATATGTTCAACGTCGAAGGATTATTCAAATTTCACCTAGATTTTTCCGACATCTGCAGAAATCTTTTGGTCGGCTTGTCCAACCGTCTCTGTTTTTAGGAAAGTAGTGATCAACTGGTACATCAATCCAAAGATGGTAGCAGCCCAGGCAATCAAAGCTAGATAGATGAAGAACTTTGGGATCAAAAGAAGAAAATCTAAGTTCAAGGCTTTTGCCAATTGGAAGGTACACACTGTATACATGCCCATCGGGAAGACCAGCCCCCAGTAGGCGGGATGATAAGTCAGTGGGTAGCGTTTGTAGAGGTGCCGCCACGCGCCGAGGAGGAACAGAAGCGGAATCCACCATGTGCCTGAAGCCCAGAAGAAAAGTGTGAAGCCTTTGATAAAGGGGTTCAGATCGCTGAGGAATGGCGCACTGCCTTTGAGCAGGATGTTTGTGCCTGCAAGAGTAGTGATGGCAACCGCGCCCATGTTGATCCAGTAGGGAGACGTCAATTCATCAGCTACAATTTTGAAAAACATAAAGCGGTAGAGAATGAGCGAAATGATCACGATGTAGAACATGCAGCCAAGCAGGTAAAAATCCAGCATGGCGTAGGTAAACATTTCCTCCCAGGGCGCAAAGCGGGAGACAAGCAGCATTCCCAGTACGACAATAGATTGCGTGGAGACGACGAACAGCATCCACGCGCCGTTAATGCCCGACTCCAGTGGATGTTTTTCTTCCTTGACGGTCAGGATGGTGAAAAGGGCATAGATCAGAATGGACCAGAGTACCAATCCCAGAATCCAGAGGAAGAACGCCAGTGTCTGATTTGATTTGAGAATGACAAATTGACTGCCAAGCACATTCGTCCCGGCAACGAGAGTCAGGAAGCCTGTGCCCAGTCGGTGGTTAGACAGATCGCTAATAAATCGTGATGGATAACAGAAAACGCGGGCAAGGGTCGGTAACCAGAGCAAGACATAAAAAAGCTGGTTCAGGTAAAACAACGAAAATGCCAGGAAGTCCATCCTTAAAAGATGACAGGCGATGGAGACGATTCCCGTCGCCATGACCAGGGCAAAATAGGCCGGAAACAGATCACGAACTTCATTCGTAACCCTGTTCGTTACTTTCTTCCACATGCTATCCTCCTACATGACTTTGCGCCGTGTCCAAATCACCAACTGGAAACTCCTCCAGAGATAAGTGACAGGAAAGCTCACTATGTGCACCAGCCTGCCGAATGGAAAGATCGCGATCAATAAGGTGGCGTTCAGGAAATGCAGCTTGGGAATCAACGGCAAAGAAGCGACATACTGAGGCGCTGGCTGGAAGGTCGCCAGCGAGACCACCCAGGGTGCGACCGTATGAACGAACCACGTTGCTCCCCAGCGATACCCGAATGCGATCATCAGTCCAAGCGCCACTTGAACGATTAACAGGATGAGAACGACCCAATCCGCCGGCGTAGTGACCATGCGGACTTTCGCCGAGGTAACACGACGATAGAACATGGCACCCGCGCCTACAAATGCCATGATGCCAAGGACTTTGCCAGCCAGTTCTGCGAGATAAAGTGTTTCCGGTGTGCTGTGCAGAAGTAAAGGCCTCCCAGAACTTCAGGCTGCCAGCAATAGTAAAGCCAGCGCGGCCACCACAAACAGCAGGCTGATCACAAAGTGAAAAATCCGGAAAACCTCATGGAAAATTTTCACACCACTACTCCGCAAGCCTGTGGCGGATGGCAAACAATGAACGGAAACCGGGCTAAAACGCAGCATTAAGAAAGAAATGGGCGACAGCAATCTTGAACTTGTTCCGAGGGACGAATGACCCTGCCAGACCCCGTGCTTCCGTCTGTCGCTGCTCGATCTCCGGCTTGAGTTTCTGCTGATACAATGGGAAAGCAGTCTGGTACTCGCCATTTGCCTTATACAATTCTTCTGCCAGTATGAATGCCCCGGACATTCCCATGGAAGCACCCGGTCTTGCCAGCAGTGTAAGGCGCAGCAACCCGCCAGGGAAGAAGGAAAAGATAGTATATAATGATCATTATTGGAAAGATTCTGAGGCATGTACTGTCAATGCCATGCCAAAGGGATTTTCTTTATTAATAATTTTCTCATACACTTTTCATCTGCGTTTGAATGGTGTATAATGTATATGCAGGTTTGGCTCATGGACACGCTCGCTTGCCGTGTGTCCAAATTTTACAAAAGAGGAGTGTGAAGCGTACGGGTTGATCAAGTGATCATTTTGACGTTTCTTTTCTTGAAGTTTAGCCCTCCTCGGCCGAGTCTGCATATCGGCCGATTTTGTTTTTCGGCACGTTCCATGCGGAAAGGAGGTGACTGGTTTTGGCATCTGTAAATTTACGAAACGGTGAATCTCAGGATTCTCTGTTGAAGCGTTTTCGCAAGAAGGTTGTCAAGAGCGGTGTGTTGAGCACAGTTCGCCGCAAACGCTGGTTCGTCTCCAAGAGCGAGCAGCGCCGCATGGAAAAGAAGAAAGCAATTCGTCGAATTAAGCGACGAACGTTTACGAAAGAGACTGAATAGATCAAGAAGAGGTGTATATGGCGAAGGAAGAAGATAAAATTCGAGCAGAAGGTGTGGTAGTAGAGGCGTTACCTGGTACGCAGTTCCGTGTGAGACTGGATAACGGGCATGAAGTTCTAGCTTATCTCTCTGGCAAGATGCGTAAGCACTATATTCGTATTTTGCTGGGAGATCGTGTGGCAATGGAAATGTCCCCTTATGATCTCACGCGCGCGCGCATCACGTTCCGCCAGCGCAAGCCCGCATCTGCCCCTGTTCAAGAATAATCGCCATCACCCTCACTGATATGAAAATAAAAGGCTCTCAAAATGAGAGCCTTTTTGTGTTAACGATGTTTCTTAAATTTAGAAGCTAGGGGAGTTCTCGGAACGAATTAAGTACCTTCATATAATTTGCTCGTTCAAATGCGGCCGGATCTTTCACGGCTTTTTGGCTCATGCTGCCCTGCATCTGCTTGATAGACTGATATTCATGTTCTTCCATCCAGGTTTGAGTATGGCTCAGGATTTCCTGGACGCGCTTCATCGAGTTATCCCAGAGTAATTCCGATGCAATCATAGCAACTTTGGCGCCTGCCATCATGGTCTTTAGAACATCTTTGGAGGTATGGACACCACCTGTTAATGCAAGATCTGCATTGATCTTTCCATATAGGATCGAGATCCAGCGTAAAGGCAAGCGTAGCTCGGCAGACGTGCTTAAGTCCAGGTTGTGGACAACTTCCAGTTCCTCGATATCGAAATCAGGTTGATAGAAGCGATTGAACAGGACAAGTCCATCAGCCCCAGCTTCGACGAGCCGCCGGGCAAAACTGGAAACAGATGTGATGAATGGACTGAGCTTTACGGCCAGAGGAATCGCAATAGCGGATTTTACTTCGGCTACTAAATCTACTTGCATATTTTCAATATCGCCGGAGGATATGTCTGGGTCGGTGGCGAGATAATACATGTTCAGCTCAAGCGCGTCAGCACCGGCCTCTTGAATTTTGCGGGCATAGTTTGTCCAGCCGCCTCTGGAGACGCCATTCAAACTTCCAATCACGGGAATCTCGAGAGCTTTTTTCAAACCGGCTATCTGGTTCAAATACTTTTCTGGACTGACGCCATAGAGCCCGCCATCCGGTAGGTAAGACGAAGCCTCAGGGGATGAGTCAGCGCCGCGCGAAAGATAATGATCCAACTCCAGACTTTCGCGGATGATCTGTTCCTCAAAGAGTGAATACATCACGATGGCCGAGATACCCAGCTCTTCGAGTTTGCGCGCCCGCTCCATCTTCTTTGATAAAGGAGAGGCCGCAGCCACAAGAGGGTTTTTTAGGTTCAGACCAAGATAAGTTGTTGAGAGATCCGTCATATCTTATCCCTTTCTTTTTTCTCTAATAATAAATATTGTCCCGCAGGTTTCCATTGTTTAGCCTGCGGGACGCTTTAGGTAAAATCGTTATTACTTGTCTCCGTTATCGCTTCCGTTGCCATTTCCATAGTGCATGGTGGCAAT
>Ga0073934_10010705_pt1 | contig 11309 bp, 8 predicted proteins | sample LarsenN4metaG_FD_76834 | JGI IMG/M metagenome (GOLD analysis project Ga0073934, IMG submission 76834) | Hot spring sediment bacterial and archeal communities from British Columbia, Canada, to study Microbial Dark Matter (Phase II) - Larsen... ...
GAGTGATCACTCGGGGCCTCATTGAAGCCCGGTCACCATAACCTGCTGCGCGCCAATGATACTATTTCCCCGAGTGATCACTCGGGGCCTCATTGAAGCCTCTGCTGCGCTCCGCGCCTCGGCACTCGTGCCGGTATTTCCCCGAGTGATCACTCGGGGCCTCATTGAAGCCACCCAGGGGCGTGTCGGATTCTGCACTTGGCCTTCATTTCCCCGAGTGATCACTCGGGGCCTCATTGAAGCAGGCGAAACGTTAGATGCCCGCCGCCGAGCCATGTATTTCCCCGAGTGATCACTCGGGGCCTCATTGAAGCCATGTGCCTAGGTGGTGATTTTCCTGTGTCGGCGTGATTTCCCCGAGTGATCACTCGGGGCCTCATTGAAGCTTAGCCTTGGCTTTTGCCTTCGGCTTTTTCGAATGATTTCCCCGAGTGATCACTCGGGGCCTCATTGAAGCGTGGGCTCGTCACTGGACGAGGCCGCTGTGCTTCGTATTTCCCCGAGTGATCACTCGGGGCCTCATGGAAGCCGAAATCTCAGGTCGCCGCTGTCAACTGGAACCACACGGCTCCGGCCGGTTTCAGCACAATCCGCACCGTTGGATGTACGTCTTGTCCTGGCGACAGTTGCCACCGGACGGCACGGGCTATGGTGGCTACGATTAACGGGAGCGCGGCCATGGCCATGCCGCCGCCGATGCATTGGCGCGGTCCGGCGCCGAAGGGGAAATAGGCCATCTTGTGGCGGGCCGCGGCGGCTTCGGGGAGGAAGCGGGCGGGACGGAACTCACCGGGCGCATTCCAGAATTCCGGGTGCCGGTGCGTCACATAGGGGCTGAGCATGACGGTGGAGCCGGCGGGGATGTGGTAGCCCATGATGCTGTCCGCCTGGACGGACTCGCGCGCAAACAACCAGCCCGGAGGGTACAGGCGCATGGATTCCTGGATGGCGCGAGTGGTTGCGGGCAACGCGGCCGCATCGCTATGCGTGGGGTGGCGGCCGCCGAGCACGGAAATGGCCTCGCGCCGGACCGCCTCCTGCTCCTCAGGGTGCAGCGAGAGCAGGTATATGGTCCAGAATACCGCCGCAGTCGAGGTATCGTAACCCGCGTTGAAGAAAGTTACTAACTGGTCGCGGACCTGCTCATCGGTCATCGCGTCGCCTTCCACTTCATCCTTGTGGTGGACTAACTGGGCGAGCAGCGATTCGGGTCGTACGCTGCCCTGGCGGCAGCGGCGGATCATGCGATAGATGTGCTGGTCGATTTCGGCGCGTGCCTTGCGCAAGCGGCGCTGTCCGGGTAGGTAGTCCGGGATCTTCACGCCCAGCCCGTCGCTGATCAGGTTGATTTCCCGCTCCGCCCGCGCCAGGATCTCGCCGAGTTCATCGATCACTTCCGGCGTATCGTCGAACAGGTTCGCCATGTTCGCCTGCATCGACAGCCGCACTGTCGCTGCGAACGCATCCACGGACTCGCCCCGCAAGGCGGCGGCGCGCCAATCCTCCGCCATCTTCACGGCCAGGGAGGCAGTCGAATTCACCATCGCAGCCACCTGCGCGGTGCGGAAGGCAGGTTGAGACAGGCGGCGCTGCTTCTTCCACACCTCGCCGTCGGAGGTGAGCAAGCCCTCGCCAATCAGCTTGGTGATGCCTTTGTAGCGGCGTCCCTTGCAGTAATTCGTGTGATGATCCTGCAAGACGTGTTTGACGCCGTCAGGATGAGAGATCAAATGAATCCTGCCGGGACTCAGGGCGACGACATCGCCGTAGGTTTCCCGCGCCCACAGGAGGTAGCCGAGCGGGTCGCGGGCGACACCCGGCAGCACGCGGATGTAGGCTCGCACGCGCGGGCTGAGGAACGGCACCCGGAAGCCGTCGACCGGTCCTGGCGCCATTCGAATTGCGGCGGGCTGCGTCATAGCTGACGATGATAGCGGTTTAAAAGACAGACCGCTATGTGACCCAGGTCACTGTTGCAGTTTCCGACACCGGGCAAACTGGAATCGATGGCCGCCCGAGTTCCCAGTCACGCCACCCAAAGAGCGCGGCAAACCGTGCAAATCCTGTTCTTCTTGTTGAACATCTGGATCGGCGTCGAGTTCTGGCTTTTCGTTGAAGCGATGGAGCATCCGACCGCCCGGCCGCCCGTGGAAAGGCCTGCGGGAGTGGAAGGGTGGCTCCCCATCGCGGGTCTGATGTCGTTCCGCTACCTGCTGGAGACCGGTTACTCGCCTGGCGTCCACCCGGCGGCGCTGTTTCTCTTTATGGCGTTCCTGACAACGTCCCTGCTGCTGCGGAAAGCGTTCTGTAGCTGGCTTTGCCCCGTTGGGACGGTGTCGGAGTGGCTGTGGAAGTTCGGGCGCAGCACGTTCCGGCGCAACTGGGCTCCGCCGCGCTGGCTGGATATCGTGCTGCGCAGCCTGAAATACATCCTGCTCGGCTTGTTCGTGTGGGCGGTGTGGGGCATGAGCGCCCTGGCGATCGAGCAGTTCTTGAAATCGCCTTATGGCATGGTTGCCGATGTGAAGATGCTGAATTTCTTCCGTCACATGACGGTAACCAGCGCGGTGGTAATCGGCATTCTGATGATTGGGTCGATTTTTGTGAAGAACCTGTGGTGCCGCTACCTGTGCCCTTACGGCGCCTTGCAGGGACTGGCGGCATTGTTGAGCCCGCTCAAGATCCGCCGCAACAAGGAACTGTGTATCGACTGCGGCAAGTGCGCGAAGGCTTGCCCGTCGCTGCTGCCGGTCGACCAACTGGTGCAGGTCCGGTCCGCTGAGTGCCTGGGCTGCCTGGAATGCATTGAATCCTGCCCGAGGGAGAACGCACTGGTCTTTGCACTGCCCGCTCCGCCCAAGCGCGCCTGGTATCCCGTGCGGCCGTGGCAGGTGGCGGCGGCGGTTTGCTTCATCTTTGTAGCGTTCGTCGGCTACGCCAAGGCGACGGGTCAATGGGATACGGTGATCCCCGAAGCACTGTACCGCGAGTTGATCGCCAATGCTTGGCATTACAGCCATCCGTAAGCGAGGATATTGTTTTGGGACGTAATTATCTGGTTTTACTGCTGATTCCGGTCGCGCCGCTGGGGCTGTCGGGCCAATCGCCACTGGATCCATTGAACAAGGAGCTTCCGAAGTGGGTCCGGTTGGGTGGGGAACTCCGCTACCGGCCGGAATTCCTCGGAAATCAGCGTTTCGACGAAGCCCGGGACGACGGTTACCTGCTCAGCCGCGTCCGGCTGAGTGTTTCCCTGAAGCCTGCCAGTTGGTTCAGCGCGTTCGTGGAAGGCCAGGACGCGCACGTGCATTTCAATCAACTGGTGCCGAATCAGCCTGGCTTCCAGGACATGATGGACCTGCGCCAAGCCTTCGCGGATGTCGGCCAGGTGGGTAAGACCGTGGTGGCGTTGCGGATAGGGCGGCAGGAGATCAACTTCGGCGATCAGCGCCTGCTGGGATCAGCGAATTGGGGCAACGTGGCGCGCTCGTTTGACGCCGCGCGGGCCGTGCTCCACTGGAGCCGGGTGGAAGTCCATGGATTCGCGGCATCGGTGGTGGCGGCGCGCGAGGGCGCCTTCGACCGGCATGTCGCCGGGGACAACCTGCATGGCGGGTGGGCGTCGATCCGGACCAATGCCAACGGCGGCCCGGTGCTGGAACCGTTCTTTTTCTGGCACCTGGCGCCGCGAGTTGCCGGCGAGCGCGGCGGTACGGGAAAACTGAATCTCTGGACCAGCGGCGTCCGCACGGTAGCGAAAGCGGGCCCGAAGTGGGATCTGAAGATGGAGTTGGTCCGTCAGGGCGGCAAGTGGGGCGGCGACACGGTGTCATCGTGGGCCGGCTTTGGAAGCGCGAGCCGGAAACTCCCGGGCAGGTGGTCCCCGCGCTGGATCAACGAATATAACTACGCGTCCGGGGACAAGAATCCGGCCGATGGGCGTCACAACACATTCGACATCCTCTACCCGACGCCGCATGACAAGTACGGCTTAGGCGACCAGATTGGTTGGAAGAACATTCACCACATTGGTTCCTGGATTGAGGTTCAGCCGCGCAAAGCGCTGATTCTGGAAGGTAAGTTCCACACCTGGTGGCTGGCCAGCGAACGCGACGGGATTTACGCGGCCACCGGCGGATTGCAGGTGCGCGACCCGAGCGGACGCAGTGGCCGGCACGTGGGGTATGAACTCGATCTTCAGGGCTTTTACACGTTCACGAAGGCGATTCGTTTGAGTGGCGGGGTGGGTTACGTGATCCCCGGTGAGTTCCTGAAGAAAGCCTCGCCGGGCGGGTCGAATACGTTTGCCTACATGATGCTGACGTATACGTTGTAGGCGGGTCTTTCGCCGGCAGCGCCTGGGATAAACTGGAACATAACTTCCGCGGGAGTCCTTTTCGCTTGGGTAATTTTCAGCGTCCCACACCACCTCGAACCGGGCCGGCTGGCCTGGGCGGCGGAGGAACCGCCGTCTCGCGCATCTTTGAACTGAAATCCGAGATTCACAAGAAACTGCTTGGCGTTCTGAACCTGGAGCGCGTTTCCACGATTCCCAAAGAGCGGCTGCGCGCCGAGATCGGGCGCGTGGTGGAGCGGCTGATCGAGGATGAGCGCGTGCCGATGACCACCGCCGAACAGAACCGGCTGGTGGAGGAAGTGCTCGACGAGGTGCTTGGGCTCGGACCACTCGAGCCCCTGCTGAAAGACCCGGCCATCTCCGACATCCTGGTGAACCGTTTCGACAAGGTCTACATCGAGCGCGGCGGCAAGCTGGCCCTGACTCCGGTGCGGTTTCGCGATAACGGCCACCTGCTGCACATCATCGAGAAGATCGTTTCGCAGGTCGGCCGGCGCGTGGACGAGGCGCAGCCGATTGTGGACGCGCGCCTGCTGGACGGCTCGCGTGTCAATGCGATTATTCCACCGCTTGCTCTGGACGGACCGGCGCTGTCGATCCGCCGCTTCGGCCGGCACGTGATCACCTCGGAAGAGATGATTCAGTTCAAGACGCTGAGTCCGGCGATGCTGCGGTTCCTGGCGGCTTGCGCTCAGGCGAAAGTCAGCATTCTGATTTCCGGCGGCACCGGCTCCGGCAAGACGACTACGCTGAATGCGCTGTCGCGCTTCATTCCCGAGGAAGAGCGCATCATCACGATCGAAGACACGGCGGAACTTCAGTTGCAGCAACGCCACGTGGTGAAGTTCGAAACGCGCCCCCAGAACATCAACAAGGAAGGCGGCATCAACCAGCGCCAGTTGCTGCGCACCGCTCTCCGCATGCGGCCCGATCGCATCATCATCGGCGAGTGCCGCGGCGCGGAAGCTTTGGACATGCTGCAGGCGATGAATACCGGCGTCGAAGGTTCGATGACGACAATTCACGCCAATTCGCCGCGCGATGCGTTCTCGCGTCTCGAGTCGATGATGCTGCTGGCGGACGTGGCGATACCGAGCCGCGTGCTGGTGCAGCAGCTTGCGAACGCGATCAAGCTGGTGCTCCAGGTGGCTCGACTGCAGGACGGCAGCCGTAAGATCGTTACCATAGCCGAGGTAACCGGAGTAGCAGAGGATCGCGTCAAGACGCAGGACATTTTCGTTTTCGATCGCACTGGCGTGAACGAATCCGGCAAGGTACAGGGACGCTTCAAGTTCACGGGCTACACGCCACGCATGATGGACCGCTTCAAGATGATGGGCATTACGCTGCCTGATTCGGTCTGGAGCGAAGTGGTCAGCGTGAATCTGTAGCGTCGCCCGGCAGGCGTTCTTCTCTAGTAAGATGGCCCCAAGTAAGGAGGCCCTCGATGTCGCTCTCACGCCGCGCTGTTTTTGGCGCCCCCCTGGCTCTGGCAGCCCAAGCGCCCCGCCCCAACGGAACACCAAATGCCGTTTCGCTGGCCGCATGGTCATTCAGCGGTTCTTTCTTCCAGGGCAAATGGAAGCTGCTGGAATTGCCCGGCATCCTGCGCGACAAGCTCGGCATCGGCGCGCTGGAACATGTAAACCAGTTCTTTGAAAACCCGATGCTCACTTATCAGCAGCGGCTGAAGAAAGCTTGCGCCGATGCGGGCGTACAATCCACAATCCTGATGGTGGATGGGGAGGGCAACACTGCGTCGCAAAACAAGGCGGAACGTATTCTGTCGGCCGTCGCTCACCGGAAGTGGATCGATATCGCTCATTTCCTGGGTTGCCATTCGGTACGGTGCAACGTCTACGGGGGCGCGAAGGATTGGAAGCAGGACAAAGATCTGGTTGACCGCGCCGCCGAGACGATGCACATGATGCTCGACTACGCCAAGGATTCCGGTTTGAACATCATCGTCGAAAACCATGGCAACGCCTCATCCGACCCCGACGTGTTGGTGGCGCTGGTGAAGAAAGTGAACCACCCCAAGTTCGGACTGCTCGCCGATCTGGGCAACTGGAATCCTGGCGATGACCGCTATGCCAACTCAAAGAAGATCCTTCCCTACGCGAAGGGTCTATCGGTAAAAGGCACCTGGGAACCGAATCTCGACCCCGCGTTCGACGCTGAAAAACTGGTCCGCGTGGCGCTGGATCATGGTTACCAGGGATGGTGGGGACTCGAAGTGACACCGCGGCGGCAGGGCGCCGCCAAACTCAGCGCCGACGAGCAGTTCGCGAGAGAAGTAGAAACGGTGCTCGGGGCCAAGGCGATCGTCGATCGTGTGGTGTTGAAGAAAGGTTGAAGTATGACACCGACTCGCCGGAAGTTCGGCGCCAGCGCGGCAGCAGCGACGCCGTTCCTGTTTCTGCCGCGAAACGTAATCGGCGCTTACCAGAATCAACCCGCGCCCAGTGACCGGGTCAACCTCGCCTGCATCGGTATGGGCCGCCAGGGAATGGCCGTGATGATGGGCCTGCTGGCGCGGCCCGATGTTCAGGTTGTAGCAGTGTGCGACTGCAACCGTGGCAGTAAGGATTATGCGGAGTACAGTTCCAACGCGCTGCTGACGTCGGCCCGGCGCCTGCTCGGCCCGGGCTACGAAAACTGGGGCGAAGACCTGGCGTCGCCGGGCTCTGTCAAATTGACGGCGACCTTCCAGACGAGTCTTGGCATGGGCGGCCGGGAACCCGCCAAGCGTGTGGTCGAGGCCTACTATGCTTCGCGCAAGCAGTCCGCATATAAGGGCTGCACCGCCTACGCCGACTATCGGGAACTGCTGGAAAAGGAGTCCGGCGTCGATGCAGTATATGTCGCGACTCCCGATCATTGGCACGCTCCGATAGGCATCGCCGCGATGAAGAAGCGCAAACACGTGCTCGGCCAGAAGCCAATGACGCATTCCATTGGCGAGGCGCGGCGGATGGCAGCCGTGGCGCGTGAGATGAAGGTGGCAACCTCGGTCACGGTTAACAATCCCTCCAGCGCGGCGACCAAACAAATCATGGCGTGGATTAACGATGGCGCCATCGGCCGCGTGATGGAGGTGCACAACTGGTCGAGCCGGCCGTATTGGCCTCAGGGAGTGGATCGTCCAGCCGAAGCGATGCAAGCGCCGCCAAACCTGGATTGGAACATGTGGCTCGGACCCGCGCCGGAGCGCCCCTATCACAAGGTGTACCAGCCGTTCTCCTGGCGTGGCTGGTTCGATTTCGGATGCGGCTCCTTTGGGGATATGGGCTGTTACAGCTTCGCCGGGGTCTTTAAGATTCTCAACCTGACTCCTCCGGAGGCGGTCGAATGCACCACAAGCGAACCGCACCCGGAAACGTATCCACTAGCTTCCATCGTCCACCTTGACTTCCCGGCGAATGGCAACCGCGGGCCTGTGCGCATGAGTTGGTACGACGGCGGATTGAAGCCGCGCCGGCCGGCGGGCTTGCGTCCTGATGATGAGCGGGCTTTCCGGGCGCGTGGCGAAGGCATCATGTACGTCGGTGACAAGGGATTGCTGCTGGCTGGTTTCAACGGCGAAAACCCGCGCCTCTATCCGGAAACGCGCAAGGCCGAACCGCCGCCACCGCGGCAGCAGGGCCAGCAACAACCGGGCGAAGGCAGTGGTCCGGCAATCGACCAGTGGCTGGCCGCGTGCAAAGGCGGGCCTGAGCCCGAAGCGAGCTTTGCATCGCAGCAGGCGCCCACGGAAGCGTTCCTGTTGGGTTGCCTGGCGCAGCGTCTGCCAAATGAGCGCTTCGAGTGGGACACTGCCGCCATGCAGGTGAAGAACTCGGAAGCGGCGAACAAACTGGTAGACCCGCCGTATCGCAACTACGGCTTATGAGTGCCGCTGGGGCACAATCGCGCCGATTCGCCAGACGCACCGCGCTGGGCATGTTACCCGGCCTGATACCGGCGACCGGTGCGGCTCAGTCCGGCACTCTCGAAACACGCATCCGCAACGCCGTGTTCGCCATCCCGATCGTCAACACTCACGAACACCTGCCGGATGAAAAAGACCGCCTGGCAGAACCGCCGGACGCGCTCTCACTAGCGAATCACTACCTGATCAGCGATGTCATTTCGGGAGGACTGACGGCAGACGAATCGAGGCTGCTCCAGGATCCGAAGGCGGATTTCAACCAGCGCTGGCACGCGTTTGAGAAAGGCTGGAAAACCTCCCGTTATACAGGCTATGCGCAGGCTTTTCGCATCGCTTTGCGCGATCTGTACCGGGTGGAGGAGATCAACCCGGCAGCGATGCGCAAGGTACAGGACGCACTCGCGAAATTACGGCCCGGCTTCTATCGCGATGTGCTTCAGAAGCGTGCCAACATCCGCTATTCCGTGCTCGACGATTACTGGAATGGCGAACCCAAGCGCCCCGATCCGGAATTGTTCGTCCTGGCACGCAAATTCGATTGGTTCGTGACGCCGCGTTCGCGGCGCGACCTGCAGCGCATGGAGGAAGTCACGGGAGTCGCGGTGACTTCGCTCGACGGACTAAAGCGCGCGATGGAAAAGCGCATCGAGCAAAACCTTGCCGTCGGCATGGTTACGATCAAGACGACGCTTGCTTACACGCGGACGCTGGAGTTCGGCTTGGCATCGCAGACCGATGCATCGCGAGCCTTCGATGTACTGGCCAAACGCACGGACCCACCCCCCGCAGCCGAGGAGTCGCGCACAATTCGTCCGCTGAAAGCTCTGGAAGACCACATGTTCCATCACCTGGTGCAGCAGGCGGCTGAGCGGCGCCTGCCTGTGCAGGTACACACGGGTATTCAGGCCGGCAACGCGAATCACCTGCCGAACTCGAACCCGTCGCTGCTGACAGACGTGCTGGTGCGCTATCCGCAGGTCACATTCGACCTGTTCCATCTCGGCTATCCGTGGGTGAACGAAACCATCGCTCTGGCCAAGATGCTGCCGAACGTAACAATCGACTTCTGTTGGGCACACATCCTGTCGCCGGCAACGGCCAGGCGGGCACTGCGGGAGATGATCGATGCGGTACCGATGAGCAAGATCCTCGGCTTCGGTGGAGACTACCGTTGGGTAGAGCTTTCCTACGGCCATGCGGTGCTGGCGCGTGAGAATGTCGCGCGCGTGGTCAGCGAAATGGTTCAGGAAAAACAATGCCGAGAAGAGGATGCGGTGGCACTTGCAACGGCAATACTCAGCGAGAACCCCGCGCGTGTTTTTAATAGAAGGAGCTAATGTGGTGCGTCAGGGAAGACGCAGCTTAAGGAACGGGCTTGCAGAGGTACGGCAGTCCCATCGCGTGAGAAGGCCAAAACCGCTGCAAGCGATTTCGTAGCGCGGACACTTTGTCTGCCGCCTCGACAATCTTGCCGAGGCCTGCCCGACGAGGAAAACCCCAAGCCTCGACATGATTGTCGAGGCGGCAGACACGAGTGTCCGCGCTACAATGAGCCGCTAAACCGGTAACATCCACAGGCAGTTGGCTAGCCAAACACACGAAATGTCCAAACACGAGAGGCGGGTTTCCAACCCGCCGCGGAATGCCATTCCGCCCTACTTCGTGGGTAACATCCACGTGGGGCGGGTTGGTAACCCGCGGCCGATTGGCAATCGGCCCGTAAGTGTCCAAACTCGAGCGGGCGGCTTTCCAGCCGCCCTGCGATACTGGAAGTCTGACCTACAACGAGAATTCTACTTTCGGCGAAGTGGCGCCTCTCCCTTCGCGCGCGCCGATTCTTCCGTTCAGGACACGGTCCAGCAGCCGCCCCCGAACTCCGAACTGGTAGCTCGCAAGGCAAAGGGTAATCGTACTCAGGACCGAGACCGTCCACTTAATAAACCAGTTGGCTTCCCAATCGAGGAGCAGATATTGAACGGCGAAAACGACAGGCAGATGGACGAGATAGGTCCAGTAGGATCCATCGGAAAGATATCGCAGCCACCGGCTGTGGGCATTCATCCAACAGTGACCCGCCTGCAACAACCAAAGCGTCAGCCAGACACTCAGGTAGGCCTGCAGCACCGCCTCCAAAACATGTGCAACCGGATTAGTGCCATGTTCCTTCAGAAGGTAGAGGAACGCAGCGTAGCCTGCGAGGGAGGCTGCCGCTAGCGACATCGACCAACGGCGTAGCTGGTTGAGGAGTGACGGCTGTTTGTCGAGCCCGTATCCGAAGAAGAAGAACATCCCGTAGTAGCCTAGTGCCCATAGTTGAGGCAGCAGGCCATCCGGCGCCGGCGTGGGGGCGCTTACCAGAGCTAGCGCAGGCGCCAGCAGCAGAGGAGCCACCCCAAGCAGTTTGCCAGGCGTCCAACCTTCTGCCCAGCCGGGTGGAACGCGCCACTCGGCTGTGGCCGCGATCCAGATCCAGAGATAGAACCACATCAGGTAGCCGAGAAACCACAAGTGAGCCAAGCCGGGCGGCACAGTGGGAAGTTCGCTCCTGCGGAGCATTCCTAGCAAGGGCGAAGGATTCTGGACCCAACCAGCCGCCCAGTTTGTGAGCCATCCAATGGAAGCGGTCACCACGGGCCAGAAGACGGCCAAGGGGAGCAGCACACGCGCCATCCGGTTGCGCATCATCCCTCCCACACCTCGCCGGCTCACCAACCGGGACGCGAAGAAACCAGCAATCGCGAAAAACAGCGGCATCCGGAACAGGTGCAGAAACCAAACCGCAACGTCAACCCATTCAGACCGGCTGCGGTCCGCGGTGAGCCAGAACTTGTGCATTAGCGGACTGTAAGCAAGCGCAGCATGGAACAGAACTCCCGCCAGCATTGCCAGCGCACGCAGGTTGTCCAAATAGTGATAGCGATCGGTCTCGATCTGGAGCTTCACAGAAATGACGTCTTTCGGGCGTGAAACCAACTCGTAGTGACGAGCACGACAGCCACCACCAACAGTTCGGCCCCCAAC
>Ga0073934_10010706_pt1 | contig 11308 bp, 10 predicted proteins | sample LarsenN4metaG_FD_76834 | JGI IMG/M metagenome (GOLD analysis project Ga0073934, IMG submission 76834) | Hot spring sediment bacterial and archeal communities from British Columbia, Canada, to study Microbial Dark Matter (Phase II) - Larsen... ...
AAAAGGCCGAGGTATTGCTTTGCCCAATGGCGAGGCTGCTGAAATCCATCAGCACCCTTTTCCGGAATACCTGGTTATTGATATACCTGAAATTTTCCGGGTCATCTTTTTTATTTACAGTAATTACCTGTGAATCAGCTTTAACCGCTGGAATCACTTTGTTTTCAAACTGGCTTATTGCGGGGCTGCAGAAAGTAAACAGGAGAAATCCTGTTGAAATAAAATACTTCATTTGTTGGTGGTTTTATTGTTTCTATCGCAGTAACTCCCCGTGAAATTAATTTGTGCTTCAGAGGCCGGCAATACTAAAAACAAGGTATTTTTTGTTTACGCCTGTTACGCTGGCCGGTAAAAACGGGCATAGCTTCACCGTATAGCCGATGTGCACAACAAGGCAACCCGTTCCTACAACAGTGGCAGCTGAAACCTGCAATACCCAAACAGACTGGTACGGGATTTTACATACCAATGCCTATACCCTATACATAGAACCCAAACGATAACGCAGTTTTGGATGAACCTGATATTGTCCTCCAAAACGCCCTCCAGTTTCAATTACTGCTCTTTTAGCTGACAGGGAAAAAGTATTGCTAAGCGGGACGATATAGTGGGAGTATAGTGGGAGTAAGGTGGGAGTAAGGCGATGGCCTGTTTGGTACCCAACGGCCATTTATACTTTATATGGTTTCTATGGCCTTGCTGAACGAAGATGGCAAAGCCGGTATAAACGGTCAATTGATTTTTAATGGCTGCATTGTGTTTCTATTCTTGTGTTGCAATTGCAGCGGTGGTGTTTTATTCATGCTAGCTGAGTGAAGCACCCCGCTACCGGGTACCCGAACATGTGAACCCGATTTTTTTATTCTTAACAACTATTTTATGGCACAACAAAAAGGGATCATTCCTTTAAAAGGAACGATCGGGAATATTACCTTCTATAAATCGAAGGATGGTTTTATGGCGAGGGAGAAGACCAGCTTAGATGGTAAACGAATCGCTACAGATGCGGCCTTTCAGCGTACCCGTGAAAACGGGGCTGAGTTTGGCCGTGCCGGCAAGGCTGGCAAAGTGCTGCGCACTGCGTTGCGTTCCCTTCTTCAAAATGTATCGGATGGCCGGATGATCGCCCGGCTGACCAAGGAGATGATGAGGGTAATCAAAGCGGATGCAGTGAACCCCCGTGGCTTGCGGAATGTGATTGACGGGGAAGCAGAATTGCTGCAGGGATTTGATTTCAATGTGAACAGCAAACTGAGTACTACGCTGTTTGCCCCCTATACGGCGGGCATCAACCGGGTGAGCGGTGAGCTGAGTATTGACATTGATCCGTTTGTCCCTGCCAATATGGTGGCGGCTCCCGACGGCACTACTCATTTCAAGATCGTATCGGCAGGGTTGTCGGTGAATTTTGAAAATGAGCAGTACGATGTGGAAACAACTTCCACTGCGACATTGCCCTGGAACGGCAGCGCTACTGCTACTATTAACCTGGTGAACCATGTACCGGCGAACAGCACTCATCCGCTGTTCCTGAGTCTTGGTATTGAATTTTACCAGGAGGTAAACGGTACAATGTACCCGCTGAAGAACGGGGCCTTTAATGCCTTGTCGCTGGTGCAGGTGAGCGGCCTGTAAGCAGTTGCCGGTGGCTGGTTCTTTGAGGAAGCCGAGTGGATCATAGCAAATGGCTTATGGCGAATGGATGATGGGGAATGGTACAAAGCCCGGGGGCCAGCCCCGGTTAACTGACATGATGCGGACCGTTATTTCATTTACCCTAAAAATTTCCAGTTATGGAATTGGTATTGAAGCGACGCTATGGGCTGAACGGGACCAACGGGGAGCTGCTGTATAACAGCAGAAGGGTGTGCTACACGATTGAGCTGCCGTGGAAAGAAAACAAACGGCAGGTTTCGTGTATCCCTGAGGGTAAGTATAAGCTGACCCTTCGGTGGAGCCTCCGGTTTGGGTGGCATTTGCTGGTGAACGATGTGCCGGGCAGAACTTATATCCTGGTACATGCCTATAACAATGCCCTGAAAGAATCGAAGGGTTGTATAGCCCCGGTGGCCCAGTGCACCGGTGAGGGAACCGGCAGTTTGTCGAGGCTATCGCTGAAGCAGCTGCTGGACCTTACGGATACAGCGTTTCGTAAAAAGCAACCTGTTTTTTTAACGATTAAATCCGCAAATGATGAATAAGGTCATTGACAGGATGAAAAAGCCTACGCCGAAGTTCTTTATCAAACTGAGGAATATCGGTATTACTGCAGCGGCGATCAGTGCCGGGATCTTAACGGCTCCCATTGCGCTGCCTGCTGTGGTGGTGAAGATCGCCGGTTACCTGGCCGTAGCCGGTACGGTGGCGGGCAGTGTAAGCCAGACGGCTGTCACTGAAGAAGCCGAGTAGGCCTGAGAGGTCTCTCCCGCTGAGGGGGAGACCTTTTTAAAACAACAGGAGGTATAGTATGAGTGACCAATCTGTTTTTTCGGGGACGAGGAGTGGTACGATTGGCGGAACACTGACGATCATACTGGCGAATATCACCATTACTGATCTTATCAGTACGGCGGTGCTGGCTGCTGTTGGCGCTGTGGTGAGTTTTGGTGTTTCGTTGTTGCTGAAGGTTTTACTGAAGCGAAGGAGAAGAGCGAAAGCGACGGAGAAGGATGAGTAAACCAGTAAGGAGAGAACCCTGCAGTGATGCGGGGTTCTTTTTTTATGCGGGTTTAAGGTAAAAGGGTTTTTACCACAAAGAGACAAAGGAAGGAATGGTTTCGCTGGAGCGAAATGTGTTTCCCACGAAGACACAAAGGGCAGGGAGGATTCCACTGAAGTGGAATGTGTTAGCCACCAATGGCACGAATGCCACGAATTAATTAAATACAAATGTGATTCACGTGCGGTGAATGGATTGACCACAGATAAACGCAAATGAACGCAGATGGTTTTGGCCGCAGATACTTCGGCAAGCTCAGTACACGGATTGACACGGAGGATTCCGCAGATGCGGAATGGGGTTGGCCACGAATGCCACGAATAAATTCAGGATGAATAGAATTCACCTGCGGTGAATGGGTTGTCCGCAGATGCACACAGGTAACGCAGATGGGATAGGTTAATTTTAACCACGGCGGACACAGCGGGTCACAGCGAGAATGCCGTGTTACTTTGTGTTCGCTGTGGTTTTTATTCTTAAAGGAGTAGCTCAGAAAGAAGACCCGGCGAATACATCTATTCCGCTTTTACTTCCACTTTAAAAGTATTACCTCCTGTGGCAGTTACAAAGATGAGTCCCCGCTTGCCGTCTTCTCTTTCGATAATGAAGCAGCGCTGGTAATAATCATTGCTGTTGCGTACCACGGCGAAATGGGAAAAAGAATTGGCAGAGAGATAACCGGTCATTCGTTTAAGGTCTGCGGCAGTTTTGCATTTGTCAAACTGGTCATGGTCGAAACTGATAGCGGCCACTTTGGTTTTGGTGCCGCAGAGTGCTTCGGGCACTTTTTCATTACCGGGCTTCAGGTTGTACCATTCAATGATGGATGATTTATCGGCTTTGGTTTCGAACAGGCCGAGATCAAGAGCTGATTTTACATCTGATGCGGCATCTTTTGTATAAGCCTTGCTGTTTTTGATACTGAGGTAACAAAGACTGTCGGGCCGCATGGTGGCAGAAAAAGTTTTGAGGTTTTGGGCGGTGGTTCCTGCAGTAAGCAGCAGGGCTAAAACGGTTAGGCGGAAATACATATTAATACGGTTGTGCTTACGGAGAAAATGAGTTGTTATTGCAGTTTACTGGGTTCGAGGTGCCAATATAATGTAACATTCGCCACATACTTACTACCGGTAAAATCATCCCAGTGATTGAGATCTTTGGCATGAAAAGTTCGTTTTCCCTCACTAATTGCAGAAAAGGTATTTTCAAATGTCAGTTCAAGGTTATTAATTTTAAAATGATCCTTCGGTGGTGGGTTTTTGCCTCCTGTTTCAGTAAAACTCATCCAAAAGTTGATTTTGTCTTCTCTTTTTATATCTATCATTTTCTTGTTGATAATGATCGTTGGCGACTTAACAGAAAGTGTAACTTTTTCATAGTGATCAACTCTTCGGTCAGCATCATAATTAATATATAAAAGAATTTCTCCAGAAGCTGTGGTGTCTTTCCAACAGGAGGGAAGTTCTAACTTATCTATCACCAGGTTATAGTATTTCACTTCGCTTGTCTGTGCATGTGCAACTATACTGATACAAAAAAAGAAGAGCAGCAGGAGGTGGTTTCTAATTAGCATATGCTGGTTTTTGTGTCAGCAATATACCATAAAGGAAACTGAATTCCTGCTGCTCTGTGGCTAATCTTATTTTACTGTGCCCTTTGCCGTTCTTCTTCTGAACCGGTGGTTCTTCTTCTTGACTGCTGGACCTTGTTGCTGCCAAAGCGATAAGTGAAACTGAGGTTGGCCACTCTTGTTTCCCGGTAAGCTCTCCAGATCTCTATATAATTGGCATAAGTGATGGTAGCCCTTGGCAGGTTGGTCCAGAATATGTCGGTAACGTTGAAGCGAAGTTGCCCCTTACCTTTCATGACATATTTTTGCACACCGGCACCAACGCCCCACTGCGGACGGAGTTCCATAAAGCCATATTGCCCGCCGCTGTTGTAATTGGCATTCAGCTCGGCTGTCCATCCTTTTTGCAGGGTGAAGGTATGGTTGGTACGCAGGTCGGCCACTACTTTACCGTTGTCCAGTGTGGTGACACCAAGGTTGCCATTGAAATGATTATAGAAGATGTTGGCATTGTTCATCATGTTCCACCATTTGTTGATCCGTACCGGCGCAGCCACTGTAAGGCCGTAGTAATCGGTGGAAGAAAGATTGACGGGTATCTGTACCGTGATATTATCATCGGCCGGGATATTGGGGAATACATCTTTAAAACGGGTGATGACCACATTCTGGCTTTTGGTGGTGCGGCTGTAGCCAAGGGTGAAGTTGATATTCTTCATGGTGTAACTCAGTTCATAGCTCCAGGTGAACTGCGGCAGCAATGAAGGATTGCCGGTGGAGTAAGTGGTTACATCAATGAGGAACAAGAAGGGGTTCAGCTGTGAATAGTTCGGCCTGTCGATACGACGGCTCACCGATAAACCGAGTGAATGGTTTTCTTTCAGTTTATAACTGAAGAAAGCACTCGGGAATAATTGTGTGTAAGAAGAATCCCAGCGTATATCACCTTTTACCTGTCTTGTTTTGACGTTGGTGTTCTCTGCCCTAAGTCCGAGCTGCATATCCCATTTCTTGAAATTCTTTTTGAAGATGAGGTAACCGGCATTGATATTCTCATCATAGTAGAAATGATTGGTCTTGTTTACATCATCCACGCCGGTGCCGGTGCTCATGTCGTAGAAACGGGCATCGTTATCTGCATTTACCAGGCTGGTTTTGAAACCGGTTTCCAGTTTTGCATTTTTCTTTAAAGGATGCACATAATCTGCTTTGGCTGTCAGGAGTTTCAGTTTGCCCAGCTGAAAGCCATCGAGTATATAATCAGGCTGCATGGGTGTGCCGTTCAGGTTATAGTACTGCGTAGCCACCCTTGATGCATTATCGGCCCGGAAATAACCATAGTCAATATCTGCAGTGAGTTCTTTACCTGTACTGTCGAATGTATGTTTGATATTGAAATTGGCTACGGCGTTCTTGTTTTCATTCCGGTTATTGGTTTGTGTGTTGAAGTTGAAAACGGGTTGTTTGTTCTCGTCAATCACCACTGAGCTGTTGTTATTGAAAGGTCTTATCACATTAAAATTGCTGTTGACCACGAATCCAAGCACTGTTTTTTTAGAGGGAAAGAAATCAGCGCCGAAGCGAAGGCTGTGCAGGTCGAGCGGAATCTTGGTATAGTTATCTTTTTTATCCTGCCCGGTAAACACACCCTGTGCCGTAAAGAAGTTGCGGTCCAGTATAAGATGGTTCAGGTTCATCCGGTAGGCATAGTTGTAACCACCAAAGAGGTTGGCCTTTTTGGTTCTTGTATTGAAATTGATACTGCCGTTGGCTTTGGGATAAACACCTTGTCCATAGCCGGCAGATACAGAGCCATTGGTACCGAAGCGCTGATCTTTTTTCATACGGATATCAATGATACCGGCATTACCTGCTGCATCATATTTACTGGATGGGTTGGTGATGAGTTCGATACGGTCAATAGCATTGGAGGGAAGGCTGCGCAGGTAATTCACCAGGTCAGCTCCGCTCATGGGTGATGGTTTGCCATCAATCATGATAATGACACCGGCACGGCCCCGCATACTGATATTATCATTGGGGTCTATCAGTACACCGGGAGAACGTTCGAGTACATCAAAGGCAGAGCTGCCGGCATTCACCACACTGTTCTCCACATTCACTACTATGCGGTCATTCAGCCGTTGTATAAATGGTTTGCGGCCGGTGACCTGTACGGACTGTAATTCTTTAGCAGCAACTTTCAGTTTCAGGTCTGCTGCAGCCACAGCGGTACTGCTGAGTGTAATGATGCCGGAAAATGTTCGTTGATAAGATGCAGCTGAAGTGCGGATGATATAATCACCATAAGGCACTGTGGTGAATTCCAGTTGCCCGTTCTTATCGGATAGAGCAGTTTTAACCAGCGATGAATCTTTGCTGCGTAATAATTCTGCCGTAATGCCTTCGAGGGGTTTATTTTGTTCATCTGTCACTTTGCCGGTTATGGTTCCCCGTTGAGTGTTTTGGGCAGATGTTGTCAGTGTTGCGATTAATACCAATACTGCCAGGAATATTCTCATAAAAAAGAGGTTTCAGCAAAAATGAATGTTTGACGAATTATTTCGTAGGACATTATGATAAGCAACCAGCAGCGAGGATAAGTGGAGTTAAGGAACGTTAATGTCTTTTATGAAAGGTGAATAGTGCTGATGAAAATCATGCATGGAACGATGGTAAGGATTTGGTTTTCGCTGAGGGCTGATTCTACCTTTAGTAAGGAATTGATTTGCTGTAGCAGACAACATTAAAACGAAACGAAATGAAAAAGATACTGGCTATGGGATTTCTGCTGTTGCTGATGATTGCCTGCAACAGTGATAAGAAAAAAGATGCTGTTGATAAAGGACCTGCTGTTGTTACCGGAAAGGCAGAAGCCACGCCGGTAGGAACGTATGTGACTAAAGAGGATGGCAAGCACATGGAATTCACCCTGCAGGCCGATGGTAAGGGTTTTGAAATGTACAGAGAAGAGAAAAGGCCTTTTACCTGGGAAGCAAGAGTGGGCAAGATATTCTTCCGCTACGATGGAGAGGCAACGGAGTTTGAATTGCCGCTGGATGCGGCCAAAGGAGAGATCCGTTACGGGGCATTGCTGTATAAGAAACAGTAGTTGTCAATTATTTCACAGCAGCGCTAATGGCTGCTTCAATTTTTATTTATGATACACCATAGCACAAAATGGCTGATCATGGTGCTGTTATCAATAGCCGCATTAGCCATGGCAGTAGTAGTACTGAGCTTCCGGGCAAACGAAGATAATCCGCAGGGAGTGGTGGCCTATACCAAATCAGTTACCAATATTACCAGCATGACAGCCAACTGCAATTACCGGATCACGGTATTGGATCTAGGCAAAGTGAAAGGACATGGTGTTTGTGTATCCAGCCGTGATAAACCGCTGATCACCCATATGAACTTTCCTTCTGCGGCACCGGCACAACGGGCAGCAGACTATATGGTGAAGATCACGGGACTAAAACCATTGTCCACTATGTATGCCCGTTCATACGTGAAAGTGGATACCGGTGTGGTATATGGAAATGTGGTGAAGTTTGTGACACTGCGGGTGGAGAAATAAAGAGGATAAAACCACCGGGGAAATACCCCGGTGGTTTATTAGTGTAGTTGTTTTACTGAATTACTATCCTGATTTTATCTGCTCCTGCCTGCAGCAGATAAAGCCCAGCTTTAAGGTGGTTAACTGGTAATTGGTTATACCCGGCTGCCAGTTGTTTATCCATCACCAGGCTACCGCCTGTATTATATAACCGAATACGTAAAGGTTCTTCTGCCTGTAATTGCAGTTTGCCGCTTTGTACCGGGTTATTAAGCACAAAAACCAAGGAATGTGCCGTATTAAATTTTATAACCCGGGTATCTGAATAGGTTTTCCTGTTGTCAATATCTCTTTGCTCCAACCGGTAATAGTTATTGCCTTTGACGGGGCTGTTGTGTATAAAACTATATTCATGAATACCTGCGGTGTTTTGTGCTGTTATATTACCAATACTCAGCCAGTCCCGGCCATTGCTGCTATGCTGTATTTCAAAATCAGCAGTATTGCTTTCGTTTTCGGTACTCCATTTCAACAGTACATTTTCTTTTTGTGAATGAACATTGAAGGAACGCCATGTTAGTGGAAGTGTGAATGAGTTATACCACAGGGCAACATTCTGGCCAAAGTTTCCATAAGTGGAAGGGGTGCCATCTAATGAGGAATAGGGGCCTGTATCTGAATTGAATACCCATGATGATGCGCCGTAAAAATATACCCGGAACTCAATGCTGCTTGCAGAAACAATTCCTTTTGGGTTTAAGTTAACTGAACTGAGTGTGTAAGAACTTCCATTAATAGTGAATTCTCCCAGGCTGGTAGCAAAGTTGTCAATACTCCATCGAAGCTGCATTTTCAGTGATGAACTAAATGTCGCAAGTCCACACATTACAAAGCGGTCAGGACTTAATGAAATATTACTTACAAAATTGATAGTATAAGTCAGGTACGGGGCTGTGCCAATATCCAACGTAGCTGAGCTATTCGTGTTATTCCATACACAACGTCCGTCATTTACTGTACTCAGTCCGCTGTAATTTACTGTGGCAGACGATACAAAAGAAGCAGTTAAGCCGGGAGTATTTCTCGGAAAAGTGGCGGTGGAGGAATTATATCCGGCAAAATAAACAGCCCTGCTTTGTGAGAATGTTTTTTTGCCTTGATTAAAAACTAAAATTGAAGCTAAAAAAATATGCGCAAGAAGCGCATAAGAACCTGTAAAGATCTTTTTCATAGTAGTGGATTTTGTGTTTACGAATTGTGGCTTATAAATCAGCCGGAAAACTATTATTACAAAACAGGAAGCATAATGACAATTGTCATGTTATGTCATTTTTTTTTATAAATCAGCGTTAACACTTATCCGGATTAAGAAATAAATTTAGCAGTGGATTTGTTTTTGTTACCACAAACTCCAGTCCACCGAAATATTTTCATTCCGGGAAGTAGGCTTTTGCAAACCATTGGTTAGCTGCTCCACTCTTTCCCCCACGATCTTTTTCAGTTCACTGATCTTTATCGTCGGGTATTTGTCCATGGCTTCAAGGATACTGTAAGTAAACACACCATTTTTCAGATCACCTCTTTCGAGAGCAAACTGGTTGCCGGCTGCAGCGGAGATGATGGTGGCGCCGGTGCTCTTGCCTACATTGACAAAAAGCGACTGCATTAATTCAAAACTGTTTTTGAGCCCGACATGCTGCGATGCCTGCGCCTGGTCAATGATGATACCTTTTGATAAGCCGAGTGAGTCAGCCAATTTATTTATGGCAATGCCTTCCTCCTTATCCACTTCACCACTGTGGCAGGCATCAATGAGCATTAGCTTTTTCCGGGCGGGAATATTGTCCAATAAATTTTCCAGTTCATCATAAGGCAAACCGTTTTCTTCCGGCTGATTGAAATTGACGTTGTAAGTGGATAGATAGTAGTCTAAATCTTTACTTAGCAGTCCGTGACCGGAATAGGCAACAATCACTTTGTCATTCTCACCCGACTTCATCAACACCGCTTTCAGTTTTTTTATGTTTTCAGCTGTTACATCTTTATTAAAAAATGTATCGATACTGATGTTTTTGCCATATTTCTTTTTGAATTCCTCTGCCAGGTTGCGAATATCCTCTGCACTGTATTTCAGGTTGTAATCGCTTTCGTTGAATTCATCAATGCCGATACCGATGAAATATAATTTTTCGCTGACAGCCGCAGCCGGCTGATAAAATACCGGCTTGGGTTTACGATAGCTTTCCATACCGTTGCTGTTCATGACTGAGGCTGTAATGCTGTTTTCTCCCGGCGCCAAAATGATACTGATGGTGGTATCCAGATTTTTACTCTTTCTGTGACGAAGATCAATTCCCTTTTTTCCAAAGAAGGGAACATCGTTGATGAGCACATGTAACCGATCAAGCAACCTGTCTTCATCGCTGGCTTTGATACGGAGCTGCAAACGGCTGTTGTTTTGTAAATAGGAAATGGAGCTGCTGTTTGCAAGCTCTGCTACCGGTACTTTATAACTCTGGTTGAAGGCTGCGGTATCAATACCCAGCCGCTTTATCCTTTTTTCATAGGCCCGGCGATAGGAACGGATAAGTGCTGTATCGTCATTACCAATGTACTCCAGCACTTTGTCGGGCCGGTTGTACTTGATGTCAAGCTGATCGAAGGTGATGATGTCCTGTTCTTTTGTTACATAGTGCAACATACGGGCAGCACCGGGTGTACACATGTAATATCCATCGGGTGTACGGGTAAAATAGCCAGTGCTGTCAACGGTATAAAATGTGTAGAGTGGTTTTAATGTATTGGCATCCCATACAAAGTGAGCACCGGGAGTAAAACTCAGCAGGTATTTCTCCGGCCAGCTTTTTCCGGCATTTACAGCGGCCAGTTCTCCTGTCAGCTCTTTTGTTTTTTTACCGGTATTAACATCATAAACCAATGTACGGGTTTCCGCCTCGCTGATAAATAGTTGTTTGTCATCTTTACTAAAACGCATTACAACAGGATAGAAGCCCAGATTTTTGATGGTGGAAATTGTTTTACCGGTTTTGCGGCTGATGATGTGAATAACAGAGCCCTCATCAAGCTGCGGTGCTGTATAATCTTTTTCAGCTGTGTGCACCAGCAGGTAATCGCCGCTATTGCTGACCAAGGCAGTTTTAACAGGCTGTAAAAAATGCTGTGTCAAAAGCACCTGCTTTTTTTCTATATCAATAATTGTTATTGTGTTTCCTGACATACCTGCTGTTAACAGCTTGCTGTCATTATCAAAGAAATGCTGTGGTTTGTGCTGCAGCCGGGTATAAAAATTGTATCGTAGCGAATCTTTCCTGTTTTTAATGACCAGTTCGCCGGTTTTTATCTGGAATGCCAACAGCTCATCGTTATCTGATACAATGTAATTGGTCCGGTGTTTAAAATTTTCAGTATTCCAGGCAGGATCATCAGCATTGTTGCCTTT
>Ga0073934_10010707_pt1 | contig 11307 bp, 8 predicted proteins | sample LarsenN4metaG_FD_76834 | JGI IMG/M metagenome (GOLD analysis project Ga0073934, IMG submission 76834) | Hot spring sediment bacterial and archeal communities from British Columbia, Canada, to study Microbial Dark Matter (Phase II) - Larsen... ...
AAGATCAACAAGAACGGCGGCCGCGACCACTGGGGCAACCTGGCCCCGCTGCTGCTGTACGGCGGCGGCCTGCCGGGCGGCCAGGTCATCGGCCGTTCCAACCGCGACGGCGGCGAGCCGGCCACCGACAAGCTGACGCCAAAGCACCTGGTTTCCACCATCCTGCACACCCTGTTCGACGTCGGCAAGCTGCGCGTCACCGCCGGCCTGGGTGAGGTGGCCCGCCTGGCCGAGCACCCGCCAATCCCGGGCCTGTTTTGAGCGCTCCCCATGGGGGAGGCGAGCGGGGGACGTCAGTTCCCCGAGGGAAGCGCCGATGTCATGGCGCTTCTCTCGGAGGACTCACGTCCCCCGCTCGCCAAGATCCCGGACGCGGCGCACGCTCCCTTCTCACCCCGGAGGGACAAGCAGGTCGAACAGCAGCACCGCCAGGAAGACGCCGACGAAGCCGGCCGCGACACTGCCGCCGACGTTCAGCAGGGCCAGGCCCCAGCTGCCGTTGCGCACCAGCTGGAACGTCTCCAGCTCGAAGGTGGAAAACGTGGTGTAACCGCCGCAAAAGCCGGTGCCGAATAGCAGATACCAGTCGCGCGCGTCGGGCGGCAGCCGGTTCATGAAGAGGACATACACCACCCCGAGGAGGAAGGAACCACTGACGTTGACGACCAGGGTGCCATAGGGGAAGGTCTGGCCCCAGGGCTGGGCGTTAAACCATCGGCTCAACGAGTAACGGGCGTAGGTGCCGACGGCCCCGCCCAGCATCAGCAACAGCATCGGGCTCCTCAGCAATCGGGACAGCTTCTGGCGCATCTGGGGCCCCTGGTTCCAGAGGTTTATCCAGGCCGGTCCTCTGGGGACCGGTTTTCGCTCCCCCGGTCCCCAGAGGACCGGCCTGGATAGGGCGACGGGGACCGGGACGCCCCGCCAGTGTATACTATTCCCGTCACCGGAGGCGACCCACTCCGGCCCCGCACTTGTGGAGGACCGCGCCATGCGTATTCTGGCCGTGTGCTGTCTCGCCCTCCTCGGCTCTGCTCTGGCCACCCCCGCGACCGCCGAAAACGGCAGCGACTGGCCGAAGTTCCTCGGCCCGGCCGGCACCGGCGTCTCGCCCGAGAAGGGGATCATCACCCCCTGGCCGAAGGACGGCCTGCGCGTCGTCTGGGACGTGAAGCTGGGCAGCGGCTACGGCGCCCCCAGCGTCGCCGACGGCCGACTGTTCGTCTGCGACCGCGTCGGCGACGATGCCCGCCTCCGCTGCCTCAAAAGCACCACCGGCGAGGAACTCTGGAAGTTCACCTACCCCTCGGACTACGAGGACTACTACGGCTACGACAACGGCCCGCGCTGCTGCCCCGTCGTGGACGGCGACCGGGTGTACATCTATGGCGCCGAGGGGATGCTGCACTGCGTCCGGGCCGAGGACGGCAAGCTGCTCTGGAAGGTGGACACCAAAGCCAAGTTCGGCGTCCGGCAAAACTTCTTCGGTGTCGGCGCCGCGCCGGTGGTCGAGGGCGACCTGCTGATCGTCATGGTCGGCGGCAGCCCGGCCAACAGCGACGAGGTGCCGTTCCCCGAACTGAAAGGCAACGGCAGCGGCGTGGTCGCCTTCGACAAGCGCACCGGGGCGGTCAAGTACCAGCTGAGCAACGAACTGGCCAGCTACGCCAGCCCGGTGCTGGCGACCATCGGCAATCGCCGCTGGTGCTTCGTCTTCGCCCGCGGCGGCCTGCTCGCCTTCGACCCGGCGACCGGTAAGCAGGACTTCCATTACCCGTGGCGGGCGAAGCTGGTCGAGAGCGTCAACGCCAGCAACCCGGTGGTGGTCGGCGACCAGGTGTTCATCACGGAGAGCTACGGCCCTGGCAGTGCGCTGCTGAAGGTGAAGCCCGGCGGCTACGAAGAGGTCTGGACCGACGCCGACAAGGGCCGGCAGAAGTCAATGCAGTGCCACTGGAACACGCCGATCTACCACGACGGCCACCTGTACGGTTCCAGTGGCCGGCACAGCAGCAACGCGGACCTGCGCTGCGTCGAACTGGCCACCGGCAAGGTGAAGTGGACCTACCGCGACGTGAACCGCGGCTCATTGCTGCTGGTGGACGGCCACTTCGTCTACCTGGACGAATCCGGCGGCCTGATACTCCTGAAGGTCAACCCGGACAAGTATGAAGAGGTGTCGCGTGCGGAAGTGCCGGGGCTGAAGTACCCCTGCTGGGCGGCGCCGGTGCTGGCGCACGGCCTGCTCTACGTCCGCGGCGAGGGGCGGTTGGTGTGTCTGGAACTGATGCCGCGGAAGAAATGAGCGACCGGGGAGCCGCTTGCGGCTTAGCAAATGGTGAAATTTGCTGAGCCGCAAGCGGCACAGACGGTTACAGCTTCCAGCCCTGACGATACTCGCGCTTGAGGAACTGGTTCGCCTCCGGCGCGTTGGTGATCTTCAGGTTCGGGCCGTCGAACTCCAGTTTCTTGCCCGCCTTGATGGCGACGTTGCCGAGCAGGATGAACTCGGTCAACATGCCGGCGTAGCCGAAGTTCGACATGGCGATGTCCGGCTTGCCCTCCTTGATCGCCTTGACCCACTCCTCCTTCATGCCGGAGTCGCCGCGGCCGTTGCGCGGCAGCTTCTGAGGCGGCTTCTGAACTAGGGCGAAGTCCTTCTCCGGCAACACCCGGAAGGCGGCGCCGTAGTCGTTGGGCGAGTAGAGGATGCCCTTGTCGCCCACCAGGATCGAGCCGCTGCCCGGCAGCTTCTCGCCCTGCTTGAGGACCTTCGCTTGCAGCTCCTCCGACGGCAGGACCAGCTTGCCGTCCTTCTTGCCCTCGTACCAGGTGACCTTGACCGCCGGCATATCGCCGCGGGCCGGGAACTCGTAGACCACGCGGCCCCAGCCGGGGTAGGTCTCCGGGTTGACGTCACCGGACCCGGCGACGATGGTCGTCGGGTGGCCCAGCTTCAGGGCCATGAACGCCATGTTGGCCGTGTGGCAGCCCATGTCGCCCAGGGCGCCGGTGCCGAAGTCCCACCAGCCGCGCCACTTGAACGGGTGGTAGGCCGGCGAGTACGGCCGCTCCGGCGCCGGCCCGAGGAACAGGTCCCAGTGAACGTGCCTGGGCACGTCCGGCCGATCCGTGGGCCGGGCCGTCACGCCGGGGGCCTGCGGCCAGATCGGCCGGTTGGTCCAGATGTGGGCCTCGGTCACCTTGCCGATGATGCCGGCCTGTACGAGTTCGACCGCGTCGCGCAGGCCGTTCTCGGCCGTGCCCTGGTTGCCCATCTGCGTGCAGACGCCCATCTTGGCCGCCAGCTCGCGCAGCACCCGCGCCTCGTGGACCGAGTGCGTCAGCGGCTTCTGACAGTAGACGTGCTTTTTCATGCGCATGGCCATGGCGCTGGCCGGCGCGTGCGTGTGGTCCGGCGTGCTGACGACGACGGCGTCCACCTTGTCGCCGAGCTTGTCGAGCATTTCGCGGAAGTCGTTGAACTTCTGCACGGCCCGGAAGGGCAACTCGCCAGTGTTCTTGTCCTTGGCGTTGGCGAAGCTGTCGAGGTGGTTGTCGTCGATGTCGCAGGCGGCGATCAGGTTGCCGACGCGCGCCGCCTGTTCGGCGTCGCTGCGGCCCTTGCCGCCGACGCCGACGGCGACGATGTTCAGGCGTTCGACGGCGGCCTTCTCCTTGTCGGCCGCCAGGCTGACGCCGCCGGCCGCCCAGAAGCCCAGGCCGGCCGCGGTGCTCTGCTTGAGGAAGTCACGACGATTCGTGCGTCGAGCCATACGAGTCTCCTTCGGAGTAGTGCTGAGTGAAGAGTGAAGAGTGCTGAGTAACCGCTACTCAGCACTCTTCACTCTTCACTCAGCACTCATTTGCCGATGCAGTACAGGTGATTCGCCGTCCGGATGAACATCTGGCCGCGGGCGATGGCCGGCGAGGCGTAGCACTCCTCGCCCAGCGCGTTCTTGGCGACGACCTCGAAGGTCGGGCCCGGCTTCAGCACCCACATGATGCCCTCGTCGTCGAGGAAATACAGGTGGCCGCCGGCCGAGACCGGCGAGGCGCTGTGGTGCTTGCCGAGGCGCTCCATCCACTGCCGCTTGCCGGTCTTCGCCTCGTAACAGTACGCGAAACCTTCGTCCTTGACCACAAAGAAGTAGTCGCCGTGCGCGATCGGGGACGGCACGTAGCCGCCGCCGCGCTCGATGTTGTAGACGACGTGCGTCTTGGTGACGTTGCCGGTGCCGTCCGGCTTGATGGCCATGACGCCCAGCTTGGGGAAGCCGTAGGTCAGAAACAGCAGGTCGTGGGCGTAGACCAGGCTGGCGACGAACTGCTCGGTCGGGCCGTCCACGATCCAGATCAACTTGCCGGTGTCGGGGTCGTAGCTGGCGACGCACATGCTGCCGCTGAAGACCAGCTGCTTCTTGCCGGCGGCCTCGATCAGCAGCGGCGGGCAGTACGAGCGCGTGTGGTTGGGCCGGTCAGTGCGCCAGCGCTGGGCGCCGGTATTCTTGTCCAGGGCGACGAGGTACGACTCGGTGCCCTGCGGTGCGTCCTGGTCGCCGTTGAGGATGACCAGGTCCTTGTAGAGGATCGGCGGGCTACAGAAGCCGTGCCGCGAGTGGAACTCGCCGGGCGACTTGTTCCAGATCAGCTTGCCGTCGAAGTCGTAGCAGTAGACCTGAAAGCGCGGGTCTTCGAGGAAGGTGACGTAGACGCGTTTGCCGTCGGTGGCCGGCGTCGAGCTGGCGAAGCTGTTCAGCTTGTGCTTGCGTTCGAGCGGGCAGGTCAGGACGGTCTTTTCCCAGAGGATTTTACCGTCCCGGCGGTCCAGGCAGAGCAGCAGGCGCCGGCCGTCCTTTTCGTCGCAGGAGGTCAGAAAGATGCGGTCGCCCCAGATGACAGGTGACGAATGGCCCTTGCCGGGAATGGCCGTCTTCCAGGCGACGTTCTCGGTCTGGCTCCAGCGGACGGGGACGTTGACCTCGTCCGAGGTGCCGTCGCCGCGCGGGCCGCGCCAGCCGGGCCAGTCGCCGGCCTGGGCGCCGAGCGGCAGGGCGAGGAGCAAGAAGGTGGGATAAAGAAGGCGGGTCGTCATGCACTCCCTCCGGTGGGACGGTGTGGTTTGCGAACCAGGAAGCGGGTCGGTTGTTGTTCTCAGATTAAAGGGAGTCGCGGCGGAAGGCCAGCAGATTCTGCGGCGCCGGCCGGGCGGCGGCCGGCCGCGCCCTCCCTTCTCGTTGCCCGATCCGCCCCCCTTGCGCAGCCATCACCCGCCGCACAGCTAGATGCGCCCGCTTCACAACCGCGTGCCCCCGGGTCGGGTTAGGGGGCCTCACGGCTCTTTCATAATCTTCCCGGTTAACAACTGTCGAAAAAAGATGCGGAGGTCAGGAAAGCCGGGGACGGGAGCCAAGCCCAGGGAAGGGCCGACCAGTAGCGCCCGCCCCCCTCTGGCTGTGAAGAAAGGGAGTTCTACCTATGCACAACGGAGTGTGGCAAAAAAGGGGAGGAGGGCTGCTCCTCGGCGTCGGCGTCGTCCTCCTGGCCGCCAGTACCGTCCGCGGCGAGGAGTTGACCCCCGAGGAGCTGCGGGCCCGCCTGGACCGGGTGGAAAAGTTAAACCAGGAACTACTCAAACGCCTGGAAGCCCTGGAGTCAGGCGGCAACACCGGCAGCCCGGTGATCTTGCAAGGCAAGGAGGCGGAAGGGACCGTCCCGGGCCTCGACAAGGATGCCGTCAAGAAGATCGTCGGCGATTACCTGAAGACCGAGGACGAGAAGAAGAAAAAGAAGGAGGAAGAGAAAAAGAAAGAAGAGGCCGAGCAGTGGTACGAGGTGGGAAAGGACCTCGGCATGACGGCCCGGTGGAACAACGGCCTGCACGTAGAAACCAAGGACAAGGCGTTCCGCATCCACCCGACCGGCCGCTTTCAGTGGGACCTCGTCTGGATGACGGCCCCGGACAACGTCATGTTCGGCCGCGGCGGCGTCGGCGACGTGCTGGACGCCAGTGCCTTCCGCCGGGCCCGTGTCGGCGTCGAGGGGACCATGTGGGAAGTCATCAACTTCCACTTCGAGCCCGACTTCTTCAACACCCTCAACGTGCTGACGCCGGGGACGACACCCCAGCAAGCGACCAGCACCCACCCGGTGCCGATCGACAACTGGATCGAGGTGGCCAAGTTGCCCATCATCGGCAACGTCCGCATGGGCAGCGTCAAGCCGGAGTACAGCATCGAGCACCTGACCAGTTCGCGCAACCTGGACTTCCTCGAGCGCTCGCTAATCGGCGACGCCTACATTGTCGGCCTGGACAACGGCTTCCAGCCGGGCTTCGTGGTCTACAACAGCTGGTGCGACGACCGCATCCGCGTCGCCTCGTCGATCACCAAGAACAATGAGAACATCTTCGGCTTCAACGTCGGCGACGGCGAGTGGAACTACGTCCTCCGCGTGACAGGGTTGCCGGTCTACGAACACGAGGGCCGCTGCCTGGTCCACGTCGGCGGCAGCGTTTGCCATAAGGACCTCGACCAGGACCAGTACCGCTTCCGCTCGCGGACGACGCTGCGCAACGGCCCGGCCGCCCTGCAAACCCGGCTGACGGACATCGTCCTCTTCGGCAACAGCATGGACATGGTCCTGCCCGAGTTCGCCGTCACCTGGGGACCGTTCAATATGTTCGTCGAATACGCCGGCGTCTGGACCAACGGCGTGACGGTAGCCAACAACGCCTTCCTACCCCCCGTGCAGAACTTCCCCGGCCGGACAGTGTTCTACCAGGGCTTCAACGTGGAGGCGCTGTACTTCCTGACCGGCGAGAATCGCGGCTACAACAAGAAAATGGCCTTCTTCGACCGACCCAAGGTGCTCACCAACTTCTTCCGCGTCAAGACCGACGAGGGCATCTGCACCGGCTGGGGCGCCTGGCAGGTCGGCGTCCGCTACAGCTGGACTGACTTCAATGACGCTGGCATCAACGGCGGCATCGCCCAGGACTGGACCCTCGGCGTCAACTGGTTCCTGTGCCCGACGTTCAAAATCCAGGCCAACTACGTCATCAATCGCCGTGACATCGCGGGCCTGCCGAGCAACGGCTACATCCAGGGCTTCGGTATCCGTACCGCCTGGGACTTCTAACTGGGCCACGGCGCTCCGGTTCTCCGGCGGGCGCCGGGAGTAGCATTGCCGGCGCCCGCCCGAGACCGATACGCCCCCAATCTTCTTCAAGAATGATTTCGGCCCCGAAAGCGGGCCGCTTGAGAAAGGATTCCTCATCATGTTCCTGAAGCGACTGATCTGGACCTGGGCCCTGGCGGGCCTCCTCGGTGGGCTGTCCGTGCTCCCGGCGGCGCAGCCGGAGATGCCCCCGATACCGGCGGCCCCCCCGGCCCCGGCAGCCCCGGAGGTGCTGGCCCCCGGCCTCCCGGCCGGAGAACCCATCAGCGCCTGCCCCGCGGTCCCGGAGGTCTGCGCGCCCAGCTGCTGCTACGAGGCGGTGTGCAAGAAAAAGTGCGTCGCCGTGCCGGAAACGAAGAAGCACACGCACACCTGCTACGGCTGCAAGTGCCTTGACGTGTGCCTGCCCAAATGCAAGCTGGGCTGCGGCAAAGGTTGCGACTGCGAGCCGGGCTGCACCCACTGCGGCAAGCCGCGCATCAAGAAGGTGTTGCTGAAAAAGTTCGTTGTCGAGGAGGAGTGCTCGACCAAGTGCGAGGTCGTTCACGAGACCGAGATGTGCCCGGTCAAGCCCAGGCACGGCTTCTTCAAGAAGGCCCCTTGCTGCCCCGCCCCCATGTATGACCTGCCGGCCGGGGTGGTAGTGCCGGCCGAACCGGGCGCGGCGAAGGGCCCGGAACCGCTGGCGGCCCCGAAGGAGGAAAAGAAGGAGTAAAGGGGAGGAGCGTCCCCGCCGCCTTGCGGCGGGGACGCTCCTTTGCCAGAGCACCATCCCCCACGCCCGCACAGGTCGCCCCCCTTCTCCGATCCGCATCGTCTCACCACACTTCCTGCGCCAAACGACGGTTTTCGTGATCTTGACATACTTGCGCTAACGACCGGGACGAAACTTCCTTACGGAAGCCGGGCCAGATTGCACGGCCCCGGTGCCGGAGGGTCAGGTTGCTCTCCCCCGCAGGATGCGTTCTTGTCGAAAGGAGTTCGACAGTGATGGGCAGGACATGGAGAAGGATACCGGGCGGGATGCTCCTGGGAGTGGGCCTCCTGCTCCTCGGCACGGCGACCGTGCGCGGCCAGGCCCCTCCGGAGGACGACTGGAAGGCGCGCCTCGAACGGCTGGAAGAGATGAACCGCCAGCTTCAGCAGACCAACCAGCAGTTGCTCAAGCGCATCGAAAGCCTGGAGTCTAGCCCCGCGCCCAAGGGTATGTCCGTTCCCATTCAGAGCGAGGAAGCCGAGCAGGGCGCCCCCGTGGACAAGGGAGCGGTACAGAAGATCGTCAGCGATTACCTCAAGAGCGAGGACGAGAAGAAGAAAAAGGCCGAGGAGGACAAGAAGAAGGCCGAGGCTGATACCTTCATCGAGGTCGGCAAGGACCTGACGATGAAGGCGCGCTGGGACTACGGCCTGTGGGGAGAGACGGCTGACAAGTCGTTCCGCGTCCACGTCGGCGGCCGCACCCAGTTCGACGCCATCTGGATGAGCGCCCAGGACAACGTGCAGTTTGGCGTCAACGGCACTGGGCCGGTCCGCGACGGCGTCAACTTCCGCCGGGCCCGCCTCGAGGTGGACGGCACCATGTACGAGGTCATCGACTGGTGGTGCGAGTACGACTTCTTCAACACTGCCAACGTCGATCCGACACTGCCGGCCACTCAGGCCAACACCATTAACGTACCGGCGCCGACCGACCTGTGGGTCACCTTTACGCACCTGCCGGTCGTCGGCAACATCCGCGTCGGCAACCAGAAGCCGCCCATCAGCTTCGAGCACCTGACCAGCAGCCGCTTCCTGAACTTCCTGGAACGGTCGTTCGCCTTCGACGCCTTCATCGGCGGCCTGGACAACGGCTTCCGGCCAGGCATCTCGGCCTTCAGCACCTTCGCCGAGGAGCACGGCACCTGGGCCATTGGCATTTTCAAGAACCAGAACCAGGTCTTCGGCTGGAACGTCGGCGACGGTGAAACCGACGTGACCGCCCGCGTGACCTACCTGCCCTACTACGAGCACGACGGCCGTTGCCTGGTCCACGTCGGCCTGGGTGCCAGCCACCGCGACGCCGATGAGGACACCCTCCGCTACCGGGCCCGCACGCTGCTGCGCAACGGGCCGGCCGTCCTGCAAACCGTCATGGCCGATGCCCGGATGTTGGCCAGCGGCGAGACCCTGCTCGTGCCCGAGTTCGTCATGCAGTTCGGGCCCTTCCTGCTGCAGAGCGAGTTCTTCGGCGTCTGGGCCCAGGACGTCTTCTTCCCGATCGCACCCACGCCGGGCAACCCGCGCGTCCGCCGTGGCACCTGCTTCTTCCCGTCGTACTACGTGGAGGCCCTGTACTTCCTGACCGGCGAACACCGCGACTACAACCGCCGGACGCGCGAGACGAACCGGCAGGCGAGCTGGGGCCGGGTGGTGCCGTATGAGAACTTCTTCTGCGTCCGCGACGGCTGCCGCGGCCTCTGCCTGGGCCGTGGGGCCTGGCAGGTCGGGGCACGCTACTCGTATGCCGACCTGGTGGACAACGGCGTGTTCGGCGGCGTCGTCCATGACGTGACGCTCGGCCTGAACTGGTTCCTCAACGGCAACATGAAGGTGCAGTGGAACTACATCTGGGAATACCGCGACCTGCCGGTGGGCACCAGCAACGGCCAACTCCACGGCTTCGGGATGCGGCTGGCCTACGACTTCTAAACCCCTGCGGATCGATCAAACACGAAAGGAATTCGACCCATGCGATGGATGCGGAAGTTGTCCCGATTGGCCTGCCTGGCCCTGGGCGGCCTGGCCCTCGTCGGCGCCGCGGCGGCACAGACGCCGCAGGCCCCTGCACTGCCCGCCCCGGCGGAGGCAGGGCCGGAACTGGTGGCGCCGGGCCCCGCCTGTGCCCCGGCCTGCGGCCCCTGTTACGAGCAGGTCTGCACGAAGCGCTGCGTCCCGGTGCCGGACACGAAGAAGATCGTTCACCCGGAGTACTGCTGCAAGGAAACCGATATGTGCCTGCCGCCGAAGTGCGGCTTCAGCCTCTTCAAGAAGAAGGACTGCTGCGGCGCGTGTGGCGCGTGCGGCACGTGCGGCACCTGTGGCGACTGCGTCAAGTGCGGCAAGGTCCGGACGCGGCGCGTGCTCCTGAAGAAGTACGTCACCACCGAGGAATGCCGGACCAAGTGCGAGGTGACGCACGAGGTTGAGCTGGTGCCGGTCAAGCCGAAACACAGCTTCCTCAAGAAGCCGGCCTGCTGCCCCGCCCCGGCGTGCGAAGTCCCGCCCGGTATGGTTCCCCCCGGCGGGATGGTGCTCGACGAACCGGGCGCGGCCAAGGGGCCTGAGCCCGTGGGCATGCCCAAGGAGGATAAAAAGGACGAGGAGGAGTAACACCCTCGCGCCTCTCCGCGCCTTATCCAAGCCGGTCCCCTGGGGACCAGGTGTGCCCCTCCCGGTCCCCAGGGGACCGGCTTGGATAAGGCAGGAAAGGTGGGTAGTAACCGTCACTCTTTCGACTTGCCCCGCAACCTCTCAGGTCGGGCGTCCTTGTACTGGTCCAGCGCCTGCTGCAACAGGCGCCGCGCCGCTGCGGCGCCATCATCGTCGTTAGCGCGGGCCAGCGTCTTGGCTTCGAGCGGGTCGGCGTTGATGTCGTAGAAGCGGCCGTCGCGGTAGAGCTTGTAGCGCTGCGTGCGGGCGAACTCCTGGGCCGGGCCGCCATCGCGGCTGTACCAGCAGTAGACCCACTCACGCGGACTTCCCTTCTCCCCCTTCAGCTGTGGCAGGAACGAACGGCCGTCGAGGGCCAACTCCTTCGGGACGGCGACCCCGGCAGCCGCACAAAGGGTCGGCAGGAAGTCGGTCGAATCAACCAGGTCGTGCGCTACCTTGCCGGCCGGCACGACGCCGGGCCAGCTGACGATGAGGGGCACGCGCGTGCCGGCGTCGGTGGTGCTCCCCTTGCCGCCTTTCACCTCCCGGTCGCCCAACCGCGACGTGATGCTGGTTCCCGTCCCGTTGTCGCCGGTGAAAATCACCAGGGTGTTCTCGCGCAGGCCGTGCTGGTCGAGGCGGTCGATCAGCTTGCCGATCAGCTTGTCCATATAGGCGACCATCTCGCCGAAGTGCCGCGGATGCCGGTTGACCTGC
>Ga0073934_10010708_pt1 | contig 11307 bp, 9 predicted proteins | sample LarsenN4metaG_FD_76834 | JGI IMG/M metagenome (GOLD analysis project Ga0073934, IMG submission 76834) | Hot spring sediment bacterial and archeal communities from British Columbia, Canada, to study Microbial Dark Matter (Phase II) - Larsen... ...
ACCAAGCCGCCGCGACGCTCGACGAGGAGATCGAGCTGGAACATCTGCGGCTTGGCAGGGAAGTCGATCATGACTTCGCCGGCATGCAGGCCGAGCTCCGCCGCGAGATCGTCCTCGACGGCTCGCTTCCACGGCGAATCGCCCACGGCCCAGTCCTCCACTTGCCGCCCGGCGAGATCCGCCGCCGTGAGCTCGAGCGCCCGCTTGGGCAGGCGGCGGTGGCGTAGCGCGGGCATCCAGCTCGTCGCGATGCGCTCGGCCACGTCCCCATCGTCCTCGTGCGCACGCTGGCTGACGAGATGCAGCAGCTCCTCGTCCGTCGGACCGACGAGCTCGTCGGGCGCAACCAACCCCGCACGCACCGCTTCCTCGACGATCCTCTTGTAGAGGGCCGTCGCGGCGCGCACCGCGTGATGCCAGTACACGTTTCGGAACATCTGGTACTTGGCGAAGAGCAGCGATTCGAGGGCGGCGACGGCCTTCTCGTGCACTCCCACCTCCCAGCGGTCGGTCTCGGGATCGCGAAGGAGCTCGAGCCCCTGGAGCAGCCTCGAGACGTCCACCTCGCCGTAGGGAACGCCGCAGAAGCGCGCGTCACGCTTCAGGTACTCCATCTTGTCGAGATCGAGGCTCCCGCTCACGAGCCCGCGCAGCGGAATCTCGCTGTCGCCTCTGATCAGCTCGTGGAGGCGATCTGGCGCGCCGAGGCCGAGGGGAGCCAGCGCGTCCCTGAGCGACGAGGCCGCGAAGAATCGGTGCGCGACGTCCTCGTGGTGTGAAGGCGCAGGCTCGGTCTCGAGCTCCTCGAGCGCATGCGAGAACGGGTAGTGACCGATGTCGTGCAGGAGCGCGGCGTAAGGGATCAGCTCCTCGCCCTCCCATGCCTCGGGCGGCGCTCCTCCGAGCTCACGCAAATGCCGTAGCGCCGTGACCGTCAGGTGGTAGACGCCGAGGGCATGATCGAAACGCGTGTGCGTGGCGCCCGGATAGACGAGGTGCGTGAACCCGAGTTGCCGGATGTAGCGAAGCCGCTGGAACTCCGGCGTGTCGACGATCCGGACCGCCGTTGCGTCCAACCTGATCGTGTCCCAGAGCGGATCGCGAACGAGCTTGTCGGGACCTGTCATCACGACCTCAGCCTAAGCCCCCTCGTGGGCGCCGGAATGGGACCCCGAGTCACGAAAAAACCGATGGCGATTTGCGAGGTGCCTCTCCTATCTTGCCGAATCTATCGCCCCGAAGAAATAGCGAAAGCCGATCGCAATCGTGCGCCACTCATCCCTACGCGAACACGTGCAGGCCGGCGCCGAGAACCGGCCGGGCGTCTACCGCATGTTCGGGCCCGACGACGAGCTGCTGTACGTCGGGAAATCCGTTCGGCTCCGTACTCGGCTTCTCTCGTACTTCCGGACGTCCCAGGGGGACAAGGGCTACGACCTGATGGCCGAGACGGCTCGCATCGAGTGGGAGTACATCCCGAACGAGTTCTACGCGCTCATCCGGGAGATGAAGCTCATCCAGCACTGGCAGCCCCGTTACAACGTCCAGCACAAACGCCGCCGGATCTACTCGTTCGTGAAGGTGACGCGCGAGCCCGCTGCGAGGCTGCTGCCGGTCACGCGTGTCGTGGAGGATGGGGCCACCTACTACGGACCGTTCCCGAGCACGCAACAGGTGGCGATCACGGTGCGAGAGCTCGCGCACGTGCTCGGCATTCGCGACTGCCCCGCCACGACGCCGATCTACTTCGACGATCAGCTCGAGATATTCGGCGCGGCTCGCTCGCCGCGTTGCATCCGTGCGGATCTGCGTTCGTGCCTCGCGCCATGCTGTGGCCGCACGACCGCGGCCGCCTATCGCGACGCGATCGAGCTCGCGCGACGCTTCCTCGAGGGCAATGCCGAGGCGCCTCTCGCGGCGATCGAGCGCCAGATGATGGAAGCGGCGGCCCGTCTCGAGTTCGAGTATGCGGGTATCCTCCGCGACCGTCTGGAGCGGCTGCGCTTCTTTCGCGACGAGCTGGTGGCGTTTCGGGGCAGAGTCCAGGACCTCACCTTCGTGTACAAGGTGCCCGGCTTCGACGGCGACGATCGGCTCTACCTCATCCGACGAGGGCGCATCCGCAAGGAGCTTCCGCACCCCAAAGGGCGGCGAGCTCGCGCCGACGTGGCCGGCGTCATCCAGTCCGTATACGAGGAGGTCGAGACCGGGCCGGCCGCCCTGGAGCCGCAGGACGCCGCCGAGATTCTGCTCGTGGCACGCTGGTTCAAGCTTCGGCCCGAGGAGCGCCGGAGGACCGTGTCACCGGCGCGTTGGCTCGCCGGCACGCGGCGTCAGCGCCCGAGGTCTCGAGCTGACTCGGCGACCTCGGCGACATCGTAGACGAGCATCACCGTTCCGGTTTTGTCGTACCGCTGGATGTCGGCGAGCTTCAGCGTTGCGATCCCGTCGAGCCCAGGGAGCAGGGGAATCCCGGAGCCGAGCAGCACCGGGATCACGGCGACTTCGACGCGGTCGACGAGCCGCGCTTCCAGCAGGCTGCGGAAGAGCACGCCGCCGCCGAACAGCCAGATGTCTTTGCCTTTCTGCTTCTTGAGGCCCGCGACGAACGTCTCGACGTCCTCCGACACGATCGTGACCTTCGGATGGTCCGTCGGCTCCAGCGTGCGCGAGACCACGTACGTCCTCACGCCCTTGAAGCCCGGTCCGCCCTCGCCGACCACCTCGTAGGTGCCCCGGCCCATGATGAGCGCGTCGAACTGGGCGATCAGGCCGCGGAAGTCGATGTCCGGATCCATGACGATCCAGTCGTAGCCGCCCTTCTCGTCGGCGATGAAGCCGTCGAGGCTCATCGCGACCTGATAGCGAAGGCGTCTCATGGGCGGAAAGCTACGCGGAGAAGGTCGGTTCGAAAGCGTCACATCATCGAGCTGCGAATCGTCTCTTCTGGGATCATCCTACGCGTGGAGGTCTGCATGTCTCCGTCGATCGGTAGAGCCGCGGCAGCGCTGATCCTCATCGCAGCAGCGGCTTGCTCGGACTCGACGGCCGGTCCCTCGGAGGGCGTCGTGCCCATCACGGCGCTCCCCCGCGAGCTGTCGGTTGCCGAACAGGCGCTCGTCGGAGCCAGCAATGGTTTCGCCATCGACCTCGTCCGACGCGTGCGCGCGGCCGCGCCCGACTCGACGATCTTCCTCTCGCCGCTCTCGGCGTCGATGGCCCTCGGGATGACCATGAACGGGGCTGCCGGCGACACGCGCATGCAGATGGAGGAGATGTTGGGCTTCAGTGGCCTGTCGGCCGCGGAGATCAACGTGGCGTACCGCGACCTCATCGCGTTGCTGCGGGAGCTCGACCGACGCGTCGACCTCCGCGTGGCCAACGCGATCTTCCATCGGGACGTGTTCGTCATGGAGCCGCCTTTCCTGAATGATGCGCGAGGCTACTTCGGCGCTCGCGTCGAGGGCCTCGACTTCAATGACCCGCGCGCAGCCGATCACATCAACCGGTGGGTGCGCGAGGCGACCGAGGACCGCATCGACGGGATCATCGATCCGCCGATCGACGCGAACACGATGGCCTTCCTCATGAACGCCATCTACTTCAAGGGGGACTGGACCGGCCAGTTCGATCCGCGCGATACGTACTCGGGGCCGTTCCATCTCGAGAGCGGCGGCTCGCGGATGGTCCGGTTCATGGTCAAGGACGACTCCGTCGGTCTTCGATCCTCGGACTCATGGAGCGGGGTCGAGCTCCCGTACGGCGGCGGCGCATGGGTGATGACGATCGCGGTTCCACGGCCGGGCTACGACGTCGATGCGGTGCTGGCCGACCTGGAGTCGATCCTCGACCCCACGGCGGAGTGGCGGTCCGGAAACGTGCGCCTCCACCTGCCGCGATTCGAGCTCGAGTGGGGCCGCACGCTCAACGACGACCTGCAAGCGCTCGGCATGGTGGACGCGTTCGAGCCGGGCGCGGCCGACTTCACGCCCATGTACGCTGCCGCTCGTGACGTCGGGCTGCACGTGGCAAACGTGAAGCAGAAGACGTTCCTGAAGGTGGACGAAGAAGGTACCGAGGCGGCCGCGGTGACCGTCGTCGAGTGGGGGATCGTATGCGCCTGTGGGCCTCCCGAGGTGCGGGTCGACCGGCCGTTCTTCCTCGCGATCCGTGAGCGGTTCTCGGGGACGGTCCTTTTCGCCGGTGTGATCGTCGAGGCGCCGCTGGACTAGCCATTAGGCCGCCTCCACAGGCGGCAGGCCCGTCCTCCAGTCGGGCTGAGCGCGAGCGCCTCAGATCGGCTTCAGCACGTCCTCCAGATCGATGACCAGCCGCTCGCTCGCGTCAGCAGGCCGCCACTCGAGGCGTCGCTCGACACGTTCAGGCTCTGTTGGGCCCGCCGCGAAACGCCACACCCACGCACAGCGCTCCTCCGGATCCAGCACCCAGTATTCGGGAATGCCGAAGTCGCCGTAGCGCGCGGGCTTCTTGACGAGATCGATCGAGCTGGAAGTCGGCGACAGGATCTCCACCACGAGCAGGGGCGCCGTCTCGATCCCTCGGTTCGTGATGCCGGCGCGCGAGGCCGTTGGCACCACGAGGATGTCAGGACGGAGGAACTGGCCGGTCTGGAACAGCAGGTCGACTTCGTGAATCACGACACCGAGGCCGTGGCGCTCGACATAGGCATCGAGCAGCCCCGTGAGGCGAACAGACGCACGCTGATGCAGCGGCGACGGCGAGGGGGTCACGAGCAGCTCCCCGTCGATGACCTCGTAGCGATTCCCGTCGTCCGGGAGTCGCGCGTAGTCCGCGTAGTCCCAGTCGTGGCGGAGCCTCAGCGTGCTCATGGGCCGCTCCTCACTCACAGGTCCACGTTCGCAATCTCGTCGGGGCGGGCGCATGGCTCGATCGGCCCAGACGAGGACACAATATACCCGCGGCCTTCACTGGCGGCCCGCGACACGCCCCCCTACTCTGACCGCATGGCCGACATCGACGCCCTGCTCGCTTCCAATCGTGCGGCGACCGATGAGCTGATCGCCGTCGCGGAACGCTCCGCGTCCAGGTGGAGCACGCCTCGGGCACCCGGAAAGTGGTCCCCCGCCCAGCTCACCGAGCACGTCGCGCGCTCGCTCGAGGAGGCGGCGAACTGCATCGCGGAGAGGCCTTCGAAGCTGCCGACGCTTCCCAAGCTCATTCGACCGGTTGCCGGCTGGATGTTCCGGCGCATCCTGCGCACCGGGAAGTTTCCGAAGGCGAAGACCAACCGAGCGATGAACCCCGAATCGACCGCCCCGGCGATTCCCGCGAATCCGGCGGAAGCGCGCACGCGGCTCCAGACCGCGCAGGCCACGTTCGAGCGAGAGGCACGCGCACGCGCGGGCCGGACGTTCACGCACTCGGCCTTCGGAGAGGTAGCCGTCGAGGACTACGTGCGCTTCACCGAGCTGCACACGCGCCACCACACGAAGCAGCTCCCGAGCTAGGCTAGTCCCCCGCGCGGTCCGCGGCGCGCGCGAGCTTCTCTACGCCCTCGGCCAGCTCCTCCTTCGTGATCAGCAGCGAAGGGCCGATGCGCACGACGTTACCGTGGAGGCCACCGGAGCCGACGAGGACGCGCTCCTCGCGCGTAGCCTCCATGAAGCGAGCGGTCCGCTTCGCGTCGGGCTCCTTCGTCTCGGGATCCCGCACGATCTCGAGAGCCTGCATGAGCCCCATCCCGCGCACGTCGCCGATCCACGCATGCTTCCGTTGGATCGCGAGCAGACCGGAGCGGAGCTCCGCGCCGCGCTCGCGCGCGTTGCTCGGCGCATCCTCCTCCCGCAGCACGTCCTGCGTGGCACACACGGCCGCCATCGCGACCGGGTTGCCGCCGAACGTGGAGATCGTCTTCGACTTCCATGCCCGGGCGATCTCGTCGGTCGTGATCGTGGCCCCGACCGGCGCTCCGTTCCCGATGCCCTTGGCCATGACCATGATGTCGGGCTCCACGCCCCAGTGCTCGATGCCGAACCAATGGTCGCCCGTCCGCCCGAACCCGGTCTGCACCTCGTCGATGATGAGCAGCCCGCCGTACCTGCGGATGACCTCGGCGGCCTTTTCGAAGTAGTTCGGCGGCGGCACGACGTATCCTGCGACGCCCTGGATCGTCTCGGCGATGAACGCTGCCGGCTTGCCGTTCGTCGTCGTGACGATCGCTTCCTCGATGTCGGCCACGAACTTGTCCACGCACGACTCGTCGCACGGCTGCCTGAACGGGCAGCGGTACGTATTGGGTGCCAGAGCGTGCTTGATGCCCGCCACCTGAGACGCGAGCGGACGCCATCCGGAATGCGCGGTCAGGCTCGTCGCCATGAACGAGCGGCCGTGATACGCGACGCGCAGCGCGATGACCTCGCTCCGCCCCGTGTAGAGGCACGCCATCATCAACGCGGTCTCGATCGCCTCGGTGCCCGAGTTGGTGAAGAAGGTGCGCTTCAGGTCTCCGGGAGCGATGGCGGCCAGCTTGCGCGCCGCCTCGACCTGAATCTCCGTGGCGTAGAGCGTGGACACGTGCCCGAGCCTGTTCATCTGCTCGACCACCGCCGCGTTCACACGCGGGTTGCAGTGCCCGACGGAGGTGGTGAGGATGCCGGCGAACAAATCGAGGTACTCGTTGCCGTCCGCGTCCCAGACCCGCACGCCCTTCGCTTCAGCGAGCGCGAGCGGTTTCTCGTAGAGGTGCAGCAGCGCGGGCAGCAGGAACTCACGCTGTCCCTGAACGACCTCCGCGTTCGTGGGCCCGGTGGCCGCCATCGGTGTCGTCATGCGATCGATCTCGACGGTTGGGATCAGTTCGACGAAGGCGCGTTGGGCGAGGCCCGGTCCGCTGGGGAGCACGTGGGCCAGCGGCCCGGTCCGCCTCCGCGACCGGTGATCACGTCTCGTCTCCTGCGGCTGGTGAACTCTTCGTCCTCGGCAGCGAGGTACGCCAACGATGCGGTCAACACGACGTTGTTGCGCAGATCGTCGAAGACCAGCTTGTCGTAGGTGTCCCGGTTCGAGTGCCAGGTGTGCTCGCTGTAATCCCAGTCGAGCGCGCTCAGGTTGATCCCAGGCGCTCCATGGCACATGAACGACGCGTAGTCGGACCCGCCGCCGCCAGGGTTGCCCGGAACGTCGAGATCCAGGTACCGGCTCACCTCGGAGGGCACCTGTGCCACCCAGCGCGCGAGCGACCCGGCGAAATCCACGTAACCCTGCGAGGAGACGTTGATGATGCGCCCGGTTCCATTGTCCTGGTTCCAGAGCACCTGGAGGCTGTCCACGACCTCGGGATGATCCTCCGAGAACGCGCGTGAGCCGTTCAGCCCCTGTTCCTCGCCGCTCCACAGCGCGATCAGGATCGTGCGCTTCGGATTCGGATAGACGCTGCGGAGCACGCGCATCACCTCGAGCATCAACACGGATCCCGAGCCGTTGTCCGTGGCGCCCGACGAGCCCTCCCACGAGTCGTAGTGCGCGGAGAGCATCACGTACTGATTCGGAAGCTCCCGGCCGCGGATCTCGCCGATGACGTTGTAGACCGGCACCTCGCCGCGGTTGGTCGCTTCGGCCGTAAGGCGCACCACAGGCTCCTGAACGTTCTCGGCGAGCCGGTAGACGAGCCCGTAGTCCTCGCACGACAGCTCGAACGTGGGCGTGATGCGATTGTCGGCATCGAAGATACGCGTGACACCGGGGAAGCCCGGCCACTCCGACGTGATGATGCCCGCGGCACCGGCGTTCTCGATGGCGGCGTGGATCGCGGCGGTGCTCTCGAGGAGCGCGCGCAGGACCGTGAGGCTCTGCTCCCAGCGCCGGGCGCCCTCCTGGCGCGCCTCGGACATTCGTTGACCCGAGCCGTTCTGCTGGAACTCGACCCACTGCTCGTTCGAGCGGCAGGTAGGCTGCGGAAACGACAGCATGACCCACCGGCCCTCGACCGTCCCGAGGAAAGCCTCCCAGTCCGCGCGCGAGTCGATCTCCGGAAGGTAGGTGACGCCGGCCTCGACGGGCCGTCCTCCCGTCCCGGGGCTCCACGCGAGGATGCGGCCCTCGAGCGACCGCACACGCGGCTCCACCAGATCGATATGGCTCGGGCCCCGCTCCCACCCCTCCCATGTGCCGTACTGCTCGAGGCGCGCCTCGACGCCCCAGCTCTCGAGCATGCGGACCGCCCAGTCCTGCGCGCGCTCCATGCCCGGGGAGGCCGTGAGGCGGGGCCCGATTGAATCGAGCAGAGCCTGCGCGATCGGCTCGAGGTGAGAGTTGCCCGTCGCCTCGCGCCAGATCGCGCGCAGCACCGGATCGTCCGTCGCGAGGCTCTGGCCATGGAGCGGCGGGGTGCCCGTCGCGACCGCCGCGGCGAGCAATGCAACCGTGAATCGACCCATAGCTATAGCCCTGCCTTCTTCTTCACACGGTCGAACTGCGGCTTCGTCACCGACTGCACGGAGAGGCGACCGTACCGTACGAGATCCATGTCCGCGAGCGCTTCGTCCTCGCGGATCTCCTGCAGGCTGACCGGCCTCTTCGCCTTGGCCACGAACTCCACATCCACGAGATCCCACTTCGGCTTCTCGCGACTCGACTTCGGGTCGTAGTACTCGCTCTTCTCGTCGAACTGCGACGGGTCAGGGTACGCCACCCGGCTCACCCGCGCGATCCCGGCCACGGCGGAGGGATCGGCGTTGGAGTGATAGAAGAGGACCTCGTCCCCGATCGACATCGCGCGCATGTTGTTGCGGGCCTTGAAGTTGCGGACTCCTTCCCAAGCGGTGGATCCGTCGCGCGCGAGGTCGTCGATCGAGTAGACCTCGGGCTCGGATTTCATGAGCCAGTACTTCTTCGGCATCGCTAGGCCTTGGCTTCACCCACCGCCACCCGGATGCCCCGCCAACGCTCGCGCCGGAACACGCTCACGCTGAGGGCGGCGCGCGTGAGATGGCCGAGCACGATCGCCAGCCAGATGTCGCCCGGGTCGAGCGTCGAGAAGGTCCGGATGAGGAAACAGAGCCCGAGGGGAATGAAGATCTGGGAGATGAACGAGATGTACATCGGGCTCTTCGTGTCGCCCGTCCCCTGCAGACCACCCGTGTACGCGAGCGCCACCGTGATGAAGAGACCCGAGATCGCCAGATAGCGCATCAGCTGCACGCTGAGCTCGGTCACGAGCGGGTCGGTCATGCCGAAGATGGAGAGAAGCACACGCGGGATGAGGACGAACGCGGCGCCGATGATCGCGGCCAGCATCAAGCCGAACCCCGCAGCGGTCTGGACGGCTTTCACGGTCCGCTCCGGCTTGCCGGCGCCGAGGTTCTGGCCGGCGACGGCGGCCGTGGCTCCCATGATCCCCACGGAGGTCCAGGTGATGAATGCGAAGAGCTGCGTATAGCTCACGACGTAGGCGGCCTGGGCCTGCGCGCTCATCGCGAGCGATCCGATGAACGCGAGCAGGAGCACGCCGCCGATGTTCATCGCAACGCCCTGGATTCCGGTCGGCAGGCCGAAGCGGAAGAGCTGGCCGATGATGTGCCAGTCGGGCCGCCAATTCATGCCGCGATGGAACGTCACCACCCACTTGCCGCTGAAGAGCTTCACGAGCGAGTACGTCGCCACGATACCCGCTGCGATGGTCGTGCCCATCGCGGAGCCTGCGGTGCCGAACGCGGGGATCGGCCCGAGCCCGCGGATCAGGATCACGTTGAGGATGATGTTCAGAATCGTCAGTGCCACGCCCAGCCTGAGCGGTGTCCCCGCGTCCCCCGCGGACCGGAGCGCTCCACCGAGCATGAAGAAGATCAGCATGCCGAAGGAGAACACGAACATGATCCGGAGGAACGGGAGCGCCTCGGCGATCACCTCGGGGGTGGCGTTCACGAGCTGGAGCAGGTAAGGCGCGGCCACGTAGCCGAACGGAGCGAGGATGAACAGCACGATCATGATCGCCGTCAGGAACGCCTGGTAGACGACCTTGTTCACCATCTCGTGGTCGTCCGCGCCCGTGAAGCGCGCCACCAGCACGCCCATCCCGGTGAACATCGAGCTGATGAAGACGATAACCACGAGGAAGATCTGCCACGCCACGCCGATCGCCGCATTCCCTTGGTAGCCGACGAAGTGGCCGACCATCACGTGGTCCACGAGACCCTGCATCCCGCCGATGATGTTCTGCAGCATCGTCGGCCAGGCCAGCTTCCAGACCGCGTCCTTGATGGGACCGTCGACGAGCGAACGGTCGAACGCCTTGCCGCGCCTCGTGGGAGCGCTCACGCCTTCGGTGTCCTCGGTGGTTGGGGCTAAGCGATGACGACCCACGCGCTCAGCGACAGCCAGAGCGCGCCCACCAAGCTAAGCAGGATCCACTCGAGCAGGCTCATCCTCTGGCGGCCGCGCTCCCCATGGAACCAGGCGATGACGGTGGCGGCGAGGAAGCCGCACGCGGCCATGGGGATGCTCAGGTCCCACCAGAGCTGGCTCAGCGTCCCCATCTGGACCAGCATCGACACGAAGCCGAGCAGGCCGATTGCACCGGCGCCGGCACCCAGCACGAACTGCGGCACGCGCCTGCGGACGAGCTCACGCAGATCGAGTGTCCCGTCCGAAGGGGCCGCGACCTCGCCCCTCAGCATCGCGGCGGCCGTCGCCGCGCTCGGCCGGTGCTTCGGCTCCCGACGGAGGCAGCGAAGCAGCAAATTCGCGAGCGTGGGGTCCACGTCCGGACGCAGCGTCCGCAGGTCCTTCGGCTCCGCGTTCAGGTGAGCGGAGATCCACTGAGCGTTCGTCTTCGCGGTGTAGGGTCCGTCTCCCGTGAGGATCTCGTAGCCGAGGATTCCGAACGCGTACATGTCTGCGAGCTCGGTTGTCTCCTCGTCGCGCAGCTGCTCCGGGCTCATGTACTTCGGGTTGCCGATCATCTGGCCGGTCTTCGTCAGCTTGGTGGCGTTCTCCGAGCTGGTGGCCAGCACCGCTGCGATGCCGAAGTCGGCGAGCAGCGCTTGATCGGTCTCCTCGTCCCAGAGCACGTTCGCCGGCCGCACGTCGCGGTGCACGATGCCCTTCGCGTGGGCGGCGGCGAGGGCCGAGGCGACGTTCAGCAGAATCGAGCGGGCTCTCTCCGCGCTCAACCGCCCTTCCGCGCCGAGACGCTCCTCGAGCGTGCGCCCTTTCACGAAGCGCATGGCCAGGTACGGCACGCCGTCCGGGAGGAAATCGAAGCGGTAGACCGGAACCACGTTGGCGTGCTCGAGCGTCGCGGCGGCGCGCGCTTCGCGCTCGAACCGC
>Ga0073934_10010709_pt1 | contig 11306 bp, 11 predicted proteins | sample LarsenN4metaG_FD_76834 | JGI IMG/M metagenome (GOLD analysis project Ga0073934, IMG submission 76834) | Hot spring sediment bacterial and archeal communities from British Columbia, Canada, to study Microbial Dark Matter (Phase II) - Larsen... ...
CCGCCCTGTCACTGATGCGGCGCAAGACTCGCGGCGCCGGGGAATTTCCCTGCCGGCAATGCCGCGAGGCGACAACCGCTGTCGATGCCCCGGTGCACACTGGCGCTGCCTGCGAGGAGTCCCGTGACCGAACCCGTCCACCTGCCATCACTGCTTGCCGACGTCATCGCCACCGTGCGCGAGGCAGGCCAGCGCCTGCGCGACGAATGCCTGCGCCCCGGCGGCCCGCGCGGCAGCGGCAGCCACGCCGACATCGACACGGACATCGAAATGTTCCTGCGCGATCGCCTGCTCGCCCGGCTGCCGGCCTTCTGGCGCGGCGAGGAAACCGGCACGCAGGCGGCGGCGCCCGGCCTCGAGGCCTGGTGCTGGCTGGTGGACCCGCACGACGGCACCGCCGCCTTCCTGCGCGGCCACCGCGGCTCCTCGGTTTCCGTTGCCTTGCTGCGCGAGGGCCTGCCGGTGCTCGGCGTGGTGTGCGCGCCGATGAGCCCCGACCTCGGCGAGGACGTCATCGCCTGGGCCGAGGGCGGCGGCCCGCTGACGCGCAACGGCGTCGCGCTGGCACACCGCCTCGAGTCGGCACGCGAACCGGACGAACGCGACATCCTGTTCGTCAGCCAGGACGCGCCGCGCCGTGCCCTGGAAAACGCCGACCTCTGCGCGCCGGCGCGTTTCATCGCGCTGCCGGGCATCGCCTACCGGCTGGCGCGCGTGGCCGCCGGCGACGGCATCTGCGCGGTGTCGCTGGCGATGCCGGCCGCGCACGACTACGCCGCCGGCCATGCGCTGCTGCGCGGCGCCGGCGGCGTGCTCTTCGACGAGCGTGCGCGCCCGGTCACCTACACGCGCGACGGCCGCAGCCAGGTGGAGCACTGCTTCGGCGGCAGCTACGCCGCCTGCACGCACTACGCGCGCCGGCCCTGGCGCGTGCTGCACGCGGCGCAACCGCCGGCGCATTCGGCCATCCGCGCCGCCGGCAGCGTCAGGCTGGCGACGCTGCGCGACCCGCCTTCGCTGCAGCCGCCACTGACGCAGCGTCGCCGCGCCGAACGCGAGCGGCTTTTCGCGCGCGCCAGCGGCGTGCTGTTCGGCCAGCTGGCCGGCGACAGCCTCGGCTCGCTGGTGGAATTGAGGACATCATCACGCGGCTCGGCGTGCGCGGGCAGGTTCGCCACGTCACCTTCGGCGAGCATTACCGCGACGCCAGCCAGGCCACGGAATTCCTGCTCGCGCTGTGGGACGTGGTGGACGAATTCCGCGACTGCGACGTGCTGCTCTACCAGGCAGGTGCCGACCCGCACATCGAGGACCCGCTCGGCGGCTGGCTCACCACCGCACAGATGCGCGAACGCGACCGCGTGGTGTTCACCGTCTGCCAGGAGATGGCGCTGCCGGTGGCGTGGAACCTCGCCGGCGGCTACCAGCGGGACGCGCAGGGCAGCATCCGGCCGGTGCTGGAGATCCACGACAACACGATGGCGGTGTGTGTGCAGGTGTATGGCGACGGCGAGGATTGAGGCGCGCGCGCGGCGCGCACCGGCAGGCGCGTCAGTGCGCCAGCCAGCGCCTTGCCGATTCCCGCGAGGCAAAGTGCCGCAGCTCGCCGCCCTTGCTGCCGACGACGTCCTCGGAGAAGTGATTGGCCTTCCAGCTCGGCGGCGTGTTGATGGCCGCCAGGCGAACGCCGTGCAGCCGCCGGCCAAAGTACTCGCCCACCTTGTGCAGCGCGGCGATCGGCAGCGCACCGGTCATGCCGGCGCAATCGAGCAAGGCGCCCTGCACGCCGTGCGCGGTGGCGTCGGCGTGGATGCGGTCAGCCAGCGCCAGCATGGCCTCGGGCGTTGTCACGCCGCGGATCCGGTAGACCAGGATGCTCCCGGTCATTTCGCATTGAACGTCCAGCGACATGGCAACTCCCGGCATCAACCGTTGCGCAAAGGCAGTGAAAGGGGCAACGCGCACGCATCAGGGCTGCGGTGACACCGGCACGGCGCTGTCCGGTGCTTCCTTCAGCTGGTAGACAATCTGCGCGCGCAGGTCGCGCTGCACCTTGCGCGCGAAGGCCTGGAACTCCAGTTGCTGTGCTTCGTCGCACACCGGCCCGCGCGTGCGGTCCTCGAGTTGACGCCGGGCGCTGATGCGCAGACCGTCACGCCGGTAGCGCGCCTCGTAGCGCAGCGGACCGGTCTCGACGAGCACGTCATCCGGAATCGCAAAGATGGTCGTGCCAGCCGGCAATTCCACCTGGTAGGTTTCCGTCGAGATGCCGCCATCGCAGGCAACACGGACGCCAGGTTCGACCTGCGTACCGGCATCCACGAGCTGACTGATCGCGCCCCCGGAGAAATACGAGGGATACAGATACAGCCCGCCGGCGCCCGGCAGGTCCAGGGCCAGTGGCCGCTCGAAATCCACGCGGTAGCGGTAGGTGTCAACGAGCGGGTCTGCCGCATCACCCGTGAGTTTGCCGAAGCCGCGATGCCCTTCGCTGTCGAAGTACTCGCGCATCATGTCGTCGATCTGCTCGGGCGTCATGTCGCGGGCCATCGCGCGTGCTGAAATCGCGAACTCACCTGTCTGCTCGACAGCGACATGGCCTCGCGCGGTGCCGTTCGGCAGGAATACGGTTTCCGCGTGCAGTGATTGCCGATTGGCATCCGCCGACGGCAGCGGCGCGTGCATGCCCTCGCGGAAGCCCTCGACCAGCAGCACCGGCTTGCCGGCGACCGCGCGCGGCAGGTAGCCAAAAGGAATGTCCTTCGCGGTGGCATCAACGAACAGGTCGAACTCGGGCAGGTAGTTCATGACGTGATTGACGGACCTTACCAATGGAATCCGGTGCAAGTCGTACACGCGCGAGGCATTCACCAGCGCCTGCGTTGCAGCGATGCCCTCGGCGGCCAGCAGCGCCTGCAGCAGCGTTGCGTGGTCCTTGCAGTCACCCATGCGGTTGTTGATCACGAAGTCGGTGTCGCGCGGCACGACGGCGCCGACGCCGACGCAATTGCCGCCGTAGGTGATGTTGCGGGAAACCCACTCGTACAGCGCCTGCGCCTTGTCACGCCGCGCCTTCTTGCCGCGGGTGATCTCGCCGGCCAGCTTGCGCACGGCGGGCGTCACCTGCGCCTTGGGCAAGGCGCGCGCGCCGTAGGCCCGCGCAATCGCCTCGTAGGACGGGAACGTCGAATAGGCAAAGCCGGGATAGAGGGAGGCATCGAATACCGACCAGTCGCGACGCTGTTCGCGCACCGGCTCCGGATTCTTCCAGGTCATCGTCAGGATGCGCCGCCCGTCCTTCTCCTCGTTGGTGTATGCCAGTTCACGTACCTCGAACTGCGCCTGCAGGCGAGCGGGCGCATCGATGCGGATGCGGACGTCGTCGTAGGGCTGCGAGCGCATCAGCACCATCTCGGCATCGAATTGCCCGGGGAATATCGGTTCGGTCTGGACGATGCGGTAGCGCAGCCGCACGGCGTCGCCCACCGCCACTTCGGGAAACACCAGTTCCAGCGAGGCGTAATCGGAGAACACCGGGCCACCGCCGCGGCGGCCGGTGTTGGCCTTTTCCTGGAAGTTGCCCGGCGGCACCGGCAACTGCCTGCCGTCGGCCTTGAGCGTGACGGCCTCGAGGATCTCCACGCGCTGCACACTGCTGCTGTAGGCGATGCGGGAGTGCTTGACGTCCTCCAGGCCCTGCGTGGCCAGCACACGCTGCTGGATCTCGATGTCCTGTACATGGGTCATGTCATCGTTGATGCGGTAGTCGATGGCATAGTGCTCGACACGTTGCGTCAGCGAGGGCGCTTCCGCTTCCGCGGCCGCGGCGAGGGTCGGCAGGCAAAGGACGGCGGCGAACAACAGCCAGGAAAAACGCATCCGGAAACTCCTTGTTGGCAACGGCCACGGCGGCAGGCAGGGCGTACAGCGAGGCGAAGGGTAGCGCAGCCGGCCGGGCATGGCCGTGATCGCGTTAACGGACGCACGCAGGCCCCGCAAGCCGCTGCCGGACCGGTTGCGACGCCCGGTCAACGCGCGACGCCTCGCCCCGACGCTCGCTGTCGCACCCGCATGCGACGCTTGGCGTCCGCCACTGCCGGGAGACGCCGATGACCCAGTCCGCCAATCCGTACCTGTCGAAATCACAGATCGTCGCCGGCCAGATCTGCCCGCGCCGGCTCTGGCTGATGAAAAACCGCACCGACATAAAACCGGCAGAACCCACGGGCCGCGCCTTGCCGACAGTGCCACGCGCACCGTGAAGCGGCTTGCACAGCCCGGTGACGTCACGCTGTTCGAGGCGGCGGTCCGCGTCGAGCAGGCGCTGGTGCTTGTGGACGTGCTGGAACGGCGCGGCGCTGCGCTACGCGAACAACTGCTCGCCTGCTGCAGACAGGACACCGAGACGCTGGTGCGGCTGGTGACGTTTTTCGAAGCGGGGTGACCACCACGTCGCCAGACTGCCATCATCCCGGACTCATCGCCTGAGCCATCCGCATGTCCCTCGATCTCTCCGACACCCTCGTCATCGGCATTTCCGCCACCGCGCTGTTCGACCTGCGCGAGGCGCAGGCCTTTTTCGAACAGCGCCAGGGCGCGAGCCCGGCCACCGCCGTTGCCGATTACCGCGCCTGGATGCGCGAACGCGAACAGCAGCCGCTCGCCGACGGCACCGGCATGCCGCTGGTGCGAGCCCTGCTCGCCCTGAACGCGCGGCAACCGGCCGGCGAGGCGCCGCTGGTGGAAGTGGTGGTGATGTCGCGCAACAGCCCGGAAACCGGCGTCGCGGTGTTCAACAACATCCGCCGCCTCGGCTTGCCGGTGACGCGCCACGCCTTCACCGGCGGCGAATCGGTGGTGGATTACCTCGCCGCCTTCGATGTCAGCCTGTTCCTGACCACGCACGCCCAGGATGCGCAACGCGTGATCGACGAAGGCAATTGCGCGGTGGCGCTGCTGCGCGAACCACCGGCCGATGCCGCGCCGGTCCCGGCCGGGCAGGTGCGCATCGCCTTCGACGGCGACGCCGTGCTGTTCGACGAGTCCAGCGAGCTGGTCTACAAGACCGAGGGCCTGGCTGCCTTCCACCGCAACGAGGACGCACAACGCGACGTGCCGATGGCGGAAGGCCCCTACGCGGTCTTCCTGCGCAAGCTCGCGCGGCTGCAGGCACGCATGGCGGCGCTGTTGCCCGCCGGCACGCCGTCGCCGGTACGCATCGCCATCGTCACGGCGCGCAGCGCGCCGGCGGAACTGCGCGTGATCAACACGCTGCGCCACTGGGGCGTGGAAGTGGACGAGGTGTTCTTCCTCGGCGGACTGACCAAGGCGCGCATCCTCAAGGCCTTCCGGCCGCACATCTTCTTCGACGACCAGGACGTGCACCTCGATGCCGCCGCGCGGGCGGTGTCCTCGGGTAAAGTCCCGTGGCGCAGCGATTCCCCGCTGAAAGCGAACTGAGCAGACACCACACGAACAAGAAGAGGACTGCCATGGCCCTGGTGCATCCCTCCGACTGGTTTTCCTCGTCCTACCTGCACGATGGCGAAAAGGAAACCATCGAGTGGCTGAAGGACGCGCTCAGTGACGACCACGTGATCTGGGCCGGCGTCGAGTGGGCCTCGCGCGAGAGGACCGGCGTGCCCGTCTACGGCGAGATCGATTTCCTGGTCGTCGGGCCGTCCGGCAACGTGGTGCTCGTCGAGCAGAAGAACGGCTGGCTGGACATCGATGAGCACGGCGAGCTCACCAAGTCCTATGGCGAACGGCGCAAGTCCGTCGGCAAGCAACTGCGGCACTCGTTCTCGGCGTTCCTCCGGCAATGGGACGAGGCCTACGGCCGCGATGACCTGCGGCCCTTCGTCACCACGCTGATGCTGCTGCCGGATTTCACGGTGCAGGATGTCGCCTCGCTGCAGGTCGACCGCATGCAACTGGTGGACAAGGCACGCCTGAAGCAGTTGCCGGACATCATCAGCGGCATCCTCGCGCACTCGCCGCCCAACCCGCGCAAGTTCGCGCGCATGATGGAATTCCTCGAGGGCCAGCTGGCGCTGACGCTGGACATCGGCGCCGCGCTGGAAAACCAGGACAAGGTCTACCGCAGTTACGGCAACCGCCTGTCACGCTTCGTCGAGACGCTGTCGTTCGCGCCACGCCGCCTGCACGTGCAGGGCAGCGCCGGTTCCGGCAAGACGCAACTCGCGCTGGGCGTCTATGCCCGCGCCCTGCAGCGCGGGCAACGCGTGCTCTATCTCTGTTTCAACCGGCCGCTGGCGGACCGCCTGGCACACATCCTGCCGCGCCGCCCGCACGGCGTGGATCCGGCTGCCACCGGCCTTGCCGGCAGCACGGCAACGGGCGTCGTCGCCACCGTGGACCACCTCACCGAGCGCTATGCCGGCGAGACGTCGGCGCCGGCGTCGTCCTACCAGAAGATGGACGAGCGCTTCCGCGCGCTGCGCGAACGCGCGCTCGCGCAACCGGTGGACCCGCGCTGGCAGTTCGACGTGGTGATCGTCGACGAAGGCCAGGATTTTTCCGCGCAGCAGGCAGCCTTCGTCGAGTTGCTGCTGGCACCGGACGGCGAGCTGCTGTGGATGGCGGACGCACGCCAGCAACTCTACGCTCGCGACGACACCGCGGCGCTAGACACCACGCTGCGCATGGACCTGCGCGAGAACTTCCGCTGCGGCCGCGCCATCGTCGAGTACACCAACACCTTGCTCGCGCTGCAGCCGCCGGACATTGCCGCCGCGGCAACCCAGGGCGAGCTGCCGCAACTGCACGTGCTCGCGCCCGGCGAGGACGTCACGCAGGCGGTAGAAAAGGAGATCCGCCGCCTGCTGGCCTCCGGGTACGAGGCCGGCGACATCGCGGTGATCAGCGGCATGGGCATGGACCGATCACACCTGGTGAGGCAGCCGATGCTGGCCGGCTGGCACACGCGCCGCTTCGAGGGCTACGACGCCGACGGCAGCCAGCGCTATAGCCAGGGGCTGCTGCGCGTGGATACCGTCTACCGCTTCAAGGGTCTGCAGGCGGCGGCGGTCGTGTTCGCGGAAATCGACATCGGCGAGATCACGCCGTCGGTGCTGAACCGGCTCTACACCGGCATGACGCGCGCGCGCTCGGCACTGTCGCTGATCGTCAGCGAACGCACGCGCGATCTGCTGCTGGCGAACCTGGAGCGCCGGGAAGGCAGCAGCAACGCGTGAGCGGGAACGGGGTGGTGCGCCAGGCGGGACTCGAACCCGCACGCCTCTCGGCACAGGAACCTAAATCCTGTGTGTCTACCAGTTTCACCACCGGCGCAGGGACTTGCTTGCGATGGCCTGCCGGCAGCGGCAGGCAGGTTCAGCGAAAGCGCCGTTCCGGGCCGGCCTGGCCGGCGAAGCGGCGCGGATTGTAGCGGCGTTTGCCTTATTCGCCACCCACGAGGCGGTAGAGCTGGCGAATGTCGTTCGCCATCTTGTCGGTGCGCGCGGCCAGCGCCTTGATCGCGGCCTGGGTTTCCGCGCTCGGAGCCGCCGGCGCCGCACCACCGCCTTTCGGCGCATTCGCGACCTGGCTGCCGAGCGCCGTCACCTTCGCCGAAACCTGCTCCACCTGCGACTGCGTGAGCTTGGCCTGGCCGCTGGCCGCCGCCGCCACCGAACGGATCTCGCCGAGTTGCGCGGTCAGCTTGGCAACCTCGTTGGCGACGCCGTCGACGTCATCGCGCAGTTCGCGCATGCCGGCGCTGATCTGCAGCACGTTGGCCTGGTTCGGCGAGTTGAGCTTCTGCGCATCCGACGACGCTGCGCTCAGCGCGAGCTCGAGTTTTGCCACACGCTCGTTGGCCGCGCGCAATTCCTGCGTGAGCTTGTCGATGGCTGCGGTGTCCGCGCCGCCGGCATCGCTGTCGCCGGCGATGAAGGCACCGTAGACCGCCACCAGCAACGCAAGGACGCCGATCACCAGCCCGGCGGTGCCCATGCCGGAGCCGGCAGGTTGCTCCGGCGATGCGGGGCGTGCCGTGCGCACCGGCGAACGTGCCGGCGGTGGATAGGACGGCGGCTGCGGCGGCGGGTAGCCCGCCTGCTGGCCGTAACCCGGCGGCTGGCCGTAGCCGGGCTGACCGTAATTGGGTGGATAGCCGTTGCCATACCCCGGCGGCGCGCCGTAACCGGGCGGCGGATAGGACGGTGGCGGCGCGTAAGCCGGCTGCGCGGCTGTCGGCGGGGGTGGCGGCGATGGCGGCGCCGCCGGGGGCGGCGTGGTACGCGGCACCGCCAGGATGTCCTGCTCTTCCGGCACGCGGAAGACGTCCTGCGACGGCGGTATGGACTTGCGCTCGGACGTGCGCTGCGCCTCGCGGCCCGGTTCCGCCGGGCGCACCGTCGGCGCCGCCTTCTTCGGAAGGGCAATCACGTCCTGACTGAGGGTGGACAGGCGATTCTGCTTGTCGTCGGAAACGGCCATGGCTGCGCACACGCGTGGACTGGAGAGCGCAAGACATTAGCACGCAAGCGACACCGCGCGCCGTGCGGCCGGTCTCAACGGCGCTGGTAGAGCTCCGTCACCTGCTGGTTCAGGCGATCGATGGTCGAGTTGACCTGACGACGGAACGCGTCGTTGGAACCGCTGCTCTGCTCCACCGACTTCAGGCGCTTGCCGAAGTCGTCTTCCAGCTGGCGCACCGAGGCGCCGAGCACCGCCACCTCGGAACGCAGCTGCGACAGGTCCCCGGCCCGCTCGAGCCGGGCCAGTGACTCGGACACGCCCTTGAGGCGCGTGTTCAACTGCTCGAGGTTCTCGCCGATCGCCTTCAGCCGCGCATCGCGCAGGGTGTCGGCCTGGGCGGCCGTCTGGTCCGCCTTGCGCAATTCGGTGGCAAGCGATTTCACCTCGGTGTCCACCGCCAGCCGCGCCTTCACTTCCTGGTCCAGCGCCTCGGCCAGCTTGGCCAGGGTCCTGCTCAGCGAGGCGATGTCGCTGCCGAGCACGTTCAGTGAACGCTGCGTTTCGCTGTCGGCGCTCTTCAGCGTGGTGCTGGTGCTGGCAACGCGGCTCTCCAGCGTCTTCACCTGCGCCTGCGACTGCGCCTGCAGCGTCTGCAGCGACGCCTGCAGCTTGCGCTGGTCGGACAGCAGCATCATCACCAGCGCGACCAGCACGATCACCACGACCCCGAGAAAGATCACCGGCCAGTTGACCGACGCCGGCGCCGGCGCCGGACGTGGCACCGACGGCACATCGCGCACGGCGGGCGTCTCGCGCGTGGTGGCGGCATCGCCGGCCGCCGCCTGCACGCGCGGACGGCGGCCGGTGGCCAGGGGTTCGCGCGCCGGGCGGGTACCCGTCAGCGAACCCTCGCCGAGACGGGGTTCGTTGGTGGCGGTGGCTTCGATTTCGGAGAGATCGCCGAGACGGATGTCCCGGCTGGTCTTGTCGGTCATGCGCGCGGGCAGCCGTCCGGCAATTGAACGGGAGTTACTTCTTCGCTTTCTTCGCCGGGGCGGCCGCGGGCGCGGCGGCCGGCGCCGCCGGGGCGGGCGCGCTGGTGGCCGCCGTGGCAGCCGCCTGCTCGCGGAAGAACAGGAAGTTGGTGCCCGGCATGCTCGGCGTGGTGCCGAAGACCGGCTTGCCGTCCTTGTCGCGCTGGAACGGGATCAGCACCAGCAGCGGCGTGCCGTCGCGGTGGTCAACCTCGGCGCGGATCATCGGCACCATCGTCTTGCCGTCACTGGTGGTCGAGGACGTCGCGGCAAAGGTCGCGGCGGCAACGATGTCCGGGTTCTTGCGCGTCGCGTCGAGCACCGTCAGCGTGATGCGCTTGAAGATTTCCATGGCCGGCGGCGAATTCTCCGGCGGCGGGTTCGGCTTCTGGTAACCGACGTACTGCAGCGAACCATCCTTCAGCTGCAATACCGCGTAGGGTTCGAAGTCATCGCCTTTCTGCAGCGACGGCGACGCGACCTGCACGCCCTGCTCCACCAGCTTGCCCATCGCCTCGACCACGGCAGGCGGCACCAGCTTCACTTCCTCTGCCGGCGCAGCAGCCGCCGGGGCGGCGTCCGCTGCCATTACTGCTGCCGGCGCCGAGAGGGCGACCCCGGCAATCACGCCCAGCCAGAACTGCTTCATGGCATGCACTTCCTCAGAAAGGTGGAAAAAATGGCATTGCGCCGAAAAACCGCAAAACCTTATCAGAGCGCGTTCCATGCCGGCCAGCACCGCACCGTATGGCTCGTGTTACAGAACCGGGGACACGGCAGGGTAGAATCGCCGCCCCGCATCCACAGACCGCCTGCCGGCCAGAGGAGTTCCGCAACATGAGCCAGGACCACATCGTCATCGTCAACGGCGTACGCACCCCCATGGGCGGCCTGCAGGGCTCGCTGTCCTCGCTGACTGCGCCGGAACTCGGCGGCATCGCCATCCGCGAAGCCATCGCCCGCGCCGGCCTGGCACCGGAAGACGTGCAGGAAGTGATCATGGGCTGCGTGCTGCCCGGCGGCGTCAAGCAGGGCCCGGCGCGCCAGGCCATGCTGAAGGCCGGCATCCCGAATTCGTCGGGCGCCACGACCATCAACAAGCTGTGCGGCTCGGGCATGAAGGCGACGATGCTCGCGCACGACCTGATCAAGGCCGGCACCAACGACATCATGGTCGCCGGCGGCATGGAGAGCATGTCGCAGGCGCCCTACGTGCTGACCAAGGCACGCAGCGGCTACCGCCTCGGCCACGGCGAACTGAAGGACCACATGTTCCTCGACGGCCTCGAGGATGCCGAAACCGGCCGGTTGATGGGTTCCTTTGCGCAGGACGTGGCGGACAAGGAAGGCATCACCCGCGAGGACATGGACGCCTTTGCCCTGGAATCGCTCAAGCGCGCGCAGAACGCGATCCGCTCCGGCGCCTTCAAGCCGGAGATCGTCGGCGTGCCGGTCGCGGGCAAGGGTGGCGAAACGCTGGTGCTGGACGACGAACAGCCCCTGAACGCGAAGCCGGAAAAGATCCCGACGCTGAAGCCGGCCTTCAAGAAGGACGGCACGGTCACCGCAGCGAACTCCTCCTCCATTTCCGACGGCGCCTCCGCGATCGTGCTGACGCGCGAATCGGTGGCCAAGGCCCGCGGGCTGAAGCCGCAGGCGCGCATCGTTGCGCACGCCACCAACTCGCGCCACCCGAGCGAGTTCACCATCGCGCCGGTCGGCGCCATCGAAAAGGTGCTGGCGAAAGCCGGCTGGCAGGTCGGCGACGTGGACCTGTGGGAAATCAATGAAGCCTTCGCGATGGTCACCATGCTGCCGATGCGCAAG
>Ga0073934_10010710_pt1 | contig 11306 bp, 12 predicted proteins | sample LarsenN4metaG_FD_76834 | JGI IMG/M metagenome (GOLD analysis project Ga0073934, IMG submission 76834) | Hot spring sediment bacterial and archeal communities from British Columbia, Canada, to study Microbial Dark Matter (Phase II) - Larsen... ...
CATGTCCGCCTTGAGCATGGGCAGCCACTCGAACAAAATCAGCTGGTGTTGCTTCTCGGGCTGGCCCGCAAGCTGTACCACGGCGCCGGCGGAGATCAGGAACGAGACCAGCACGGCTCCAGGACATACGATGCTGACCACAGAGTTCGGCAGTTTTCTGCCGATGAGCAGCATGACGGCCGCGCCCAACAGCGGGACAATCGGGACCAGCCAGATGAGGTCGAGAAAGTTCATGGTTGCGTCACCATTTCAGAATGTCGATCTCGTCGACGAGGACGGTCTCCTTGTTGCGGAACAAGGCTATGAGAATGCCGAGTCCGACCGCCGCTTCCGCTACCGCAACGCAGATCACGAAGATGGCGAAGATCTGGCCGTTCAGATTGCCGATCTGTTTGCTGAAGGCGATCAGGTTAAGATTGACGGCATTCAGAATCAGTTCGATCGACATCAGAATGATCACGGCGTTGCGGCGGGTGAGAATGCCGACGGTACCAATCAGGAGCAGGGCTGCGCTCAGCAGTAAATAGTGGGTGGTCGTGATCGGATACAGCATCTAGGAAATCCTCTTCTTGGCCATGATCACGCTGCCGATGATCGCCACCAGTAACAGCAGCGAGACAAGTTCGAAAGGCAGCAGGTATTGGGAAAACAGCACATCGGCCAGTTGTTCGGTATTGCCGGTCCCTGGCGCGCCCGTCGGCACAACGTGCACTTCGTCGTTGACGAGGGAAGCGCCTCCGCGCGCCAGGTAAGCCGAGATGACCGCCCCCAGGCCCATAGTTGAGAGCAGCGCGGGCAACCACTGGCGGTGGTACTGACGCTCGCGCGCCGCGGCATCCAGGTTCACCAACATGATTACGAACAGGAACAGCACCATGATGCCGCCGATGTACAAGACGATCTGCACCGCAAACAGGAATTCCGCCTTTTGGAGCAGGTACAGACCGGCGACGCCGGCCAGGGAGACGATCAGCGATATGGCGCAATGCACCGCGTTGCGCAGTGTGACGGTGAGAATGGCGCCAATCAGAGTGAGCAGCGCAAACGCGTAAAAGAAGATTGCTTCAACCGGCATAGATACACCTCGAGCGGATCTCAGGCCAGCAGCCTGTCACCGGATGCCTGAACGCTAGAACTTGTACGAACTTGGCTTCGGGCCTTCTTCCAGCATCTGCCGGTCCCATATGGCGCCTTCACGCGAGTAGCTCGCCAGTTCGAAATCCTGCGTCAACTCCAGGGCGTCCACCGGACAGGCATCCTCGCACAGGCCACAGAACATGCAGCGCGAAGTGTCGTAGGTGAAGTCGATCAGCTCTTTGCGGCGCGTCTCGGCGTTGCGAACCCAGCCCACCACGATCAGATTCTCGGGGCAGGCGATCGCGCACAGATCGCAAGCGATGCACAGCGTCTCACCGTTCTCGGGATTGATGTTCAGCCGCGGCGCTCCGCGATACCGTTCGGCGATCTTCGGCCTTTCCGCCGGGTACTGCTCCGTAACGATGTTCTTCGGATTCTGGCTGCGGAAGGTCACCTTGAGGCCCTGCACCAGGTCGGTGAGCAGGACTTTTTTGAGTAGGTTCTGCATGTTGGAATCCCGCCGTGATCTGGGCTACCGGTCCACCTCGCCCAGCACTATATCTATGGTACCGATGATCGCCACAAGGTCCGCAACCAGAGCGCCCTGAGCCATCCGGTCCAGCGCCTGGAGATTGACAAACGACGGCGGCCTCACGCGCACCCGGTAGGGCGTAGTGGAGCCGTCGCTAACAATGTAATAACCGAGCTCCCCTTTTGGAGCCTCGATGGAAACGTAAGCCTCGCCCACGGGCGGCTTGATCACTTTCGGAACCTTGGCCATGATCGGCCCTTCCTGGAGCATGCCGACGCCCTGACGGACGATCCGGACTGACTGGCGCATTTCCTCAATGCGCACAATATACCGGTCGTAGGTATCGCCATTCAGCCGTGTGGGAATATCGAAATCGTACTTTTCGTATCCGGAGTAAGGCTGCGCTTTGCGCAAATCCCACTTTGCCCCGGCGGCGCGAATCATGGGCCCGGTGACGCCGTAGGCCTTGCAGTCTTCCACCGTCAGGCGCCCGACGTTGATCAAGCGCTCGCGCCAGATGCGATTGCCGCTCAACAGTTCCTCGTACTCGTCCACCTTGGGGAGGAACATGTCGCAAAAATCGAGGCAGTCCTTTTCGAAGCCTTCGTAGGTTTCATACTGCAAGCCACCGATACGGAACGCGTGCGTCGTTAAGCGCGCGCCACAGTATTTCTCGAAGATGTTGAGCACCGCCTCGCGCTCTCGCATGCAGTAAAACAGCGGCGTGATGGCGCCGACATCGAGTGCATGCGTGCCAAGCCACAGCAGGTGGCTCGCGATGCGGTTCAGTTCCGTGAGGATAACGCGCACGGTCTGTGCGCGCGCGGTGGTTTCTACTTGCAGCAGTTTTTCAACCGCCAGACAATAGCCGAGCCCGTTCGAAATCGCGGCTACATAGTCCATGCGATCCACGTACGGCGCAAACATCGGGTAGGTGCGGTTCTCGCCCAGCTTTTCCACGCCGCGGTGCAGGTAGCCGATGACGCACTCGGTTCCGGTGACCTTTTCGCCGTCGAGTTTGACGATTACCCGCAGCACGCCATGCGTGGAGGGGTGCTGCGGCCCCATGTTGAGGACAAGTTCGGTCGAATCCAGGAAAGTGGCAGCCATATACCCTATTGTCCGCTTTCGATGCCCAGGTTCTCCTGGACCCAGCGCTGGTCCATCTTGAGAATGCCGTAATCCTTGCGTAGGGGGTGACCGTCCCATTCGTCCGGCATCAGGATGCGCTTCATATTAGGATGGCCGTGGAACTCGATGCCGAACATGTCGAAAACCTCGCGTTCGAGCCAGTCGGCGGTCAGATGCACAGCTACGGCGCTGGCCGGCCGGTAACCAAGCTTTATTCTTGTTTTGATACGGATACGGACGTTGCGTGAGAAGCTGTAAACGACGTAGATCAGGTCAAACCGTTCCGGCCGGTCGGGGAAGTCGACGGCGGTGACATCCACCAGGTAATCGAAACCCTTCTCGTTTTTGAGGTAGGAGAGGATCGCCACCGCGCTTTCCGGGACGCAGACCAGGAAGTTCTGGCCCACGTAGGTTGCAAACTCCATGATCTGCGTGCCGAACTCCGCCGCAAGTGCCTGAGTAAGTTCATCTTCCCAGGGAGTGGTGACCATCACTGCGGGAGCTTTAGGAGCCGCAGGTTTGGCGGCGGCAGCGGGTTTGGCGGCGGCAGGTTTCGGGGCTGCAGGAGGTGGAGCGGGAGATGAAGCGGGAGCCTGATCGCCCGCCTCCGTTTTCTTGGGCTCGGGAGTGGGGTCGTCAGCCATGTAGTTCCATCAATCCTGACTGAAGTACAACGATTATCACACCTGTTTATCCGCTGTCAAACAGCATCGGCACTCGCAGGACCGGCTACGAATCGCGAAACTGTCGAAAACTGTCGCAGGTCTAGACATGCCTATTCCCGTTGTATTCGCCCTCATGCCGCGTTGAGGCTCAATGACCGGCGCGCCGGACAGGACAGGGCAAACGCGAATACGTAAACCCAGCCTTTCGGTGCTATCGTATAACTCGCAGGAGCCTGCGGATAGTCCATCTTTGGAGTTTGGAGGAGGAGTATGAGGGTCCCTACCGGACGCGCTGCGCTGATGCTGTGCCTCACGTTCCTGACGCTGGGCGCCGCGCCATTTTCCAACATTTTCTATTTTGGGGATAGTCTCTCCGACACCGGCAACATCGATAACTTGACCTTCGGGGTGGTGCCGGGTTCGCCCTACGCGGCTGGCCGGTTTTCGAACGGTCCCGTGTGGGTGGATTATTTCGCCTATTTGAACGGCATGTCCTCTACCGCGCCAGCGGCGGGGATGCTGCTCGATCTCGGTCTTTTTGACATTGAGATTTCCGGGGACGGCGGCAACAACTATGCCATCGGCGGCGCCAAGACCGGATACGGCGGCTCGCTGGACGCCTATGGTGCGCCAAGCGGCGTTCTGTGGCAAGTGGAGTATTACCTTGACAGAAGCGGAGGAGTTTCCGATGCCGACGCGCTGTACGTGCTTTTTGCCGGAGGCAACGACATCCGCGACATCGCATTGGCGCCCGCGGATCAGCGCGAGTCAGCCGCGGCTACGGCTGCGGTGTACATCGCTTACAGCGCCTACCTGCTGGCGCAGAGCGGGGCAACCGAGTTTCTGATTCTGAATGCGCCCAACATCGGCAACACGCCCGAATCGCTGCTGGTCCGGGATAACGCGGCTGCGGCGACCGCGGTCACGCAGGCATTCAACTCGAACCTGGGCATGTTTATGGATTTCCTGCCGGCGTTCCTGCCCGGCACACAGTTCCACTACCTGGATACGTACTCGCTTTTTGAGTGGCTGTACGAGGATGCGGTGAACGGCGGCCCGTTGACCGGCATCACGAACGCAACGCAACCTTGCTTTGCAGGCTATGCCGGCTCGCCGGGCGCCGATTGTTCGGTGTCGCTGTTCGCCGACGACTTGCATCCCACGTCGTTGGTCCACCTCATGCTCGCCTACGGGGCGCATGCCCTGGTGAGCAGTGCCGCTCCAGCGCTGACAGCGTTTTCTGAACTGTCGCCCGGCGCGGCGCCGAGGATGGACTTCGCCGGCTTTGCTGCGCTGCTGGCGGTTCCTGAGCCAGGCAGCGCCGGCCTGGTTGGGCTTTGCCTGATTGCTGCCGCTTTGGCGCCACGCAAAAGAGCACGCCGGTAGGCGGTCTACAAAACCAGTGTCCTGGCCATGATGCTGGCGCGAACCAGGCTGCCGCAAATCACTGCCTGCCGGATCGACAGGAAGACGATACGTCCCAGTAACGCCGGAATCCTGGCTAAGGAGAAAGGCTTGCCGGGGGTGTGAACACAGAACCCGATCCAGGGAAGGAACAGCAGCAGGGCCAGCGGGTGCAGGAACGCGAGCGGCAAACTCAGTACGGCCAAATAGAAGTAGATGTTCTCTTTCATCACGAAAGGATCCGCCGCCAGCATCATCTTACGCATAGCGGGATGGCGCTTGATCAGGAACGGCAGGGGAAAGATGCGGACATGAAAAGCGAGCCAATGCTTGAGCGACACCGTTTTCACTTCGTGCCAGACGTAGACATCTTTGCTGAAAACGTATCCATAGCCGGCCTCGCGCATGCGCCAGGCAAGATCGGTGTCGGCCCCGCCCACCGGGAGGTCAGCTACATCCGGAAAAACCGTGCGCATATCCATGCCTCCCAACTTGAGGTAGATCTCCCTGTTGTAGAAACAATTACCTGAAGGGTAGCAGGCGTTCTCGCCCTCGGGCGCACCGTTGCGGATACTGAAGAACGTTACTTTCTGTTCCGGTTTATCGAGGATGCGACCGGAGACAAAACCGATGCGTTCAAGGTCCTTGAATTCCGCCAACCCCTTCTCGAGCCAGTCGGGCGGCATGCGGCAATCGTCATCGGTGGAAGCGACAATGGGTGCGCGGCATAGCTCGACGCTCTTGTTGATATTCGCGAAGCAACCGATGTTGCGATCGTTGCGGTAGTAACGAAGCTCGCAGGGGGAACGGCGTTGCATTTCGCGAACCATTTCCTCAGTACCGTCCTTGGACGCATTGTCGACGACGACGATCTCAAACAAACTGGGATCGATGGTTTGCGTCCAAAGCGATTCAATAGCCTCACGCAGGAGTTCGCGGCGGTTGTACGTTGGGAGAATCACCGAAACGAGCAAATTCCTGTTGACAGTCGTCTGGTCAGACGCGGCATTCTGCAAGGAACTCATATTTGTTATCAGATGAGGAGAGAATCCACTGAATCTACGATACTGAGCCGAACCTGAGGAATGCCTGGCGGGGCGAGGCCGAAGAACTTGCCTGTGCGGCTCACATCGAGCGCCGACCGTTCCGCCTCGCCCGGCGCCAGTGGATCATCGAAGCGAATGGCAAGTGGGAAGCCATGTTGGCCCAAGCGCCGTTTGACAAGTTTGGCGACGGCTCCATTTGTCATGGTGCGTCCCGCGCCGACGTTGAAGATTGACACGGAGCCCGGTGGCCACTCGCGCGCAGCCGACTCGAGCATAACCTCGACAATGTGTTCAACCGGAACATAGTCGCGCTCAACGCGGCCAAATCCGCGCATGCGGGCCGGCTCGTTGCCGTCCGGATGGTCTAGCGCGTGTCTAACGAGATAACGAATCAAGCCGCGGCAACGTGGCCCGATGACATTTCCGAAGCGAAGAATAATGGCCGAACCACCCGTTTCACGAGCCCAATCGCGAAGCATCAGCTCACCCGCTGCTTTGGAAGCGCCGTAGACGCCGACCGGCCGTACGCGCCGCCACGAAGGCTTCGCGGCTGCGTGCAGCACGTCGCCGTAAACCGCGCATGTAGAGGCGAAGATCACCTTGCGAGGCTGAAGGCACTGAAGGATAGACCATGTCCCGCCGAGATTGACGCTGAACATGTCGTGTGTCAGCGCCCAAGGCACCACTGCTTCGGCCAATGCCGCCAAGTGGATTAGTGTAGACGGCTTTTCGCCCTTCCACTTGCCGGGACGCCGCACGTCCAAGGTGAGACTCTCATGCCCGGGGAAGTTCGTTTGCGGGCGCAGGTCAATCCCAATGACGCGGACCCGAGGGTAAGGCCCAAGACGCTCGCGCAACGCTGTACCGATGAACCCGGCGGCGCCGCTGATGCATAGCGATCCGCTATCGTTTGAGACTGGTTCTATGGGCGAACGCCGTGACATCGCCCGAGTTTAACATCCGCCATCCTCGCGTTGTATGCTGAATCCGTTAACTGCGGATGAGAGCGCTTTTTGTTCATGAGGTTTTTCCACCAGACTATCGAGGCGGAGGCGAGTCAGTCGCGGGCCGGTCGGCGCTAGCATTACGCGATCTTGGTGTCGAGGTCAAGGTTGTTACGGCCGGAAATCCCGCAGTAGGTGAGTGGCAAGGGCTACCCACTCAGCGGCTGCCGATCAGCCGATACCAGTTCAATCTGGCGGCGCCGACAATTCTTGCCGCCGCCAAGAACGTTGATCTGATCCATACCTACAATTACAACGCCTGTCTTCCCGCGCTCGTGGCCGGCAAGAAGTTGGGCATCCCCGTCATCCTGCACATGATAGGTCTGTTCGGTTCGGTGTGGCGCGAGATGCGCCCCTTCCCTCTCGGTCATGCATGGGAGTGGATCGAAGCGTTCCAATTGCGGCGCGGTTGGGACCGCATCATCTGCCTGAGCGACTATGCGCGAAACCACGCCCTCGACATTGGCGCCAACCCGAAGCGTTGCGTTGTTATCAATCCGGGCATCGAGGAACGCTTTGTACCTGGAGCGGTGAAGCAGGATCTGGTGCTTTTCACCGGGAAGTTCGAACCGCGCAAGGGTGTGTTCGAGGTCATCGAAGTAGCGCGGGCGCTACCTGACATTCCATTCAAGTTGTACGGTTGGGGCGACCTGGAGGCTGAACTCCGCCGGATTGCGCCCCCCAACGTGGAAATCGAGACCTACGAAACGTCGGAACGGTTGCCTGCCGAACTCGCACGGGCGCGGATCTGCATCCTTCCATCCAAAGCGGAGACCTTTGGATTGGCTTTGATTCAGGCGATGGCTTCGGGGTGTGCCGTGGTCTCCTCAATCCCGCTGCCATTTGAAGGTGTACGCGTGAAGCCGACAGACATTTCGGGCATGATCGAAGCCGTCCGCGGGCTTTGGGAAGACCCACTCGGGGCCGAAGAGATGGGGCGCCACAACATCGACCTTGCGAAGTCCTACACCTGGCAGGTTGCAGGCCGGAAAATGCTGGAGCTTTACCAGGAGGTACTGGCTGAGCGTGGGCGCCTATCCGTCGCCCTGAGGTAGAATCCGGCTGGCCCGGCAGTATTTCTCCCGGGCTTTACAGATGTCACCAGCGTTGTATTCTGATAAACGCTGCACCTGGGTTTCCTCATCAATGAAGGTCCTTTTCACTCATGAGCTGTTTCCTCCCGACATTCGGGGTGGCGGTGAGGTGACGGCCGGGGGAACGGCATTCGCTTTACGTGACTTGGGGGTTGATGTCCGGGTTCTTTCCGGTGGCGATCCGAAGATCAAGGAGTGTCGCGGCATTCCCACTCACCGGCTCTGGTTGCACCGCTACGCGATGAACTTCGCAGTAGCGGCCATACAGGAAGCAGCCAGAAATGTAGATTTGATTCAGACGTTCAACTACAACACCTGTCTGCCGGCGCTGATTGCCGGGCGACGCGCCGGCATTCCGGTCTTCTTCTATGCGTTGGGCCTGTTTGGCGAAACTTGGCGTGAAATGAAGCCGTTCCCATTTGGGCGGTTTTGGGAATGGCTGGAGGCCTACCAGATCCGGCAGCGTTGGGACGAACTCTTCTTTCCCAGCGATTTCGCACTTAAAGAGGGAGTGCGGCTGGGCGCAGACCCTGAGCACTCGCACGTGGCGCCGCCCGGCCTGGAACAACACCTTCTTCATTCGGCCGTGGAAAAAGAAGACGTTGTTCTTTTCACCGGCAAGTTCGACACCCGCAAAGGCGTGTACCAAGTGATCGAAGTGGCGCGCGCGCTGCCACATGTGCGTTTCCGGTTGTATGGTTTTGGCCCGGACGCGGCCAAGATCAGAGACGGTGTTCCGCCGAACGTGGAAGTGGAGTCCTACGTTACGTCAGAGCGCCTCCCGGACGAGCTCGGGCGGGCGCGCATTTGTATTTTCCCCTCGAAGGCCGAGACTTTTGGCATGGCTTTGGCGCAGGCGATGGCATGCGGTTGCGCGATTGTATCTTCCATACCGTTGCCATTTGAGGGGTATCACATCGACGCACTGGATACGGCGGGGATGGTAGACGCGGTCAGCCGTCTATGGAGCGACAGGGAGCTTTGCGCCAGAATGGGCGCCGCGAATGTCCCCATCGCGCGCCGGTACACATGGGATTCCACGGCGCGGGTGATGTTGGGAGTTTATGAAAGGGTTCTGGCCGGACGGCCGGTATGAGGATCCTGGTCACTCACCCGACGTCATTCGAGCGGGTGCGGCGGGGGACGGAGCGCCTGGCCGAGGAAACCGCCGCTTTCCTGGGATCGTGCGGTCATGACGTCACGTTTCTGGCATGCAGGCCGGGGGCGGAGAAAGTGGAAAGGCGCCCAGGTTTCCGCCTGATTGAGCGCAAGAGCCTGTGGCGTCCCTGGATGCGCCGTTGCGGCGTTCATGAATTCATGACATTTGGGCTCCAGGCAGGTGCGGAACTGGCTCGCGAACACTACGATCTTGCCTATTGCTACTCGTTTGTGGACGCTGCCGCAGCACGCGTAGTGACGGGCACGAGAAAGACACCGGTGGTAATGGTGGTGAATGGGCTGCCGCTTGGAAGAGGGGGTCCATTGTTCCGCTATGCCGCACGTGCGGCGTCCGAAGTAGTGGTGTTCAGTGAGTTCGTCAATCAGTTCGTGCTCGCTTGGCGCGGCAGGCGTGGCGTGGTGATTCCCGCTCCAGTCGACTTGAACCAGTTTCCATTCCAGCCCGCACGCGACCTGCGCAGCCCCAGGATTCTCTGTACGGCGGCGCTGGATGATCCGCGTAAGGGAGGGCGGCTGACGATGAGGGCGTTCAATCTGCTCAAGCAGCGGGTCCCCGGCGCGACGCTCCAGGTTGCCAGCCGGGCCGATGCGGACCTGCAATCGAATCTGCTTTCGATGATCGATGAGCCGCACCGCAAGGACGTGATGTTCACGGGTGACGGCCGGCGGGAGGATCTGGCGCGGCTCTACGCCGAAGCGGCAGTCACGGTTCTAGCGTCAGTGAACGAGGCATTTGGAATGGTGGTTACGGAGTCGATGGCCACTGGAACTCCCGTAGCGGCCGTGCGGCACGGCGCTTTGCCGGAGATCATTACGGACGGCGTGACCGGCTGCCTTGCCGATCCTGGACCAATTGTCGAGAGCGCGGCAACAAATGCGGAAGCTCTGTCGGCCGCAATGTACGGCGCCTTGGAACTGGCTAGGAAACCCGAAACCGCGAGGCTGTGCCGTCAGACGGCGGAACGCTTCTCCTGGACTGCGGCCGGGCCGCTCATGGACCAGTTGTGCCGCCGCTTGATAGGGGCCGGTTAGATGCGCGTGTCCGTCGTCATTCCTGCCTACCGCCGTACGGAAGGTTTGAAACTCGCCGTTGAGTCTGTAATTGCGCAGGACCTGCCGCCCGACGAGTTCGAGCTCATCGTCGTTGACAGCACCCCGGACAGCGATGCGAACGAGCGCATGGTCAACCAACTTGCGACAAGCGCGGCATGCCGGGTCCGTTGTCTGCGAAAGAAGCCGGAAGGGCCGGGGCCGTCCCGCAATCTGGGGGTGGCGAATGCTGCTGGTGAGTTCATCGCCTTCATGGATTCCGACTGCGTCGCTTCGCCGCACTGGCTGAGAGCAGGCCTGGCTGCTTTCACTCCGGAGGTTGGGCTGGTACAGGGGCGCACGATTCCCGAACCGGGAGTGCCCCTGGGAATCTTCAGTCACTACATTCTTGTCGAGCAGGAGACATTCCTATACGAGACAGCGAACATGTTTTACCGCAAAAGCGCCTTTCTGGAATCGGGCGGGTTCACAGCCGATCTGGACCCGCTTGCGGAAACCCCAATCGGAGGGGAAGACGTACATGTTGCCTGGACACTGAAACGCAAGGGATGGAAGAGCCGCTTTGCTTCGGACGCGCTCATGGTACACGAGGTGGTTCCGATTTCGAAATGGGATTGGATCTACATCCGACGCATGTATATCTATCCGCTGCTGGCCAAGAAGTTTCCCGAGATCCGAAGCAACCTGTTTGCCCGTTATTTTGCCGATGCCCCGCAAGCGTACCTCGTTTTGGCGCTATGCGGAACTGGACTGGCTCTAGTTCACTGGGCGTTCCTTGGGTTGTGGCTGCCATACCTGGTATTCCGGGCTTCCGAACCCTCGAAGACACTGAAAGGAATCCTCAGGCCAATACGAGCCATGGTCTACCTGACCCGCGATATCACAACATTGGGTCTGCTGATTGCCGGGAGCATCCGCTTCCGCAGCCTGTTGCTGTGAGTATCCCGTTGCCGATTGTGACACGATAGAGAGGCTGCCCTAAGACATGCGGATTGTCCTTACGAACCCCTTCTGCTGGCCCTACGTCCGCAGGGGCAGCGAACGGTTTTCGATGGAACTTGGGAAGTTCCTCGTCGACCGTGGGCACGATGTCACGATTGTGGCGGCAAAGCCGGGAGCGGCGA
>Ga0073934_10010711_pt1 | contig 11306 bp, 6 predicted proteins | sample LarsenN4metaG_FD_76834 | JGI IMG/M metagenome (GOLD analysis project Ga0073934, IMG submission 76834) | Hot spring sediment bacterial and archeal communities from British Columbia, Canada, to study Microbial Dark Matter (Phase II) - Larsen... ...
CGGCGATCACACCCCAGAACCCGCCGACGAGGGTGAACGGACCGCCGCTGAGCACCGGCCCGGTATCGGCTTGGCCAATGGTGCCGGTGACGCTGTAAACGCCGCCGGTGCTCGTGCCCCCGCCGCCGTCCACGGTGGACCAGTCGAGGGAGTACTGCTGGGTTGAGGCCGGAGGAGGGAAGGTAGAGGCCAGGAGGCCGCAGACCGCCATCGGCAGGAGGACGGAGGAAGCGGCGAGACGGAGAAGCGGGGAGAGGGCGATCTCGCGGGTGCGTGAGGTCCCCGGTTCATCGCTTGTCGCCTCGCACGTCGGAATTCGGCGTTCGGAATTCGAGTGTGGTTTCATGGTGGCCGCCTTTAGTAGAGTGTCGGTTGAGAGGGCAATCCCGGAGGCACGCACGAAATCATGGCGTCGTTCCAACGCGGTACACGTGCGCGCCGGCACCCGTCGGCGGTGACAAGGCGTTCGAGTGCGTCCAAGTGCGAGTCGGAGCGTTGGCGGCCAATCCACTCGTCAGCGCGTTCCAGAGGGGCGGGTTGGCCAGGCCGTCCGCGCGATAGACGCCGTAAAGGCGGTTGGATACGCTGGCCCACGTGAGAATGACGTCATTTCCGCTGCGCTCGATGTTGAGGATTCTTAGCACCGAGGAAGCGACTCGCGGGTCAGTGCCTGCCAGATATTCCTGAAGGTTCGTTTGCCCGTCGCCATCCGTGTCGGCGACGGCGTCCGTCGCGTCCAAGCGGTCGAGGAAGTGCGCGATCTCCCACACGTCAGGCATGCCATCGCCGTCGCTGTCCAACGCAGCGCAATCCAGTGTCGTGACAGAGACGGCGTGCTCCGAGCGGCCGCGGTACGCGGCGTTGCAGTCGCGCGACGCTTTGTCGGTCGCGACCAGGCGGAGAGTGTACGCGCAGCGCCGCAAGCTGGTGGTGTCCCAAGTGCCGAGAGCGGCATTGACGGCGGCATTGGTTCCGGAAGCGATCGTGACCCAGCCGTTCGCGTCCCCGCCGGTATATTGCAGCGACCAGGAATTTAGATTCGCATCGGCGACAGTGCCAACGATCTGCACCACGCCGCTGACGCTGACGCAGGCGTTGAGCGAAGCGATGAAGGCGATGGGCACAGTGTTGTCCACAACGAGGTCGTTGAGGAACACCGTTGTTGCGTTGCCGCACAAGTCGAGGGCCGAAACGCGGATGATGTACCCTCCGTCCTCCAAACTCACCGTGTCCCAGTTGGCCAAGAGGTTGTTGATCACGGGGCTGAGGTAAACCGCATTTAAGGGATCGACCGGTCGAAAAGCCCCGCCCGAGCTGGGCCGATAATCCACGGTGTAATTCGCGAAGCAGTGCGAATCCCAAACCGTGCCCTGAAGGCAAACCAACCCGCCGACGATTGCGCTGCTCTGAGGCCAGACAAAGTTCACGGTGTCGAACTGCTTGTCCACCCAAACGATCACGACGTCCTCGGCGGACAACCCGCATGCGTTCTGCGCCTGAAGACGTAGATAATAATAACCTTGCCCCAGACCGAGGGTGCTCCACTCGCCCAACGAACCGTTGGTGACGGCTATCGAGCGGGTGGCCAGTGGCGTCCAGGTGCCGCTGTTAGGCGCCCGATAAGCGAGCGAGTAAGCGGCCAACGTACTGTCCGTGTCGTAGGCCGAACCGCTGATTGACACTGTGTTGCCAGCGCAACTCAAAGCGGCGGGCGCGGTCAACTGCGCCACCGGCGGCGTCGAATCGTCGTTGCAGACCGTCACCGCGACGCCAAGGCATAGGTTGCATCCCGCTGAGTTGTTGTTGTACGAACCGACGACGAATCGGTAACGGGCATTGGCGAGGGCATGGATCGTGACCGTGGAGCCGTAGGCCGAGCAGCCGTTGACGCATGAAGGGAATTGGCTGTCGTCGTTGCACGCCACGGAGGTCATGAACTCGCAACTGCTGTCGCCGCCCTGATAGGCTTCGATCACGGTGTCGTAGGTGGTGGCGGGATGACAAGTGGTGAACGTGATATAGCCATTGGCCGTGGGCGTGACCTCAAACCAAACGGTGTGCCCCGTGAGCACGCCGCAGTGCGTTTCGACTCCGGAAGCCGTGCCGACATCCATGCGCACTTCGTAGCGACCCGGCGCGCCCGGAATCACCCGCGCCGAACTGCAAGAGTCGCTCGGCGGTTCCGCATCGGGACACAACTGGCCGGGCGCAAGGGGCGCGAAACACAGCAGTGCTCCCAGGCCCAGGAGCCACCTTAGATTGCGGGCAGACCCGGGTGGATCATACCTCGCTTCAGCTTTTGGGTTCCGGAGGGTAACCCTTCGCTGGGAGCTCGGAATTCGGAGTTCGGAATTCGAGTTGGGTTTCATACGGTGGTTGATCGTTCATGGTCGCTTGGTGAGACTCAGAAGTTCAGGGATGGTGCAGGCGATAGAACTTGCTTCCGGTGGTCGCAGACTCGATGAACTGGAGGTTCGCGCCGTTGGTTTGGTAAGGCGGCAGGATGATCGGCCAGGGCGCCGCCACGTTCGGCAGCGCGTTGGTGGCCTGCAACACCCAACCCTCCGCCTCGGCCAGCGGCCACGTCACGGCGATCGTGTTGGTCGTCGTTCGGAAAATGGAGAGCAACAACGAAGTGGGCTCATGCCAGATGCCAAAATAATAGGACGGTTTGTCACCTGCCGATTGCAGCAAGCCGGCCACAAAGAGGTCGTTCCCTGCCGCCCCAAGTGCCCACACTGAGTTGTCCGTGCCACTGCCAAGCGCCGACCAGTTGCCGCCGTCCCACTTGGCCACGCCGTACGCGCCCGCCACACTGCAGTCGCCGCCGACAAACACAGCTTCACCGAGGACGGCGATACTGCGCACGGGACCGCCCGGCCCCGCGCCGAGCGCGGACCAATTTGTGCCGTTCCACATGGCGACGTAATTGGCCGCGCCGCCACCGGCGGTCGTGAACTCGCCTCCCGCGTAGAGGGCGTTGCCGCGGACAGCCAGCGCGAACACCGTCCCGTTTAGGCCATCTCCCAGGGCCGACCAGGCGAGACCATTCCACTGCGCGATGCGGTTGGCGGCAACCGACCCGGCGGCAGTGAACGAGCCGGCAACGTAGATGTTCGTCCCGCTCAGGGCCAGGGCGTTGACGGCGCCGTTGACGCCCCCGCCGAGCGCGGACCAAGCGTTCCCGTCCCACGACGTCACATTCCCAACGGCCGGCAGATTGCCGCCGGCATAGAGATTGGAGTCCGTGGCCGCAAGCGCAGAAACGCACGGCCAATTGCCCGGCAGGCCTTCACCCAGGGCTGACCAGTTGCTGCCATCCCATCGCGCGACATTGAGCGCACTGACCGCGCCGGCGTTGGTGAAGACGCCTCCCACGAACACGTTGGTGCCGCGCGTCGCGATGGCGAAGACACTGTGTTGCCAGTCAGTGCCGATGCCGTCGCCGAGGGCAGACCAGGTGCTGCCGTTCCACTTGGCGATCTTCTTCACGCCAAGCGACCCAGCCAAGGTCATGTCGCCTCCGACGTACACGTCGTTTCCACTGACCGCGATGGCGGACAGGCTGTTGTCAAGCCCCTTGCCGTCACCCAACGTCCACCATCGGTTGCCATCCCAACGAGCGATGTGCCAGACGCCCAAAGAACCACCGTTGACCGTCATCATCTCGCCGCCGACATACAGCCCGGCACTGCTCAACGCCAACGCCAGCACTGCCGCCCCGCCATCCATCCCACCACCCACAGACCACCAGGCGCCATCGTGCCACCGGGCGAGACCGAAGGTGGCGGCTGTGCCGGCTGACGTGAACCAGCCCCCGGCATACACGTCGTTGCCGTCCACCACGATGGTGCTCACCGTCGGGCTGTTGCCACCCATGCCTTCGCCCAACGCCGACCATTTGCTGCCATCCCATTTTGCAATGCCGCTGGCGTTGGTGCCTCCCGCCATCGCAAAGCCACCCCCGGCATAGACCACGCCGCCCTGAACGGCCAACGCTTGGACCACGTCGTCCATCCCCGTGCCAAGCGGCGACCAGGTGATGCCATCCCACTTCGCGATGCGAGCGGCATTGGTCGCCCCTGCCGTCGAGAAGGCGCCTCCGACGTAGAGATCGCTGCCCTCCGCCGCCAGCGCGCGGACATAGTTGTTCAGGCCGTTGGCCAACCCCGACCAACTGGTGCCGTTCCATCTGGCGACATATCGGGCGCTGGCACCCCCGGCCGTGATGAAATCTCCACCCGCGTACAGGTTGCCCCCGGACACCGCCAGCGCATAGACGGTGCTCGAAGCGGTGCCGATGCCCGCGGAGAGATTCGTCCAGGTGCTCCCGTTCCACCGGGCGATGTTCCGCGCACTGACGCCCCCCGCGCTGTTGAACTGGCCGCCGACATACACGTTACTGCCGTCCACCGCGAGGGCATAGACATAGGCTGAACCAAACTGGGCGGCGATCCCGCTGCCAAGCGGGGACCAGCGGGTGCCATCCCATCGCGCCACGCACAACGCGTCCACATCCCCAGCGCGGGTGAAACTGCCGGCCACGTAAACATTGGTGCCGCTGACCGCTATCGCCGAGATGTTGCCGTTGACCCCCGGTGCGAAAAAGCGGTTGTCCCAGTTGTCGTCGCCAGAATCAGCCTTCGCGACCACGGTCCCGCACAGCCACGTTGAGAACACTGTGGCTCCGAGGAGAATCTGTTTCAGTTTCATGGCTGGCCGGTAGTTCTTGTTGGGGCGTCGAACGCCGAGTTCAAAGTTTGTACAAGCGATAGAATTTGTTCCCGACCGGCGCCGGTTCGAGGAACTGAAGGTTCGCGCCGTTGGTTTGGTAAGGCGGCGGGATGATCGGCCAGGGCGCCGCCACGCTCGGCAGCGCGTTGGTGGCCTGCAACACCCAACCCTCCGCCTCGGCCAGCGGCCACGAGACGACGACGGTGTTGGTCATGGCGCACGCTATGGTCAGGTACGGCGGGGCTGCCCCTGTGACGACAAGGGACACGCCTGTGCTGTCATAGCTCACGGCCAGGCCGGCGGGGATGTTGGTGACGCTGAAGACGCCGGTCCGGTTGACGCAAGAAAGCACCTTGAACTGATCGCCCGGCGCGGGCAGGAAGGGCGGCCGCAACGTGACCCGGAGCGTCCCGTTGAGGGTCGCGTTGCCGCTGACGTTCAGTTGGTCGAACTCGCCCGGGTTGCGACCGCCAATTTCAATGTCGAGGGTTCCGGCCGCGGTCTGGCTGAAGTGACCCGTGAGGTCGAGCCTGCCGACGGAAAGGCCCGGCGACACATTGCCGGAACTGGTCAGTGTGCCACTCACGTTGACTGTGCCCGTTCCTTCGAGGCTGCCCGCCTGAAGATGGAAGTCGGGCAGGGCCATGTCGCCGCCGCTGAGCCGAATGGTCCCGGACTGGTGCGTGTAGTTGGCGAACCGCAGCGTGCCGCTCAGGACTTCGATTCGGCCGCCGTAGTTCCTGAAGCCGCCGGCGGTGGAAGCCTGAACTTCGGTAATCCCCGGCCCGGCGGCCTTGCGGAACGTGCCATAGTTGTAGAAGCCGGAATCCCATCCCCCGCCGCCCACCGTCGCTTGAATGACCGGCCCATCCGTCCGCACCTCATAGACCGCGCCGGTGAGGTTGTTGACGAAGGACTGGTAGGGTCCGCCGACAATGGCTAGAACACCCGCGCCCTCGTGGCGAACGGTTCCCGTGTTGTTCAGAGTGGCGCCGTAAATCCGATGCGTGTTGGTGCCGTCCAAGACCAGCAACCCTTGATTATTCAGCCCCCCGGCCAGTTCTCCCCCGTCCCAGTAAAAGCCGTTCGGGAAGTTGAAGACCGCGCCGTCGCTTTGGAGATTTCCGCCGTCCCAGCGCACCTGGCCTGCACCGGCGCCGGCAAACGTGCCGCGATACCTCACGTTCTGGCCGCTGTTGATGTTGAGCACCGCGCCGGCATTCACGGTGTACGTCCCGTTCGAGCACGTGCCCCCGCCCAGCAGGAGCGTGCCGACCAGCACCTCCACCGTGCCGCCGAGGTTTTCGAAGTTGCCGGCGATCGAGGAAGTGCCCGCCCCACCGGATTTGCGAAGCGTGCCGTAGTTTCGGATGTAGCTGTAGGTCACGTCTCCGGCCGCGGTGATATTGGCGCCGTCCGCCTGAATGTCATACAGCGCCCCGGCCTCGTTGTTCCAGTAAGCGGGAATGGGGCCTGCGCCCAAACCGTGGCTGTAGATGGAGAGAAGGCCGCCCGTGTGTCGAATCGTGCCGCGGTTGCGCAGGATGCCGTTGTCCACGGTCTTGGGCGCGGCGGTTTCCAGGACAAGGAGGCCCCGGTTCTCGAGAGAGTTAATTACCGAACCGCCTTGCCAGAAAAGCCCGTGGCTGAAGTCGCAGGCCACATTTCCGCGCAATTCTCCGCCCGGAATCACGACCCGGCCCGAGCCGCTGCCCGAAAACAGCCCTTGATAGGTCGGCGTCCCGCCACCGGTCATGTCGAGCGCCGCGCCATCGGCCACCGAGTAGGTGCCGTTGGACCGCGTGCCGCTGCCGCCCAAGATGAGAGTCCCGCTGAGCACTTCGACCGTGGCACCTTCCTCGTTGTAGACACAACCGAGCGTCGCCGTGCCCGCGCCGCCGCTCTTGCGCAGCAGGCCGCGATTCCAGAACGTGCCCGCCCCCGTGGCCAGCGCGCCGTCGGTTTGCAGGTCGTAAGTCGAGCCGGCCTCGTTGTGCCACGCGCCGGCCAACGTCATCGCGCCGCCACTCCGATAGACCGCGCCGCCCGATTCGTTCCGCCACGTGCCGCTGACCGTGAGTGTCCCAACACTGTGATGGAACGCGCCCTGGTTGCGCCACGTGAAGCCAGGATTGATGCTTAACCCGGGATAATTGGCCGAAGTGCCAAAGACTCCCTGGTTGAGGAGTGTGCCGCCGCCGCCGGTCAACTGCACCGGCCCGCCCTCCTCGCCGCAAGAACCCCCGCCGATCGTGAGCGTGTAGCCTGAGAGCACTCCGATATACCTGTTCAGGTGCAGCCTCCAGCACGCGTGGTCGGCCTCCACAATGATGGTGTGATTGGCAAACACTTCATCGCCCGGCCCGGGCACACCGGGATCGGGATTCCAGGTGGCGGGTGTGCCCCAGTTGCCGTCGTTATCACTAATGAACGTGGCCGCCAAGGCAAGATGTCCGATGTTGAACACACACGCGCCTAGCACTGCCAGCAGCGGCGTGGAGGTGAAACCCGCCATTCGGCGGGATTGGTTTGTGTTGTTTCTGTTTTTCATGGGTGCGTTCCTTTCATCTGGGATTTAGGTTTGATATGAGGTTGCGACGTTTTCGCCCGCGCCGTCGGTGAGTTGGCCTTAGTAAATGAGGGCCGTGCCGAGCGGCGACGCCGCAAGGCAGAGGGCCAATGCCACGACGCGGAGGGGGAATTCCAGATTGGGAATTGATGACTTGAAATTGCGAATGGTCGCCAGCGCGAGCGCGCCGGGTGCGGTTGGTTGTGGTCCTGTTTTCATAGGCTCTTCAGGTTTGTCGTTTGATTGATTTGCTGGTTTGCGAAAATACGGAGCCCACCGGCGCCGGTGGTGGCGCGCCGGCTCCACTGCGAGACGACCTCACTCGTTCACCCGCACGCGGTAGAACTTCTGGCCGGCACCGGCGGGATCCGGCACCCACTTCGTCTGCCCATCGCCGGGGATGGGGTTGCCCACATTGGTCCAGGTTCCGGAGGTCAGGTGGCCACGCGCCTGGAGTTGGTAATTCCAGTTGGCCAGCGTGGGCCAGCCAATCTGCACTCCGGGCTGAATGCTCAACCGCAGGTAGGGATGCGCGTAGTCGTAGGGGAAGGCCAAGCCCAACAACCGGTAGCCGCTGAAATCTGCCGTCGAATGAGTCGGGTACGACGGGCCGTTCAGTCCCTCATAAGCGATGTTGCCCGAAGCCAACATCCGGGCGTCATAGACGCCGAAGTACCACCGGCCCGTCTGACGGTCGAGCGCCGGCCCAGCCACGGCCGCGTATGCCAGTATGAAACCACCCGAGCCCAGGCTTCTGCTTTGGTCCACATCATACGCCTCCGTATAGTACGTGCCGGCGCCAGCGTAAAACACATCAAAGCCCACCATCTCGCCTGAGTCAAAGAAGGCAATACTGTCCATGTCAACCAGCCTGCCACTGCCGTTGGTGACCGTGCAGATCACCGTGGCCGCAGCGTTGGTGGGATTGATCGTCACCAAGACCGGGCTTTCTGAGCCGGAGCCGGTGAGGCTCACCGAGCCATAGAGCTGACGTTCGAGGACGTTATAGGCGAGGCCCTCAAGCCAGACGACATTCGTGCCGCCAACCGCAATTTGCCCCATAACGGTGGCCGCGCGGGTCGCCGGGTTGATCTTGGATAAGCTTGGGTTGTATCCGCTGGAAGGCTCAATCGTGGCGAAAAGGTGTCCGTCAGGCGATGGCACCAGCGTTCGGATGTAGTGGCCGGACGGAATGCCCGCCAGCGCGCCCAGGTCCGCCGCCATGCCGTTGGTCAGATTCAGCGTGATAAGGTGATCGCCGATGCCGCCGTAGAGCACGCGTTCGCCCGGCACCGGCGCCAGCGCGTTGTGATAGAAGCTGTACCAGTCGGACGCGCCCCATTCAAACTCGGTAATGTCGCCCCACGAGATCTGCGGTCTGTCGCCGTTCAAGTACAAGTCATAGAAAGTCGTCCCCGTCAGCACCCGTTGCCCATCGTAAAAGACGGTGACCGCGCTGCCCGCTGAGAGACCGGCGACCTCGATCCGGTACGTATGCGGATTCAGTTTGGTGTCCACGTTGGTGGACGGCCCGTGGCCGGCGCCCGCCGAATAGAGGAAGATCTCGTCGTGATCAATGTTCAGGGCGCAACCGACGCCGGGCGAGGTCACGAAAACAATCGCGGCCGGGGCGCGCGCCACGTGGTTACTCGTGCCGTTCACCAGGCGCATCCGTGCTTCGATGACCAGGCGCGTGGGCATCGCGAGAGGCAGGCTCGGGTGTCCCCCGAGTTGCGCATAGTACTCGTAGAGATGAATGCCGCCGTGTTCGACTTCGATGTGCAGCGCGCCGTTGGTGAGGTACGGCGGGGGCGCGGAGACCTCCACGTAACTGTCCCAAGGCGGGTTGATTTGGTCCGGCTTGAGACCGGACGACGCCTGCCACAAGGTGTCGCCGGCGAGGGCGAAACTCAAGCCGGCGGCCAGGGACCACGCGACCAGCAGAGGTAACTTCCAATTGACAAGTGAAGAAGGACGATTGCCCACTGGCCGCACACTGCGCTTGGTGGTTTCCGACTTCGAAGCTCCGATTGGTTTTGGATTTCGACTACCTGCCGCGGCGTCGGACTGGGCGGCGCAGGCAGGAATTTCGGGGTTCGGATTTGGTTTCAATACGTTTGGTTTGTGTTGGTTTTCTTTGTGATTTGCGAAGCCAAAAGGGCTTACGGGTTGTGCAGGCGATAGAACTTGCTTCTGGTGGTCGCAGACTCGATGAACTGGAGGTTCGCGCCGTTGGTTTGGTAAGGCGGCGGGATGATCGGCCAGGGCGCCGCCACGCTCGGCAGCGCGTTGGTGGCCTGCAACACCCAGCCGTGCGTCCCGGCCAACGGCCAGGAGACCACCACAGTGTTGGTCGCGGTGTGGAGGAGGGACAACGAGGGCGAATCGTAGGGCGCGAGGCTCATGAGTTGCTCATAGACCTCGTCACTCACGGGAAAGTGCAGGTCGCGGAACTCCGCCCTCAGGTCGGACTGGAAGGCGTAGGAAAGAGCGGTGACGAGTAGCGTGGCGCGGAACTGGTCGGCCACCGGCGTGTCATGATGCTGATCGTACTGTTGGCGCAAATCGTCATTGAACACCGCCAACAGCCGCATCATCCGCTGGACAGGCTTCCGATAGCCCTGACCGGCCGTCTCGGCATGGGCGAAGAATTTGTAGGCGATGGTCATGAAGGTGTCGAAGGTTTCGTCCTCCGGGGTGGCCGGATCGTTCCAAGAGAAGAAATTCATCCCCGAACCGAGATAGTGATCGTAGGTGGCGCGCACGAGGCGGATCGAATCGCGGGCGCTTTGGTGAATCTCGAAGACCACGTCGGGCGACAGGCTGTAGTCCGCGGCACGGTTGAGGATTTCATAGGCGGCCGCGTGCTGGAAAATCTGGGCCAGTGTCTCCGAGTAAATGGCGTTGGCGTTGCCGTCAATCTTGCCGCCATACCAACAGCCCGCCGGGAAGTTCAACGTGAAATTGTGGCCCATCTCGTGGAAGAAACTGGAGTACTGTGGCGTCCCTCCGAAGCCGTAGTCGCCCGAGCCGAAGGCGACGGGACTGCTGTACCAGATCGAATACATCCCGCCGGCGGTGGGATCGCGCAAGACCCATTGCTGAAAGGCGCCGTCCACCAGAAACACGTTCGAGTTCAGCAGGTCGTTCTGCACCACCGCAGCCACGGTCAGAACGTGCTCCACCACGCTCCGCGGCAGATTGGTGGTGAAAAAACTGTCGTCGAAATGTGTCAGGCTGGAGCTGAACCCGTAGCCCGGCATTCGACTGACCAGTGACACGGCGTTGGTGGGGATGGTCACCCGGAGTGCCTCTGGCAAGGCGACCGGCTTGATGCCCGGCGGCGCAAAGCGGACGAGCACTTCTGTCGAATTGGTGTCCCCGTCGGTGAAATACCCCGTGACCTTGACAATGTAATTGGACCGAGGCGGCACGTAGGTGTGCTCGGCGGGGAACCAGCTCGCGGCCACCGTGCCGTCGCCGAAATCCCAGAGCGGGGGCTGGTTGGTCAGCCCCTCAGCCCCGCCATTGATCTGGACGTAGCCGGTGTCCGGATCTTGGGCGACAACGTTGGCGAAAATGCGCTGCGGTTGGCCGAACAACTCCGCTTTGAAATCCACTGCCGCCGCGGCCGATTCGAGGCGCCCGCCACTACACGCCAGCAGCGCGACCAGCCCTGGGAGAGCATGGACTCTCATAGTACGAGTTCTCTTCTTTGTTTCAGGGTTTGTGCAGACGATAAAACCTGTTGGCGACCGGTGCCGGTTCGATGAACTGGAGGTTCGGGCCGTTGGTCTGGTAGGGCGGTGGGATCACCGGCCAGGGCGCGGCCACGTTGGGCAGCGCGTTGGTGGCTTCCAGCACCCAGCCATCCGTCCCGGCCAGCGGCCAAGAGACCATCACGGTGTTGGTCGCCGTGCGTAACACGCTCAAATACGGCGCGCCGGGGGTTTGGACCGCGGCGATCACACCCCAGAACCCGCCGACGAGGGTGAACGGACCG
>Ga0073934_10010712_pt1 | contig 11305 bp, 10 predicted proteins | sample LarsenN4metaG_FD_76834 | JGI IMG/M metagenome (GOLD analysis project Ga0073934, IMG submission 76834) | Hot spring sediment bacterial and archeal communities from British Columbia, Canada, to study Microbial Dark Matter (Phase II) - Larsen... ...
ATACTGTTTCCATCGATAATCATCAATTTCCCATTTCCCATAAATACCTCCAAAAAAGTAGCTTTCAACCTTGTCCGCTTATTTTATTACACTGCTTTTACAAATTATCAATTATTATAGTCAGTATTTCACCTTTTTTGTAATTCCCGTCAAGTATTTCCTCCGGTAATGTTATTTCCATACCCGTATCTTCAGGCATCAATACTACATACCCATTTTCAATTCTGTCTATTACGGCTGTTATAACCATTTTTCTCCCCTTTGTATTATGTTCTTAACTTTATTATTTTACACAAAAAAACATCAGCCGTAAAGGCTGACAGTGTAGGAAAATATATGTGACTATAAATTTTATTTCAAATACTGCGCTATATATGCACTTTCGCTTTGATTAAGCTGATAAATCACTTTATCCAGGAGATCCCTATTTTTATCGTCAATACTTATAATTTCCAAGCCGTATTCATTATAACCGTTTTTTGCAACAGATCTTATTATCCTTGCATTAAACTCAAGAACTTCATTGGTCCTGATATTTACCGAAACCTTTAGTCCCACGACTGATGGCACATCGATGTTTTCCTTAAAAATCAAGCCCACACCTGAAAGGGAGATATTCTTGGTTATGGCATAGATCCTTCTTTCCATCGATGCACTGGATACTATTGTATGGAAGCTTGCGTTATATCTCTTTGATGCCCTTTTATTCCTGAACTTGCTTATTTTCTCTACAAATAGCTCAACCATTCCCGGATATTGCACGTCTATATTGCTGATTTTTCCTTCTATGACAAACTCGTGCTTATCCTGGATAACCTGACAAATCAGTTTTTCACCTTTAAATATGTTGTTCCTGAGAAATTCCTCGGGTATTCGGAAATAGACATTGTCACCTTCGATTTTTTGTATTACATTTAATACAGGCTCAAACAGACTATGGCTCTTAATGCTGATAACAGTGCCTTTCCTGAAAAGCACTCCGTTTTCCTCCTCATTCAAAAACTTTGCCATACTGCTGTAAATAAACCCGGAAATCATATCCATATTCCTACCCCCTTTAAACGGGCACAAATTAGTCTGTCTTTCTATAAATAAAGTATTCGACATAATTTCCGATTTTTCCTGCTTAACATTTACGTCATATAAAAAATAAAACACACCTTTTACAGATGTGCTTAACTTATTATATTATTACTTTACACTTAGAACTATAGTTACCACAATGATTTTTGCGTCGGCTTTTACCTTGTCTATTTCCGCCTGCGTTTTGTCTCTCTTTTCTATCAGATGTTTAATTTCCGGAGTATCGGAACTGCCATTTCTCTTCAAATACTCGTTTATTGCACGGTTTTCTTCATAAAGTGTTCTATTTAACCTTGAAAGATAGCCCGATGAATCGTATTCCTCTATATTTGCGACAGAAACTCCGGTCAGTCCGGAAATTTCTCTCAATGAGTTTACGAATTCCTGGTAGCTCTCCTCGGGTATTCTGAAAGTAAGCGTAATATTCTCGGGTGCAGCAGATGCCATAGTGGGACCTTTTTCTTCACCTGAGCCGTTATCCTTGATATCTTCATCAGGTACCGGACTTTCAGCCGGTGCATCATACATTATCGTACACGAGTCGGTATTTTTTACCTCATAGGCTGAAGCCAGGGCTTTAATATCTGAAATCCGAGTATCAATTACATCAACATATGCATTGATACTTACGTTTTTATTAATAAGGGAATGCTTCTGCTTCGGACTACTGCGGAAAGCTTCAGACAGGCTCGAAGTTTTCTTTCCCGGTCCCTGCATCATTCTTGATGCATCCAGATCACCGGAGGAGCCCCTGTCCGGGGTTGATGTAATAGCATAATCATGGGTGTTGTCCTTTGGTACTACTTCCTCGTCAAATTCAATTGTCACGTCCTTTTCATCCGGTGCAGCAAGGGTTGATGTCTGGCCTTCGGCAGGTATGTTTTCCGGAACCGCATTTTTGTATTCATCGTCCCTATCATTGTAATATCTTGAAATATTGCCACTATCCCCCTGTTTTAAATTCATTTCGTCAGAAGCTGTAGCCTCTGAATTTGCTATATGACCGGTCATACCCTTCTTATTTGAGAACAATCCACCGTTTAGGATGCCGTTTACCGAAATTATTAAAAGAATTCCTGCTGCTACAGCGGAAAAAGATTTAATATATCCGTTTTTAAACAATATAAACCTGCTGTTTTTCTTCTCCTTCAGCAGCTTTTCATGAAGCTTATCCTTGAAATTTTCGGGAAGTTCCTCTTCCGGCATATCCTTGCATAAACAAATAATTGCTTTTATATCGTTAATTTCTTTTGTACAGGCTTCACATTCCCTGATATGTGCTTCAAACTCTGCAAGTTCAGTGCCGGACAGCTCGTTTTCAATGTACAGCGAAACCAGTTGGTTCATTTCTTTGCAGCTCTTCATATTCAACCCTCCTTCCCTGTATTATTTGACGTAATATTCGCTAAAAAGTTCCCTATAATCCTTAAGTTTTTCCTTTAGCGCCTGCCTTGCCCTGTTTATCCTTGATTTGACCGTTCCTTCAGGGCACTTGAAAACTTTTGAAATTTCCTCGTAGCTCATTCCCTGCAAATCCCTTAAAACTATCATTGTCTTATGGTCTTCACTCAGTGAAAGTATCGCTTTCCTCACAACAGCCCTGAGCTCGTTTTTTTCCGTAATTACCTCCGGAGTAGGCTTGTCATCCTCAACCTCACGCTTCACATCGCCATCCGGCAGTTTAATTTCCTCATCAAGAGAGACAACATTCTTATTCTTTTTTTTCCTTAGTTCATCCATACAAACGTTTCTGGTTATACTATAAATCCAGGTAGAAAAAGCGGCTTCTCCCTTAAATTTATTAATAGATTTAAATACCTTGACAAAAACTTCCTGGGCAGCCTCACTTGCATCATCATGGCTGCCGATCAATCGCAGTGCAATATTAAAAACCTTTTTCTGGTATCCTTCAACAAGCTTTTCAAAGGCTTCTATTTCCCCATTCTTAGCTCTTTCGAGAAGTTCCTTCTCGCCGCCGTCCATTTTCACGCCCCCTTTAAGAGCACCGAAAGAAATGCAAAAAGATGATAGTTGACTATCATCTCAATGATAATTATTATACAGCTTTTTTTTAATATTTTGAATATATATATTTACGTGAGATATACATTAATAAATATTTCTTATCCCTCTGTACATATGCAAAGCTTACATTGCCAGTCCAAGGGCGTTAACCAGGTAGCGGAGCTTGTCTTTATCCAGGTTTTTTCCGAACTCAATTCTATTGAAATCCAGCATTCCCAAAGTATAAGCCGGCACCCCTACGATTTCCCCGGTAAATTGAGTCAGGCCCTTTAAAGCTGATCCTCCTCCTATAAACAAAATACGCTCCGCCTTTCTTCCGTCGCATCTGTTTACATAAAACTCCAAACTTCTTTTAATATTATAAAGCAGCTCACCCATGTATTCCCTGATGCATTCATTTACAATATACTGTATTTCATTACCTATGGTATTAGCCACCGTAATACCATGCATCTTCTTATATCTTTCGGCTACTTCTCTCTTTACTCCCAGCCGGTTTGCAATAATATTATCCAGATTTCTTCCTCCGGTTAGAAGAATACGGCTGAAATCAAGTGCTCCATTATTAAGTATACATAAATTGGTGGTTTCAGATCCCAAATCCACAACTGCGCTTGTTCCCTGCTTAATCTCAGTATAGACAGGTTCACAGCTCAGTTTATCTTTTTGGACCAATACTACCCCCCTGCAGAAAAAACGTGCTACGCTGCTAAAGGGTATTTCAATTGAAAGAGGTTTGAAGTTCAGGAATTTCAACAGCTTTATATAGTTTTCCATTGTCGTATTCGGAACAACCGTTATTAATACCTTATGGTATGCAGCCCGTTCCCTCACAACTTCTCCGGTTATCCGGTAAAAAAGCTTGTTTGCCTTTATTTCCAGCGGTATCTGCAGCTCTACCTCTTTTCTTATTTTGTCTTCCAGCCACTGTCCTGCTCCTTTTTCTATAAATAATATCTTGGATATGATGCTGGACCCGGCTGAAATTACAATTTTCACGTTTTTTTCGTTTATGTGGTTATCATTTATAATCCTTTTGAGGTTGCCTGCTATCTCCTCAAAATTTGAAATCACACCGTTTCCAATACAATCGGGAGGTGTGCTTCCAATACCGAAATTAAGTATCTTGAAGGCATCTCCCTTTTTTCGCCGTACATGTACAACCTTTATATTGGTAAAGCCTATGTCCACACTAAGAATGTCGTTTTTAAGAAAAGGTATTTTCAAATCATCAAATGACAACGGCAATATCAAATATCATCGCCCCCAGTCACTTCTCTTTCCGAACGGTTCCTCGACCCCCTTGAAGTACCTGTATTCTCATTTCCCATAAGCCTGTCCAGGTTATTCCGGAATGTGCTTTTTTCTTTGGAAAGCGCTTTTTCCAGTTTCTCTATCCTGTCATTATTAAGTAGAATATTGCGGTATTCCCTGCTCATTGAGAAAACTTCAAAAACCCCTATTTTCCCTCTGAACCCTGTGTCGCCACACTCTTCACAGCGTTTTATCCAGCTTTCACCAATTGTTTTTCTTATTTCCTTTCTCAGATCATTTCTTTTGCCTGCACACGAAGGACACGCCTTTCTTATCTGATGCTGTGCAATAATCCCGTTAATGGAAGAAGTCACCAGATAAGGCTCCATGTTCATGCTGAACAGGCTGATTAACGTATCATAAACACTGGGAAGGCTCATAACCAATATTATCAGTTTACCGCTCAGTGCGGTATTCATAAGCATCTTGACAGCCTGTGAGCCTGTTTCCATATCGACCACTATAACATCGGCATCGTGCTCCGAAACAGCCTTTAACAGATTTACCAGGTCCTCGTCGTTTTTTCCACTGTATTGTATCTGGTTTATACCATCGGCTTTAAAAACCGGCTTTCTCTCTATGGTCATTATATTGAGCTCCGATGCATCCAATTCATTCAAAAGCGCATAAGCGGTTGTTGTCCTCCCGCTGCCCCCGGGACCGGTAACAATCAGCAGGCCCGACTTCTTATCCAGCATGGCCTTTATCAGGTTGTTTTCATATTCCGTGAATCCCAGCTCATCGACCGTATATCCCTTCTGACTGCTGTTTGCCTTCAGAAGCAGTTTCTCTCCGTTTACAGTGGGCAGTGACAATACCTCAAGGAATACCTTGTCCTTATAGGTCATATCATAGCAAAATCTTCCCTTTTGGGGAACATTTCTGTCACAGGTGAACATTCCCGCCATTATCTTAATTTTAGTAATAATGTCATCAAATTTGACATCCATGTAGTTTTCCTCTTCAAGAAGAATGCCGTCAATTCTGTATCTTATCCTCAACCCGCTGTTTACTTTGTCCAGATGTATGTTTTGTGCATTAAACTGCAGGGATTTTATGACTATATCCCTGATTACCTGGTCTATGTTTCTATCCATATCATCACTGCGGAAATTAAACTGCTTGCCGGCAAATCCTTGCAGACTTCCCATTTCAGAAGCTTTTGCAATTATAGCAGGGGCATCCTCGCTTTGAATCTTGTTTTGTTCCTCCATGTGATATTCATCTATGTAAAAGTATTCTATAGCTTTTTCAATTAGCCTGCCGTCAGCCAGAAAAGGTTTTATTTCCATCTGGGCAAAAACCTTTATTTCATCAATCTGGAAAATATCATCAGGTTCCTTCATTGCCAGATAAAGCAGATTATTTCTTATATCAAAGGGGAATATATGGTACCTTCTGGATACATCACCGCTAAGAGTATGAATGGCCTTTTTGTTAATCCCAATTGTTTCCAGGTCGATAAACTCCACACCCATTTTTTTTGCCGAAAGGGCAAGCCTTTCCTTATAACTGATTATACCTTCGTTATAAAGAATTTTTTCTATTTTATTTCCTGTTCTTTCTTCAAGCTCTTTGAGTTCCTTTAGCTTGTCACTGCTGACCAAACCCGCTTCCAGTACAATATCCTCTATACTTTTTCCCTCTGCTGATGACATTGTAACCTCCCATAATAACGGATGTATATTTTTACATACAATTTATGTGTTCTATTAGATTATATAGTTATGTTACATTTAATGTCAAGTCTACCAGTATATATACTTACTCAGTTTCACCGTTTCCTATATGATTAACACATACCTGTCATTATAGTTTTATATTTCCAATGTCATTCCTCATTTTTCCAGAGGTTTTTTTAATAAAGCCGTAGAATATAACAGTAAACGCAAATATTTATACTCTTCAAGTATTACTATATTTACAACAAAACTTTAATACTGAGGCGGGATAATCAAATGATAAACACTATTCTGGTAACTGATGACAATGTTTTAGACAATGCAATACTTAGAAACTATCTTTACAGGGAAAGGTTCAATATCATTTCCGCTCTTAACGGACGGGAAGCTCTTGAATTAATTGAAGGACGCAATATTGACCTTATCATACTGGATCTTGTAATGCCTGTTCTTGACGGTTTCGAGTTTATGAAGTATTTTTCCAAAACGCCGTATTATAATGAAATACCTGTTATAGTTGCCTCAAGTCTTGATGATATGAGAGACATTGAAAAGATTCTCAGCTACGAAATATATGACTATGTCATAAAGCCTCTTGACCATAACAACAGGCTGATACTTGTAAACAAAATCAGAAATGCCATTAAATACAGGAATACCCTGCAGGAACTGAAGCGGATAAGAGAACAGCCGGTAAAGCCTGAATAAACAGGATAATAACAAGCCTTGCAAATTTTTTTGCAAGGCTTTCATTTAAAAAGGAATAATTTTGTTAATCTGCACTAGACCCTGAATCCGGATGTGATGGAGTTAAGCCTTGCTGCCATTTCGGAAAGCTGGTGGGCTGTAGCTTCGATTTCTTCCATGGTTCCAACCTGCTCCTCGACACTGGCACTCATTTCCTCGGTTCCTGCCGCCGTTTCATTTGCTACACTGGCTATATTTCCCATAGCCTTGTTTATTTCTTCAGTAATTACGGCCTGCTTTTCAATATCACTGTTAATACTGCCTATTTGCTTAACTATATCCTTAATATTTATTATTATATTATCAATTTTTGCTTTTACATCTTCTGCCTTTTTTACACCCTCTTCTACCTTGGCGTTTACTTCTTCCACTGTTTTAACGGCTATCTCGGTTTTAGACCTGTTTTCCCTTACAAGGGTAATTATCTCCCTGGCGGCATTACTGCTGCTCTCTGCAAGCTTTCTTATCTCTTCGGCAACAATATTGAAGCCCCTGCCTGCCTCCCCAGCCCTGGCTGCTTCAATTGCCGCGTTCAGGGCCAAAAGGTTTGTCTGTTCTGCTATTCCGGTAATTAATTGTACTATATCGCCTATACGGCGGGATGATTTGTCCAGATCCGCTATAACATCGGAAACTTCTACCGATGAGCTTTTTATTACGCTCATTGATTCAACTATTTCATTTACCTTTAACGAGCCCTCTTCCGCTTCACTTCTGACAATCAGGCTGTTTTCGGTAGTTTTTTTGCTTGAAACGGCAGTATTCTCGGAAAATCTTGCAGCCTCATTAAGACTTGCCGTTGTTTCTTCAACAACCGACACGCTGTCGGAAGTACCTGCCGCTATTTCATTTACAGTTCGTCCAATCTGCTCAAGAGCCTTATTTGTTTCGGATGTTGCATATGAAAGCTGCTCACTTGAGGATGCAATAGTTTGGGCGGAATCAACAACCCCCTTGATTATCGACTGAAGCTTGTCCATAAACCCATCAAATTCCCTGCTCAATGTTCCTATTTCATCCTTACCGTTTATTCCTATGCGCTGCGTGAGATCCCCTCCCCTGCCGGATATATCCACAAGCTTGTTTGTCACCTTTCTGACAGGCTTCACAACAGCCTGTATAGTTAGAATAGACAATACAATACCCAATACGATGCTGAGGGTGAAAAGGAGAGGAAATAAAACCATTGTAAGCCCATACCTGGCTTCACTTATATTATATAGCTCTTCAGCCACACGTATTTGTATCTGAATAAGATCCTCTATTGCTTTTATGGTTTTATCATATTTGACTTTAGCGTCGCCGTTTGCATTAGCCAGTGCCATTTCAGTTTTGTTCTCTTTACTGTATTTAATGGTTTTATCCCTGGATTCCTTGTATTCAGCATAGGCTTTTTTGAAAGCCTCCAGACCCTTAACCTCATCCTCAACCAGATATTTTTGCGAATATCTTCCAATATGCTCCTGCAACTCAATTTCATTTTTTTCAATATCCTTTTCCAACTCTTCCATCTGGGTAATGCTATCAGCACTGATATGAGTTCTTGCTGCAAGACGCATATTCTGTATATGTGATCTTGCTTCTGCAAGGTCATATACAGGTATAAGCCTGTCATTATTGAGAGATTTGAAATCATTATTTTCATTTCTTATTGATACAAATCCCATTATTCCGATAATAAGTATGAAAACCAGAAAATTTACCGAAAGAAGTGCTATTTTTACTGCAAGTTTTAAATTGTAAAACCACCTCATTCTGACCATACCCCCGTCCTATGCTCAATGTATGTTTTGTATGCTGCTGCATCTTTTCTTCTATAAACTATATTCTATATCAATGGCTAATTTCCTCTCATTAGTTTACATATATTATTGTTAATTTTATGTTAAATCCTTCGTATTAAAGCAATTGTAAGCAATTGCGTTTATTTACATAAATACTTTTTAAGCTATTTTTATTATATTAAAACTTTTTATATAAAAATAAACAGCTCTTACATAAAAAGCTGTTTATTTGCCGGTATCCAAATTTTTAGTTTATTGCAGTTTGTTTTCGGATTCAATATTCTGATCTCCAACAATATCATTCCGGCCGTCTAATAAGTGTCTCATTCCACGCATCAGGGAATCATCCTCCAATACGCTGTACAGGTGGTAACCCAGATCCTCACGGTCCTTCAGTACCTCCTCCAGCGATTCTACAGTTCCGAAATCGCCTAATTCATGGGCACGCTTTATTGTCTTTCGCAGCATATCCTGAAGCTTCAACTCATGCTCAAGGTCATTACGGATAAAATCTCGCATGGAATACCGGCCTTCAACCTCATGCTTAATATAAGAGAGCTCGTGTTGAGTCACAGGATGTGCTGTCGGTACCCCTCCAAGCCTGGTTACACGTTCACCCACTTCATCTATATGTTTTTGTGTGAACTGTATATGCTCATTTAGCAGCTCATGAAGACTTAAAAACGATTCCGAGCCTTCTGTCAACCAATGATGCTTATTATACTGGTGCAGTGCAACAGTTAGCGCACACTGGTGGTCATCAAGCATTAAAGCCATTTCCTTCCTGACTTCGTATGGAAGCCCAATTCCTGCTCCCTCCTGTTTTACTGTTCTTGGCTGCTGCCTGAGAACCATGTCATGCTTCGTTGTGTGTCCGGGCATATTGGTATTGAAGCCCGACTTGTCCAGGTTAAATGTGCCCTTGAAATTGCCGGCATTTGTTACTGCAGCTTTAATATCCTGAGGGGTTTTTGTCTGGGGTTGTGTATTATCCATTTCCAGCACTCCTTCCAATTTAAAGTACTTTAGTTAGTCTGTCCTGCATTTTCTTTAATATACTTATTTTGCCGTATACCAAAAAATAACATAAACAAAACAGCTCAAGTCATTCAGGTCTGTGCACTATACCTAACAGGTTTATTATTTGTACTAACTTATCTATATATAATGCGCATAGAATATATATTATGTTAACAATATTGTTGGAACAAGCATAATATATATTAAAGCAGTAAAGGAGGTGATAACATGAAATATGATGAACTTTATCCGAACTGTCACCCAAACTTGAAAACCCAGGATGTTGACTTCTGCAAAGGAACCAGCCCGTGCCCGCAGCTTCCTGGAACTCTTCTTCGTATATTCATTCCTGCAGGTGCCGTAATAAATCTTCTTAATCTGATAGAATTAGCTTCTCCCAGTGGCATTTGCGTCATAATCAGACTGCCGTTTCTTGGACACAAGCCGTGCACAGGAACAAATCTTGGCGGATTGTTTGATTCAATAAGGCAGGCAGGAGGGTCGGTGGAAATCGTAGACCAATAACCTATTTAAAGGTGGTTACCAGGTAACCACCTTTATTCTATGTTTGAATATTAACCCTCCATGCCTGCCAAACCTTGTTCAAATTATATAAACCGCAATGCAGTACACTTTCCCTGTATTAAAAGAATATGATTATGCTATGGAAAAAATACCTACTTCCCTAATTTTTTAATAATATTGTGCTAAAACATATTACCGTTGAGCCGGAAGTATATTCCGGGCTACATATTTATGAAATATGAATTCTGCAGCCGTTAATACAGCAGAAGTTAATAATGCGTTAATGGAGAACCGGTAGAGTTTAAAGAAGTTCCGAAGCACTATGAATATTAGATCAGGCAGAGTATAGTTAATGAAGCAACCTGCTGTACTGATCTGCAGCAGGTTGCTTCATTCGACAAAAGCTATACACAAAACATTAACCTAATGTTACCCTAACCTTTGCAGCCGTAGCCAAAGCCTCCGAATATACCCGGACACAGGCATATAATTACTATAAAAATAATTACTATCCATATCCAGTCAAAACCGCAGAAAAACCCTCTTTCTTCCGACATACATATACCCCTCTCTATGTACTGATAAACTTACTTAAACCTAGGATATAGTATTCATTATAGTCCACGGTTGTTACACTTTTATATAATTTGTAAATCTTTTGCTTTATCTACCCTATCAGGTATTTTAAAGCCTCGTTCTCTGTATTGAAACGCCTTATTACCCTGAAATTTTGACTTTCAGAAAATTTAACTGCCTGATTAAGCGAAACAATATTTTCATGTACCGATGCTACTCTTTTAAAGTTATTTTCTACTATATGAGCCACTTTTGTCAGCTCACGAATGGCAGAGCTGGAAAACGCTATACATTTGCTGACGAAAAGAAATACCATATCATCCCTATTGTTTGTGTTTATGATATCGTATATCTCATGAATAGCATTTATTACCTCAAACGGCAGTACAGTACCCCGCATCTCCATCCTTGCTATGCCTGTATTGTTGTCATATTGTATGCTGACCATAATGGGACCATCCTTAGTGGCAGTTTGAAATATCATAAAAACACTTCGACACAAATATACATAATCCTCCCGGATGTACACATTTATTGTGAATTTTTTTA
>Ga0073934_10010713_pt1 | contig 11303 bp, 7 predicted proteins | sample LarsenN4metaG_FD_76834 | JGI IMG/M metagenome (GOLD analysis project Ga0073934, IMG submission 76834) | Hot spring sediment bacterial and archeal communities from British Columbia, Canada, to study Microbial Dark Matter (Phase II) - Larsen... ...
GGCCGCAATGAAATTCGGATGGTTATCCATCTTGAACATTAGGATGACTTTAAAAGTTAGATGTGAGTCTAATTGAAAAGGAATCTAATTGTGGCGACTATTCTTCATGTATATCATGATGAAGCTACTCAAAAGAGCATGCAACTTGCTCTAGGGCAGCAGTATAATCTTATTTGGGCCACTGATGGTCCAACAGCAATTCAATACTGCGCCATGATCCAGCCAGACTTGATCGTTATGGATCTGGATTTACCTGACGCAGAGGGGTATGAACTAACCTCACGGTTGAAGATGTTTATGCCTCAAACCCCCATTTTAACCCTTATCACCGACCACTCTGGCAATGGGCAAACTCATACCGCTATGACCGGTTCCGATGCGGTTCTAACCAAGCCCGTAGACTCAGCCAAACTTGTCCAAATCATTCAAACCCTACTTCCACAGCCGGTAAAGCTGCCTGAACTTACCCCGACTTCAGATGAGCTGAATAAGCAAATTATTGACCAGTTTAAAGCCCAAATAACGGCTCTCAATCAAGCAAATCGGCGGCTGGCCTCGCTCAATGCAATTAGCGCCCTGATTGGTACCAGCCTGGATGTGCAGCACCTGATGGACCAAATTTTGATCCAGATTTATAAAACGATCGATTTTGATAGCGCTACTCTTTTTCTTCTTAAGGGCCATCTTCTCGAAGCGGTGGCCTCTCGCGGGCTTTCAGAACACCAACAGGGAATGAATATATACTCTAAAAGTGAGCGCAATTCTGCCTGGCGAGTCGTTGAGAATAAACTCCCTCTCATCATTAATAATGTTTTACAGAGTAAATATTGGGAGCCTCGGCCTGAACTTAGCCAGGTAAGATCATGGTTGGGTGTCCCCTTAATTTATAAGGATCGGGTGGTAGGTGTTTTAACCCTGGATAAAAATGATATTGATGGTTTCACCGATGCCGATGCTCGTTATGTTTTTACTTTGGCTTACCAAGTTGCAATTGCGCTTGAAAATGCCCAACTATTTGAGGAATGGGAAAGCCAGGCCACCCGTCTTAAACTCATCAACGAAGTTGCCCAGGAACTTACCACCATTTTGGATGTCAATAACCTATATGATGCCCTGGCCTGGGCTATTTTTGAACGGCTCCATTATGACCGTGTGGCTATTTTTGAGGTGGATGGCTCACGCTCAAACCTTGTCCTCAGGGCCTACTACGGTGAATTCATCCCACAACTCAATGTTGATGTGTACCAACAGAATATTAGCACCAGCTTTATAGGCAAAGCTGTTAAAACGGCAATGCCAATTCTGGTCAACGATGTCTCAAAAGAGGATGAGCAAATCCCGTTTGAAGGAACTAAAGTTCGTTCATCTCTGGCTATTCCCATCTTTGTTGGTAATCAAGTTGAAGCTGTGATAAATGTTGATAGTTTCGAACTAAATGGCTTCACCGATCAAGATTTATGGACCTTAAGCAGCTTAGTTAGCCAGGCAGCAACGGTTATTGAAAATGCCCGGCTTTATCACGGTATTGATGCTTATTCTACTAAGCTGGAACGAATTGTCGATGCCAGAACACAGCGGCTGCAGGCTATTAGAAAGATTAGCCAGGTCGTGAGTCAAGGCTTGGATGTTGATGAGTTGCTTACAGTGGTAGGCAAAGGGATTAGCCAAATCTTCACTCCCTTAGACTCCAAGAATGAAGTCAAAGTTACTATTGGTCTGGTAAATGGCTCAAGACTGACCGTGAGACAAATTTATAATACTGCGCCGGCGGACCAGCTAAATGAAGTTGATAAATTCAACCTATTAGATGAGGTCAGGGAGTTTACCTACAAAATTAACCACCAGGCGCCGGCAGGCCAGGTCATCAAACACTCAAAATCTCTATTTCTTAACAATATAGACCCTAGAGATGTTTATAGCCCATCTACCGGAATCAGGGCCAATGTGGTCAACTCGCTCATCATCGCCCCGTTGATCGCTGCCGGTAAAACGATTGGCATGATTATTGTTGAAAGCTCGGTGGCGGAAGCCTTTGACGAAAGCGATCTTGAGATGCTGGAAACATTAGCTTTTCAAATTGCCAGCGCTGTTGAACATGCCCGGCTTTTACGAAAAACACGAGAATTGGCTATTGTTGATGAGCGAACCCGGTTAGCCAGAGATATGCATGATGGTGTGGCTCAAAACCTGGCCTACTTGCTCATTCAGGTAGATCGTTGTTTAAATATGGTTGATGAGGATAGCAAACTTGGAAAACAGTTAGATCAAATTAGCTTGTTGCTTACCCGAAACATCGAGGAGATTCGCCGGAATATTTTTGATTTACGTCCGGTCGATCTTGAAGGTAAGTCACTTTTTGAAGTACTTGAAAACTTTGTGGCCGAGTTTGGACGCCGCTGGAATTTACAAACTACCTGTCTTATCGAGGGGACAGTAGAAAACGTTTCAACGGAAGTTGAAAGTGCAGTCTATCGAATCTTACAAGAAACGCTATCCAATGCTCGTAAACATGCTCAATGCACAGAGATAGCGGTTAAACTAAAGGTTGATGAGGACCAGTGGATTATTCTGGATATCAAAGATAATGGCTGTGGCTTTGAATCAAGTTCAGCCCAGCAAAATCTTCGAAAGATTCAGGGTAACCATCAGCGCGGCCTGGGTTTGATATCCATGCGTGAAAGAGCCATACAGGTTGGTGGAAAACTAATTGTGGAGAGTAGTAAAGATCAGGGTACAAGGATACTGGCAATGCTGCCTCTAGCGACTGAAAGTAGTAGAGAAATTGTACTCTAAAGAATCCTAAAGGATAGATTTATGAATAAGATAAGAGTCCTATTAGCTGATGATCATGCTCTTTTCAGAGAAGGGATACGGTCTCTCCTGGAAGATCAAACCGATATTGAAATCGTTGGAGAAGCAGAGGATGGCTTAGAGGTTGTTAAATTGTCACGCCAACTAAACCCCACTGTTATTTTGATGGACATCAACATGCCGGTCATGGATGGGGTTGAAGCTACACGAACGATTCTAGGTGAGAATGATAGCGTTGGAATCATTATTTTGACGATGTACCCGCAGGATGAGCATGTATTTGAGGCCCTAAGAGCAGGAGCTAAAGCTTACTTACTCAAGGATACCCGTTCAAGAAAATTACTGGAAGTGATCCGAACGGTTCACCGAGGGCAAGCTGTAATTGATCCGGAGATGACCAATCGACTGTTAGATGAATTTCGTCGGGTCACTAATCGTAAGGAACAAAAACCCCAAAAAGTGCAAAGTTTAACCGATCAAGAGCAGAAGATTTTAACCTTGGTTGCTGATGGCGCCAGTAACAAAGATATCGCGGCTGAACTTGATTTATCGGAACGTACCATCAAAAACTATTTATCCGTTATCTTTCAGAAACTACAGGTCAATAATCGAACTGAGGCTGCTATTAGAGCTGTAAAAGATGGCTTAGTTGATAGAAGCGGCAACTAAACCAAGGCTCGAGATACTTCTGCTATGGTAATATCTCATTCCCAGATTGACCAAATATGGGAACGACATGTTGCTATAGAAAAAGGGCTGTTTACTAAACAGCCCTTTTTTACTCGTTTGGAAAGGATTCGGATATTGAACTACCTCAGTTCAAGAGCGTATCTACCACCTCAAACTTAGTAAACTCTACCAGGCCCCGATCAGTAATGCCATAAGCAGGAATATAAATCAGGGTAATGAAAGAAAGCGTCATAAAGGGATTACTCATCTGACAGCCCAACTCGCTCAACGCTCGGTTCATATGATCCAGCTTACCGGCTACGACCTCAGCCGACTCAGATGTGATCAAACCGCAAATAGGTAAGGCCAACTCTCCGAGTACCTGTCCATCGCGGACGACTACCAAACCACCCCCTAGCTCAGCTATACGATTAACCGCTGTAGCCATATCTGTTGTTGAAGCGCCAATCACAGTAATATTATGATGGTCGTGGCCTACAGAGGAGGCTAGCGCTCCGGCTTTTAGACCAAATCCAGAGACAAACGCCTTACCGATTCGGCCACTCTTTTCATAGCGTTCAACACAAGCCACGGCCAAGATATCGTTTTGGGGGTCAGGTTGAATAATGCCATCAATAACCGGCAGCGTCGCTTCTTGCGCCTCTTTGAGCAGGGTTACTCCTGAAGCCCCCAGGACCCTAACCCGAGTCTGGTCTAGTTGAGAATTGACTTGAATGAGCATATCTTGCTCAATAACCGGTCGAGCCAGGTGGACCGTATTAACGAGCTGATCGGAATATTTTACCGGCGGCAACTGGGCCACTAGCTTATTATTTTCATAAACAACCTGGCCCTTGGCAATAACTGTCTCAACCTGGCACTGGGCTAGATCGCCACTGAGGATCGACATGCTGGCATATTTTCCTGGGGCAAGACTGCCCCAATTTTCATCGACCCGTAAGCTCTCCGCCGGGTTAATAGTAGCCATTTGAATGGCCACGATTGGCTCAACGCCTTCGGCTACAGCCATGCGGATCTTGTGATCCATATGACCTAATTGAGTAATATGGAGCGCATCGATATCGTCGCTCACCAACCCTACATGGCGCGGGTCTACGCCGTGTTCGGTAATGATTTTTATGACCGGTTTCAAATCGGTTGAGGCAGATCCTTCTCGAATTAAAACCCTTAAGCCGCTCCGTAATTTGCCCAGAGCTTCTTCAGCCGTCGTCGACTCGTGTTCAGAAGTAATCCCGGCGCCGGCATAAGCCTGCATCCGGTCGCCAAAGAGGGCCGGGCCATGCCCCTCGCGGGTCTTACGTTTCTCAGTAGCCATTTTGATCATATGCGCGCTCAATTGGTTTCCGGCCAAAATGGGCGGCGCCAGCACCTCTGCCAGACCTACGGCCTCCGGCAGATCAATCAACTCATCAACTAATTCCGGCCCAAGAAGCCCGCCAACGGTCTGAAGTTCTGATTCCTCCATAAAAGAAGGGACCATATAGAAAAAGCCAACCGGGGTCCGGCGAGCTTCCTCTATAATCTCCTTTAAACCAGAAACACCGGTCACCAGAGTAACTTCCATTAAATCTGTCGAGACAGCCCCAGTCCCATGGGCCAAAACTGCTTTCGCAAATTCGGTCGGCGTAAGTAGCGTACTCTCGACATGGATATGGGCATCAATAAAGGCAGGTACAAGATATTTGCCGCCGGCATCCACGACCTTTGTTTCCGATCCAATGGCTTTTTCAACATCTCCGACTAAAGCAATCCGATCATCGACAACAGCTACGCCACCAGGATATATTTCTCGGGTATGGACATTAACGATTTGAGCATTTTTAACAACAAGATCGGCTGGACGTTTACCTAAAGCCACAGCAATAAGATTGCTATCCAACATAATATCAGTCCTTTCCAACTGCAAGCACTGGTCCAGAGGGAGATGAAACATCAGTTACGGATGTTGATTCATCTTCTGATGTCTCCTCCTGCTCCACAACTCGATCACGAAATTGTTCTACAACCACAAAAGCAACTGCTACCGCTAACCACATGATACTTAAATCCAGTGCTGCTGCAACTCCCATTTCAGGGGTGTGGATGATCCCAAAGAAAGCTAATATAGCAGCTACCACCCCAACTAAGGCGGCTTTCATGAATTCTTGAGAAACCATGAAGGCGACCAAAGCGGCTAAAATCATGGAAATGATGATCGTGCCGTAAGATAAGGGTAAGTAACCGGGAATGTTAACTCCGGCTCGGATAAATGCCTCCAACTGTTCGCCTTGTATAGCAACGGCAGGAGGAGCGCTTAATGCTCCCGTCACTAAATCAACATGTTCCTTACCCAGTTCGACGACAGCGGGGATAATCGCGGCAACGACAGCAACATAATGTTTTCGGGGGACTTCCTGAAACGCAACATCGGTCATCGTTATGCCGATAAAGACCAGGATAGGCGCAACGGCGGCAATTGGAATAAGAATGCTAATCCCGGAAAATAGCCCAAATAAGGCCAAGACAGCCAGTAAAATTGCTGCCAATATTCCATAGTTGGCTCGCGCCCCCATTCGTTTGTAAGCCGGATGGCCGATGAAGGTAGTATTGGGATAAGGCGAACCAAATAAGGCCCCAACCAGGGTATACAGCCCATCCAAGAGCATTGGTTCTGCGACCGGATAGGGATCTTTGACGCTGTTGGCGCTTTCGACATTATCCATAGTGACAACAAAATCGATAACGGCAATAGGAACAATAATCCCTAAATACGCAAAAGCTTCTGTCCATGCGGCGCCGCCCAGGAAGAGCAGCCAGGGTTGAGGTAGCTGCAGGCCAGCTCCACTAAAATCAATACGGCTCTGGCCCAAGGCTAGAGCTACAATCGCGCCAATAATCAAGGCGATAAGACCGGCCGGAAGCCTAAAAGGCATTTTGCCACGACCGATATAGGCCCAAAAGATGATAGCCATGGCCGGAAAACCGACGTAGGGGTTCCCAAAAATATCGTCTAAGCTGAGACCGGCGATAAAAACCACGCCAATCCCGGCCAGTGCGCCAAGCATAACCGCACGTGGCAGAAACTTCTGCAATGAAGGGCCGATCAGTGCGCCAATAAATTCGATAATTCCCCCAATCACCGTCGCGACCACAGCAACTCGCCAGGCCAGTTCCGGATCATTTGTGATTAGTTTGACCGGTAAAATGATCCCAAACGTATAAATAATCACAAAGACAATGCTCACACCAAACGGCAAGGCGGTAATATCGTCTCGACCTGTCTGGCGCGCGACTCGAATAGCCAGCCAGCGGAGATGAAGATTGGCCAGTAATAAACCAATCGCCATGCCCGGCACCATTCGCCCAAAAACAATCTCCGGCGGCATGCCAACCACACCTAAATTTAACCCAATAGCCACCAGAAATACAGACAAGTTATCCACGAAGTTGCCCAGCATCGCATCGACATCTCCGCGCGTGACCCGTAAAGAGTTATAATGCGTCATTATATCTGCTCCTTTTGGTTATTGAAGATCTTGCTTTACCATTACGTTAGTTGTTCCAATTGAACCGTTCAGGTAGTTCGATTCTCGCTCTTTTACGGACGGAAGCCGCCCGATCCCTTGCCTCTCTTAAAATTTCTTCAACATCAATTTGGGTAAAATGGCGGTCGCGCATTAACCAAACTCCTCCACACATGGTGCTTTCCACATTTTCAGTTTTCATGCTAAAGACCATATTAGAAATCGGATCATGGACTGGCTGCATATTGGGCGTATGAGGGTTAATAATACATAGATCGGCTTTCTTGCCTACCTCTATTGAGCCAACTTCATCTTCCCAACCAATGCAGCGAGCGCTTTGAATCGTAGCCATCTCTAAAACATCCTGGGCGGGCATGGCCGCCGGATTTCGTAACCGCCCTTTCTGAACCAGGGCGGTTAGCCACATCTCATCGATCATACTATTGCGGCAGTTGGAAGGCGCGCCATCGGTTCCCAATCCTACGGTGACGCCGGCTTCCAACAACTCGACAATTTTGGGCAATCCCATCACGCGTAGCGCCGCCGCCGGATTATGTGAAACCTTCACCTCCCTTTCTTGCAACAACCCGATCTCTTCCGGGTCCAGGTAGACACAATGTACAGCCAGTAAATTTGGACCTAACAGCCCCAGCCGGTCAAGATGTCGAACTGTTGTTGTTCCTCGTGTTTTCTGGCAATAATCGATTTCCGCCTCGGCTTCAGCCACGTGCATGTGTATCCAGGCGCCTAGCTGCTTCGCAGCCTCTGCCGTTTGCCTGATCAAATCATCAGAGTTGTTCATAAGGGTTCGTAAACCCAGCCACCAACGTACTCGGCCTCCAGCCGCTCCGTGAAAATGATGAAACTCTTCTTCTTGCAAAGCAATACATTCACTCGCCGTTTTTTGCCAGGTACTGGGCAAACCCTCCCCTTCATCCATAATCGAATGGCACAGAGCCGCTCGAATCCCCAGTTCATTCACTGCCTGTACTGTTGCCGCGGCATGTTGTACACCCGCATCGGCCACAGTGGTTGTGCCATTAGCAATCTGTTCTAACCCAAATAACAGGGTACTAATATAGCTTTCTTCGGCAATTAAGTTGCTCTCATAAGGCCAGATGCGTTTGTGTAGCCAGGTAAGAATATCAACATCATCACTGAGTCCCCGCCCTAAATGTTGAACCGTATGAACATGGGAATTGACCAGGCCAGGTAGAACATACCGGCCACGCGCCTCAACGATTTCATCGCCAAGCTGAGGAGTCCAATCGGCAGCAGGCTTAAGTTCTGCAATTATATCTCCTTCGATGATCACCACATGGTCAGCCAGTACTCGGCGCTGTGGATCCATAGTTACAACAGTACCATTACGAATCGCGATGCGTGTCATACTCATAATTATGTCGCTTGGACAACCTTGGAACAGTTAGAACAGCTCTTAAAAAACGGGGATTTAAAAACCAACTAATACCACAATATATTTGCCGGTAGAAGTTATAAGTAGATGATGGTCTTGTTAAATAAGTCAACATTAGTTAAGTACGAAGTTTTTTCATTCTACATTATTCTGTGGGACTGTGTCAAATCGAGGAGAAGGGGAGTCGCGGAATATGATTATTTCTCCGAGAGAAAATGGTTTAAGGTACTATTGGGCAAGAGAAATAAGTACCTTTTGTCGCCCAAAGAAGACCCTTCTGTCAGTACCTTTGCCTCTACAAATCCCTCTCGTTATCATCTATAATTCGGGTTAAAGCTGAAAGTTAGATTTATCATTACTGACAAAAGTGAGTACATGGCAATGAGCAAGCCAATTCGAATAATAATTGCTGATAATGATCAAGAATTTTCAAAACATCTGAAAAATTTTCTTGATCAACAAGAAGATCTACAGGTCATTGATCTTATTAGGGATGGACATGGAACTGTCAGCGCCTGCAGAGACTCATTGCCTGATCTGGTTGTAATTGACTTACATCTTCCGGTCTTAGACAGCGTCAGAACAATTCAATCTATTCTCGTCCAAAACGAGCACGTCAAAATATTAACAATTTCAGCCCTACCTAATGATCGATATGCCGTAGAAGCCATCAAAGTGGGGGCGCATGGTTTTGTGGAGAAAAATGGCGCTAATAGTTTAGCCGAAATAGAAAGCGCTATCCGGCAGGTAGCGCTTGGTGAAGTCGTCCTTAATTCTGCGCTGGCCTCTCGAATTCTGCACGAATTCTCATAGAGTTTTTACCAGCCCCGAGACAGGCGAATATACAATACGCCTAAAAGCAGTAAGAGCCACGAGCTTGCCAATATTAACCCTGATCGGCTCCACCGAAATTGGTCAATAAAAGTCCGTTTTGGAAAGGCTCCAAACCCGCGCGAGTCCATGGCAATCGCCACATTTTCAACCCGCCGCAGCGCGCTCACAAGTAGAGGCAGAATATAACGTCGGGTCATCTCGACCCATTCTTGAAATCGGTTTGCACTAGACCGGACACCCCGTACTAGTTGAGCTTCTCGGACCATTGTAATTTCAGTCTCAAATACCGGAATGCTTAACAAAGAGAGAAAAATCATCCAGGCGTAACGGTAGGGTATCCCCAGTTGAACCAAAGCAACCACCAACTGGCGCGGCTGGGTCGTCCGGACAAAGATGTAAGACGAACTCATAATAGCCACCATTCTCAAAGCGTATAAGAGGCCAAAATGAACGCCATCTGTGTGAATGGCCAGTACGCCCAGCCGCCACAGCTCTGCCCCCTCATGGCGTGTCCATAGATGAAAAAACATAATCGCTGCTCCTAAGCCACAAAAGAGCAGCCAGGCTTGAATTAAATTCCCCAGACTCTTCAGGCTGAATGAAAGCGCAATGATAAACAGGATAGCAATCTGTAAAGCGATTTGCCATGGTTCCCAGAAAATAAATGGCAGGGTTGAAGAGATAAAGACCCAGATAAATTTTGAAAGGGCATCCATTCGATGCAGGATAGAGTTGGATGAAAAGTAGGAAAACCGATATTGACTCACTGTAATTATCTAACTGTAGTCAAGCTGGTATTGGTTTTAAACTGCTTAATGAATTGATTAAGGGTAACGATATCTGCAGAAATGGGCCAACCTTGTTTCCTTAGCTGAGCTGATAATTCAACAATAGGTGGGGGTAGTAGCTCCGCCGAGCTTAAGAGTTCATGATCTTCAAAGAGTGCTTTTGGTGTGCCATCGAAGATCAATCCTCCTGATTGCATCACCAGGACCCGTTGAGCTTGTTCTGCAACTAAGGTCATATTGTGAGTAATAAGCACAATTGTAATTCCCCGCTCCCGCAGCCGATTAAATAAATAGCCAATTAAATTAACCAGATTTCCTTCATCCAGACCATAAGTTGGCTCGTCAAGAATAAGCAGACGCGGTTCTAACACCATCATGGTTGCTACACTAAGCCGCCGTTTTTCACCCCCACTCAATCTAAAAGGGTGATATTCTGCCAACTGCTCCAGACCGAGTAACTGTAAAGTTTCTTCCACAGTTTTGGAAATTTCAGAATCAGGCCGCTGTTGAACTTCAAGCCCATAGGCAATTTCTTTAGCGACAGTATCGGTTAGAAATTGGCTTTCAGGATACTGAAAAACGTAACCGGTAGAACGATGAATTTCATATCTCGAAAGCCGTTTTAGACTCTGTCCTGATAAATATATATTCCCACGGGATGGCTTAAGTAAACCAACCAGCAGCCGAGCCAGCGTACTTTTGCCAGAGCCATTTTTACCGACAATGGCGACTACTTCTCCTTCCAGAATTGAGAAAGAAACATTACTCAGTACCGGTTGGTCAGTTCCACCGTATCTGTAACTTAATTCATCCACCTTAATTAAATGAGGTTGAGGTGTAGCGATAGACTTAACCTCTGAAAGGGGAAACGCTAAGACAGGCGGAGAAACAGCCGAGGCAAATTCAGTGACTGACAGCGGCAGGCTTTCAAATTGAATGATATCTTTAAGTTGTAAAGCGGCGGCTGCAACTTGTGGCAGCCCCACCCCAAATTTAACGACAAGCTGCTCTCCATATTGTTCTAAAATATCTTTCGGGGGACCAAAGGCAACAATTCGACCGGCATCAAATATTAACAGCTTGTCGGCCAGGTGAATAACATCATCCAGTTCATGTTGTACTAATAAAATTGTTCGCCCATTTTGTTGAAGCTGGCTGATCAATTGCAGGATATCCTGCCCGGCCTTACCATCTAAATTGGCTGTTGGCTCATCTAGCAGCAGGATTGGAGGATTCATCGCCAGTACCGAAGCAATCGCC
>Ga0073934_10010714_pt1 | contig 11300 bp, 8 predicted proteins | sample LarsenN4metaG_FD_76834 | JGI IMG/M metagenome (GOLD analysis project Ga0073934, IMG submission 76834) | Hot spring sediment bacterial and archeal communities from British Columbia, Canada, to study Microbial Dark Matter (Phase II) - Larsen... ...
CCGCCGCGCATCTCGGCGCCGACCCAGTCGCCGGCGTCGCCGAAAACCTCGATATCGCCGCCGCGCATTTCGGCGCCGACGTGCATGCCGATCGGGCCGCGAATGGCAATTTTGCCTCGCGTCATTCCAGCGCCGATCCACTTGACGCGGCTGCAGTCGCCTTCGACGGTGATCTCACCGTCCTCCGCGCTGCCCGAAACTTGGAAAAACTCGCCCAGCGGCATCTGCCGATTGCCATGCTGGACCGGCAGCGCGCGGATTTCTTCTGCCGATTTGCCGGCCAGTGCATCGGGTGTGATGCACTCCGCCTCTACCGGAATGGTCGTCGTGCTGTGGTATTGCAGAAGAAGCATGGCTCAGCTTTCCAACAACCGGTGCAGATGCAAGTGGTGAGGCCCGAGCTTGCCGCCGTAGTTGCCGGCGGTGATCTTGATGACGCCGGGCCGGCACGCGGCGCGAATGCCGATTCGCATCGCCTGTTCGACCGACGCCAGGTCGGTGCCGTCGACGACAATTTCGTACACGGCGTTGGCGCCGTCGGGCAATTCCGATTTCGTCACACCGCGAAGCGTGGGACAAAACGCGTCGTTCGTGCTTGCCTTGAGCTTCTTGTATCGGCTGCCGACCTTGCTGCCGCTGCGGACGATGCCGCCGGGGAACGGCATGATGATGTTGGGCGATGCTCGCATCGCAGCGATGGCCGCCTGGGCCGCTTCAAGGGCCGCGGATTGCGAGGAGCCGACGATCAGAAAGTTACCGCCGGCCACGCCCTTCGCCGTGCCGAATTCATCCTCGCAAAGGAATTCGCCGTCCATCACCGGCACCCGCCAGAAGCGCCGGCCCTCGAGTTTCTTGCTGAATTGCCAGCCATCGCCGAAGAAGCGCAGGTTTCCGCCGACACGGATGTTCTTGTCTTTCACCAGGGGCAATCCATTGAAGCACGCCGTGGTCGGGCAGGTAAGGATGCACTGGGCGACGCGATTGACCACGGCTTTTTGCAACGCGTCGCGCGAAAAACCGAACATCAAGAGCGATACACCATGTCTGCCATCGAGTGTTTCATTCGGAGAAAGGATTCGCTCGATGCCCGCCTCGGCATCGCAACCGATGACCGAGGCCGCGTAGCCCGTGGCGGTCCGTCCTGCGGTTTCTGCCCATTCCGGCGTCGCTGCCGTCACGATCAGCCGCACCGCCGACATTGGAAATGCCTCGGCAAACGTGTCGTCGATGACCACGTCGTGCAGCTTCATGGGGGCGTTGATCCTCGGGCTGTCCGGAGGGCGTTATCGAAAAATGTATCGTCGCACCGCAAAAGAGGCATTAGCAACTGCTGGGATTGTCGCCGGCGCAACAATACAAAATCCATCCGATACACCGGCTGAGGAGATGCCGTGACGTTGTTTTCTGCTTTTTTCCTGCTAGTTTTGGTCATCGACCCGATCGGGAATGTACCGTTCTACCTTTCGGCACTGAAGCACGTCGAGCCGAAACGTCAGAATCGCGTGATCCTGCGCGAACTGCTGATTGCCTTTGTTGCGATGATCGTTTTTCTTTTTGCCGGCCAATACTTGCTGCGCTGGCTGCAGATTTCTGAACCTGCCCTGACCATTTCGGGCGGCGTCGTCCTTTTCCTGATCGCGATTCGAATGGTCTTCCCCGCAACCGACCGGTCGATGCGTGAGGATCTTGCGGGCGAGCCGTTTATTGTTCCGTTGGCAATTCCATATGTTGCCGGACCCTCGGTCCTCGCAACGGAACTGTTGCTGATGAGCCGGGAACCGGCACGCTGGCCGGAATGGCTGGCCGCAGTGACGCTCGCCTGGCTGACGACCGCAATGATTCTACTTCTCGGCAGCCGGTTGCGAAGGCTGCTGGGCGAACGCGTGTTGATCGCACTCGAACGCCTCATGGGCATGGTGCTCGTCGCGATGGCCGTGCAGATGTTTTTGAGCGGCCTGGAGCGCTTCGTGCAAGCCATGAAACCGGTCGGATGACTATCCCTGCACCGGCATGCAGACTTGCTCGAGCAATTTCTCGCATTTCTCTTGCATCAAGTCCGCCAGGTTGGGCAGCGGCTGGCCTTCGGGCAGCGACTCGGAAATGGTCGTCAGCCAGCGCGGGAAGGCGTAAAGCGCTGCAAAACCGTCGAGTGAAACCGGCTCGATGCGGGCCGAGCGGCCGCGACGTTCGGCATCCTGCCATAATGTCTTGCTCTTGCCCGATAGCATCAGGTCGTCTTCGGGACGTAAGAGAATCAGGTGATCGATTACCGGCGGATCGCTTTCCATGCCGCTCAGTTTGATTTCCAGGTCCTTTGGCTTGCCGGCGCCGCGGCCCAGAAACAAACCGACGCCGACCTTCCACGGCTGACCGTCTTTGCAGGCCCAATGAGCCAGCGCCACCACGCCGTACGTCGGGTGCTCGCCAAAGGTCCATTCCTGTACGACATGCTGCAGCCGCCAGGGGCCGACCTTGACGCCATGTTCGAAGCAGACCTGCAGAAAGGCGCCGAGTGCGGCCTGCAATTCGCGCGTCGAACCCGTCAGCGCGCCTTCGGGCTCCAGCTTGCGGCGAGCGGAACGCAATTCCTGTTCCCACAATTCGACGAGAGCCACGCGCGCCGATAAGTCGCGAACCCGCGGACGCTCGACCGCCGGCGGCGGCGCCGGTTCCGGCGCCATCGTCGCTTCCGGCGCCACTGGCGGCGAGTCGGGCGACTCGACGACCACGACCGACTTCACGCCCACGGAGTCGCCGGCTTCCATCGGCGGCATCGCCGACGACGGCTCGACCATCATCGGCCGCACCATGGCGGCAGCGGCGACGGGCGGGGCGTCCTGGCCGAACGGTTCAGCCAGTCGCGTGCTCGCTCGGGTCGCTCCAGGCCGGATGACGCGATCTTCCTCCGACCCGTATACGATGTGATCGAACAGTTGACGAAACTGCTGCAGCATGTCGCGCAGCGTCGGCTCCGTGCGAGCGATGCGATTCACCTGGTCCTCGGTGAATGGAAAAATGCTCGATACCTCTTCGCTTTCGGGCAGATCGCCCAGCGCTGGTGCCAGGCGCGTTTCGACGACGCGCCGCACCAGGTCCGGCGGCGGCGCCTCCAGGCGCAGCGCCTTGACCGTCCCATGGTTCGGCACATGCACGGGATTGTTCAGACGATCCTGAATGTATCCATCCAGCGACGGGACAAATCGGTTCCACAAGCCTCGCTCGGCAAAGATTAAAAAACACAGTCCGTCGATCTGATGCATGACCTGGACGATGCCGGCAAAAAATGCTTCGGCGATCTTGTGCGAATCGTCGCTCCGCCGCGCCAGCAAGAGATCCTCCAGCTGGTCAAAGGCCATAACGACGGGAAGCTTCAAACTTCGGAAGACTTCCATCATCACTTTGAGCAGCGATAGGACGAGATCTTGCCGCGTCGGCCGAACCTGAAACGCCAGTTCGGCGAATCCAAACGTCAGAAAACTCGCGAGATCGGCTTCATCCTCGCACAAGACGGCGCGCGTGAAGCCGAGATAGATTGCGCGCCGCATCAAGCCGGCCGTGTTGTGCGTCTCCGAGCGTTCGATGTAATTCGCCAGCAGACTCACGGCAGAATCGACCGGCAGCCCCGCCTCCGCAAGGCATTGCCGCACCGGTTTGGCCGGCCGCAAACTGCGGTCGCGGGCGTTCAGCGCATCGATCATTGTCTGGATGCGCTCGACGACGGCAGATTGCCCCCAGCCGAGTTTTTGTGCCCAGCGGCCCAAGCCGGTCGTTGGAAAAAGCTGCAGCTTTTCCTCGAGCGACAACTCGTTGAGCGCCTGGATGAGCAATCGGCGAACCAGTTCTTCGCCAACATATTCGAGCGGGCGCACGCCCTTTTGCTTGCCCCCGCCCAGCAGGGTATCGATGATCTGGAACAGCGTGTATTCGAGAAACTCGGTATCGCGCTGGTAAACGCCCGGCGTGACGAGCAATTGCCAGGGGCCGTCCGCACCGTGCTTGATGGAATACAGCAGATGTGTCTTGCCCGCGCCTTTATTGCCGAGGATGGGCAAAATCTCCGAATGCGTCATCGGGTCGTAACGGTACAGATCGACGACGCCGAGCAATAACTCGCGTTCGGTGGCATACAGCTCCGGCACGTGGAAGCGGGCGCAAACATCGTCGTCCGGATTGCGGGCGAAGTAGTTGCGGAACGGGTTGCCGGCCCGGCGCAACATCTCGAGCGCGCGCTCGCTATGGGTTCGTTCGGCGACAGCCAAGCTAGACATCGACAATCCTCCTGATCCAGTTTTTCATCCCACTGGGACGGTATTCACTCCGCATTCCGAGTTTCGAACGCTTGCGTAGTAGGCGATCTCATGCCCGATCAACAGCGCCAGAGCCGGTTCTGGAAGCTGATAGAGCGGCCCTGTCCACGGATGCAGCCAAAGACGATGGGCGTTGTGCAAGCACCGCAAGGCGTCGTGAAACCGGCCGATGCTGATGTTCGCATGCGACTCGTGCAGTTTTTCAAACAGGGTCGGCAACGGGCAGTCGCCAGCTTCGACGGCATGCCATGCCTCCAGATAGCTCAAGATTTCTTGATCGAGTGAATCTGGAGATGCCGATTCGACCCGGCGTACGTGGCCGTTTCGCTCGCTCGACTGCACATACGGACGCAGCCGATCCACGGCCGAAGCCAGCGCGTGGAGCCCAGCCGAGAGGTTCTGTGTTGTTGCGATCAAATGAGCGACCTGGCCGCGGCGTTCTTCGAGAACGCGGACGAAATCTTCGAGCACCTGGCGCGGACTCGTTTGCGTCATCAGCCAGTGAAGGCCCTTTTCCGTCAACACGGCGACCTCGCGCGCCGGTTTGCCATTCGCTTCACCGGCAACGACATTCAAATAACCGTCGTCCCGGCATCGTTGTGCGACCTGCCGCGCCGCCGAGGTGGTTGGAAACAGTCCCGGAGCATTCTTCGCGGAATAAAGCGGCACACCGGCCGGCTCGGCTGCGGCGCGTGCGAGCGCATCGAGCATCAAGCGCGTGGACTTGTTGGCCAATCGTCCCCTCCCTGGGCGGGCGCCTCCTCGTAAGCCGCCGCATTGTGCCGGGATCGGCAAAATCGTGCAAGGCGGTTTACGAAGCCGGTAGAATGCGAAGCCTGTGGAATTTACGGGATTGCCTGCTTCACTCGCCCTCCATCAACACTGGCCTTCCCCGAATTGCCGAGTTTCGTTAACATCCCTCCCGAACTTTTTCCCGTCCGACGTGAGGAGCGATCGCCATGGCAGGCGCCCGCCGGATTGCTGTCGTTTCGCTGATTGGGCTGATCGTCGTTGCGGCTTCGATGCCGGCAGCCGAACCGCCCAAGGATGATCGCTGTCTGACGAATAAGCAATTAATCGACACCTTGGCATCGATTCACAACCGGGGCGCGACGCTTTATAACAGCGGCGATGTGGCCGGGGCATATCGCCTGTTCCAGGGCGCATTGCTGGCGGTGCATCCGCTATTGCCCAAAGATATTCAGGAAGACGTCACGGACGAAATGACCCGGGCCGACCGCCAATTCGATCCGGGCCGCCGCGCGTTTGCACTGCACGAACTAATTGAAACCGTGCGAAAACGGCTGCACCCGAGCGGCGCCGCCATCCCGCTGCCGAAACCACGAAAGCTCGAAGGCGAGACGGACGAGCCGCCCAAGGCCAAGACCTCGCCGGAGCCGCCGAAGATCGATCCCGGCAAGAAGCCTGAAAACCCGCCGCTTTTGCTCGACCCGCCGAAACCAAAGTCGGCAGGCTCGGACAGCGCCAAACCGAAGCCCGTCGTCAGCGACGGGCTGATCGTCCCGTTGCCGGCGCCCGCCGACGCACCGGTTGAGCCGAAGAAGAAAGAATCGGAAAAGAAGGAGCCGGTGCGCATCGACCCGGACTTGATTGCACCGCCCTTGAAGCTTGATGCGCCAATGGACAAGCCGTTGATTACGATTCCATCCGGTGGGAGCTCGCCGAAGCCGGAGCCTCTCCCACCGCCGCGGATCGATCTACCGACGCCGGCGATACCGACCTCCAATCCGAAGCCGCCCAAGAACCCGATGCCCCCGGCGTCGGAACCGCCCAGCATTATCCTTCCGCCGGGGAAGTAAGCTGCGACGATTTCAGCGGCAGCGAAACCAATGGCTGCTTGCAAATTCAGCATCCGAACATGACTCTTCGAAAAAACATTCTTCGTTGCGATTGAAGCAAAGTCTTCGCAATCAATTGATTAGGCGTTGGCGAACTCAGCCTCGCTCAGCCTTTGGCACGTCGATTGCTGAAGTCGAGAAGCCTTTCCCGACTTTCCGTTCGCCCATCGCTCAGAAATCCAAATTCCTCCGAGCGGAACAAAGGAGTTCTCGTGTTCGGCTACTTGATCGATATGGATGGCGTTATCTATCGCGGAAGTCAATTGATTCCCGGCGCGAATCGATTCATCCAAGTACTTCGCGATGCGGATATTCCTTTCCTTTTCCTCACCAACAACAGCCAGCGCACACGTCGGGACGTAGCGACCAGACTGCAACGTATGGGAATGCCGGCCGAGGAAGAACATGTATTCACCTGCGCAATGGCGACCGCACGTTATCTGGCCCGGCAAAAGCCGAATGGCACCGCGTTCGTGATCGGCGAAGGAGGACTCCTCACTGCATTACACAGTAACGGGTTTTCCGTTGTGGACCGCGACCCGGACTACGTCGTGGTCGGCGAAGGGCGGACGCTCAATTTTGAAATGGTCGAAGCCGCATTGGGCATGATCCTGGGCGGCGCCAAGTTGATTGCGACGAACCTCGATCCGAATTGCCCGACGCAGCACGGCTTGAGACCCGGTTGCGGCGCCATCGTGGCCATGCTCGAGGCCGCTGCCGGCGTCAAAGCGTTCAGTGTCGGCAAACCCAGCCCGGTAATGCTTCGCGCTGCGCGAAAGGAACTGGGCTTGTCAACCGACGAAACAATCGTCATCGGCGACACCATGGAGACCGATATCCTTGGCGGCGTGCAGCTCGGCTACAAAACGATTCTTGTACTCACCGGCGGCACTCGCGTCAGCGACCTATCTCGCTTTGCCTATCGCCCCGACAAGGTGGTCGCATCGATTTCGGAGCTATGCCCGGATCAAATCGAGCGGGAATTCACCGGAGACAAAGAGCCCAAGATCGAAATCAGTCCCGAATACCAAATGTAAACGTTCAATTCCTACTGTAACGCGGATTACGGAACTTAATGGTTTTCTCACATCTAGTAATGTGTAGGAATGAGAGGTTGCAAACAAGTACGCTTCTCACCCATAATAGTCTTCGTTGATGTCCCGCGAATGCCATGGAGAGTGTGAGATCATGAATGTGTCATTGATCATCCAGGAAGGAAAACAAAAAGGCCGCGAGATTCCGCTGCCGGAAACGATATTTCTGATCGGCCGGGATCCGCAGTGCCATCTTCGACCGCACTGCAACGCGGTCAGCCAGCTCCATTGCGTGATTGCAGCCTGGGCCGGCAAGGTGCGCATTCGTGACCTGCAGAGCCGCAATGGAACCATCGTGAACGGCCTGAAAATCCGGGCCGAGATTGAAGTGGAAGACGGCGACGAGGTCCAGGTGGGCACGTTGGTGTTTCGCATCAAGTGCTCGAAGAGCGGCAAAAAGATGGCGAGCGACGACGCGGAAGAAGCGAAGTGGCTGCTGTTTTCGTCCGCCGATTCGCCGGTTCTGTCTCCGGGCGTGGGCACTTCGTTGATTTCTGCACAGGAATCGTCCGACCATCCTGCCGGCAAGACCGGGGCCGCTGCGAAGCGCGCTCCGTCGAATCTGCTTGGCGGCTCGGAACCGACCTCGGCCGCCACCACGGTCTCCGCGGGCGATCCGCTGATTTCCTACATCGAAAAGAAGCAGAAGCCGAACAAGAAAAATACGCCGCGATGAACATGCAAGACGCGGTCAGTCGATCTTGCAGGCGCGCGTTTCGTCAATGAGTTGCTTCAACCAGTGCATGTACGGCGTGCCGCCGGTGCCGCGCGGATCCGTGACGCGCTGGTTGATGTACTCCTGCGCCCAGCCGTAATGCACTTCGCGAAACGTCGCCATCGCCTCGAGCACGTCGTTGAACGGCTCCTTCTCCGCCAGATCGCGCACGCTCGGCATCCGTTCGACTTCTTCGATCAAGGCCCGATGTTCTGCGGGCATGTAGTTGCGCATGTCCTGCAGGTGATTCGTAAGTCCCGACGGCTTGTGCGGAATCTTCATGAACGCGACGAGAGTCGGCATGATGCTGCTCTGAGCGCCGGTCTCGCCGCGATAACTGGCGGGCTGCGGCTCGACGCCCTCATAAAGAACGCCTTCGAAAAACGTGATGTACGGCCGGAAGGTGCGATAGTAGAGAGCCGGGTCCATCTTCTCCGGGATTCGTCGCAAGACCGCAACCTGTTGCCACACGCTTGCCGCCACGTCCTGTATCGCCTGGTTCACGCCTGCGGCATCGCGTTGCCCGGCCGCTTGGGAAGCTCGGTCGATTGCCTCCAGCAGCCTCGCCGCGATCGCTTCGATTTCCACGTGCACGAGGATGAACCAATGTTCGTCGTACAGATGCACGAAATTCTGGATCGTGTCGATATTGCCCAGCGCGATCGGCCCCGAAGGATCAAACCGCTTCCAGTTGAACAGTGCGTAGCCGTCGTAGCTGAGAATCGGCGGCCGCTTAAGCCGTTTGCAGATATCCGCCAGCGGGACAGCAATCTTTCGCGGCAAAACGCGGGCGCGCTCCTCGCCAACTTGATTGACATATGCCGACGCCAGGAAGCCGAGCCGGACATAATACAGCCGCATTTCCGCCAGATCATTCGCACCCGCCGGCCATGGAGGTATATCCACTCGTTCGACGTACTTGCGAAATCCACGATCGTGCAACAGGCTTGGCAGATCATGGCCGAGCTCGTCCAAACCGCCCAGGTCGGCGTGATACTGAAAACGCGTCGCCGGCGCGTGCGCCGGTAGGAAACCATGCTGGTGAAACGCGGAGTTCATATCTGAATCATACGCTTGCCATATGGCCGTGAGCACGCCGCGCAAGCAGGTGCCGCGTGCTCGACTCATCCTCCGGATTTCGCCTCCTTGCCTGCATTCTTCACGTACCTATCCAGCCAGGCGACCCAGCGTGCCCAGAGGTCGAGCGTGGTTTCCTTGGCGATGGGGCCATGGCCTTCGTACGGATACATGTAAAGCGCGGCCGGTTTGCCGAGCCCGTCGAGCGCTTGGAACATGAATTCTGCGTTGATCGGGTTGGTGCCGACGTTGGCGTCCTCCATGCCGTGGTACATCAGCAAGGCGCCGTTGACGCGATTGGCCCATAACAGCGGCGACATTTCGAGATAGGTCTCCCGTGCATCCCACAAATGCCGGCGTTCGGTCTGGAAACTCATCGCCGTCAACGTGCGGTTATAGTTGCCGTCGCCGGCAATGCCCGCCTTGAAGAACGGCGTATGGGCCAACGCATTGGCGGTGCTGAACGCGCCGTAGCTGTGCCCGCCGCAGGCGAGACGATCGCGGTCGATGATTCCCTTTTTGTCGAGTTCATCGATCGCTGCCCACAGGCTGTTGCGCAGGTCGTGGATGTAGTTGTCGTTGATCCGGCCAGCCGGCCCAACGATGGGAATGTCGGGCTCGACGACCGCGTAACCGTGTAACGTCAGCAGCGTCATCGAACGCGCGCTGGGCACGTTGAACCGGTTCGCAGTTGTCGCCGATCGCCCAGCGCCGGCGTTATACGCGGCCTGATCGGTGTACTCGCGCGGATAGATCCAAAAGAGCGCCGGCAATTTGCCCTTGGCGTTGGCGGGCAAGGTGTACCGCACCCAGAACTTAAAACCATCGACGCGTGTGACTTGAATTCGCTCGGTCTTGACTTGCCGATACCAGGGCGCTCGGTCGATATTGTCGGTCAGTTTCACGGTTTGGCCCGTGCGCACATCGGTGACGAATGAATTCGGCGGAACATCGCGTTTTTGCCGGGTCGTGAACACGAATTGAATCTCGTCGCCATCCACGGCGTCAATCGTCTCGGTTGTTTCTCCTTTGCCTTCGAAAACGCGCACTTTCTTTCCGGTCTTGATGTTGACCTTGTCGATGTACGGCTTCGAAAAATCGCCGGCTTCGCCCCGGGCTCGCTCCGTGCCTGAAACGTAGACATCGCCGGTTTTTGAAATTCGCACAACGTTGCCCGGCCCGCGACCGGACTTGGTCAAGAGACTTGCCCCGGTGGCGGCGCCGCCGAACCGGCCGACAGATCGGCCCGGCTGTTGTTCGTCGTCGATTTCGCTTTCCGATGCCGGCCTGTCCGAGCTTCCGCTCGGTTGTTCGCCCGGCCCGCTGCTCTTGTAAAGCACATACGTCGCTCGCTTCGGATCGCGAAGATCCACGGCGACAATCTGCCGCTGATTAGCAACCGTCTGCGTGACGAACAGCATGGCACAGTCGTCGGAATACTGCACGCTCGCAATTCGATTCGGCGTGGCATAAACGACCTTGGCGTCTTCCTTGCCGAACGGCGGCAGCCATTGCATGACCCGGTCTTTGCGCGGTTCATTCAAGTCCTTCGTCAGCGTCGAACGGATAACGGTCAGCGCGGCGAGCAGCGTGCCCTGGCGGATCGGCGTCGCCACCAGGCCGACGGCCGTCGAACCGGCGACCGGCGCCTTGGCCGGCTCCATTTGCAGATACGACAGACCGGCGCCGTCGGGCCGCCAGATCAGGTCGCGCTTTCCATCCGGATCGACCGGCTCGGGCCGGCGCGGTGCACGATCAGGATCGGGAATGGGATCGGGGTCCGGGTCCGGCGGAGTTACTGGCGGCGTTGTCGGCGCCGGAGCCGGCCCTTGCCCCGGCCGGCCAAAGCGTCCAGGTCCGCGCGCCCCGGTGGTTCCTGCAGCACCCGCGACGGCAGTCGGCGGCGGGGCCGGTTCGTTCTCCTGCAGCTTGCGCTCGTTCAAAGCCAATAGCGACTTACCCTCGGCATTCCAGATTCCCTCGGTGGAACCGAAGCGTGTGAACGGCGCGTAGTATGAAAACGGCTTTTGGACGGTCGTCACGCGAAACTGTTCACATCCGGCGCTCATGCTGACGGAACGAATCATGGCCGGCTTGCCAACTTTGGTCACTTCTCCGCTGGCCACGTCGATCAATGCCAGTTGGCCCGTGATCAGATGCTCCAGAAGTTGCATTTCGTACGGCGACTCCAGCAGGTAGCGGTAGGTGCGCGATGGATTGGCGCCGTCGCGGGCGACGCGCACCTTCG
>Ga0073934_10010715_pt1 | contig 11298 bp, 12 predicted proteins | sample LarsenN4metaG_FD_76834 | JGI IMG/M metagenome (GOLD analysis project Ga0073934, IMG submission 76834) | Hot spring sediment bacterial and archeal communities from British Columbia, Canada, to study Microbial Dark Matter (Phase II) - Larsen... ...
GCTATGAGAGGGCAACGAACGACCCGTTTATTGGTTTCGCGGGTCACTTTTGCCTACTACCCAGTAAAGTTTTCCCTTCTCGCCATAGAGTCGTAGACGTCCTCATCACAATGGCCCAGTAATTCGGCATCTTGTAAGCCGCTCAAGTGGCATGATGCTTGTATTTCCTTCGCTCGGATCACACGAGGACTGGCGTACGTGGATTTTATCGCTGCCGACATAATCACCCCTGCATCCGGATCCCCTGTAGATGGGGGAGGTAGAACGTCTCGGGCAACGGCTTCTTCAAATGCTGGCGGTGTTCGGAAGACTTTTTCCACGGTTCTTCAGAGAGCTCGTGGGGAAGGGGAACGAGTGGACACTCGTGAAGGAGATGATGTTCGATCAACGAACAAGTCCGATGGTGAGTCCCATTCAAAGGCGGCGAGAGGTTTGAATACTTCCTCAACTCGAGGGGAACGAGCTGATGCATCACCCTCTCGGGCTACGGACGAAAGCCGATCGTCCGACGACAATGGCAATCCTGAGGGTGCCAAAACAGTCGCTGAAACGACCGGACAAGAGAGCAATGCTAGTTCCCATGTTCAGGGACAAGAAGCTTCGCCTCTCGTGACCGTCATTCCTTTTCAGTCGGCATCTGAAACGATCGGTCACACGGATGTTCCCCCGGAAGCAGGGGTTCACGCGGAAGAAGGGGAAAACAGCGGAGTAGGGGTGCACTCCTCTGAAACTGGTGCTGAGGGTTCCGGTGTCCCCTCAACACCTCAGATGACATCGTCGGCGACGACGGAATTTCCGGCGATTGCTCCCGATTTTCCCGATTCTCTCCAAGATCATCCTACCCTGAATAAAGTCAGCACGCCGTTGCCTGGTCTGCCGGAACATGAATTGGGTGCGACGGCGCCTCAGCCAGAAGATGATTCACAATCCGGTCGAGTCGTAAAGCTGAGCCCCGATGTAGCCGTCGATGGCGACGGTACAAAAGTGGCGAGTCTTGCCGAGCATGCTCCGTTGCTTGGAGAGGCGCAGCCTGGCTCGGCTCTTGTGCATCTCGACTCGGTTGCTCGACGCGCTTTTCAGGCATACCTCGGAGCGGTGTCGTCACAGAGTAAGCCGGAACCTTCCCAACCTGATTCAGGTACGCATGAAGAGGTATTGCACGACCATGCACTTACCGCCCAAACCAGTCGGTATGCGCCATCCCTTGATCACCATGAGGACCGCGGAGTGAAGACAGGCTGGGTGTTTCCGCATGGGCAGCAACCAAGCTTTGAAGGGGCTGAGGATTTTAACGAGTTCTGGAATGACGGCATGAGGCCACTACACGATCAGACTGAGGGCAAGTTACCGCAGGCCGCAATCGTCGAGCCCCAGCTTTCGAGTGGACAGTCCCCAGAAGCAGCTATGGCCGGGGCTCACGGGCGTGCAGTCTCCGGCCAACAGGCGCCCTCTCTGACCGGCCCCTTCGTGAGTGGTCAGGCTCTACCAGCCGCGCCGACCCATGACGCTGCCGAACAGGCGGTACGTGGAATGACGAGATCGGTCGTATTTGACGTGGCGCAGCCCGACTTGGGCCACGTGAATATTCGTGTGGCGATGTCGAACGATGTGGTTCATACGCATTTGTCGGCCGACAGACCGGAGGTCGGGCAATTCCTCATCAACGGACAGGATCGTCTTCAAGCGGCGCTTCAGGCGAACGGATTGGACATGGGACAATTCCGTGTGGACATCGATCGTCAGAATGCCGGTCGCTCCTTTCATCATGGGCCTTCTCAGGAACAGGGACAAGCCTGGAATCAGGATTCGCAGGAGATGAAGTGGGGATCAAGTCAGGATTCACAGGATGAACAGCGCGCATCGCTCCACGGGCTGTTGAATGTCGTGGCATAGATCGGAAGGGAGATACCGGAAATGATCGATGTATCGGAACTCAACTCCACGGCAAGCCGGCCGACGCCGGAAAAAACCGGGCCTCGGCAGTTGGGGCAAGACGATTTTCTCAAATTGCTCATCACGCAATTGAAAAACCAGGATCCTTTGAAACCTACGGACAATACCGAATTTGTCTCGCAGCTCGCCCAATTCAGCCAGTTGGAACAAACCGCGAAGCAGGCACAGCTGCTTCAGAAGAGCCTCGATGCGCAGACCGCCTCGCTGCAGTACACGCTGCTTCCGATGATCGGCCGCACGATCACTGTCGGCCAAGAGCTTGTCCAATTGGGTGACGGGCCCGCTCCGTTCGGGTACACGCTGGACAAAGCCGCCTCGAAGGTTCTCGTGACGATTCAGGATCAACAGGGGCAAGTCGTACGAAGCTTGGAGTATCGAGATCGACCGGCAGGACCGCATACGGCTGAGTGGGACGGAAAGAACCAGAATGGAACCCTCATGCCCAAGGGAATCTACCGCTATCTCATCTCGGCCATGGATTCGGAAGGAAAGCCTGTGAATGTGGAGGGGCGTGCATCGCTCGCTGTTTCCGGGGTACGTATGGAAGAAGGGCAAGCCAAACTCCTGGTCGGTGATTTAGCCATCGATCCGTCTGATATCGTCGAGTTGCGATAAACAAGAGGAGGGTTGTACTCATGGGAATTCTGTCGTCAATGTTCACGGGCGTCAGCGGGCTCAACGCGAATGGGAACGCATTATCGGTCGTGGGGAATAACATCGCGAATTTGAATACGGTAGGGTTCAAATCCAGCCGATCTGTGTTCGCCGACCTCATCAGTGCGACGCTGGGAGGGGTGGGTGGAGACATTCAGGTAGGTTTGGGTGTGGCACTCAATGGCGTGCAGGGAAATTTCAGTCAGGGTCCGTTCAGTACCACAAGCAATACGCTCGATCTAGCGGTCGACGGCAACGGCTTTTTCACCCTCCGGGATCAGAACGGGGGGAGCTTGTACTCCCGCGCAGGACAGTTCCACCTCGATGCTCAAAGCCGCATCGTAGATCCCAGCGGATTCCTTCTTCAAGGGTACCAAGTCGACGTCAACGGTGCGATCACGGCGAATATCGGAGATGTCACGTTACCGGCTACCACGGCACCGCCCAATGCGACAAGTACGGTCGATATTGGGACCAATCTCAATTCGCAGTCTCCGACGAGTGTCTTTTCTCTTACTGATCCGATTGGAACGTCTCAGTTCTCGACGTCGCTGACGGTCTACGATTCTCTCGGCAACAGTCATCTACTCACCGCGCACTTTTCCAAGACTGCAGCGAATACATGGAACTACAACCTCGTAGGTAATGCCAACGAGATCGTCACGGCCAATTATGATTCGTCCAATATCAATACTTCGTTGGGTATCGTGCGGTTGGCTTCCGGTACCCTGACATTTACGACAGGGGGTGCGCTGGATACGGAGAGTGTCGTGACCAGTTATGACAACGGCGCTCCCGGAGGAGCTGCCGGTGGTGTAGTAGGCCAAGCCAGGATCGATTTTGTGGGCGCTACGGGAGACCAGCTGATTACCTTTGATTTTGGCTCAAGTGTGACCACGGACGGAGGAACTGGACTCAATCTGACGACGCAATTCGGCGCAGCGTCGGGAATCGTTCAGCACAGCCAGAATGGATTCGGCGCAGGGGCTCTTCAAACCTTCTCGGTAGAGGCAAACGGGCTCATCAATGGGAGATTCTCAAACGGGCAAGTTCGTCCCTTGGCTCAGCTGGCTCTCGCACGGTTCGCTGATCCGCAGGGGCTTGTTCGAGCCGGCAAAAATACCTTTGCCGAATCGGGCCCGTCCGGGCAACCGTTGATCGGCCCCGCCACCTCCGCCGGGCTTGGGAAAATCCTCTCCAACACGCTCGAATTGTCAAATGTGGACCTGGGCGAAAGTTTTATCGACATGATCGCCGCGCAGAGAGGATTTCAAGCCAATTCGAGGGTCGTCACAACGTCGGATGAACTTCTTCAGGAGTTGGTCAACCTGAAGCGATAATTTGTAAAGTTTTTGGTCCGGGAGGCCCAGTACTCCCGGGCCAAGGTTTTGCTGTAGTCTCGTATTACTGCGGCTCCATTCCCGCTCAAGCCGATCTTTCGCCACGTCAGTTTCTTGACAGTGTCAACGGATCGCTTGACGACCTGCAGAGCAGAGTCCCGCCGAGTACGACGCTCGCCATGTAATCATGCGCTAGGCGCATCAATTGAAAGTCTTCTCATGCCATAACGGTTAAGGAGGAAATGGCATATGCATTGCAGTCTCCGGACCGGACCAATGAGTTGATCGAGGAGGAGTTATGGCAGATGCAGCCGCAGTTGATGAAAAAGCTCCAGTAGCGCCTCCCGCTCCAGTGTTCCCCATTAAATTGCTCATTATCGTATCGGTTGTTGCCTTGGTGTTCGGCGTCGGGGGGGCGTTTGTGGCTGTGAAGTTCCTGGGCGGTGGAAGCAAAGGTGCAGAAAGCTCAGAGGAACATAGGGGCGACGCCGAGGTGAAGGCGGAATCGAAGAGCGACGCCGGTGGAAAACGCGGTCAGGCCGCTTCACAGAGCGTCATGTTTGACTTGGATCCCTTCATCGTAAACCTCTCGGACACTCCCGAGGTTCGGTACTTGAAGCTGACCCTCAAACTCGAGGTGGACAGCGAAGCAGTCTCGACCGACCTGTCCGCGCGTATTCCTCAGATACGAGATGCGATCCTGGTCCTGCTCAGCAGCAAGGACGTCAATGCGGTAAGAACGACTCAGGGCAAATTCCAGCTGCGTGATGAAATTACACAGCGCGTCAACGGCCTTCTGAAGAAACCAGGAGTCCGGTCTGCCTATTTCACGGAATTCGTCGTTCAATAAACGGTCGGCACTATGGAAAAAATTCTCTCGCAAGACGAAATCGATGCGCTCTTGAAGGGCGTCGTCTCAGGCGAGGTGGATACGGCTCCGAAGGAAACTCCTCAGACAGCAAAAGGAGTCATGCGATACGATCTGTTCAACCAGAAACGGATCATCCGCGGGCGGATGCCGACCATGGAGATGATCAACGACCGTTTCATTCGGCGCCAATCAGTCGTCTGGACCAGCGTGCTTCGTGAGGCCACTAATTTCGTGGTCGTCGGGACGCAGGTAATCAAGTTCAGCGAGTTTCTGAAGAAAATTCCGATGCCTTCATCGCTAAACGTGTTTCATATGTCTCCGTTACGGGGTAGCGCGCTCTTCGTGATGGACGCGTTCCTTGTGTATCTGGTCGTGGATTATTTTTTTGGAGGAAAAGGTCAGACCCACGTGAAGCCCGAGGGACGAGACTTTACGCCCGTTCAACTGAGGATCATCAAGAAGCTGTTGCTGCAATCGCTGGTCGACCTGGAAAAAGCGTGGCATGCCGTCGTGCCCGTCAAGGTGGAGTACGTGCGTTCTGAGAGCGACCCTCAGTTCGCGATGGTGGTGACCGCGTCAGAAATCGTGATCGTCGTCACGTTGCAGGTCATCGTGGGAGAAACGGCCAGGGAGCTGTTCATCGTCTATCCATACAGCATGCTCGAGCCCATCAAAGAGAAGCTCTATTCCAATGTCGTATCCGATCAGGTCGACCACAACGACGAGTGGAACCATCGATTTCGAGAGCGGTTACAAGACTGTCCACTTCCGATTGCCGTACGGCTAGGAACCGCTACCGTAACAGTGAAGGACGTGATGAATTTTGCTCCGGGTGACGTAATCTTGCTCGACCAGCATCCTGGAGATCCTCTCGATTGCTATATCGAGGGTTATCACAAATTTCAGGGTAGTCCGGGAATATACAAGGGCAATCACGCCTGCCGCGTGACCAAAATATTGAACGAGTCATAAGACCACCGAAAGAGTGACCATGGCTGAGTCAGACTCCGCAACGCGTACCGATTCGACGACGGCCGGCAGCCAATCCCCGCAGCCGGCCTCGTTTCCGCCCGTTCAACACACAGAGACGGGAGGACCTCCGAAGAATATCGATTTTATCCTGGATATTCCTATGAGCGTCTCCGTGTATGTCGGATCCACGAAGATGGCGATTCGGGATTTGTTGCAACTGGCGCAGGGTTCCGTCATTGAGCTGGATAAACTGGCGGGCGAGCCGATGGAAGTGATGGTGAACAATAAGCTGGTTGCACGCGGTGAAGTGGTGGTCGTCAATGAAAAATTCGGCATTCGCTTGACAGACGTCGTCAGTGCGGCGGAACGCGTGCAGCAACTTCGCTGAGTGATCCGAGGAGAGGCCGTGATTGATCTATGGGAAAGCCTGTTTCGCACCGTCTCGGCTCTGGCCGTCGTGTTGGTATTGATGGGGATTGTTGCGGTGACGGTTCGGCGATTGATGGGGCAGCGCTTGGGGATCGTCGGTGGGCGTCCTCTCGTTCGGGTCTTAGCCAGCGGCTATATCGCGCCGCGCAAGACGATCGCTCTCGTGTCGGTCGCGGGAGAATATCTGATCGTGGGGACGACCGCGACCGACCTTGTCCCGTTGGGACGGATCAGCGATTCCGCCGAATTGCGTGAATTGCTCGCCCTCACCAATGAAAAACCCTTACCTGAGACGGCGCCGGTCCCACAGGAAACTTTTGCCTCCTGGCTTCGACGCCTACCGCTCGGCCTCTTTCCTCGCCACAAGGGACTTCATGGCCAATAAGCACCGGTCTCTCTTAGGCCTATCGTGGGTGATTCTCGTCGGAGCGATGACGCTGCTTGTGATACCGCCTTCAGAGGCGGTGGCGGTCGGCCCGTCGGTGAGCATCGATTTTGGCGCAGACGGCCCGAAACAAACCGCCGTGGTGATCCAGATTTTGATTCTTCTCACGGTGCTTTCGTTGGCGCCGGCCTTATTCATCATGGTGACATCCTTTACCAGGATCGTGATCGTGTTGGCATTCCTCCGGCAAGCGCTGGGAACGCAGGCGGTTCCTCCAAACCAAGTGTTGCTGTCGTTGGCGCTGTTCTTGACGATGTTCATCATGGCTCCGGTGGGTCAGGCCGTCTACAGCAACGCGCTGCAACCGTTAATGGCCGAGCAGATTTCTTATGAAGACGCGTGGAAGAAGGGCATCGAGCCGGTGCGAAACTTTATGCTGCGTCAGGTGAGGGAGAAGGACCTCGAACTCTTTATTACGTTGAGCCACATACCGAAACCAGACCGGGTTGAAGAAGTGCCGACCCAGGCGATCATCCCCGCCTTCATTCTGAGTGAACTACGAATTGCATTCCAAATCGGGTTCCTGATCTACATTCCTTTTCTCATCGTCGATATGGTCGTGGCCAGCATTCTCATGTCGATGGGCATGATGCTCCTTCCGCCCATCGTGATCTCTCTGCCCTTCAAGTTGATTTTGTTCGTCCTGGCCGATGGCTGGTACCTGGTCGTGGGGTCGATGGTGCGGAGCTTTCAGTAGCGGTGAGTCGTCTGCAGATGGCCGACGGCTGATAGCCGAGTGCCAACCGGAGGGATGACCCGAGTGACGCCGGAACTTGTAACAGAGCTGGGCAGGCAAGCGCTGGAAACGACGCTGTTGGTGTCTTCGCCGATTCTAGGGCTCAGTCTGTTCATCGGCCTGGCGATCAGTGCGCTCCAGGCGATGACCCAACTGAATGAAGCTACGCTCACATTTGTCCCGAAAGTGGTCGCCCTTTTTGTGGCGTTGTTGTTCTTTCTTCCCTGGATGCTGAACGTCATGACCACCTACATGTCGAATCTTTTGATGAATATTCCCAACTACGTGCACTAGCAAGTGACGATGGCGTTGACGCAGACCATTCAGATTCTCCTCCCTGAATTCCAAGGGTTCTTGGTCCTCATTTCCCGTATCGGCGGGCTGCTGGCTGCGTTCCCGGTCTTGAGCGGACGCGCTGTTCCTTTGAAAGTCAAAGTGGTTCTTGTCCTGGCGTTGGGAGTTCTATTGGCTCCCCTGGTTCGACTTCCCGTCGTCCCCTATGATCCAGTCGCCTTGGCCGCCGGGCTCGTCAGTGAAATGGCCATCGGTCTAGCGATCGGACTGGCCGTACGATTATTTTTCGGCGCGCTTGAGCTTGCCGGAGAGATCATCGGGGTACAGATGGGGTTCGGTGTGGTTCAACTGTTCGATCCGTCTACGGCCAATCACACATCCATCATCGGCCAATACTTCACTCTCTTGGCGACCCTTGTCTTTCTGTCCCTGAACGGACATCTGCTTCTGGTGGCCACGATTCTCTCCAGCTATGAGTCCATTCCGCCGTTTGGTGCATCACTTCCTGGAGGAATGGGAGACGATGTCCTTCGCCTCTCTCAACACATGTTCATCGTGGGGTTGAAATTGGCCGCACCCGTGCTCGTCGTCATTCTCCTCATCAATATTCTTCTGGCGCTCCTTGGACGTGCGGTGAGTCAGATCAACGTGTTTGTTCTGAGTTTTCCCGTCACGATCGCCGGAGGATTGGTCGTGATGGGATTGTCCATACCGTTTGTGGTGGAACTTCTGGTACGGGAAATCGAGCGACTGCAATTGACGATCCAGGGGATGATGAAAGCGCTGGGACATGGCTGAAGATCGGAGTAATAAGACAGAACCCGCAACGCCGAAACGTAAGGAGGAGGCGCGCAAGAAAGGGCAGGTCGCCGTCAGTCGCGATCTGTCTACTGCCGTCATCCTCTTGAGCGGCATCGGGCTGCTGGCAGCCATGTTGCCGGTCGGCGTCCGGAAAATGACGGAAATGACCCGCCAAGGGCTCACGCTTTCGTTCCCCCTAGACTTCTACGAGGGGATGTCGATCGAGCAGGTGTACTCAATCATCATCCACGCCGGCATCACCGTAGTGACGCTGAGTCTTCCGGTCGTGGTGGGTATTCTGGTGATGGGGAGCGGTGCGTTTTTGCTGCAGACCGGCTTGTTGTGGCGTGCCAATGCCATTGAACCGGATGTCGAGCGCATCAACCCCATCAAAGGGCTGTCCCGATTGGTCTCACTGCGGTCTGTGATGGAACTCGTGAAGGGGCTGCTCAAGATCGCGATCGTGACGGGTGTCGGCTTGTGGGTTGCACGGTATGACATTCTCCAGATCCCGGGATTGATCGAGTTCGATATGGGGACCGTTCTACAAGTCACCGGACGGCTCTCGTTGAAAGTCGGGTTAGCCGTCGCCGGGGCGATCGCGGTACTGGCAGGGCTCGACTATGTCTACCAACGCTATGAGTGGGAACGCAATCTACGGATGTCGAAGGAAGAGGTCAAGGAGGAACACAAGGCCACCGAAGGCGATCCGCTGATCAAGAGTCGCGTGCGAACCATCCAGCGAGAGATGACGAAGAAGCGCATGATGGCTGCCGTCAAGACGGCAGATGTCGTGATCACCAACCCGACACATCTGGCTGTTGCCCTAAAATATGACACCGCCACGATGGGAGCTCCTATCGTCGTCGCCAAAGGAGCCGGCTTGGTCGCTGAACGCATCCGTGAGCTGGCCCGACATCACGGAGTAGCGGTCGTCGAACATAAATTCGTGGCCAGAACCCTGTTTAAACTCGTCGATGTCGGCAAAGAGATTCCAAACGAGCTGTACCGTGCGGTTGCGGAGATTCTCGCGTTTGTGTACCGGGCTCGAGGCCGAGGAATGGATGTAGGTTGAGGTGAAGGCGAAGGCTGAGAATCAGATGAGTTCATCTCAACCTGAACCTCGACCTTTCAAAATACTATGGCAACGGCAATAGAACCAGTAGAGCGAAACCAGTTGATCAAGCATCCCGACGTCGTCATCTCCGTCGGGGTGGTGGCCATTCTCATGGTAATGCTGTTGCCATTGCCTCGATTTGTGCTCGATTTGTTGTTGAGTTTCGATATCACCCTGTCGGTCATCATCTTACTCGTCGGACTTCAAGTACGGCGACCGATCGAGTTTTCCGTGTTTCCGTCGGTCCTTTTGATGATTACTTTGTTCAGGCTGTCCCTCAACATTGCGTCCACGCGTCTCATTCTGCTGCATGGCAACGAAGGAGCAGGGGCGGCCGGCGAAGTCATTCGGGCCTTTGGGAACTTCATCGTCGGGGGTAATTACACGGTCGGCTTGGTGGTGTTCTCGATTCTCGTCATCATTAACTTTGTCGTGGTGACGAAGGGCGCCGGACGTGTCGCCGAGGTGGCCGCTCGCTTCACATTGGATGCCATGCCTGGAAAACAGATGAGCATTGATGCCGACCTGAATGCCGGTCTCATCAATGAAGCGGACGCCCGCCGCAGGCGACGGGAAATTGCAGAAGAGTCCGACTTTTACGGTGCCATGGACGGCGCGAGCAAGTTTGTTCGAGGAGATGCCATCGCCGCCGTCATTATCATCCTCGTCAACATCGTCGGTGGATTGGCGATCGGCATTCTGCAACAGGGCATGAGTCCGGCACTCGCCGCTCAAACCTATACCGTGCTGACGGTCGGTGAAGGGCTGGTGGCGCAGATTCCAGCCCTAATCGTTTCGACCGCTGCCGGTATTGTGGTGACCCGTGCCGCGTCGGAAACGGATTTGGGCGGGGAGATGACCCGACAGCTCTTGATGTCCTCCAAACCGGTGGGCATTGCTGCGGGTATTCTTCTCGCGCTTGGATTGGTGCCGGGGCTTCCGCATGTGGCGTTTCTCGTATTAGGGAGTGCGATCGCGTGGGTCGCCTACCACCTTCATCAGGAGGAGCAGGTTCAAGCCGCCCCGACACCCGCCCCTGTCACTCCGAAGACCGAGGAAGGTCTGACCCGAGTAACCCCGCTCGACCTCATGGAGGTACAGGTAGGGTACGGCTTGATCGGGCTCGTCGAGGGAACGCAAGGCACTGCACTGCTCGATCGGATTAAAGCGCTCCGACGACAATTTGCGGAAGCGATGGGTTTTGTCGTGCCTCCCATTCATATACGGGACAATCTTCAGCTGCGCCCGAACGAATACGCCATTATGTTGAAGGGGGTGGAAGTGGCCAAGGCTGATGTCTTGCCAGGGCATCTGTTGGCGATCGATCCGGGGACAGCCCAACGGGGTTTGGTTCAAGGGATCGCGACCAAAGAGCCTGCCTTCGGCTTGCCGGCACTTTGGGTCCCGGAGGAGGCGAGAGAACAGGCGCAAATGGCCGGGTATACCGTGGTCGATGCGAGTTCGGCGATCGCCACACATCTTTCTGAATTGATCAAACGCCATGGTCATGAATTGTTGGGGCGGCAGGAAGTGCAAACACTTCTGGATGAAGTCGGAAAAGCGCATCCGAAGCTAGTGGAAGAGCTCATTCCCACGTTAGTCCCGCTTGGAACGGTTGTCAGGGTTCTGGGGAACCTGCTCAAGGAGGGTATTCCGATTCGCGACCTCCGGTCGATCCTCGAGGCC
>Ga0073934_10010716_pt1 | contig 11298 bp, 3 predicted proteins | sample LarsenN4metaG_FD_76834 | JGI IMG/M metagenome (GOLD analysis project Ga0073934, IMG submission 76834) | Hot spring sediment bacterial and archeal communities from British Columbia, Canada, to study Microbial Dark Matter (Phase II) - Larsen... ...
GCCGGAGGTCTCACCGGCGGGACGGAGGACGGCGACCCAGCTTCTCGTAGGCGGGGGTCAATGCACTGTTCGCCTCGATGGCGCGCTCGTAGTAGCGGCGTGCGTCCGCGTCGTTCCCGCGCAGCTCCTCGAACAGCCCGAGGTTGAACCACGCATCCGCGTTCCAGGGGTGGCGGCGCGCTTCCTCGCGGAAGTGCGCCAGCGCCTCGTCGGGCCTGTCGAGCTTCATCAGAACGACGCCGAGGTTGTTGTGCGCCTTCGGCGTGTCGGGATTTCGCTCGAGCGCACGGAGGTACTCACCGCGCGCCTCGGCAAGGCGGCCGTCCGCCTCGTGCAGCTGTCCGAGGTTGACGTGCGCGAGCGGCCCGAATCGTTCGTCGCGGACGGCATCGCTCCAGTAGGCGACGGCGTTCCGGAAGACCGACTGCCGCTCGTACGTGGCCGCACCGAGGACCGCCACGAGCGCAGTCACCGCCGCCGCCACACTGAATGTGAAGCCGCGTGCGCCGGGGCCGAATCTTCCCTGAGCGCCCACCACCAGGAATCCGATGAGCGGCAGATAGATGCGATGCTCGTAGGCGGGGAGCCCCGGCACGAGGAGCGTTGGCAGTAGAAAGGCCGCTGCCCACGCGAGCGCCAGGACGGACTGCCCGCGAGACCACCGCGACCGCGCGAACCACGCTCCGGCCGCGACTGCGACCGTGCCGAGTGCCATGCCGAACGCATCTACGCCGGGCGCGACGTTGAGGCGCACCGGAAGGAGCATCTTGCCCGCCTGCACGAGCAGCTGCGGCGAGTTGAGGAGCGCCGTGCGGACGCTGCCGGCCGTCAGCTCCGACGGCGTCCCCGCCAGCGCGCGGGAGCGCATGACGGCCCAGCCGATGACGACGAGCGCGTCGGCGGCAAGGGCGATCCGCTGGACGCGTGAGAGCCTCCGCCGCCTGACCAGGCGCTGGTGGAGAAGCGCCAGCAGCGGAAAGAACAGACCGGTCTCCTTCGAGAAGAGCGCGAGCGCGAATGCGAGGGTATGGGCGGCGCCGCGCCGCGCGGCGCCCGCCGAGCGGCCGTCTACCGGACGCAGCCGCCCGCGCCGCAGGTCCACCGTCCGGGGCGCAGCGCTGGCGTCGTCGAGCGCGTGCCAGGCGGCAAGCGACAGCAGGCCGAAGAAAGCCAGCAGGAGGTCGTTCCGGCCGGCAATCCAGGCGACTGCCTGGACGTTCACAGGGTGCGCGGCGAACACGAGGGCCGCCATCAGCGCCGCCGGGGGAGTCGCGCCCCACGCCAGCGCCAGCGAGAGCAGCAGGCACGTCACGCCCGCGTGCAGGACGATGTTGGTCGTGTGATAGGCGCCCGGATCGGCGCCGGCCCGCGCGGCGTCCAGCATGAAGGAGACGATCGCGGCGGGACGGTAGTAGGTCTTCTGTTCGACGAGATCGCCCTCGACGTCGAAGTAGCTCCGGAGGAAGGCGCGCGGCGCGTTGCGCGCGTCCGCCAGAAATGCCTGGTTCCCCACGATCAGGTCGACATCGTCCGCGCGGACGAAGTCGAAGGTTGCGGTGCGCGCGTAGAGCAGGAGCGGCAGGAGGGCAGGCAGCAGCAAAAAGGGCCGGCTCATCGCCGGCCCCACTGTAGACCACTTCCGGGCGTGCCGGAAGATCCGCTCAGAACGAGAACCGCAGCATCACCTGCGTGATCCGCGAGAAGCCCGCCTGACCCGTGATGAGCCCGAAGTTCGGCTGGTCGAGGCGCACTTCGTACGCCGTGAACTTGGGCGTGTTGGTGACGTTCAGCACCTCGATGCGGAGGTCGGCACGTGTGCTGCCGCCCGTGCGGAACGACTTGTTCAGCGAGAGGTCCCAGTTGGAGCGGAACGGGCTCCGCAGGCGGGTGTCCGTGCGCTCCATCGTGCCGTACTGGCCGCGGGGCGGCTGCGCGTACCCCGCGCGCGTCGCCCAGGGGGTTGCGCTCGTCACGCGCTCCTCCCATCCGCCTTGGGTGTTGGGATCGGTGCTCGTCGGGTTCGGCCTCAGCTCCACGTTGCCGAAGGTCCCGAGTGCCGTCTGCGACGTGCTCTGGCTGTATCGGACCGGGGTCGGGAAGCCGCTCTCGAGCGTGATCGTCGACGCGAACGACCATCCGCCGGCGATCAGGTCGGCGACGCGTCCCGTGGCCCACCGCTTGCCCGCGCCGAACGGCAGTTCGACCATCGGCGTGAACACGAAGCGATGCGGCATGTCGAGAAGCCCCGTCGCGTACTCGGCGTCGAGGTCGTAGTTGTCCTGCGGCGCTCCCGTTCGGTTCGAGTTGTAGTAGTTGCTCTCGCCGTACTGGTTGTCCTTCAGGTTGCTCCACGTGTAGTTGAAGCGGCCGCCCCAGCCGTTGCTCAGGCGCTTGTCGAGCTTGAAGATGACCGCGTGGTACCGCGACCTGCCCTCGGTCACCTGGCGGATGTTCACGTTGCCGAACTGCGGGAACGGCCGCAGCAGCTGCCCGCGGGCGATCGTCGCCGACCGGGAGAAGCCGCCGAATTGCGGCAGGCCGAAGAACGGGTTTGGCACCTGCTCCAGCAGCTGCGCCGGGGTGTAGTTCGCCGCCACTTCCGGCCGGATCTGGTTGATGTTCACGATGGCGTCGTTGGTGCCGCCGAGGCCCAGCTGGTCCCCCCGCGCGTGCGCGTAGCCGATGCTGACTGCGACCGAGCCGGTCAGCTCGTACTGCAGGTCCGCGGAGAGCTGCTGCACGCGCGGCGCCTGCTTGTGCTGATCGATCGTGTTGATCTCGCCGCCCACGCCCGTGAGCACTCCGAGGCTGTTCCCCGTCGGCTTCAGCAGCCCGTTGGGAAACGGGTTCTGCAGCCGCGTCGTCGGCACGCTCGTCTCCGACGACTGCTGCATGAACGTCGTCTGGGAGTAGCCGATGTTGCCGTAGTTGACCGTGCTCGGGAACTGATAGTTCCAGGGGGCCCAGAACATCCCGTAGCCGCCGCGCAGCACCGTCTTCGGATTGATCGACCAGACGGCGCCGACGCGGGGCGACACCTTCACCGCCGGCGGATCGCCCTGGTACTCGTTGTGGCCGTCCACGCCGGCGTACATCAGTCCGCCGCGGATCTCGCCGGTGCCCCGGATGGCCGCAAGCCCAGGCGCGGTGCCGCTCAGCGGGCTGATGAGGTCGGGGTCGAAGCCGACCGTGAACTGGTTGTTCCGTTCGCGGAGGCCGTCCTCGTGCTCGATGCGCAGGCCGTAATTGAGCGTGAAGTTCGGCTTCAGGCGCCAGTCATCCTGCAGATACGCGCCGTAGTAGTTCGTGAAGTACTCGCTCGTCGCGGCGATGACGGCGCTGCTCGAATCGTTGCCGCGCGGCACCCCGAGCAGCAGGCTCGCCAGCGCGTTGCCGCCGGCCCCGGTCGATGAGGCGGTGAACCCGCGCGTGAACGAGAAGGTCCCGCTGCCCTGCCCGTAGGGAGTCGTCACGACGCCGATCCAGCGGTAGTCGGCGCCCAGCTTGATCGTGTGGCTGCCCATCAGCTTCGACATCGCGCCGTTGATGCCCCACGAGTTCCAGTCGATCGCCGTGAACGATCCGCTGCCGAACGCGTTGCTGCCGATCTCGCCGTAGCCGTCGACGTTCACCCGCGGGTGCTTCTTGAGGACGATGTCGCGGGTGAAGCTCGGGTCGAATCCGAGCGACGCCGGGTCGAACTCCGTGATCGCGATGCCGCAGTCGTCGACGAAGCTCGTCTGCCCGTAGCGCAGCGAGACCACCGTGCTGCTGTTGGGAATCCACGTGTTGTTGACCACGCCGACATGGATCCGGCGCTTCAGCGGCGCCGCGTTGGGGTCCTGGAACAGGTTGTCGTCCCAGTAGACGCTGTACGGCTCGTCGCTCTTGTTGTAGAGATACACGCCCGAGAGCGAGAGCTTGTCGGTGAACTTGTGATCCACCTTCGTCATGAACTGGTCGGCGGCATCCTGAATGCTGGCGGTCCGGTTGTAGTTCGCCGTCTGGTTGCTGATCTGCCGATCGGCCCGGGGCATCAGGTTCACGATGTTGCGGCCGACGGGATCCATCAGCTCCGCGGGGATGACGTTGTTCGGGAACGGCGCCCGAGCGGGATCGAACGGGTTGTGGATGACGATGAGGTTGCCGTTTCGGTCGAAGGTCTGCGAGAAGTCGCCCGCGCGCTCCCGGTCCGTGGGGAAGATCAGTGCGCCATTGCGCGTCGTGACGGAACGGTAGCCCTCGGTCGCGAAGTGGAAGAACGTGCGGTTCCGTACGATCGGGCCGCCCAGCGCGCCGCCGTACAGCCGGTAGTACAGATCCGTCGGCTTCGGGATGCCGGCACGCTCCGAGAACCAGTTGTTCTCCATCCCCCAGACCGGCCGCGTCTGGAAGAACCCCGTCCCGCGGAACTGGTTCGTGCCCGACTTCGCGGTGGTGTTGAACACGCCCCCGCCGGTGCGGCCCATCTCCGCGTCGAACGTGTGCACCTGCACCTTGACTTCCTCGACTCCTTCAATCGTCGGATTGACGACCGACCGGTTCCGGAGATCCGAGATCGGCACGCCGTCGAGGATGTAGTTGTTGGCGCGCCGCGCGCCGCCGCCGAGCGACACGAGCGACGCATTCGTCTGGTCCTGCTGGCGGTTCCACTGCGCGTCGCCCGTGGCGATGACCGTCGGCACGGTCACGCCGATGAGGAACGCCGACCGCCCGCCGGAGGGCAGCGTCTGCAGCTCCTGCGTGTCGAGCACCTCGCCGGTCGAGGCGTTCGATGTCTCGATGAGCGGTGCGGCGCCGGTGACGGTGATCGTCTCCTGCAGCTCGCCGACCTCGAGCATCACGTCCAGCGTGATGAACTGCTGCGTGCCGACGCGGAGCCCTTTCTGCTCGTACGTCTTGTAGCCCTGGAGCAGCGCCTTGAGCGTGTAGGTGCCGGGATCGAGGTTGGGAAAGTTGTATTCCCCGCGTTCGTTCGTCTGCGTCGACCGCGACGTTCCGGTGTTCTCGTTCGTCAGGACGACCTCAGCGCCGGGAATGACACCGCCGGAATCCTTGACTGCGCCTCGCACGCCGCCCTGGAATCCCTGGGCCCACGCGCTGCCGGCCGCAAGGCCGAGCACGAGCACGCAGGCCCACACACGTATCGCCTTCATGCATCCTCCAGTCGATCAGGGGACCGCTCGGGGACATCGTGTGGGAGGAACCAGTGCAGGAGGGAACCACCAGGGGTACGCCGCCAACCAGGGACCGACCAAGGGACGCCGCCGAGGGAACCTGTGCTTCGAGTGGCGAAGATACTAACGACAAAGCCGCGCCGGGGCGTGTCATTCTTTGTCTCGCGACGTCGCCGGACGTCGGCGAATCCGCCGATTCGTCAACGCGATCGCCGGACCCGCGGCGCGCTCCGATCGCCCGATGAACAAAAAGGGCCGGCCCCTGCGGGGCCGGCCCTTCGGTTCGTCGCGCTCGCGCCCGTCAGAACGAGAACCGCATCGAGATCTGCGTGATTCTCGAGAACGCCGACTGCCGCGTGATCTGTCCGAACGTGCCCTGGTCGATCAGCACGTTGTAGTCGCGGAACTTCGGCGTGTTCGTCGCGTTCAGGATCTCGAACCGCACTTCGGCGCGGGTGCTGCCGCCGGTGCGGAACGACTTGTTCGCCACGAAGTCGAGGTTCCTGCGGAACGGGCTGCGCAGCCGCGTATCGGTGCGCTCCATGTTCCCGAGCTGGCCACGCGCCGGCTGGGCGTACCCCTCGCGATCCGCCCACGAGGCCGGGTTCCCGGGGTACGTGATGCGGTCGTAGAGGTCGCCCTCCGTGTTGGGATCCCCGCTCGTGACGTTGGGCCTCAGCTCGACGTTGCCGAAGTTGCCCAGGTGGTTCTGCGAGAACGCCACCGAGTACCGCGTCGGCGTCGGGAAGCCGCTCTCGAAGCTCGCCACCGCCGACAGCGTCCACCCGCCGACGAGGAGATCGGCGACACGGCCGGTCGCCCACCGCTTGCCCTGCCCGAAGGGGAGCTCGAAGATGGGCGCCAGCACCAGGCGATGCGGCGTGTCGAGCAGCGACGTGCTGTATTCCGCATCGAGGTCGTAGTTGTTCTGGGGCCGCGCCGCGGTCCCCGATCCGGCCCGGTTCGACTGGAAGTGGTTGCTCTCGCCGAACTGGTTGTCCTTCAGGTTGCTCCAGGTGTAGTTGAACCGCCCGCCGAAGCCGTTGTTGACCCGCTTGTCCAGCTTCAGGATGAGGGCGTTGTAGCGCGACTTGCCCGCCGTCATCTGGCGGATGTTGATGTCGCCGAACTGGGGGAACGGACGGAGCAGCTGGCCGCGCTGAATCGTCGGGCGCGTGGTGAACCCGCCGAATCCCGGCACGCCGAAGAACGGGTTGGCCACGTTCTCGAGCAGCTGCGTCGGCGTGTAGTTCGCCGCGACCTCCGGCCGGATCTGATTGATGTTGACGACGCCATCGTTGCTGCCGCCGAGCCCCAGATCGTCGCCGCGCGCGTGCGCGAAGCCGGCGCTGACCGCAATCGTGTCGGTCAGCTGATACTGGAAGTCGGCCGACAGCTGCTGCACGTACGGCGCCTTCTTGGCCTGGTCGATCGTTTCGATGTTGCCGCCCACGCCGGTCAGCAGGCCGCCGGTATTGCCGGAGGGTTCGAGCAGGCCGTTCGGGAACGGGTTGCGCAGCACCGTCAGCGGCACGCCGGTGTTCGAGCCCTGCTGCATCGTGGTCGTCTGCGAATAGCCGATGTTCCCGTAGTTGGTCGTCCCGGGGAACTGGTAGTTCCACGGCGCCCAGAACATCCCGTAGCCGCCGCGCAGGACGGCGCGCGGCGTGAGCGAATAGACGACGCCGACACGCGGCGAGACCTTGATCGGCGGCGGATCGCCCTGGTACCGGTTGTGGCCGTCGACCCCGGCGTACATCAGGCCGCCGCGAATCTCGTTGGTTCCGCGGATGGCCGCCAGGCCGGGCGCCCGGCCGCTCAGCGGACTCACCACGTTCTGATCGAAGCCCACCGTGAACTGGTCGTTCTCCTCCATGAGGCCGTCTTCATGCTCGAGGCGGAGGCCGTAGTTGAGGGTGAAATTCGACGTCACGCGCCAGTCGTCCTGGATGTAGGCGCCGTAGTAGTTCGTGTAGTACTTGCTCGTGGCGGCGATCACCGCTTCACCGCTGTTGGGCACGCCGAGCAGCAGGCTGGCGAGCGAGCTGCCGCCCGCGCCGGTGCTGCTCGCGGTGAACTGGCGCGAGAAGCGGAACGTGCCGCTGCCTTGGCCGTACGGCGTCGTCGTCACCCCGATCCACCGGTAGTCGGCGCCCAGCTTCACCGTGTGGCTGCCGAACAGCTTCGAGATCGCGCCGTTGAAGCCCCACGAATTCCAGTCAATGGCGGTGAACGAGCCGCTGCCGAACTGGTTCGTGCCCGGCTCGCCGTAGTCGTCGATCAGGATCGCCGGGTGCTTCTTCAGGCGGATGTCGTTCGTGAAGCTCGGGTCGAAGCCGAGCGTCGCCGGGTCGAACTCCGTGATGGCAATGCCGCAGTCGTCCACGAAGCTCGTGATCCCGTAGCGCACGGCCACGACCGTGCTGCTGTTCGGGATCCAGGTGTTGTTGACGACGCCGACGTGAATGCGGCGCTTGAGCGGCGCGGCGTTCGGATCGCCGAAGAGGTTCTCGTCCCAGTAGACGTTGTACGGCTCGTCGGTCTTGTTGTAGAGATACACGCCGCTGAGCGACACCTTGTCCGTGAACTTGTGGTCCCCCTTGAACATGAACTGGTCGGCCGCGTCCTGAATCCGCGCCGTCCGGTTGTAGTTCGGGCTCTGGTTGCTCACCTGGGTGTCCGCCCGCGGGAGCAGGTTCACGATGTTGCGCCCCACGACGTCCATCAGGCTGGCCGGGATCACGTTGTTCGGGAACGGCGCGCGATTCGGATCGAACGGGTTGTGGATGACGAGCAGGTTCCCGTTGCGATCGAAGCTCTGCGAGAAGTCGCCGTTCCGCTCCCGATCGGTCGGGAAGATGAGCGCACCGTTGCGCGTGGTGATCGAGCGGTAGCCCTCGGTGGCGAAGTGGAAGAACGTGCGGTTGTGGACGACCGGCCCGCCGATCCCGCCGCCGTACAGGCGATAGAACAGGTCGGTCGGCTTGGGAATGCCGGCCTTCTCGGAGAACCAGTTGTTCTCCTGCCCCCAGACCGGCCGGGTCTGGAAGAAGCCGGTGCCGCGGAACTCGTTCGTGCCCGATTTGGCGGTCGTATTGAACACGCCGCCGCCCGTCCGGCCCATCTCCGCGTCGAAGGTGTGAACCTGTACCTTGACTTCTTCGATTCCCTCGATCGTCGGGTTCACGACCGAGCGGTTGCGCATGTCGGAAATCGGCACGCCGTCGAGGATGTAGTTGTTGGCGCGGCGGGCCCCGCCGCCCAGCGAGACGAGCGACGCGTTGGTCTGATCCTGCTGCCGGTTGAACTGGGCGTCGCCGGTGGCGACCACCGTCGGCACCGTAACGCCAATGAGGAACGCGGCGCGGCCGGGCGACGGCAGCGTCTGCAGCTCCTGCGCATCCAGCACCTCGCCAGTCGAGGCATTCGACGTCTCGACCAGCGGCGCCGCTCCAGTCACCGTGATGGTTTCCTGCAGCTGCCCGACTTCGAGATTGACGTCAACCGTGAGGAACTGCGCCGTCCCGACACGCAGACCCTTCTGCTCGTAGGTTTTATATCCCTGTAATGAGGCCTTCAGGGTGTAAGAACCGGGAGCCAGGTTGGGGAAGTTGTACTCGCCGCGCTCGTTCGTGGTGACCGTTCGGGATACACCGGTGTTCTCGTTCGTCAGCGTCACCTCGGCGCCGGGGATCACGCCGCCTGGATCTTTCACTGCGCCCCGGACGCCGCCCGTAAAGGACTGGGCCCAGGCTGCGCTGGCGGCGATGAGCAGCACCAGCAGACAGCCCCACACGCGTATCGTCGCTCTCATAGAAACGCCCTCACAGAGACTTGGGGTTAACCGAACCGCGGACCGCGGACAGACAAGTGCCCGGACGAAGCGCCTATGAACCGCCTGAAATGAATGCGGGGAAGTCTAGGGGACCGGTAGGGACAGGCGCAAGAGGAAACTGGCCGGAAACAGCCGAATCCACCCGGTTGGATGGATTCGGCTTACCGTAGACCGCTCGTTCAAATCAGAACGAGAAGCGGAGCGTCACCTGCGTGATGCGCGAGAACCCCGACTGATTGGTGATCGCACCGAGCGTGCCCTGATCGAGCCGCACTTCGTACGCCCGGAACTTTGGCGTATTCGTCAGATTCAGGATCTCGAACCGCACCTCCGCACGCGTGGACCCGCCCGTCCGGAATGACTTGTTCGCGACGAAGTCGAGATTCTTGCGGAACGGCGATCGGATACGCGTGTCGAGCCGCTCCCCGTTCCCTTTCTGGCCGAGTGGAGGCCGCTCGTATCCTTCGGCATCCATCCATCGCCCCGTCCGATTCTGCGCCGTCTGGATCCGATCGTACAGTCCGCCGTCGGTATTCGGATCGCCTGCGACGAAGTTCGGCCGCAGCTCGACGTTGCCGAAGTTGCCGAAGTGGCTGCTCGAGACCGACGTCGAGTAGCGCGTGGCCGTCGGGAACCCGCTCTCGAAGCTCGCCACCGCCGAGAGCGTCCAGCCGCCAATCAGCAGATCCGCCATCCGGCCGGTCGCCCATTTCCGTCCCTGGCCGAACGGCAGCTCCACGATTGGCGCAAGGATCAACTTGTGCGGGACGTCCAGCAATCCGGTCGAGTACTCCGCTTCCAGATCGTAGTTGTCCTGCGGCCGCCCCGAACCGCGGTTCGTGAAGTGATTGCTCTCGCCGAACTGGTTGTCCTTCAGGTTGCTCCAGGTGTAGTTGAAGCGGCCGCCCCACCCGTTCGCCACGCGCTTGTCGAGCTTCAGGATCAGCGCGTTGTAGCGCGATTTCCCCTCGGTCACCTGCAGCAGGTTGACGTCGCGGAACTGCGGGAAGGGCCGCAGCAGCTGGCCGCGCTGGATGCGCGGCAGCGAGGAGAACGCCCCGAACCCGGGCACGCCGAAGAATGGGTTGTCCACTGTTTCCAGCAGCTGCGCCGGAGTATAGCGGGCGGCCACTTCGGGACGGATCTGATTGATGTTGACCGCCGCGTCGTTGGTGCCGCCGAGCCCGAGATCGTCGCCGCGGGCGTGCGCATAACCCGCGCTCACCGCGATGTCATCCGTCAGCTGGTACTGGAAGTCCACCGAGAGCTGCTGTACGTACGGCGCCTTCTTGCCCTGGTCGATCGTATTGATCTCGTTCGCCACGCCGGTGAGCAGGCCGTTGGCATTCCCGGTCGGCTTCACGAGACCGCCCGGGAACGGATTTCGAAGCCGGGTGATCGGCACGCCCGTTTCCGCCCCACCGAGCTGCTGCAGCTCGGTCGTGGCGGTGTAGCCGATGTTCCCGTAGTTCGTGGTGCTCGGGAACTGATAGTTCCACGGCGCCCAGAACATGCCGTAGCCGCCCCGCAGCACCGCGCGGGGTGTGATCGACCAGACGGCGCCCACCCGGGGCGAGACCTTCAGCGCCGGCGGATCGCCCTGGTAGTCATTGTTGCCGTCGACGCCCGCATACAGCAGCCCCCCGCGGATCTCGTTCGTGCCGCGGATGGCGGCCAGACCGGGGGCGCGTCCGCTCAGCGGGCTGACGACGTTCTGGTCGAAGCCGACGGTGAACTGGTTGTTCGTCTCGCGCAGGCCATCCTCGTGCTCCAGACGCAGGCCGTAGTTCAGCGTGAAGTTCGACTTCACCCGCCAGTCGTCCTGGAGGTAGCCGCCGTAGTAGTTCGTGTAGTACTCGCTGGTGCTGCTGATCACCGCTTCGCCGCTCCGCGGAACGCCCAGCAGGAGGCTGGCGAGCGCGCTGCCGCCGGTCCGTGTCGTGGACGCGGTGAAGCCGCTGCCGAAATTGAACGTGCCGCTGCCCTGGCCGTAGGGCGTGGTCAGCACCCCGATCCAGCGGTAGTCTGCCCCCACCTTGAGCGTGTGGCTGCCGAACAGCTTCGAAAGGGCGCCGTTGAAGCCCCACGAATTCCAGTCGATCGCCGTGAACGAGCCGGCGCCGAACGTGCCGCCGCCGTTCTCGCCGAACCCATCGATGTTCACACGGGGGTGCTTCTTGAGGACGATGTCGCGGGTAAAGCTCGGATCGAACCCCAGGGTCGACGGGTCGAATTCGGTGATGGCGATCCCGCAGTCGTCGATGAAGCTCGTGATCCCGTAGCGCA
>Ga0073934_10010717_pt1 | contig 11298 bp, 12 predicted proteins | sample LarsenN4metaG_FD_76834 | JGI IMG/M metagenome (GOLD analysis project Ga0073934, IMG submission 76834) | Hot spring sediment bacterial and archeal communities from British Columbia, Canada, to study Microbial Dark Matter (Phase II) - Larsen... ...
GCCGGGCGATCTCCACGCCACGCTCCGCATCCGGCCCCATCGTCTGTTCCGCGTGGAGGGGCGCGACCTGCACCTCGAGGTGCCGGTCACCGTGCGCGAGGCCACGCTCGGCGCGCGCATCGAGGTGCCGACGCTCGAGGGTCGCGCGACGGTGTCGGTCCCCCCCGGCACCGACGGCGGCCGCCGGCTGCGCCTGCGCGGCAAGGGCCTGCCGAATCCCGCGGGCGGCGCGCCCGGCGACCTGTACGTCACGCTGCAGATCCGGGTGCCGCGCGACCTCGACGCCGCCGCGACGGCGAAGCTCGAGGAGCTCGCGAAGCACGACCCCCCCGACGTGCGCAAGGAGCTCTTCCGATGAGCGCGGGCCGCGTGCGCACGACCGAGGTGCTGCGCTTCCTGGGCGTCGAGGGCGAGGGCTGGATCGCCGAGCTGCGTGCCGAGGGCCTGTTCGTCGGCGACGAGATCAGCGCCGAGGAGGCCGAGGAGCTGCGCATCGCCGCGCTCCTCGTGCGCGAGCTCGGCGTCAACGCCGCCGGCGCCGAGGTGATCCTCCACCTGCGCCGGCGCCTGCTCTGCCTCGAGTCGCGCATGCGCGAAGCGCTGCGCGTCCTGGGCGACGAGGCGCGCGACGCATGAAGAGCCACCGCAGCGTCATCACGCTCGAGATCCCGAGCCGGCTCGCGTTCCGCAACATCACGCCGGAGGTGGAGGCCGCCGTGCGCGAGAGCGGCGTGCGCGAGGGCCTCTGCCTGGTCAACTCCATGCACATCACGTCGAGCGTCTTCATCAACGACGACGAGGCCGGCCTGCACCAGGACTACGCGCGCTGGCTCGAGCGGCTCGCGCCCTACGACGCCGGCACGGATCCCGCCCGCGGCGGCTACCTGCACAACCGCACGGGCGAGGACAACGGCGACGCCCACCACAAGCGCCAGGTGATGGGCCGGGAGGTGGTGGTCGCGATCACCGGGGGCCGCCTCGACTTCGGGACCTGGGAGCAGATCTTCTACGGCGAGTTCGACGGCCGCCGCCCCAAGCGGGTGCTGGTGAAGATCATCGGGGAGTAGCCGGGCCTCGGAGAAAGGCTTTTCCCTCGCCGGGGAACGGGTGTTCCCCGAGGTCTTTCTCGCCCCCTGGGAACTCGTTCCAAATCGCGGAGTTGCGCCGGTGGCCGCACCGGCACGCGCCTTGCTCTAGGCACTCGCGGGAGTGTGGCGCTCGCGACCGGATCGCTCGCCACCCCGGCGCTCCGCAGCCCCGCGGAGGATCGCCGGCGCCCGACCTGGGAGGGGATGATGCGCACCCGTTCGTTCTTGCGCGGCTTCGGGCTCTTGCTGGGGATCGCGGCTCCGCTGATCGCCTCCGCGCCCGCCGCCGCCATCACGCTTCCGTCGGGCCTCGACGTCAACTGGACGGTGAACGGCAGCACCGCCCCGTTCGGCACCGCCACCAACACCTGCGCGCCGGGCAGCGGCGGGCCGGACGTCACGCAGTGCGTCGGCAACTACACGTGGTCCGGCGCGACCTTCACCTGGGACGTCAGCTCGGATCCCGATCCGTTCGTGAACGCCGTCTTCGGCTTCACCAACAACACGGCGTTCGTCCAGACCTACGTGCTCACGACCACGCTGCCCATCGCGCCGCCGATCCCGGGCGGCACGCTCATGGGCGGCTCGTCGCAGATCACGATCAACGACTCGAACGGCAACGGCGTCGCGACCGTGGCGAGCGTGGGTGCGGGAAGCTCCTACACCGCCCAGATCGACGGGGTCGACGTGGCCACGCTCCACGGGCCTGCCTTCTCGCTCTCGGCGCCGGGCGCGTTCCTCGGCAACACGGCCAACGCCTCGTTCGGCCTGCCGGGGCCGAGCGCGCCCGGGCCCGCGGCCCTCGTGTCGATCGGCATCCGGCACCACATCACGCTGACGCCCGGCGACAGCGTCACGCTGAACAGCAACTTCGTCGTGGTCGTGCCCGAGCCCGTGACGGGCGCGCTGCTCGGCCTCGGCGTCGCCGGCCTCGCGGCCTTCGGATCGCGCCGGCGCGCCTAGGCGACGACGCCGACCGGTGACGGCTCCACGAGAAGGGGCGGTCGTCCGAGGACGACCGCCCCTTCTGCTTCCCGCCTTCCCCGGGCCCTGCGTCTGTGGGATGCTCCCGCACCATGGGGACGCCTCCTCCTCCCACGCCGACGCCGCCGTCCCCGCCGCGCCGCGCCCTGCGACCCGACGACAAGCGCCTCGTGCGCGGCCGCGCCTCGCGCGCGCGGATCCGCGCCGCCGCCCTCGACCTCTTCCGCGAGCGCGGCTTCGACGGCGCCACGCTGCGCGCGATCGGCGCGCGCGCGGGCATGGGCGCGAGCTCGATCTATCGCCACGTGCAGTCGAAGGAGGAGCTCCTCGTCGAGGAGCTGGCCGACCGGCAGGAGGAGGCGTGGCTGCGCTTCCGCGCGGCCGACGATCGCAGGGCGCCCGCCCGCGAGCGGGTGGCGCGCTTCCTCGACGCCCAGCACGCGCTCCTCGCCTCGGACCCCGATCTCACGCGCATCGCCCTGCGCGCCACCACGCTGCCCGAGGCGCGCGTGGCGCGCCGGGTGCTGGCCCTGCAGGACCGCACCACCGGCCTCGTGGCGGAGATCCTCCAGGCCGGGCGCATGCGCGGCGACCTGCGGCGCGACCTGGACCTCCTCGCGGCGGCGCGGGCGATCCATCACATCACCACGGCGGCGCGGATCCCCTGGGCGAACGGGCTCGTCACGGCCGAGGCGTGCCGAGCGGCCATCGGCGCCGCCGTCGACCTGCTGTTCCGCGGGCTCGAGGCGCCGCCGCCGAGTTGACCCCGCCGCGGCGCGTGCGGGAGAATCGCGCGCCATGTCGAACGCCGCGCCCGCGCCCGATCTCCTCACGCTCCACGCCCGCTCCACGCCCCACAAGCCCGCCGTGATCGACGATCGCCCGGCGTCGCCCGGCGGCCCGGCGCGCGTGCTGCAGCGCACCTTCGCGGAGCTGGAGGACGAGGCGAACCGGCTCGCGAACGCCCTCTCCGGGCTGGGCGTGGGGGCGGGCGACAAGGTGGTGTGGTGCGGGCAGAACTCGCTGCCCGTGGTGCGGATGATCCACGCCGGCCGCAAGCTCGGCTGCGTGGCCGTGCCGCTGAACTACCGGCTCACGCCGGAGGAGGCGGCCTACGTCGTCGACAACAGCGACGCCGTGGCGGTGTACGCGGACGCCGAGTACGCGGAGCTGTTCGAGCGGATCCGCGGCCGCGTGCCGAAGGTGCGCCACGTCGTCGTCTTCGACGGGGCGCCGCGGCCGGGGCAGGAGGACGGCGACGCCCTCCTCGCCGCCGCCGCGCCGACGCCGGTGGTGCGCGAGGCGGGCGCCTCGGCCGGCTCCACGATGATCTACACCTCGGGCACCACCGGACATCCCAAGGGCGCGCTGCGCCGCAGCGCGGGCGATCCCGCCCAGATCCGCGCCCTGCTTCGGCACATCGGCTACGTGCCGGACGACGTCTATCTCACCACCGGGCCGCTCTACCACTCGGGGCCGGGCGGCTTCATGGGCCTCGCGCACACGCTCGGCAACACCGTGGTGCTGCAGCGCAAGTTCGACGCCGAGGACTGGCTGCGGCTCGTCGACGCGCACCGCGTCACCACCACCTTCTCCGCGCCGACCCCGATCCGGCTCGTGACGCAGCTCCCGGACGCGGTGAAGGCGCGCTACGACCGCCGCTCGATGAAGCGCATGGTCGCGAACGCCGCCCCCTGTAGCTTCGCGCTCAAGGAAGCCTACCTGCGCGACTTCCCCGAGGACTCGCTCTGGGAGGTGTACGGCTCCACCGAGCTCGGCGTGAACACGGTGCTCGCGCCCGCCGACCAGCGGCGCAAGCCCGGCTCCTGCGGCAAGCCGTCTCCCGGCGTGGAGCTGAAGCTCTTCGACGAGGGGGGCCGCGAGGTCACGACGCCGCACACCCCCGGCGAGCTGTTCGTGCGCAGCCCCAGCGCCTTCGCCACCTACTACAAGGCCCCCGAGAAGTACGAGAAGGGGCGGCGCGGCGAGTACCTCACGGTCGGCGACGTCGCGTACTTCGACGAGGAAGGCTTCTTCTTCATCTGCGACCGCAAGAACGACATGATCATCAGCGGCGGGATGAACGTGTACCCGGCGGAGATCGAGGCGGCCCTCGACCGGCATCCCGACGTGCTCGACGTGGCGGTGTTCGGCATCCCCAGCGAGGAGTGGGGCGAGAGCGTGCACGCCGTCGTGGTGGCGCGGCCGGGCTCGGGGCTCGACGAGACGAAGCTCGTCGCCTTCGCGCGCGAGCACCTGGCCGGCTACAAGTGCCCGCGCTCCGTCTCCTTCGCGGGCGAGATCCCGCGCAACGCGTCGGGCAAGATCCTGAAGCGCGTGCTGCGCGAGCCCTTCTGGAAGGGCCACGAGACGGGAGTCCTGTGAGCGGCGGGCCGGGCCGGGCGCGCGAGGCGTTCCGCGACTACGCCGCCGAGGCGCGCCCGAGCGTGCGCGAGCTCTACCGCCTGAACCACGAGGGGCAGACCCTCGACTTCGTGCTGGCGAAGAAGGCCGAGTACCTGCCGCTCCGGCGCCGACGCATGGGCGTGTGGGAGGCCTTCGCCGCCCTCGAGGCCGTCGTGGACGACAGCGACCCCGACCTCGACCTGCCCCAGACCGAGCACGCGCTCCAGACGGCCGAGGCCCTGCGCCGGGATGGCCAGCCCGACTGGATGATCGTGACGGGCCTCCTGCACGATCTCGGAAAGGTGCTGTGCCTCTTCGGCGAGCCCCAGTGGGCGGTGGTGGGCGACACCTTCCCGGTGGGCTGCGCCTTCTCGACGAAGATCGTCTACCCCGAGCTCTTCGCCGCGAACCCCGACACCCGCGTGCCCGAGCGCAGCACGGAGCACGGCGTCTACCGCCCCGGGTGCGGCCTCGGGGCCGTGCACCTCTCCTGGGGGCACGACGAGTACCTCTACCACGTGCTGCGCCCGCACCTCCCCGAGGAGGCCCTCGCCATCGTGCGCTGGCACAGCTTCTACGCCTGGCACCGCGAGGGCGAGTACGCGTGGATGATGGACGCCGCGGACCGCCACCTGCTCCGGGCGGTGCGCACCTTCAATCCCTACGACCTCTACTCGAAGAGCCCGGAGCGACCGGACTGGGCGGCCCTTCGGCCGTACTACGAGGACCTCGTCGCGCGCTTCCTGCCCGACACGCTGCAGTGGTGAGGGGGCGCGGCTATCCGCGCCGCACCGCGCTCCGTCCCCCCTGCATGAACCCGAACAGGTGCCCCGCCACCTTGCGGATCTGGATCTCCTCCGACCCCTCGGTGATGCGATAGCGGCGGTGGTGCCGGTAGATGTGCTCGAAGGGCAGGTGGCGGGAGTAGCCGATGCCCCCGTGCACCTGGATCGCCTGGTCCGCCGCGTTGCAGACCAGCCGGTTGGCTCGGTAGTTGGCCATCGAGACGAGGTCCGACACCTCGAGGTGATGGTTCTGGTCGAGCCGCCACGCCGTCTTGTAGACGAGGTTCCGCACCATCTCGCACTCCGTGTGCAGCTCGGCGAGCGGGAACTGGATCGCCTGGTTCACCGCGAGCGGCTTCCCGAAGACGATGCGTTCGCGTGCGTAGCGCACGCTCTCGTCGATGCAGTACTGCGCCGCGCCGACGCCCGAGGCCGCCTGGCGGATGCGGTTCTCGTGCACGAAGGCCTGGGCGCAGTCGAGGCCGTGGCCCTCGGCGCCGAGGATCGCGTCGTGCGGGACGCGCACGCCGTCGAGGCTCACCTCGGCGTGGTCGCTGGGCATGTTGAAGGTCCACCACATGAACTCGACCCGGAAGCCGGGCGCGTTCGTCGGCACCAGGAACGCGGTGATGCCGCGCGCGTCGCCCGGCTTGCCGGAGGTGCGCGCGAAGACGAGATCGGCCGTGGCGTCGTGAAGCCCCGTGTTCCAGCGCTTCTGGCCGCGGATCACCCAGTCGCCGCTGCCGCCCTCGCGCTCCGCCGTGGTCTCGAGCCAGGTCGCGTCGCTGCCGTGGTTCGGCTCGGTGAGGCCGAAGGCGATGCGCTCCTCGCCGCGCAGCAGCGGCTCGAGCCAGCGCTCCTTCTGGGCCGGCGTGCCGAACTTCCAGAGGAGCATCGCGATCGGGAAGTTTCCGACGACGGACGACTCGTTCTGCAGGTCGTTGTGGAGGCCGAGCCCCTTCGCCGCCAGGTGCTCGCGGATCACCGCCATGGCGAGGTTCGAGCCGTCCTGCCCGCCGAGCGCCTTCGGCAGGGCGAAGCGCAGGTGCCCCGCGCGGTCCGCCCGGCGGCGCATCTCCGCGAGCAGCTCCTCCCACTCGCGCCGGGGCACGCCGCCGTTCTCCCAGTCGGTGCGCGCCCACTCGCGGCGGTGATCGAAGTACTGGAGGTGCTCGCGCTCGAGGGGACGGATCTCGCGCTCGATGAACGCGTCGAGCTCGGCCAGCAGCGCGCGGATCTCGGCGGGGATCTCGAAGTCCATGCGGTCCTCCTCGGGGTAGGGCCGCAGGATACTGCGGCCGCACCGCGGGCGTTCCGCAGGCCGGCCTAGAGCGCGTCGTCCCCTTCTTCGCCGGTGCGGATGCGCAGCGCCGTCTCGAGGGGCGACACGAAGATCTTGCCGTCGCCGATGGCGCCGGTGTCGGCCGCGCGCACGATCGCCTCGATCGCGCCTTCCACCATCGCGTCCTCCACCGCGACCTCGATCATGGCCTTCGGCACGAACTCCACCCGGTACTCGGCCCCGCGGTAGAGCTCGGTGTGGCCCTTCTGGCGGCCGTGGCCGCGCACCTCGGTGACCGTCATGCCGGCGAGGCCGATCGCGCCGAGGGCCTTTCGCACGTCGTCGAGGCGGTGGGGCCGCACCAGGGCGGTGACGAGCTTCATGGTCGCTCCCGCGGCGGCCGGGTGGCCGGACGCGGCGCAGTGGAGCACGGGGCCGCGGACGCTGCAAGCGCGATCGGGGGTCCGGGCGCGGCCGGCCGGCCGCCCGCCGGCGGGTGCGCTGGCGGCGCTCCGCGCGCCCGGCGCGCGCCCCTAGGCCGAGCGCGACGCCGGCACCACCAGCACGGGGCAGGGCGCCGCGCGCAGCAGCCCGGCGCTGACGCTGCCGAGGAGCGCGCGCGCGAGGGGGCCGCGGCCGTGGCAGCCGACGACCAGGCGGACGGCCCCGACGCGCTCCGCCAGGGCCGCGATCTTCTCCACCGTCGGTCCCTGCACGCAGACGGCGGTGGCCCGCACGCCCGCCGCCGTCAGCTCGTCGGCGAGGCCCTGCAGCCGGCGGTGCTCCTCGCGCAGCTCCCGCGCCACGACGTCCCGCATCTCGGGCGGGTCCACCTCCCGTCCCACGAACGCGGGCTCGGGCGCGGCCACGTGGACGAGCTGCAGCTCCGCGCCGCGCACGCGCGCCTCCTCCGCCGCCACCGCCAGCAGCGCGGGCGTGAGGGGCGAGAAGTCGACGGCCACGAGGACGGGGGACGCCACGCGTCCGGAGGTACCGCCGGCGCCGCGTGGCCGCCACCTCGCCACACCCGCGGACGGTAGACTGCGGCCACGCCGCGGCGGCGGGGCGCCGCCGGGGCGGGCTCGGAACCGGGGAGGAACGCATGCGCGCGATCGTGGTCGACCGCTGGATGGAGCCGAAGGACATGAAGCTCGGCGAGGCGCCGGAGCCGCGCGTCTTCGCCGGCACGCTCGGCATCGAGATCCGCGCGGCCGGCTGCAACTTCTTCGACATCCTGATGGCCCAGGGACGCTACCAGGTGAAGCCGCCGCTCCCGTTCGTGCCCGGCGCCGAGCTCGCGGGCGTGGTGCGCGAGGTGGGCCCCGGCGTCGAGGGCTTCGCCGTGGGCGACCGCGTGCTCGCCTCCGTGCCGCTCGGCGCCTTCGCGGAGCGCGCGGTCGTCGGCGCGAAGGCGGCCTGGAAGATGCCGGCGTCGATGAGCTTCGAGGAGGGCGCCGCGCTGCCCATCGTCTACCCCACGTCCTACGTCGCCCTCGTGCACCGCGCGCGGATCCAGCCGGGGGAGTGGCTGCTCGTGCACGCGGCGGCCGGCGGCGTCGGCATCGCGGCCGTGCAGATCGGCAAGGCCCTCGGCGCGCGCGTCCTCGCCACCGCCGGCGGCGCGGACAAGCTCGCCGTGGCGAAGCGGGCGGGCGCCGACGTCGTGCTCGACTACCGCGACGCGGGCTGGGTCGACGCCGTCAAGGAGGCGACGGGCGGGAAGGGCGCCGACGTGATCTACGACTCGGTGGGCGGCAGCGTGACGGACCAGTCGCTGAAGTGCATCGCGTGGAACGGGCGCCTGCTCGTGATCGGCTTCGCCAGCGGCCCGATCCCGGAGATCAAGGCGAACCGGATCCTGCTCAAGAACATCGCAGTGGTGGGCCTGCACTGGGGTGCGTATGCGCAGCACGAGCCCGAGCGCATCCCCGAGACCTTCGCGGCGCTCTTCCGGCTGTACGAGGAGGGGAAGATCAAGCCCCTCGTCTTCCGCACCTATCCCCTCGCCGAGCTGCCCGCGGCCCTCGAGGCCCTCGGCTCCCGTCAGACCTGGGGGAAGGTCGTCGTCACGCCGTAGCGCGGCGATCGGTCGGTGCAGGAACGCGCCTTCCGCGCCGAGGGAACGCGCGTTCTGCGGCGCACGCTGCGGGGCGCCGGACGACCGAAGCGAAGTGCGCGAGATCGCGCCTGAAACGGGCCCGTGCCGGCGCCGGCACGCCGCTTGCTTTTCGTGCGGGCGCCAACCTGGGAGGGTCGCCATGCGCCGCTTGCACCTCGCCGCCCTGGCTCTCGCCGTCGCCCTCGCACCGGCGGGGGCGCACGCGACGATCATCTCGCTGACCTCGTACCTCGACGGCGCGCAGGAGACGCCCCCGGTGGTGACGCCCGCCACCGGCACCGCGTCCCTCAGCTACGACGACGTCACGAACCTGCTCTCGTGGACCATCAGCTACTCGGGCCTCGTCGGCACGACGACGAACGCCCACTTCCACGGCCCCGCTGCGATCGGCGTCGGACCGGCCGGCGTGCAGCTCGGGATCCCGTTCACGGCCGGCGTCACCGCGAACACGCTGATCGGCTCCGGCACGCTGACGTCGACCCAGGAGACGCAGCTCCTCGGCGGCCTCTGGTACATCAACATCCACTCCACCTACGCCGGCGGCGGGGAGATCCGCGGGCAGGTGCTCGTCGTTCCCGAGCCCGTCGCCGTCACCCTCCTCGGCGCGGGCCTCCTCGGCCTGGCCGCCTTCGGCAGACGACACGCACGAGCGTAGGATGGGGCCGGCCGCGGCGGAGCGCGGGGCCCTCCGCCCGCCGCTCACCCCGGTCGATGCTCGTCCAGCCACTCCTCGATCAGCGGATACACCTCCTCGGGTGCATGCCGCCCGAGCACGAGGTCCACGTGGCTGTACTCGTGGGCGAAGCCGTCGCGCCGCCCGGCCACGACGAACGTCTTGTCCTTGGACCCGATCCGCTCGAACACGTGCTCGATGTCCTCGGGCGGCGTCAGCCGGTCCTGGCTCCCGGCCACGAGCAGCATGGGCGCGCGAACGCGCTCCAGGTGGTCGGCGAAGCTGAAGAGGTCGTAGCGATCGCTCATGCGCTTCGCCTCGTACCAGCGCGCGAACTCCATCAGCAGGCTCGCGGGCAGGTCCTCGACCCCGTGGCGCATCATGAAGCGGACGACCTCGAGGTCGAAGTTGTCGGGATGCCAGCCCCAGTCGTGGATGGGCCGCGCCAGGAGCCCCGACAGCGGGCCCGCGATCGGAGAGCCGAGGCAGGCGAGCGTGCCCGACGGGATGCGGGGCGGCGCGAAGCGGAGGGCGCGCCGCAGCCGCACCCAGGCGTCCAGGGTCTCGTGCCCGACGTCGCTCATGCCGGGGGAGGCGATCGTCACCACGCCGGCGAGGATGTCGGCGGCCGGGCTCATCAGCGTGGCGTAGGCGACCATGCCGCCGAGGGAGTGGCCCACCCACAAGAGCCGCGGCACCCCGGTGATGCGGCGCACCGTGCGCAGCGCGGCGGGGGCGTCGTGGTGGGCGTAGTCCTCGAAGGACCAGCGGTAGGGCACGGGCGGGAGCTGCCAGCGGCGGCGCGAGGCGCCGGCGCCCCGCAGCTCGAGCAGCCAGACGTCGTAGCCCGCGGCGTGAAGGTGGCGCGCGAGGCTCACGCGGCCCGGCCCGTCCATGTTGAAGCGGTTCGAGCCCATGCCGTGGCACAGCACGACGGGCGTGCCGTGTCCCACGCGATCGGGTGTATAGCGGTGCAGCGCGATGTGCCAGCCGTCCCGCGTTCGCGCCCAGTGGGTGCGGGTGCGGGCAGGGCGGGGCATCCGGGCGCCGAGGTCGAAGGCCGAGCCGAGGGAGGATCGCAGCGCATCCAGCATGGGCGCGGAGAGTAGAGCGCACGGGCCGGCCGCGCGCGTGTCACAGGGACGACACGCGCCCCGGACGGGACCCCGAGCGCGCGCCCGGCCGCGTCGCGCACCGGCTCGCACCGCGACGCCTCGCGCAGCGGCAGCCCGCCGGCAGGGACCGGCGGAGCCCCGGCGTCCTCGCGTGGTACCGTCGGCGGCCGTGATGCCGAGCGACGATCTGCGCCGCGCCTTCGACGCGGGCCGATTCCGCGCCCTGGGCGAGCGCGGCGTCGCGCGCCTCGCCGCGTATCTCGAGCGCGCCAGCCGGGGCGACGCGATGCCCGTCCTGCCGTGGGCCGACCCGGAGGAGCTGCTCGCGCGCTGGCCCGGCGACTTCCCCGAGCGTCCGGCGGCCGATCTCGTGTCGGCCTTCGACGCGCTGCTGGCGCGCACGCTGGAGGCGTCGAACCACCTGCACCACCCGCGCTACGTCGGCCACCAGGTGACGTCGCCGCACCCGCTCGCGGCCCTGTGCGAGCTGGCATCGGCCCTGCTGAACAACGGCATGGCCGTCTACGAGATGGGCCCGGTCGCGACGGTGATGGAGCGCCGCGTGCTGGCGTGGCTCGCCGCGCGCCTCGGCTTCGGGCCCGCCGCGGACGGCGTCCTCACCTCCGGCGGCTCCGCGGGCAACCTCACCGCCCTGCTCGCGGCCCGCCAGGCGAAGGCCGGCTTCGACGTCTGGCGCGAGGGCGCCCACGCCGGGCCGCCCCTCGCGGTCCTCGTCTCGGAGCAGGCCCACTACTCGGTGCGGCGCGCGCTCCAGATCATGGGCCTCGGCGCCGGGGGCGCGGTGTCCGTGCCCTGCGACGCGCGCTTCCGGCTGCGGCCCGAGGC